>CXWK01000078.1_pt3 | contig 183830 bp, 165 predicted proteins | sample 590851 | NCBI WGS metagenome assembly CXWK01 (sample SAMEA3498364, study PRJEB10139) | wastewater metagenome | biome: wastewater treatment plant; material: activated sludge | place: Denmark | collected 2014-08-01
AGGACCTGACCGCTGGTGTTTCGACCTCGTGACGATTGCTCAGGATCGACCTGCGTCTACCGATGGATGGACATCGGTAGAGGCAGGAGGTCGTGGGGATGCAGGCAGTTCGTTCGTCGAGAGTTCCGGGCCGTCGGCTGTACCACGGCCCCCGCTGGGTCAGCCCCTACGAGATCGAGCGTGCCGCGCTGAAACGGGTCACCCGTAGCGAGCCGAACGAGTTCCGCCCCTCGTCCAGCGTGGTCGTGATCGTGCCCGACGAGTACAAGGACGTCGTGGTGGACCTCGGTGCCCATCGTGACCGTCGCCGCGACGAGGCCAGCTCCCAGCACCCGTCCCGCTGGAGGCCGGCGAAGTAGCGCGCCTCGCCGGTCGGCGCGACCTGATTCGTGGGCCGGCAGGTCACGGGCGAACGGGTCGCCGACCCCTATCCTCGGCCCGGTGACGTCCGGCGAGTCCGCTTCTGCGTTGAGCAAGAGCCAGGCCGAGCGGCGGCGCCGCGTGATCGAGGCCGCGGTCGAGTTGGGGGCGGAGGGCGGCTACGACGCCGTGCAGATGCGTGACATGTCGGCACGGAGCGACGTCGCCCTCGGCACGATCTACCGCTACTACTCATCGAAAGACCACGTCCTTGCGGAGGCGCTGGTGGAGTGGGTCCTCGACCTCGAGAGCCAGATCGGGCGCCGTCCACCGGCGGGCGCCACCACGGCCGACCGGATGGTCGACATCCTCCGTCGGGCCACCCGCACCATGGAGCGTCAGTCCAAGCTGAGCGCGGCCGTCATCACGGCGCTGTCAGCGTCGGACCCGAAGGTGATCGAGTGCCAGCACCAGGTGGGCAACGCCATGGCCCGGGTGCAGGACCAGGCCTTCTCCGACGACTTCGACGGTGAGACCCGCGCGGGCATCGTCCGGATGCTCGGCTGGATCTGGTACGCCGCACTCGTCGGCTGGGTCAACGGCTGGACGGGCATCGGCACGGTGGGCGACGAGCTCGAACTGGCCGCCCGCCTGCTCATCGGGCCCCACGAATCTTGAGGCCTCCGACCCGTCGAACTCAGCGCATCCACTACGGCGGGAGCGCACTCGATGCGCCGAGTTCGGAGGTTCATGTCGAGAATGCTGGTTAGGCCGCGACAGGTGGTTGAGCGGCGCCACGGAGGCGCCGCCGGAGCCCAGGAGGGTTGCAATGCGATTCATGCTGCTGCAGAACTACGCGGCGGTGGCCTCAGGGTGCCCGTCCATGAACGAGTGGAGGCCCGAGGACATCAGCAGCCACATCTAGTTCCAACAGGTGCTGAACGCCCCCGATCCCGAGGTTTGAGATTCCATGGCCTCGGCCATCCCGCTTCCCTTGCGGGCGGTCGGTTGCCTCAGGACGAGGGAGATCGCGGCGGCGTTCCTGGTCTCCGAGGCAACGATGGCCCAGCGAATCAGCCGGGCCAAGGCCGAGGCCAAGGTGAAGGCGTCCGACAAGCCGTTCGTCCTGCCGTCGACGGAGGAACAAGCCGGCCGGCCCGATCGACGGCTGATGGCGCGCTGGTCCTGCTCGCGGAGCAGGACCGCTCGCTCTGGGATCGGGCGTTCATCGCCGGGGGGTGGGGGGTGGCTCTCATCACCGACGCGATGCGCCAGGGAGCGGTGGGGGATTACCAGGTGCAGGCGGCCATCGCCGCCGTCCACGACCAGGCGCCCCTCTACGAGGAGACGAACTGGCCCGAGATCGCGGCGCTGTACAGCCTGCTCGAGCAGATGACCGACAACCTCTCGGCGATCCTCGCGAAATCGCGGTGCCACTTACGAACACAGGTGCCCATGGCTCGGCGACCAGGCGCTGATCCGCCTCGGGACTGAAGAGCCACGTGAACAACGTGGTCTGCGATTCCGGGCTCGAACGCGACATCGCGCGTGAGGTGGAGGCGGACGACCGGGTCGCCGCCTACGTGAAGAACGACCGCCTCTTCTGCGAGATCCCCTACCGGTTCAACGGACGCACGTCGCGCTACATCCCCGACTTCCTGGTGCGCCTCCCCGGTGATCAGCGCCTCCTGATCGAGGGCAAGGGCCGCGAGACGGCCAAGGACCACCACAAGGAGACAGCGGCACACCGCTGGGTTGCAGCCGTGAACGGCGAGGGCCGCTGGGGCGGGTGGAGCCATCACGTCGTCCGCCACCGCTCCGAGGTCCGGCCGCTGATCGACGCGGTGCTCGCCGAGGTTGTCAGTACCCCTGCATAGGTTGGGGGCGTAGGCCGCTTCCCCCTTCGGTCCCGAACCCAAGGAGGAACGCGCCATGCGTCCCCAACCGCAATCCGTTGAACCCCCCGTCACGTTCCGGGGGCCCGAAGACGTCGTCGTCTGGGCTCGCGAGCATCGGGTCGGCTGGCGAACGGGGGTGTTCGTCCTTCACCTGTTCGCGGATGGGCGATGCGACTGCGAGTCGCGGGTGGCGGAAACGATCGAGGACCTCGACGCTGACTTCTACGCTGTCCGTCTCGGCATGTGCGACTGCTGGCCGCAGGCTGCCGTCGCACTCGCCTGCCGACCGGGTGAAGGCACCGAGCCGACGTGGCTCGATGAGCACGTCTTCGGCTGTATGTGCCAGAGCCTTGACGAGATGGGCGTCCACCTCCACGACCTGCTCGTCCTCGACGAGCACCGCTGGCGGTCGCTCGCCGAGCCAGTCAGCGGTATCTGGCCGCGGCCCGAATCCTACCTGAGGTAGGATGATGTCGTGGCCACCGCGAAGGTATCGATCACCCTCGACGCCGAACTGCTTCAACAGGCCCGCGTCCATGGCGCGACTGGGGGCTTGTCCGCAACCGTCAACGAGGCCCTCCGCGTCTATCTGCAGGGCCTCCGCGTCGATGCGCTGCTCGCTGACATGGAGCAGGAGTTCGGCGCCGTGCCGGAGGAGATGCTGGAACAGGCACGCCAGGAGCTGAAGCAACTCACCGGCAAGCAAGGGAGCGGACGACGCAGCGCGTAGCCCTGGATGCGGGCGTGGTGATCCTCCTGGCCAATAGGGATGCTCGAGCGCGCGCTCGCGTAGCGGCTGCTCGTGAGGCCGGGCACGAACTCAGCATCCCTGCGCCCGTGCTCGCCGAGGTCACGAGAGGCAACCCGGGCGACGCCAGGGTCAATCAGGTCGTGAAATCGATCGGGCCCTGCCCCGGCCTGGACGAGGCCTCGTGCCGTGAAGCCGGTCGACTGCTGGGTGCGACGGGCCTCGATGCGACCGTCGATGCGCTCATCGTGAGCGCGGCGACGGCAGCCCGCTCGACCGTGCTCCTCCACCACGACCTCGACGACATGCCGGCGCTCGCCGCCGCCGCCGGCATCGCCAGTTGGCCGATTCCCTGAGCCAGGCGGCTGCGTTCCGCTGAACGCTCTGGCCGAACTGCTCGCCGGCCGCATCACTCGTCGATCTACCATCGTTTCGTGGCAACGATCACGGTGGCCAAGGCGCGAGCTGCGTTCGCCGACCTGCTGACCGGGTCATCGGGGGCGAGGACGTCACCATCACGCGCCACGGGCAGCCGGTGGCGGTCGTCACCCGACCGGATCGGCTCCGCGAGCGCCGCAGGGAGGAAGTATTCGCCGCCGCCGATCGTCTCAGGGAACGAATGGAGGAAGGTGCTCGCCGTCCCTTGTCCAGCACACCAGGACTGAGGGTGGAGTGGGCCGACCAGCTCGTCGCTCAGATACGGGCCGACCGAGACGCCGAGTGACCAGATACCACGGGCCCCCCGACCCTGCGGCCGGTTGAACTCGGCGCATCCACGACATCGTGAACGCGCTCGATGCGCCGAGTTCGCTGGACCCGCCTCCAGAACGGGCTGCGGCTCAGATCTTGGCCTCGTGGCCCTCCCAGTACGGGTCGCGCAGCTTGCGCTTGTAGAGCTTGCCGTTGGGGTCGCGGGGCATCTCGTCGGTGAAGTCGATGCTCTTCGGGATCTTGAACCTGGCCAACTTCTCGCCGCAGTAGGCCAGCAGCTCGTCGGCCAGTGCATCGCCGGGCTCGATGCCGTCCTCGGGCTCGATGACCGCCTTGACCTCCTCGCCCCAGTCCGGGTGGGGGATGCCGAACACCGCGACGTCGGCCACCTTGGGGTGGCTGTGCAGGACCGACTCGATCTCGGCCGGGTAGATGTTCACGCCGCCCGAGATGATCATGTGGCTCTTGCGGTCGCGTAGGAACAGGAACCCGTCCTCGTCCATCACGCCGATGTCGCCGACCGTGAAGAAGCCCTTCATGCGGTTCTCGGCGGTCTTGCCGGGGTCGTCCTTGTACTCGAAGTCCTGGCCCGTCCCCATGCGCATGTAGACCGTGCCCACCTCGCCGGCGGGCAGCTCGTTGCCGTCGTCGTCCATGATCACGACCTCGGAGTTGTTCCAGGCCTTGCCCACGGTGCCGGGCTTCTCCAGCCACTCGGTGGGGGTGACGATGGTGCCGCCGCCCTCGGTGGCCGCGTAGTACTCGTAGATCGACGGGCCCCACCACTCGAGCATCGCCCGCTTGACGTCCGGCGGGCAGGGGGCGGCGGCGTGGACCATGTTGGACAGCGACGAGACGTCGTAGCGGTCCTTCACGTCCTGCGGTAGGGCCAGCAGCCGGTTGAACTGGGTCGGCACCATGTGGCTGTGGGTGACCTTGTGCTGGTCGATCAGCAGGAGCATCCCCTCTGGCGTCCACTTGTCCATGAGCACGACCTTGTGGCCGAGGTGCAGTGAGTTGCCCATGAAGTGCAGCACGGCGGTGTGGTAGAGCGGCGAGCCGGTGATGTGCACGCCCTCGCCCATCGGGGTGATGCCGAACATCTGGGGGAAGCCGGCGAACAGCTCGCCGAACACGTCAGGGTCGATGTCGACCACGGGGCGCTTCACGCCCTTGGGCTGGCCGGTGGTGCCCGAGGTGTAGTGCATGGCCGCGCCCGACGAGCGATCCTCGGGCAGGGTGTCGGGCTGGTCCCGGGTGAGCTCGGCGAAGGGCCGGAAGCCGGTCACGTCGCCGACGGCGAAGCGTCGGTCGGCCGGGAAGTCGATCTCGTCCGCGGCGGCGGCCACCTCGTCGGCGAAGCGTTCGTGCCCGATGAGCACCTTGGCCTCGCTGTCATTGACGATGTAGGCGATCTCGGCGGCCACCAGGTGGTGGTTGACGGGTGTGATGTACATGCCCGACTGGAGGCACGCCATGTAGAGCTCGATCATCTCGAGGCCGTTGGGCAGCACCGTCGCAATGGTGTCGCCCCGCCCGAGGCCGAGCGCACGGAGCCCGTGGGTGACCTTGTTGGTCTCGGCCAGCAACTCGCCGAACGTGTACTCCTCGCCGTCGGGTGTCACCACGGCCGGGCGGTCGGGCTGCTCGGCGCCGATTCTCCAGAACCCCAGGTTCGCCACGTTCGTCCCCTTCTCTCGGATCTCGGGGCCCCGGACCGGGGCTGAGGGACGAGCGTAGAGGCGGTGGTAGAACGTGTTCCACTACAGTCGCCGACGCCCACCCACGAATGACGAAAGAAGGACCCCTCGATGCGAGGAGCGCTGCTGCACAACACCGGTGACGACACTCTCGAGATCGTCGACGATCTCACGGTCGCCGACCCGGGTCCCGGTCAGGTGAAGGTGAAGATCGAGGCCACGGGTGTCTGCCACTCGGACCTCTCGGCCATGAACGGGCTCATTCCCCAGCCCGCCCCCGTGGTGCTCGGTCACGAAGGGGCCGGCATCGTCACCGCGGTCGGCGCCGGTGTCACCCACGTCAACGAGGGCGACCACGTGATCGTCGCCTGGTCGGCGCCGTGCGGGCACTGCGTCTACTGCATCGACCACAAGCAGCCGCACCTCTGCGCCAACCTGCAGTTCGAATGGGCCGTCCAGCAGAAGTTCCAGCATGGCGACACCGGCGTGTACGGCATGGCCGGCGCCGGCACCTGGGCCGAAGAGACGATCCTGCCCTGGCAGGGCGCCGTGAAGATCGACGATGACATCCCCTTCGACGTGGCCTCGCTCGTGGGCTGTGCGGTCATGACCGGCGTCGGCGCCGTCATCAACACGGCCAAGGTCGAGCCGGGCTCGTCGGTCGTGGTGTTCGGCTGTGGCGGGGTCGGCATCTCGGTGATCCAGGGCGCCCGCATCGCCGGCGCCGCAACGATCGTGGCCGTGGACATGATCGACTCGAAGCTCGAAGACGCCAAACGGTTCGGCGCCACCCATGCGGTGAAGCCCGACGAGCTCGACGACCTGAAGGGCCAGCTCACCGCCGGTCAGGGATTCGACTACGCCTTCGAGGCCATCGGCCTGTCGGCCACCATGCGCGCCTCGTTCGACGCCGTGCGCCGGGGCGGCAAGGCCGTGGTGGTGGGTGTCGGCAAGATGGACGACATGGTGTCGCTCAGCGCCTTCGAGCTGTTCTTCGCCGAGAAGACGCTCATGGGCTCGTACTACGGCTCCACCGATGTCCGCAGCGACTTCCACCGCCTTCTGCGCCTCTGGCGCGCCGGCAAGCTCGATCTCGAGGGCATGATCACCCGCAAGATGGACATCGCCGAGGTGAACGAGGCCCTGGAGTCGATGGTCCGGGGCGAGGTCATCCGCCAGGTCCTCACCTTCTGATGGCCGACGAGGTCCTGCGGGCACCGCTCGTCATCGAGTACCCGTTCAGCCGGACGGTCGGCCCCGCGGTCGGCGCGTTCCTCACCGGCCTGCGCGAGCAGGTGGTCGTGGGCGTGCGAGGGGCCGACCGCCGCGTGATCGTCCCGCCCACCGAATACGACCCCGTCACCGCCGAGGAGCTCTCCGAGCTCGTCGAGGTCGGCCCCGACGGTGAGGTGCTCACCTGGTCGTGGGTCGACGCGCCTCGGCCCGAGCACCCGCTCGACCATCCTTTCGCCTTCGCGCTCGTGAAGTTCGACGGCGCCGACACCGGCTTCCTGCACGCGGTCGACGCCGACCAGTCGGCCATGGCCTCCGGCATGCGGGTGACGGTCAAGTGGCGCGCCGAGCGCGAGGGCCACGTCCGCGACATCGAATGCTTCGTACCGGAAGAGAAGGCGAGCGCATGATCATCGAGGCCGCGCAGCGGAGCGGAGCAGCGGCAACCGACGAACCGGATCCCGAAGGGGCGCCGACGGAGGAGGTGCGAGAGCAATGACCATCGACCTCACCACCATCCCGGCGCTGGCCGACGTCGAGCCCGTTCGCAGCACCCGGACGCCGCTCCACCTCGACTACCAGTACACCGCCGGCATCGCCCAGACGAGGTTCCTCCTGGGGCTGCGCGACAAGAGGCTGCTGGGCCAGCGCTGCCCGAAGTGCCACAAGGTCTACCTGCCACCACGCGGCGCCTGTCCCACCGACGGCGTCCCCACCACCGACGAGGTGGAACTGGCCCATACCGGGACAGTGACCACTTTCTGCGTCGTGAACGTGCCGTTCCACGGCCAGCAGATGGAGATCCCCTACGTCAGCGCCAACGTGCTCGTCGACGGGGCCGACCTGCCGCTTTTCGGCCTCGTCCAGGAGATGCCCGCCCACGACGTGCGCATGGGACTGCGGGTGGAAGCGGTGTGGAAGGACGACGACGAGCTCGAGACCAGCCTCGAGAACATCAAGTGGTGGCGCCCGACGGGCGAGCCCGATGCCGACCCGTCCGTCTACGAAGGGCAGATGTGATGGCGATCGAGGCTGCGCAGCGGAGCGGAGCAGCGGCAACCGACGAACCGGATGCCGAAGGTGCACCGACGAAGGAGGTGCCAGTGTGATGGCGATCGAGGCTGCGCAGCGGAGCGGAGCAGCGGCAACCGACGAACCGGATGCCGAAGGTGCACCGACGAAGGAGGTGCCAGTGTGATGGCGATCGAGGCTGCGCAGCGCAGCGGAGCAGCGGCAACCGACGAACCGGATGCCGAAGGTGCACCGACGAAGGAGGTGCCAGTGTCATGCGAGACGTAGCAGTCGTCGCGTTCGCGCAGTCGAAGCACGAGCGCCGGATCGAGACACAGAACGAGATCGAGATGATGATGCCGGTGGTCGGCGAGCTGTTCGATCGCACGGGCCTCTCCGCCGACACCATCGGCTTCACCTGTTCGGGGAGCACCGACTTCCTGGCCGGCCAGGCCTTCTCGTTCGTCACGATCCTCGACGCCATCGGCCCCTGGCCGCCCATCGCCGAGAGCCACGTCGAGATGGACGGTGCCTGGGCCCTCTACGAGGCCTGGGTGAAGCTGCAGATCGGCGAGATCGACTCGGCTCTCGTGTACAGCTACGGCAAGTCGTCCCCGGGTGACCTGCCCAAGGTGCTGACGACCCAGCTCGACCCGTACTACGTGGCCCCCCTGTGGCCCGATGCCATCAGCGTCGCCGGCCTCCAGGCCCGTGCCCTGCTGGACTCCGGAAAGGCCTCCGAGCGGGACTTCGCCGAGGTCGCGGTCCGCAACCGCCGCGTCGCGATGGACAACCCGAAGGCGCAGCTCGCCGGGGAGTACACGGTCGACGGCATCCTCGCCGACCCCTACCTGGCCTCCCCACTGCGCAAGCACGACTGCCCACCCATCACCGACGGTGCCGCCGCGGTGATCCTGGCCGCAGGCGACCTGGCCCGCGAGCTCAACGATCGCCCCGCGTGGATCCGGGGCCTGGACCACCGCGTCGACGCCCATGCCCTCGGGCTACGGGACCTCACCGAGTCGCCCTCGACCAGGCTCGCCGGCGAGAAGGCCGGGGTCGCCGACGGCAAGGTCGACTTCGCCGAGCTCCACGCTCCGTTCACGTTTCAGGAGCTCATCCTCACCGAGGCCCTCGGTCTCGGCGACGACGTCCCCATCAACCCGTCGGGTGGGCCCCTGGCGGCCAACCCGATCATGGCTGCCGGGCTCATCCGGCTCGGCGAGGCGGCCGAGCGCATCAGCCGGGGCGCGGGTGACCGGGCGGTGGCCCACGCCACCTCGGGTCCGTGCCTGCAACAGAACCTCGTCTGCGTCCTGGAGGGTGACAGCTGATGGCCAAGCAACTCGCCGCCGTGGTCGGGTTCGGTCAGACCAACCACACCGCCACCCGGGGCGACGTGTCGATCGCGGGCCTGGTCCGCGAGGCCGCGCTCCGCGCCCTCGACGACGCCAACATGACGTGGGACGACATCGAAGCGGTCGTGGTGGGCAAGGCCCCCGACTTCTTCGAGGGCGTGATGATGCCCGAGCTCTACCTGGCCGAGGCGCTCGGCTGTGTCGGCAAGCCGCTGCTGCGGGTGCACACCGCCGGCAGCGTGGGTGGCTCCACCGCCCTGGTGGCGGCGTCGCTGGTGCAGGCCGGCATCCACGAACGCGTGCTCACCGTCGCCTTCGAGAAGCAGTCGGAGAGCGAGGCGATGTGGGCGCTGTCCCTTCCGATGCCGTTCTCGCCGCCCCTCGTGGCCGGCGCGGGCGGGTTCTTCGCCCCCCACATCCGCGCGTACATGCACCGGTCGGGTGCGCCGCCCCACATCGGCTGTCTGGTCGCCCTCAAGGACCGCCAGAACGCGTTGAAGAACCCGTACGCGCACGTGCACGAGCACGACGTCACCTTCGAGAAGATCGAGGAGTCGATCATGCTCTGGGACCCGATTCGCTACTCGGAGACCTGCCCGTCCTCCGACGGCGCCGCGGCCATGGTCATCACCGACGAGGCCGGCGGGGACGCCAATGGCAACGCGGCGTGGATCCTCGGCAACGCCATGCGCAGCGAGCCCACCATGTTCGCCGGGCGGGACCCGGTGAACCCGGTGGCCGGCCAGTTGTGCGCCGACGACGTGTTCGCCCAGGCGGGCATCACCGATCGGCGGGGCCAGATCGACGTGGTCGAGATGTACGTGCCGTTCTCGTGGTACGAGCCCATGTGGCTCGAGAACCTGGGCTTCTGTCCCGTGGGTGACGGCTGGAAGCTCACCGAGGCCGGCGTCACGAGGATGGAGGGCGACCTGCCGGTCAACCCGTCCGGCGGCGTGCTCTCCACCAACCCCATCGGGGCGTCAGGCATGCTGCGCTTCGGGGAGTCCACCATGCAGGTCCGCGGCCTGGCCGGCGAGCACCAGATCGACGGGGCCCGCACGGCGTTCGGCCACGCCTACGGCGGCGGCTCCCAGTTCTTCGCCATGTGGGTCGTGAGCTCCGCCAAGCCCGCCTGATCGCTCCCCGCCCCAGGGGGCGTCTCGCACCGCCAAGGTGTCGTCGTCCCTCACTTGCCGCGCCTCGTGCCAGAATCGCCGCGTGAACCAGGGGCGTCCGGTACGTGAACGACTGCTGAACGACGGGATCAGCCGGCGAGGGTTCCTCGCCGGGGCGGCGTCGGTCGCCGTGCTGAGCGCGTGCGGAGGCGCGGGTGAGTCGTCGAGCGCGACGACGGGCGTGGTGCGCAACACGGCCCGGCTGTCGGACGACCCCTTCCAGCTGGGCATCGCTTCGGGCGACCCCCAGCCCGAATCGGTCATCTTGTGGACGCGGCTGGCTCCCGACCCGGTGGCCCGGGACGGGCGGGGCGGCATGCCCGACCAGCCCGTCGACGTGCAGTGGGAGATCGCCACCGATGAACGGTTCACCTCGGTGGTCGCGGCCGGCGTGGCCACGGCCGAGCCGCGGTGGGGTCACTCGGTGCATGTCGACGCCGGCGGGCTCGACGCCGCGTCCGACTACTTCTACCGGTTCGTCGTCGGCGAGGCCATCAGCCCGGTGGGCCGGACCCGCACGCTGCCCGCGGCGGACTCCTCGCCCGAGCGCATCCGCCTGGCCATCGCCAACTGCCAGCATCTCGAGGCCGGTCTGTACACCGCGTACCGGTACATGATCGACGACGACATCGACCTGGTCGTGCACCTCGGTGACTACATCTATGAGCTACCCGCCACGAACGGCCCGGGCGATGGCCGCCGCAGCCAACCGGCGCTGGCGCCGAGCACCCTCGACGAGTTCCGCCTGCGCTACGCGTCGTACAAGGTCGACCCCGACCTGCAGGCGGCCCACGCCGCCCTGCCGTTCACGTTGACGTGGGACGACCACGAGGTGTCCGACAACTACATGGGCGACACCGTGCCCCTCGGCGCGCCGGCCGACGAGGTGCGCGCCCTGCGGGCGGCCGCCTACCAGGCCTGGTGGGAGAACCTGCCGGTGCGGGTGTCGCCGCCCGACGGCCCCGACCTCACCGTGTACCACGACGTGACCTTCGGCGACCTGGCCCGGCTCTACCTCTTGGACGAGCGCCAGTACGCAGATGTGCCGGCCTGCCGGGGTGGAACCGTGCCCTACGACACGGGCACCTGCCCCGCCGTTGCCGACTACGACGGTGATCGGCTCGGCCCCGACCAGGAGGCCTGGCTCGACGAGTCGGCCCGCCAAGGTGGCGTGCGGTGGAACCTGCTGGGCAGCCCGGTGGCCCTGGCCGGCATCGACGCCGGCCAGGGCGACGAGCCCGTGTACTTCCTCGACCTGTGGGACGGCTTCCCGGTGGCCCGCCAGCGGGTGATCGATCTGCTGGCCGAGGTGGACAACCCCGTGGTGATCTCGGGCGACTACCACCAGGGCATGGTCCTCGACGTCAACCAGGTGCCGTTCGACACGTCGAGCCGGCTCGTGGCCCCCGAGTTCATGGCCCCGCCCATCTCGTCGGTGGTCTTCGACGACCCCGTCGGGGGCCGGACCCCCCAGTTGCGCCAGCAGCTCGACGGCCACGGCTACCTGGTCATCGACGCCACGCCGGACGCGGTGACCGCCCAGTTCCGCATGCTGGCCGACGTCACCGATCCCGACTCGGCCATCACCACCGAGGCCACCTGGAAGGTCGACCCGGGCGATCCCGAGGCCCGCCAGGTCTGAGCGGGACGGCGGCGTGGGGCATGATGAGGGCCAGCCGTCTTCCTGAACCTGAGAAGGGACACCAATGCGAGTCGTCGTGGACTTCGATCTGTGTGAGAGCAACGCCGTGTGCATGGGGATCCTCCCCGAGGTCTTCGAGGTCCGAGACGACGACTTCCTCTACGTCCTGAACGAGAACCCGCCGGAGGAGATGCGCGCCAAGCTGGAAGAGGCCGTGCGGCGCTGCCCCAAGCAGGCCATCTCCATCGCCGAGGACTGACACCGGCCCACCGCCGGCTGCGCATCGGATCATCAACTCGTGATGGATCGCATCGTCGTCGTGGGCGCGTCACTGGCCGGGTTCCGTGCCGCGGAGGCCCTGCGCACCCGGGGCTTCGACGGTGCGCTCACCCTCGTCGGTGACGAGCCGCACCGGCCCTACGACCGGCCCCCGCTGTCGAAGCAGGTGCTCACCGGCGACTGGGACATCGACCGGGTCACGCTGCCCACGGCGGCCCCGGTCGAGCCGCCTGCGCTCGAGCCCTTCGACTGGCGACTCGGCCATCGGGCGATGTCGCTCGACCTCGGTGAACGGGCGCTCGTGCTCGAGGGTGGCGAGCGGCTCGCTTTCGACGGCCTGGTCGTCGCGACGGGTTGTCGACCCCGCGCCATCGGCGACGACGCCCTCGCCGGGGTGCACGTGCTGCGCACGCTCGACGACGCCGTGGCGCTGCGGGCCGATCTCGAACGGGCCCCCGAGCGGGTGGTGGTCATCGGCGCCGGCTTCATCGGGTCCGAGGTGGCGGCCTCGTGCCGGGCCCGTGGTCTCGAAGTCACGGTGGTCGAGGCGCTCCCGGTGCCGCTCGAGCGGGTGCTCGGCGCCGAGATGGGAGCGCTGTGCGCCGACCTCCACCGCGACAACGGGGTCGACCTTCGCCTCGCGGTCGGGGTCGACGGCTTCGACCACGACGGCGCGGGGCACGTGACCGGCGTCCGCCTGTCCGACGGCTCGACGGTCGCGGCCGGGGTGGTGGTCGTCGGCATCGGGGTGGTCCCCAACACCGAGTGGCTCGCAGGCTCGGGGCTCACGCTCGACAACGGGGTGGTGTGCGACGAGACCTGCCTGGCCGCGCCCGGCGTCGTCGCTGCGGGCGACGTGGCCCGCTGGCCGAACCGGCGATACGGCGGCGACCTCATGCGGGTCGAGCACTGGGACAACGCGATCGAGATGGGTGCGGCGGCTGCCCGCCGCCTGCTGGTCGACGGCAGCGCGGCCGAGCCCTACATGCCGGTGCCGTGGTTCTGGTCGGATCTCTATGACCGCAAGATCCAACTCGCCGGACGCGCCGGTCCTGGCGACGAGGTCGAGGTGGTGCACGGCGACGTGGCCGAGCGCCGCTTCGTGGCCCTCTACGGGCGCGCCGGACGACTGGTGGGCGCGCTCGGCTGGAATCGACCCCGCCATGTGATGCAGTGGCGCCCGCGCCTCGAGACGGGCATGGACTGGACGGACGCGCTGGCGTTGGCCCGATCGGAGCCCTGACCCCGCGGTCGGCGACGCGAGATCATCCGGTCGGCGCCGAACCCCGCGTCCAGGGGCCGACTGGGCGAGACTGGGGCGATGACCGGACTGACGTGGGGCCTCCTGGCGGTGGCGACCGTATTCGCGTTGGGGGACTGGGTATCGAGAGCCACCCGGAACCGACGACTCGAGTTCGTGTGCAAGCCGGCGACGCTGATCGCGCTCATCGGTGTGGCCCTCGCCCTCGACCCGGCTGATGCCACGGTCCGAGCCTGGTTCGTGGTCGCACTCTTGTTCTCGCTGGGCGGGGACATCTTCTTGATGATCGGCGGCGACGACGAACCCCTGCTCCCCGGCGAGCAGTGGTTCGTGCTCGGGTTGGGGTCGTTCCTGGTCGGCCACGTCGCCTACATCGTGGGCCTCGTGACCGAAGGGGTCTCGGGAAGCTCGCTGCTCGTGGGCATCGCGCTGGTCGCCGTGGCCATGGCCACGCTCGGCCGCCACATCATCTCGTCGGTACGCTCGGGCGACGAGCCGGCGCTCACCGTGCCCGTCGCGGCCTACATCACGGTCATCTCCACGATGGTCGCGTGCGCGATCGGCACCGGCTCGGCCCTGGCCATCGCCGGTGCATGCTCGTTCTACGCGTCCGACGCGCTGATCGGCTGGAACCGGTTCGTGAAGTCCTACGCGTGGGGGCCGGTGGCGATCATGGTCACCTACCACCTCGCCCAGGCCGGCCTCGTCCTCTCCCTGGTGTGATCAAGCCGGCCCGGTGGACAGCCGATACCCGTGGCCATGAGAAGGCTCCTCTTCGCAACGGCCGGGGCCGCGCTGGTCGCGTTGGCCGGCGGAGTCGTCCCGACGGCGAGCGCCGCGCCGCTGGCCCACTGCCAGGTGTTCCCCGAAGACAACTACTGGCACGCCGATGTCTCGGACCTGCCGGTGCTCCCGCAGTCGGCGGCGTACGTGCGGCGCATCGGACGCGACGTCGGCGTCAAGGCGGACTTCGGGAGTGGGCTGTGGGACGGTGGCCCGATCGGCATCCCCTTCATGGTCGGCGATGCGGCGACCCGCCGGGTGCAGGTGAGCTTCCTGTACGCGTCCGAGAGCGACCGCGGCCCCTACCCCGTCCGCAGGAACCCCGAGATCGAAGGCGGCAGGAACGGTACCGGCGACCGGCACGTCCTCACGGTCGATACTGGGAAGTGCCGTCTCTACGAGCTCTACGACGCGCACCGGGTGACCGCGACGCGTTGGCGGGCCGGCTCGGGTGCGATCTACGACCTGGGCTCCAATGCGATGCGTCCCGCCGGTTGGACCTCTGCCGACGCCGCGGGGCTGCCCATACTCCCCGGGCTCGTTCGGTGGGATGAGGCCCACCGCGGTGTGATCGACCACGCGCTCCGGTTCACCGCGCCCGCCACCCGCGACACCTACGTCTGGCCGGCCCGTCACGAGGCGTCGAGCAACCACGACCCGAAGCTCCCGCCCATGGGCACGTGGTTCCGGCTCAAGGCCGGCGTCGACATCTCGGGTTACACCGGCGAGGTGCGGGCGATCCTGGCCGCCCTGAAGACCCACGGCATGATCCTGGCCGACAACGGCTCGCCGTGGTTCGTGAGCGGGGCGCCGGACGGGCACTGGGACAACGACGCCCTCCGAGACCTGCTCGGCCTCACCGGTGCCGACTTCGAAGCGGTGGACGCGACGTGCCTGCGGGTGGCTCCCGACTCGGGCCAGGTGACCCGGACACTGCCCGCCCGCTGCCGATAGGCACCTACCGTCCAGGATGGCGAAGGCGCTNNCGACGGGGTCGTGGGGCTGCGTGGCGGAGCCGAGCAGCGGGCACCTACCGTCCAGGATGCCGAAGGCGCTCCGACGGAGGAGGAGCCAATGTCAAGGCCACAGGTGGTTGAAGCAGCGATGGTCGAGCCGGCCCGGCGACCAGCGACCCCACAGCGTTCCGAATGCCCGTCGGGAGTACTCGATCCACGGCACGCATCGTGGATCGGCGATGCGTCGTACCACCTGGCGGATGCCGGTCTCGTGGACGGTGTAGCCGGCCCAGGTCCCCGGGTAGTCCTCGGGCGAGCCCACCTCGGTGAGCATGACGGGACCGTACCGGCGCCGTCGGTTGCGGTGCGTGTGGCCCGACGAGACGAAGGCCGCCGGGTTGGCCGCGATCACCTCGTCGAGGAAGCGGCCCGTGTGATGGCCGCGCACCCCCGGTGGGTAGAAGTAGGCCAGATGGAACGGCTCGAGGTGGTGGTGGAGGCCGATCCAGACGGGGCCGTCGGTGGTGGTGAGGGCATCGCGGACGACCTCGTGCAGGTGGGAGATGTGACCTCGTCTCGTGTCGAGGCGGGTCGAGTCGAGGAGCACCAGCCGCAGCCCGGGCACGTCCACGGTGCGCCAACCTTCCGGGATGGGCTCGAGGCCGATCTTCTCGAGGGCGTCGTTGGGCAGGATCTCGCGGATGGACTCCACGTCGTGGTTCCCAGGGATGGCCTCGGTGGGGAGCCCGACCTCCTCGACGAGCCTGCCGAAGGTCTCCCATTGGTCGATCATGCCGTGGTGGGTGATGTCGCCCTTCGCGACCAACCGTTGAGCACCCCACTCCCTGGCCTCGGTGAGGGCGGCGCGGGCGGTGCGCAGGGTGTAGATCTCTTCGGGCTGGGGCCGCTCCCGCATGCGACGGAGCACGCCGAAGTTCCGGCAGCCGAGGTGCAGGTCGCTCACCGTGGCGAATCGGTAGAGCTCTGGCCCGGGGAGCGAGGCGAGGGTGTGGAACGACAATGCCGCCCGTCCCCCCGGTACCCCTGGCCCGGTGAGCAGCACCTCGCCCGGCGTGTCGGCGGGAAGCCCGGAGAACGACAGCACGCCGGGGCCGCCGTCGGAGTGGACCTCGACCGCGTCGTCACCCACCGAGAGCTCGACGCGGCCCGGGCCCAACCGGCCCCAGGCGACCTGCACCTCGGTCTCGTCGACCGCGAAGATGCCCAATCGGGCGGCACGTGGGCTCGTCACGGGATCAGGCGAACCGGTCGGCGAGACGGCCGGACTCGCGTTCTCTGAGCGCGACGTTGACGCGGAGCCGCTCGAGGTGCTGGGTGATCGTCTTCGCGCCCTGGGGTACCGGGTGCGCGTCGAGGAAGGCGGCCACGTCGGCCGCGAGCCCGGGAGTGGAGAGCGACCGGACGCCTTCGAGCAGGCGGGCGATGCTGCTCGAAGGGAAGCGCTCGCCGATGTCGTCCCAGCGGTCCTTGACGAAGGCCCAGGCATCGGCGCCCCGTTCTCGGTTCGCCAGCGACCGGCGGAGCACGAACGGGGCGTCCTGGCTGCGTACGTCGTCGGACAGGGTCATGGCGAGCGTCTTGTCGAACAGGTCGGGGTCTCGGAAGTCGGCCAGGGAGCGCAGGTAGCGCTGCTCCTCCTGCGGCGTGGTCGCGTGGGTGAACCGGTCGAGGAACGTGGCGTAGTCGTCGGCGCCGCCCGTGGCGGCCAGCACGGCGACCGCAGCGGCGGTCATGCTCGGATCGACGGATCCGGGGTCGGCGAGGTAGCGGGTGTGCAGGACACGGGATCGGTCCTGCACCTCGACGCTCGAACCCAGGTCGCCGAGCGCCGCGAACAGTGCGGCGCGCAATTCGCGGTCGCGGTCGGCCTCGCCGCCGACCGGGTGGTCGCCCAGGCGCCGGTAGGCGGGATCGACGAGTGACGCGGCAAATACCCGGAAGGAGACGAGGCCGTCACCGTCGAGCAGTCGATGGAGTGCATCCAGCGCGCCGAGGAGGCGCTGCCAGACCGCGAGGTCGGTCTCGTCGGCGAAGGCGGCTGCCAGGTCGCAGAACTCGGCGGCGGTCGTGTCAGCGGCGAGCACGGATGCCCAGGAGTCGTCGACCAGGCCGTAGCGCTCGACGGGGGAGAGCGCCGCGAGGTTGCCCGTGATCGCCGCCCGCAGCGTCGGGTCGTAGTGCACACGGTAGAAACCGCTTCCGCCGGCGTTGGCCATGAGCCACTCGAAGCGCCCGTGCAGCTCGAAGGGGGCCTCGCCCAGCAGGACCTTGCGGGTCTCCTGCCACTTGTGCTCGTCGTCACCGCCTCCCATCGTGACGATGAGTGGGATCTCCCACTGCGCGTCGGTGTCGCTGCCGTCGTACAGGAATCGGCGTTGGTCGACGCTGACGGCGAGCCCGGCGCCGTCGCGGGTCACGTCGACCACCGGGTAGCCCCGCTGGAAGATCCAGGCGTCCATCATCTTGCGCACCGGGAGGTGGGGGTTGGCCTCTTCGATGGCGTCCCACAGGTCGGTGGTCTCCGTGTTGCCGTACTGGTGGGTGGCCAGGTAGTGCCGGATCCCGGATCGGAACGCATCTGCGCCGAGGTACTGCTCGAGCATCCGCACGACGGCGGCGCCCTTCTGGTAGGTGAGCACGTCGAACATGCCCTCGCAGTCGGCCGGTGAGACGACCTCGAACTCGATGGGCCGGGTGGAAGCCAACGAGTCGATGTCGAAGGCGGCGGTGCGGGACAGGCCGAAATCGGCCCAGCGGTCCCACTCGGGGCGAAAGGCGTCGGTGACCAGCATCTCCATGAAGGTGGCGAAGGCCTCGTTGAGCCAGATGCCGTTCCACCACTTCATCGTCACCAGGTCGCCGAACCACATGTGGGCCAGTTCGTGGGCGATCACGTCGACCACACGCTGAAGCTCGGGCTGGGTGACTGCATCGGGATCGACCAGCAGCAGCACCTCTCGGAAGGTCACACAGCCCAGGTTCTCCATGGCGCCGAACGCGAAGTCGGGGACGGCCACCAGATCGAGCTTGTCGCCCGGGTAGGCGATGGCGTAGTAGTCCTCGAAGAAGGCGAGGGCGAAGGCGCCGACCTCGAGTGCAAAGGTGGCGAGGTGGCCCTTCCCGGGCGGGTGCACCACCCGTAGTGGCGTGCCGCCGGCGTCGACCGGCCCCGTGACCTCGAGCGGCCCGACGACGAACGCCACCAGGTAGGTGGACATGACCATGGTGTCCGCGAAGTGCACGGCGACCAACCCCTCACCGGCCGGTGAGCGTCCGGCCTCCGCCGCATTGGAGATGGCGAGCAGGTCGTCGGGGACGACGAGCGTGATGGCGAAGGTGGCCTTGAAGTCGGGCTCGTCCCAGCAGGGGAATGCCCGCCGCGCCGAGGTGGACTCGAACTGGGTGGTGGCGATGACGCGCTCGGCACCGTCGTCGTCGACGAAGGTGCTGCGGTAGAAGCCGCGCAGCTTGTCGTTCAGGATTCCGGCGAACAGGAGGTTGACCGTCCAGGCGCCTGCCGCGGCGGGCTCTTCGAGGGTGAGGGTGGCCCGTTCGGTGTGCTCGTCGAGGGTGACGGTGGCGTTGCGGCGGATGCCGTCCGGGTTCTCGAGCCAGGCCTCGTGGACCGTGAGCTCGACGGCGTTGAGCACGACGTGGTCCACGGCGTCGGTGACGTCGACGGTGATCGCCACCCGGCCCGCGAAGGTGCCCGCCTCCAGATCGGGAGCGAGCGACAGGTCGTAGTGCGACGGCACCACCGTTCGAGGAAGGCGGACGGGATCCATCAGTCAGAGGCTAAGTGCTCGGAGGGTGGCGGCACGGCGATCGGCGAGGGGCGAGAGGACCGCGATGATCGACGATGAGCGTGAGCGAGGAGCCAGCGATAAGGTCCCCGCCTCGTGACAGCCAACTCTCGTTCTCCCCTCGATGTGGTGGGTATCGGCAACGCCATCGTCGATGTGATCAGTCCGGTCGACGAATCCTTCCTCGTCGAGCAGGAACTCGTGAAGGGAGCGATGGGCCTCATCGACGCCGACCGCGCCGAGCTGCTGTACGCCGCCATGCCGCCGGCCGAGGAGACGTCGGGTGGTTCGGTGGCCAACACCGTAGCGGGCGTCGCCTCCTTCGGCGGTTCCGGGGGCTTCGTGGGCAAGGTCCGTGACGATCAGCTCGGCGCGATCTTCACCCACGACATCACGGCGATGGGCATCGCCTTCGAGGCCCCGCCGGCCACCGCGGGCCCTTCCACCGCCCGTTGCCTGATTGCCGTGACGCCCGACGCCGAGCGCACGCTGAGCACCTACCTCGGCACCGCGGGGAACCTGGGGCCGGACGACATCGACGAGGGCCTCGTGACCCGCGGGCGGGTGGTGTTGTGCGAGGGCTACCTGTGGGACGTCCCGTCGGCCAAGGACGCCATCGTGAAGGCCATGGACCATGCCCGCGCCGCCGGCAACCGGGTGGCCCTGAGCCTGTCCGACTCGTTCTGCGTCGACCGGTACCGCGACGAGTTCCGGACGCTCGTCGAGGAGCGGGTCGACGTGTTGTTCGCGAACGAGAGCGAGATCACCTCGCTCTACGAGGTCGACCGCTTCGACGAGGCGCGCGACCTGGTGTCGGGCCACTGCGAGATCGCCTGCCTCACGCGCAGCGAGAAGGGGTCGCTCATCGTCACGGCCGACGCGACCCATGCCATCGACATCCACCCCCGGGGCCCCGTGGTCGACACCACCGGCGCCGGCGACCTCTATGCCGCGGGCTTCCTGCACGGGCTCACCAGCGGCCAGCCCCTCGACCGGTGCGGGCGCCTGGCCGCGCTGGCCGCCGGCGAGGTGATCAGCCACTACGGCGCCCGTCCCGAGGTCTCGCTGGCCGAGTTGGCCGCCCAACTGGACTGACCACCACCCCACCCGGCGACGGGTTCCGTCCCGCTGACGCCGGAATCGGGTGCCGGAACGGGCGCGGTAGCGTCCCGTGATGAGCTACAGCTGCTTCGACGTCGAGATCGTCGACAAGGTCGCGCACCTCCGTCTGTCGCGTCCCGACGAACTGAACACCATGACGCCCGCCTTCTGGCGCGAGCTCCCCGAGATCGTCAACGGGCTCGACGCCGCCGGCTCGGCCCGGGCCGTCGTCATCTCGTCCACCGGCCGGCACTTCAGCGCGGGGATGGACCTCAGCGTCTTCACCGGTGGGGGGGCGGTCGGTGCCGGTGGATCGGACGCGGCATCGGTCGAGATGGGCCGCCAGCGCGCCAACCTCCGGCTCACCGCCATGGCATTGCAGGAGAGCTTCACCTGCCTCGAACGGGCTCGGATGCCCGTGATCGCCGCCGTCCACGGTGGCTGCATAGGCGGCGCGGTCGACATGGTGACGGCGTGCGACATGCGCTATGCCACCGCCGATGCGTTCTTCTGCATCCAGGAGATCAACATCGGGATGACCGCCGATGTGGGCACCCTGCAGCGGCTGCCCAAGATCATTCCCGAGGGCGTGGCCCGCGAGTATGCGTACACGGGCCGGCGCATGTCGGCCGACCGGGCCCGTGAGGTCGGCCTCGTCAACGAGGTGTTCGCCACCCACGATGAGTTGGTGGGCGGTGCCCTCGACGTGGCGCGTGAGATTGCGTCCAAGTCCCCGCTCGCCGTCTGGGGCTCGAAGGAGACGCTCAACTACGGCCGCGACCACTCGGTCGCCGATGCCCTGAACTACATCGCCACCTGGCAGACCGGCATGTTCCAGCCCGCCGACATGATGGAGGCATTCGCGGCCAAGGGCGACGAGCGTGCCCCCGAGTTCCAGGACCTACCCCCCCGACCGGACGGGCTGTAGCCGGCGTTGGCACCCGGCGAGGTCGTGACCCGGTCGCGCCCGGCCCCGAGCCACCGCCGCGTCACGGGTCTTCTTCCTCCACGTCGGGAGGGAGGTAGGAGAGCTTGACATCGCCGAGGCGAACCAGCACCGAAGCGATCCAGCCGCCCATCGCCTTGAAATGGTCGTCGAGGATCGAGCCGTCGCTGAGGGTCGGCTCGCCCAGTTCGTACGAGCCGTCGTACGAGACCTCGAGGGCGTATTGGCGGTCTTCGAGGTTGTCGTCGTAGACGATCTCGATCGTGGGGCCGGACCGTTCGAGTCGTCCGTCGCCGATCGGTGGGCTCGTCGCGGGTAGCACTGCGAGCACCGCCCGGTGGTCGGGTTCGCTGGCCAGCCGCTGCATCCGCAGCACGATCTCGACTTCGATGTGCGGGCCTTCCCCGAAGGCCTCGCCGATGTACCACGACCGGTAGGCGCTCTGCGCCCACGTGGGCCAGTCGAGGGTGATGTCGGCTCGGACACGCGGCGGTGAGCCTTCACCCGGTAGGCCGTAGCTCGTCTCCCAGGTGAGGTCGCCGAGGAGCACGTCGGCCTGGAACCGCTCCTCGAACGCCTGGCGCTCCAGGAGCGCGCTCTCGAACGCATCGCGTAGCGCGCCGATGGCGTCGGTGAACACGTGGTCGAGCACCGCCGCAGGCTACGGGCTACTTGCCCTCGCCGTGGTCGGCGTCGAGACGTGCATGCTTCACCCTCCACTTCGCGGCTTCGGCGGTGGCCTCGGCCTCGAACGGGATGGCCCGGTACGCAGCCATGTGGTTGCGCAGCTCGATCAGGTTCTTCGCGTACGCCCACAGGTAGCGCCGGAGGAAGCCGAACCTTCCGTACTGCTTCCACTGACGGACGTGCACGAGCTCGTGGGCCATCAGCCCCTCGCTGTCCTCATGGCCGGGCCGTACGAAGATCGTGCGGCCGATGGTCATGGCGTCGGCCTGCTTCGGGAGCCGGCGCCACACCCTGATCCGCGCGCGCTCCAACACGACCGGAGGGAGGTGGTCGAATCGCGTCAGGGCGGACTTGGCGAGCGGCTGCGCCTTGGGCATCAGCCGGCCTCGAAGTCGGGCACGAGGCTCATGGCCGCGGTGATGTAGTTGAGGGTGTCGGTGTCCCAGTCGTTGGCGCGGGAGGCCGAGAGGCCGACCCGGTAGGCCGCGAGGGTTGCTGCCCAGCTCCCGTCGGTCTGGTCGAGCAGGTAGTCGACGTACACGGCCATGAGCTGGATGTTGTCCGAGGGGTCGGCGGGGTCGAGGGCCGGCCCCTCGACCAGCTCCTCGTTGACGAAGCCGACCGTCTCGGGGCTCAACTGGCTGATCCCGACGGCCCCGTCAGTGCCCGCCTTCTCGTTGCTCCAGGCCGACTCCTGCCAGGCATTGGCCTCGAGGAGGGCGGCGGGCACGTTGTGCTGCTCGGCCCACTGCTCGAAGGTGGCTCGAAGGCGGAGCAGGCCGCCGTCGGCCGCCAGGTCGGGAGGGAGGCCGCGCCCCGTGGAGGCCGGAGCTGGGATCGTGATCTGCGAGCCCGGGTCGATCGACGAAGCGGGGGTGAGGTCGTTCTCCTCCTCGACGGCCTCGCTGGTGGTGGCGTGGAGTTGCGCCACGGACGAGATCGTGTCGCCCAAGCGGACGGTGTAGGTGTCGGTGTCGCGGTCGGGGGTCCCGTCGCCCCCCAGCCGCGGGACGACCACCACGGCCAGTGCGATCAACGTCACGCTGGTGGCGACCAGGATGGCGACCCGGGAATGGCCTCGCGTCGGCGGTGCTCCCGATGTCGCCGATGTCTGCGATGTCTCGGACTCCCCGGTCCGCGCCGATCGGTGTCCCACGCCCTCCGGTCTAGTCGATCTCGCTCGGTTCCCGATCAGGAGCGGGGAGGGGAGTGCCAATTGGCGCCTATCCTGCCCGACCATGAGCGACGCGGTCGTTGTGGGGGCCGGGCCCAACGGGCTGGTCGCCGCGAACCTCCTCGCCGACGCGGGCTGGGATGTGGTTGTGCTCGAGGCGAACGACGAGCCCGGGGGCGCCGTCCGCACCGCCGAGATCACCGCGCCGGGCTTCCGGAACGACCTCTTCAGCGCGTTCTATCCGCTCGCGGCCGCCTCGCCCGCCATCAATGGCCTTCAGCTGGAGCGCCACGGCCTCGAGTGGAGCCGCGCTCCGGTGGTGGTGGCCAATCCCACCCCCGACGGGCCGACGGCGGTGCTGTCCACCGATCTCGACGAGACCGCGGCATCGCTCGACCGGTTCTCGCCTGGAGACGGTGACGGCTGGCGGCACCTCTACGCGTTGTGGGAGCAGGTGGGCGAACGGCTTCTCGGCGCGCTGCTCGAGCCGTTCCCGCCGGTCGTCGCGGGTGGGCGCCTGGTTGCCGCGCTCGGTCCGTCCCGGGCCCTGCCCTTCGCCCGTCTCGCACTCATGACGGTCCGCCGTCTGGCGCAGGAGGAGTTCTCGGGCGATGGCGGTGGGGTGCTGCTCGGCGGCTGTGCACTGCACACCGACCTCAGCCCCGAGTCGGCGGGCGGCGGGCTGTTCGGCTGGGTGTTGGGCGGCCTCGGACAGGCAAGAGGGTTCCCGGTGCCGGTGGGCGGTGCCCAGTCGCTCACTGATGCCCTCGTGCGGCGTCTCATCGAACGGGGTGGTCGCGTGGAGTGCGGCGTCCGGGTCACGCGGATCGAGGTGCGGCGTGGTCGGGCGGTGGGCGCCCGAGCCGCGGACGGCTCCGAGTTCGCCGCTGCTCGGGCGGTGCTCGCCGACGTGGGGGCGCCCGCCCTCTTCTCCCACCTGGTCGAACAGGCCCACCTCCCAGCCCGGACGGTCGAGGACGTCCGGCGGTTCGAGTATGGCTCTGGCACGGTCAAGGTCGACTGGGCGGTCGACGGGCCGATCCCGTGGCTGGATCCCGCGGTGAACCGGGCCGGGACCGTCCACATCGCGGACTCGCTGGACGACCTCTCCGAGATGTCCGGTCAGCTGGTCCGTGGGCTCATCCCCGAGAACCCCTACCTCGTGATGGGCCAGATGACGACGGCCGACCCCACCCGTTCTCCCCCGGGGACCGAGTCGGCATGGGCGTACGCCCACGTCCCCCGCCGGCCGAAGGGCGACGCGGGCCCGGACGGGCTCAGGGGCACCTGGGATGCCGACGAGACCGAGCGCTTCGCGTCCCGGATGGAGGCCCGAGTCGAGCAGATGGCACCGGGGTTCCGTGATCGGGTCCTGGCGAGGCACGTCTTCACGCCGCCCACCTTCGAGGCGGCGAACGCGAACCTGGTGGCGGGTGAGATCAACGGCGGCACGGCGCAGCTGCATCAGCAACTGATCTTTCGCCCGGTGCCGGGGCTCGGTCGAGCCGAGACGCCGATCGACCGGCTCTACCTCGCCTCGGCGTCGGCTCACCCCGGGGGTGGTGTGCACGGAGCGTGTGGGGCCAATGCCGCCCGGGCGGCGCTCGCCCGCGACCGTCGCTCCCGGCGTGTCGTCGCGGCAGGGGCGGCCCTCTCGACGGCCGCGCTGCTTGGTCGCGGCCTTCGACCCACCCGAAACTAGGTTGGTCCCGTGATCCGCGTGGTGCTGGCCGAGGACAACGTGCTGTTGCGGGAGGGCGTCTCGCGGCTCGTCGAGGCACAGGACGACCTCGACCTGGTAGGCGTGGCCGGCGACCTGCCGGGCCTGCTGGACCTCATCGACCGCGAGAAGCCCGATGTGGTGATCACCGACATCCGTATGCCCCCGACCGGCACCGACGAGGGCATCCGGGCGGCGTCCATCCTGCGGGCCGAGCACCCCACCATCGGCGTGGTGGTGCTCAGCCAGTACGCCGAACCGGCCTATGCGCTGGCCCTCCTCGCCGATGGCTCCGAGGGCCGGGCCTATCTGCTCAAAGAGCGCGTGAGCGAGGTCGCGGAGCTGCTCATGGCCGTGCGCGAGGTCGATGCCGGCGGGTCCGTGATCGACCCGAAGGTGGTCGAGTCCCTGGTGGCCGGCCGTCGTGTCCCGTCCTCCGAGCTCGACCGGCTCACCCCGAGAGAGGCCGAGGTCCTGGGTGAGATGGCGCAGGGCAAGAGCAACGCCGCCATCGCTGCCGCGCTCGTGTTGAGCGAGCGCGCGGTCGAGAAGCACACGAACTCGATCTTTTCGAAGTTGGGCCTGTCCGAGGAGAAGGACGTGAACCGTCGGGTGAAGGCGGTGCTCCTCCACCTGGCCGACGAAGGGAGGGGTAGCACCACCCCCTGACACCTGCCTGCACGGTGGTCGCCCGGATCGCCGTCTGTCACGATGAGGTCACGATGAGTGTGGAAACGGTGCGTGCCGACGTGGGGAACGACGAACACGTCTCGGTGCTGGTCGTCGACGACCAGGCGCCCTTCCGCCTTGCGGCGCGCGCGGTCATCAGCAGGGCCGTGGGCTTCGAGCTCGTCGGCGAGGCCGGCACGGGCGAGGAAGCGGTCGAGCTCGCCGAGGCCCTCAACCCCGACCTGGTGCTCATGGACATCAACATGCCCGGCATCAACGGCATCGAGGCCACGAGCCGCATCGTTTCCCGCGAGCCCGACGCAGTGGTCTTCCTTTGCTCGACCTATGAGCGCAGCGATCTGCCGGACGAGGCGGGGGAGAGCGGCGCACGCGCCTACATCAACAAGGAAGAGCTGGGCCCGGTGGTGCTCCGGCGCCTGTGGGACGACCGCGACGCCGTCACCCTCGACTCGGCCGTCTAGCCGACGCTCATCGCGATCACCAAGGCTCGGCCTGTCCCTCCCGAGCCGTAGCTCGCGTGCTCGACGGGGCCATCGAAACGTTGCGCAGCGGAGGAGAGCAGCGGGGACCTACTGACCCGGATGGCGAAGCCGGTCCGTCGGAGGAGGAGCAAATGCGAGGGGAACGGTGCCGGTGACGGTGACACCGTCGCCGGGGGCCGAGTCCCAGCGGGCCTCGCCGCCGATGGCACCGAGGCGGTCGCTCATGTTGGTGAAGCCGTGGCCGAGGCCCACCCCGGCCAGGTCGAAGCCGGGCCCGTCGTCGACCACCGAGAACCGCAGGTGGCCGTCGGTCTCGCCGACGCTGAGGACGACGTGGGCGTCGGGGGCGTGCTTGGCCGCGTTCTGGAGCGCCTCGAGGCAGCAGAAGTAGATCGCGGCCTCGACGTCGGTGGGATAGCGGTTCACCTCGCCGGGCTCGAACGAGACGTCCAGCGGGCTTCGCCCGGCAGCGGCTCGGAGCGCTTCGACCAACCCGCTGTCCATGAGGAGGGGCGGGTAGATGCCGTGGGCGAGGTCGCGGAGCTCCTGGATCGTCTCTTTGATGCTGCCGGCCAGCAGGTCGAGCATCTCGGTGGCGGTGGCGGGGTCCTCGGTGAGGATGTCGCGAGCGAGGCGCAGGTTCACCGCAAGAGCCACGAGGTGCTGTTGAGCGCCGTCGTGCAGGTTGCGCTCGATCTTGCGGCGCTCGGCGTCGGCGGTCGCGACGATCCGCGCACGTGAGGCCCGCAGCTCCTCGGCCTGGCGCCGCACCTCGTCGATGCTCTCCTGGAGCGCCGAGTCGAGCTCGACGTTGTGGAGGGCCAGGCCGACCTGGCGGGCCAGTTCGGTGAGCACCCGCTCGTCCTCCTCGCCGAACAGGTCGCCGTCCGCGGGCCGCTCGGCCACGATCAGCCCGAACAGCTCGCCCGAGTGGCTCACCGGCGCGACCCGGATGGCCACGTCGGACCGCCCTTCCAGCAGCGCCGGCATCCAGATCGACACCCAGGCGTTGCCCGACACCCCGGCTCGCGCGACCACCGGCTGCTCTTTCTCGCCCAGCTCGATGCGCCGCCGGGGCCGGTCGGGCACCGAGACCTCGCGTTGGACGATTCCGCCGGTGCCGGTCCACACCTCGGCGGCACTGAGGGCCATGGTCTTCTTGAGCGACTCGGCCAGTTGCAGCAGCAGCTCGTCCATGGGGACCGCCCGGGACAGGCGGCCACCGAAGGTGCGCAACACCTCGTCGGGCGCCTGGCGTTCGCCGTAGACCAGCCGGTTGGCCACCTCGGACAGCCGTTCCCGGGCGGGAAGGTACAGGAGGGCGGCGACGGCCGCGGCCGCCATCGACAGGACGAGCACGTGGCGCTCGGCGTCGTCGGGCGTGCGGCCCAGTCCGAGCACGATCACCAGGTACACCGCCACCACCACGCCGGTGAGCCCGGCGAGCGACACGGTGTGCACGAGCATCCGGTCGACCCTGGCCACCATCCGGTGCGACGTGCCCGCGGCGAGACCGAGGGGGATGAGCGCCGTGAAGGCGGCGGCGGCGACCGCCCCGTTCGGCGGCCAGCCCGCGAACAGCCGCATCGCACCGATGACGAGCGCCGCCTCGAAGGCGACGGCGGCGGCGCAGCCCACCCATTGGAGCCGTTGCCGGTCGAGGCCTGCGGTGCTCATGTAGCGCCGGTGGGCGGCGGGCACGCCGGCCAGCAGCATCAGGGCCGACACCGACCAGAGGAGCCATGCGGGCAGGTCTGGCCGTACGGACCAGAGCACGGCGCCGAGGGCGAGCCCCGTCAGGAACCCGAGCCAGGCCCCGACGCGCCGTGCCTTGGTTTCGAGGCGGCCCGACGGGAGGGCGAGGAGGATCGTGAGCCCGAAGGCGGGAAGGAGGCCGATGCCGAATGGACGGACGATCTCGACCACGGTGCCGCCCGCGCCGGCCCAGTCTTCGGTGACACCGGCACAGGCGAGGAAGGTGGCCGCGGCGACGGTGGAACCGGACAGGACCCAGACCCCGAGCGGCCGGAGCGCCCGCCGGAGCCCGAGCGTGACACCGGCGAAGACCCAGGTGGCGATGATGGCGGCGCCCACCCACTCTCGTGCCACCAGCCCGTCCTCGGCGGCGACCAGGAGGCCGACGAGGATGAGCGCGACGGCGATCGGCGCGAGCAGCAGCAGGGGCGTGGCCTCGCGGTCGGACGGCGGGGGGGGCTCGGGGGGCACCACCACGGCCGGTTGGTCGAGGATCACGGACATTGGCTTACTCCGATCGGAGAACGGTTGCAGGAGCAGGGTGCGCGGCTCGGTTGATCACTCGGACCTCAGGGCCGCGGCGGGGCGGGTGCGGGCGAGGACGGCGCCGCCGGTGAAGGCGAGGAGGCCGCCGACCACGAGCGTGCCGCCGACGAGCAGGGCCAGGGTCGCCAGCGGGGTGACGGGCTCGTCCACGGCACCGAGGTGGTCGACGAGCGCGGTCCACAGCATCCGGCCGGCGGCGACGCCGACGGGGATGCCGACGGCGAGGGCGATGAACGCGAAGGTGACGGTCTGCCAGGCCACGGCGGCGGCCACCTGGCGGCGCAGGAAGCCGACCGTCTTGAGCAGCGCGAGGTCGTGGCGCCGGCGGCGGCTCGAAGTGAACAGGGTGATCACGACCTGCACCAGGATGAGCACGGCGAGCAACAGCGCCAGGACGAGCGGTGTGCTTCGTACCCGTTGCAGCGCCACGATGTCGGTGGGCCGCTCCGGACGGACGGCGATGTCGATCTCGTCGGCGTCGGCGCCGATCTGACGGAACACCGCGGTCATGTCGTCGGCGAACGCGTGGGTGTCGGTGCCGGGAACCAGTCGGACCATGACGTTGCCGTTGTTGATGTCGGGGCCGAGGCGGCGGAGGGCACCGATGGTGACCATGGCGCCGGCGCCGAGCTCGGTCCGCTCGGACCCCGAGTAGGTGCCGAGACCGGGGAAGGCGGCGCGGCCGACCACCCGGAGGTCGTGGTCGTCGCCTTCTGGGGTGGTGACGGTGACGTCCTGGCCGATGGCGGTGTCGAGTCGGCTCATGGTCTTGGCGCCCAAGGCGATCTCGTCGCCGCCACGGGGAGCGTGGCCGTCGACGATCGTGGGGACGACGGCATCGGCGGCGCTCGAGACCCCGACACTCGGGATCGGCACCCCCTCGATCACGAGGCGGTTGTTCGTGATTCGTGACCACGCCTCGACGCGCTCGTCGGCGCGCAACGCCGCTTCGAGCGCCGGGACGGGCTGGCTGGCGCCCACCCGCGCATCCCATGCCCAGCCGTAGAGGCGGGGTGTGTCGACGACGTGCGCCAGGCTGGCGCCGAAGGTGACAGCGGTGCTCAGGATCGCCACCACCAACGCGCCACCCACGATCGATGAGCGCACGCCGACGCCCGACCGACCGGGGGCCGGCTCCAGGGCGAAGCGCACACCGCTGACGAGGGCCGGACCGCCACCCCACCGGCCGAGGGTGCCGGCCGTCACGGAGGGCCGGGAGGGCCCCGCGTCGCGGGTGGCGAGACCGGATCCGCGCCACACCGGGACGGCGACCACGGCCAGAAGCAACAGGACGGCGATCGCCGCGCCACCCGCCAGGTAGGCAACGTTCACGTCGATGCCCGGGTGGGGCTCGGCTCGCCGGACGAACCCGATCGGGAAGCGCGAGGACGCCACCACGCTGAGGGCCACGCCCAGGCCGGCCCCCACGGCCCCGAGCGCGAGCGCCCGGGCCATGCCGCCCGCGAAGAGGGATCTCCTGCGGACGCCGAGGGCCTGGAGGGTGAGGGCTTCGCGCTCGTCGAGGGCGAGCGGTCGGGCGAGGCTCTGGCCGATGATCACCAGCGCGGCGAGGCCGGCCAGCGCGCCGAACAGGTAGAGCGCGAGCACCTGGGGCTGCACGGCCCGGCGTACGGCGTCGGTGTCCACCCGCTGGCTGCGGTACTCGATGACCTCGCCGGCCGCGAGGTGATCGACGGCCCGCCGGAAGGCCAGGATCCCTTCGGGGGAAGGGTCGTCGAGGCGGACGCCCAGCCCCCAGTACCCGACCGCGTCCTTCTGCTCCTCGTAGAACGCCGGCGTCAGGAGGATGGCGCGGTAGTCGAAGCTCTCGTCCGTCAGGATCTGGTTGGCTGCCAGACCGATGCCCGTCACGCGGAACTCGCGGCGTAGGAACGACGGCATGCCATTCGGCGGCGGTGGTCTGGTGAGGTCCGGGACGAGGAGCGTCGTGGTATCCCCCGCCTGGACGCCGAGCGTCTCGCCCAGTCGGGGATCGAGGAGGACCTCGTCGGTCCGGTCGGGGTCCGGCAGGCGCCCCTCGCTCAACAGGAAGCGATCGATGGTGTAGCCGTAGGTCCCGTCCGCGGAGGCCAGGGAGATGATCGGCGTCGTGAAATCGGGGGATCCGTCGGCGAGGGGTGGAACCGCGAACATGCCTGCGGCCCGCCCCAGGGCCTTCACCCCAGGCAAGGCCTCGACGGCGTCGAAGTCGAGGTTCGTGTCGACGCCGGCGTCGGGGTTCACCAGCACGTCACTCGCGGCGGTGGCCTCCACCATGCGGGGATAGGCGGTCTGGGTGCGCCGGGCCCCGGCCGCCGCGGTCAGCACGACCGCGACCGCGAGCGCGAACAGAAAGGTGGCTGCGAAAGCGCCCCCCCGCCGCCGGCGCCACTGGCACCTGGTCCAGACCCACAGCGCCCCCATCACGCCTCCTTCAGGGAGTCGGCGACGGGAGTCCTCGCGGCGGCGCGGGCCGGCAGCACGGCGACGATCACGCCGAGGAGCAGGGCGGCCGGCACGAGCAGGAGCAGCGCCGGCACCGGCGTCACCGGTACTGGGACGACGCCGATCTGGCCGGCCAGCCAATGCCAGGTCCAGCGCCCGACCACGATGCCCAGTGGCACGCCGCCCAGAAGACCGATGGCCACCAGGGTCGTTGCCTGTACCAGTACCGCGGTGCGGACCTGACGGCCCACGAAGCCGAAGGTCTTCAGCAGGGCGAAGTCGCGGCGGCGCCTCCGGATGGCGCTCACCAGGGTGTTGGCCAGGCTGCCGAGCGCGACCGCGGCCAACAGGCCGGCGATGGCCGTCGGCAGCCGCCGTACCTCGCCGAAGTTCTCGATGTCCGCAGGGGCCTCGAAGGTGACTACGGCCGGGAAGAACTCGTCGAACTGCCGGGCGACCGCGTCGAGCGAGGCACCCGGGCGCATCCGGACCATCACGTCCCTCCCGATGAACGACTCGCTGTCGATCCCCGCGAAGAGCCGGCTGTCCAGGTGGACGAGCCCGCCCTCACCGAGGTGCCCGCCCCCGGCGCTCGGCAGCACCACCCGGCCGACCACCTCCAGTGCCCTCGGTGGACGGCCCTCGAGGGCCACGTCGACGGAGTCGCCGATGCCGGCGTGGAGGTCCCGGCTCGTCCGGGTGCCGAGCGCGATCTCGTCGCGGCCGTCGGGCAGGCGACCGTCGACGACCGGTGGGAGGGCGTCGCCCTTCTCGCTGTCGAGGGCGAAGACCGACGTGCGGTCACCCTCGATGGTGGCGAGCAGCGCCAGGTGGCCGACGGCGTAGGCCTCGACCGTGGGATCGTCGCGCAGCACCGTGGCGTGGCGTGAGAGGCCCGATCCCTCGCCGTAGTTCGTGAGGTTGGCGGTCCAGACGACGCCGTACGACCGGGGGTCGTGCAGGAGGTGGTCGAGGCTTGCGCTCAGCGTGAGCGCCGCGGTGGCCATCAGCACGCTCATCGTCACGGCCAGCACCGTCGATCGCACCGGCACCGCGTCCTCGGCCCCGGCCGCCTCCAGGGCGAGCCGGCCACCCAGCACCACCGGCGGCGGCGCGCCGGCAGCCGCGGCGGCACTGGCGACGACCGACACACGGGTCGAGCCGTTGTTGCCGCGCCGGATGCCGATGCCGAGGACGCCACGGCGGGCCGAGCGGAGGGCGGCCGAAAGCCCCAGGAGCGGGGTGATGAACACGACCGCAAGCACGCCGAGGACCGCGATCCGCGCGTCGAACCACACGCCAGGGTCGGGCTCGATCGTGCCGGCGAGGCCGAAGGGACCTGCGAGGGTGAGGGGGAGCGCGACGGCGAGCGCGATCGGCGCGGCCACCAATCCCACCACCACGCCGGGGAGCCCGGCCATGGCGGCCCGGCCCCGGGTGGTCGCCCCCAAGGCGGCCAGCACACCCAGGTCGCTCGCCTCGGCGAAGGTGGCCCGCGAGGCCAGCGGCCCGAGGATGACCAGGGCGGCGAGGGCCAGCATCGCCGCGAGCAGGCGCAGCGCCTGCGCCTGGAGGTGCAGCGACCGCTCGGTCTCGAGGGTCAGCTCTGCGCTGGTGGCGACGTTCAGCGGCTTGCCGCCACCCAACGTCCGCAGGTCGTCGAGGAAGGCGGGCACGTCGTCGGCGCCGTGACGGAGCCGGACCTCGATGGCCCGGCCCGCCTGCATGAAGGGCGTCGCGGCATCGAGGGCGGGCGTCAGGTGGACCAGGCCCGTGCTCCTGCTGTTGCCGGCCGGCTGGGGCGGGAGCTCGTTCGGCGATGACTCGATGCCGACGACGGTCAGGGCCAGGTCGGGCAATCGTTCCCGGAGCCGCTCCAGCGCCCGCTGTTCGTCCACCGGAAGCGGGCCCTCCGAGAACAGCGCGGGATCCAACAGGGGGACGGTGTCGCCGATGCCGAGCCCGTAGCGGTCGGCCACGGCCACCCCGACGACCGCCTCGTCGATGCGGGTCGGGTCGGCCCGGCGCCCTTCGACGATGTCGAAGCGATTGATGTCCGTGCCGATCCGGTTGTCCTCGGTGGCCAAGGCGGCCTCCCCGGTGCCCACGTACAGATAGACGAGCCCGGCGACGGCGGTGTCGACGACGTTGGGCAGCGCCGCGACCTCGGCGGGGTCGAACCGGGCGATGCCCCGGTCTTGGGCGTTCGGGATGAACACGTCGAACGCGTCTCTCGTGGCCGCGAACCGGGCGGCGGCGGTGTCCGTGCGCTGTGCGGTGAGCAGGGTGGCCAGCACCACCGCGGCGGCGACGCCGAAGAGGACGCCCCGAGCCAGCCACGCGCGCCACCGGCCCCGCCACGAGGCCCGGAACCGGTAGCCGAGGGCGCCCACGGCTCAGCCCGCCCGCAACACGGATGCGGCAGGCGTCCGGGCGGCCATGCGGGCGGGGAAGAAGGCGAGCACGACGGCGATGGCCAGGGTGACCGGGACGAGCAGCACGAGTGCGGGCCACGGGATCACGGGCACCGGCAGCACACCGAGTTGGTCGGCGAGGGTCACCCAGGCCCACCGGCCGACGGCCACACCGAGCGGGATGCCCACCAGTAGGGCGATCGAGACGAGCGTGATCGCCTGCCAGCGCATGGCGGCGCGCACCTGGCCGTCGACGAAGCCGATGGTCTTCAGCACCGCGAGGTCACGCCGGCGACGGCGGGCGGCGCTGAGCAGGGTGTGCGCCAGCGTGCTCGCGGCGACCACGGCGAGGAGTCCGGCGACGAGGGCGGGAAGGGCATCGACGCGACCGAAGTTGACCACGTCGCTCGGTGCGTCGAGCGGTAGGGCCAACACCCCGGTGCCGTCGTCCGCGCCGGTCGGCAGGGTGGCCACGATGGCGTCGAGGTCGGCGCCGGGTGTCGTCCGCACGAACAGGTCGGCCGCCAGCGCGTCCGATGGCGCCCCCAGGCTCAAGACGCCGGCCCGGCTGATCACGCCGCCTTCGCCCAGGTTCGACTGGGGGCTGCTGGGCATCACCACCGACCCCACCACGGTGAGCGGGGCGGCGGGGAGGTCGGCGATCTGCACCTCGACCGTGTCGCCGACCGCTACCCCGAGGTCGCGCAGCGTCCGGGCGCCGAGCACGATCTCGTCCGCGGCGACGGCCTGGTGACCATCAAGAAGTGGGGGCATGGCCGTGGGGTCGTCCGAGTCGAGGAGAAGGACGTCGAGGGCGTCGCCGTTCACCTTCGACGGGATGCCGGTCTCGCCGACAGCGACGGCCTCGACGTCCGGCCGGTCGCGCAGCTGCTCGGCCTCGGCAGCCAGGTCAGGCCCCGAGCCGTAGTTGGTGAGTTGGGTCGTCCACACCACGCCGTAGAGGCGGGGGACGGTCAGTAGATGGTGCAGGCTGGCGGCGAAGGTGAGCGCGGCCGCCAGCACCCCGACCGCCAGCGTGACGCCCAGCAGGGTGGAGCGCACCGGCACCGAGTCGCGGCCGCCACCGGTCTCCACTGCAAAGCGGACCCCGGTGGCGGCGGCCGGCGAGACGTTGGCGGCGGCCCGGGCGAGCACGGGCTCGCGTCGGCCGGTTGTCACCCCGCCGACCGCGCCGATCGAGGCGGCGTGGCGACGGGCCGCCGTCCAGCAGGCGGGCAGGGCCAGGATTGGGACCAACAGGATGACCCCCACCATCCCGAGCAGCACGACGAGTGGGTCGACGTGGAAGCCGGGGGACGGTTCGGCGATCCTCGCCAGGCCGACCGGGGCGAGCGGTGAGAGGGCCGCGGCGGTCACGGCCGCGGTGATCGACGCGAGCACGCCGATGGCGATCCGCGGTGCGAGGGCGGCGGCGAAGCGTTGAGACCGGGCTGCGCCGAGCGCGGCGACGATTGGTAGGTCCTCCGCCTCGGCGTGGGTGGACCGGGACTCGACCTGGGCGACGATCGTTACCGCGACGAGCGCCAGGACGCCGGCCAGGACCCAGAACGCGAGGGCCTGTAGGTGGATCGACCGCTCGACCTCGCCCGACTGCTCGGTCTGGAGGATGACCGACACCGGCTCGTCGCCGGCGAGGTCATCGAGCGCCCGGCGGAAGGCGGGGACGTCAGCGCTGCCGTGCTCGAGTCGAACGGCGATGGCGGTCGGCTCGCCGAGCACACCGGAACGTGCGAACGCGGGGCTGAGGTGCACCATGCCCGCGCCCGGGTGCTGGGGCGGGAATTCGCCCGGCGAGGCCTCGATGCCCACCACCGTCAGGCGGCCGTCGGGGAGGTCGTCGCCGAGCGCCTGTCGTTGCTCGTCGGACAGCGGGTAGGTCGAGATTGTGTCGCCCACCTCGAGGCCGTAGCGGTCGGCCACGGGGAACGACACCGCGGCCTCGTCGATGGCCTCCGGGGCGCGCCCTTCGAGCATGTGAAAGCGGTTGAGGTCGCGGCCGAGCCGGCCCGACGGGTCGGCCAACGCGGCCTCACCGGTACCCACCTCGACGTAGCCGTAGACCACCGTGGACGAGTCGGCCACCTGGGGCAGGGCCGCCACGACCTCGGGATCGAGAGCCGCGAGGCCCTGCTCGCCCGTGTTCGGGAGCAGCACGTCGTAGGCGTCCTGGGCGGCGAGGAAACGGTCGTAGGCCGAGTCGGTCCGGCGGGCGCCGGCCACGGAAGCCAGCACCGCGCCGGCAAGCAGGCCGTAGAGCACGCCACGGGCCAGCCAGCCCCGCCACCGACGGCGGGCCTCGTTGCGGAAGCGGTAGCGGACGGTTCCCATCAGCGATGTCCTCTCATTCGGCCCTCAGCGCGACGGCCGGTCGAATGCGCGCGGCGGAGCGGCCCGGCAGGGCGGCGACGAGCGCCGCGAACAGCAGCGCCGCCGGGACGAGGAGCACCAGGGCGGCGACCGGTACGAAGGCGTCGTCGGGTGCCCCCGGGCCGTGGGCGACGAGCACCCATATCCAACGGCCGATGGCGATCCCGACCGGGAGGCCGACGACCAGGCCGAGCAGCACGGGCACCCACGCCTGCCACCGGACGGTGGAGCGCACTTGGCGCCCGGCGAACCCGATCACCCGCAGCACGGCGAGGTCGCGGCGGCGCCACCGCACGGTCGTGACCGTGGCATGCATCAGGGCGGCGACGGCCAGGAAACCCACGAAGAGGGCGAGCAGCAACGGCATCCGGTCGATGTCGGCCAGGTTCCTGACCACAGGAGGCGGCGCCGGCGGAGCGGTCCGGCCGACATGGGCGTTGGCCCACGTGGTGGCCTCGTCATGGGGCGAGTGATCGTCGAACCAGAGGTAGTAGTCCTGGACCTGCCCCTGCGCCGCCCGGAGGCCGGCACGGGTGAACACAGCGGTCTTGGACGCGTCCACGTCACCGAGGACCGGGATGAGGCCGTAGCCCACGATCGTGAACGGATGGCCCGCGAGCGGCACCGGCTGCCCGACGTGGAGGCCGAGGTTGCGCAGGACGGACGGGCCCATGAAGACCTCGTCGTCGGCAGCCGGCAGGCGACCGCGCGTCACGGTGATCCGTGGCGGGCCCCCGATGCCTTGCACGCTCGCGGCGGCGGCCTGGTGTCCGAGCGCAGTGATCGCGGCCCGGCCCAGGACGGTGACGGAACCCACGCCAGGGCGGTCGGCCAGCGCCCTGGCCCCCGTGTGTGCGACCCTGCCGGACACCGCATCAGTGGTGGCCTGGTCGTACGGTGCGCCATAGCGGGCCGGGGTCGACACCAGCCGGTCGAGGCTGGCGCTGAAGGTGAGGATGCCGACGAGCAGCGCGGTGCCGGCGACCCCGGCCAGCAGCGCGCTGCGAGCCGCGGGGCCCATCGGCGGGGGTTGGCGGGGGAGGGCCATGCCGACCCCGGCGACCGTGGGGGGCGGGGCGTTGTTCCGGGCGAGCGAGGCGCAGATCTTCGACGGTGGGGTAGTCGCCGAGGCTGTGGTGGCTCGGCGGGCGAGCGCCCAGGCCGAGAGCGCACCGCGTCCGAGGATCACGAGGCCGACGATCAGGGCGCCCGTGAGCACGATGAGCGCGTCGAAGGCCACGCCCGGATGTGGCTCGGCCTGGCGCGACAGGCCGATGGGCAGCAGCGGCGAAGCGGCGACGGCCAGGGGCACCGCGACCAGCGCGCCCCCGAGGGCAACCGGGAGGGTCTCGAGCACGCCGATGGCGAACCGCTGGCGCCGGGTCATCCCCAGCGCGGCAGTGGTCAGCCGATCCGGCACGGTGCGAGCCAGGTGACGGGACAGGGCCTGGCCGACCGCCAGCATGCCGGCCAGCGCCGCGAGCACCGCGAAGATCAGCAGTGCACGAGCTTGCACGCCGGCGGCCTGGTCGAAGTCGATGCTGAGGTCCTTGCGGGTGCCGAAGTCCGACGTCGGCCCGTCCCCGGCGGCGGCGTGCAGCCCGCGTTGCAGTGCGGGGAGGTCCTGCTCGTCGTGGCTCAGGTCGACCAACACGATGGGGCCCGATGATGCGATGCGGTCCTGGTAGCGCTCGAAGAAGGCGGCCGTGGGATACATGGCGGGCGACCCGGCGTTCGTGGCGAGGTCGAGGAAGGAGGCGACGATGCCGACCACGCGCACCCGAACGCGTGGGCCTGCCGGACCGGTCGCGCGCTCGCCGCTGGACTGGGCCTGGAACTGCTCGGGGCTGATGCCGTCGAGCGTGACCCGGTCGCCCACCCGCAAACCGAGGCGGCGGGCCATGACCTCGTTCATGGTCACCTCATCCACCCGGCGTGGGTCCGCCAGTCGGCCGTGCAGGACGACAGGCCGGTTGATCCGGTAGCCGAATCGCCCGTCGCTGCCCGCGAACGCGCCGCCGCCCTGCTCGGGGCTGAGACCGTGAGGAGCCACGGCCATGAACCACAAGGGCGCGACCGCGCTGACCTCGGGCAGGTTGCTGATCTGCTCGAGCTCGTCGTCGCTCTGCGGCTGGAAGATGGCGTCCGGTCCTCGAGTGGCGGTCATGAAGCGGTCGAACGCCGTATCCGACCGGTGCGCCCCGGCGAGCGCGGCCAGCACGACCGCGCCGGCGACGCCAGCCAGCGCCACCAACGCGATGGTGGCGCCGATGGTGTGGCGCATTCCGCTGCGGGCACAGAGCCAGGACGCTCCCATCACTCGGCCCGGAGGGCGAGCGCGGGGTGGCGGCGTCCGACGCGGGCGCCGGCGACGAGGCCGACGGCCGCCAGGACCAACATCGTGAGCACGCCCGCCGCGACGAGTTGGTCGATGGGCACGGCGATGTCGTCGGCGACGCCGAGGCCCGCGGCGGTGGCCGACCAGGCCAACCGGCCGACGATGAGGCCGATGGGCAGCCCGATGACCAGACCGATGAGGCCGAGGGTGGCGGCCTGCCACGTGAGCACACTGCGGATCTGGTGGGGCGTGAACCCGATGCTCCCCAGGACGCCGAGGTCGCGTCGACGGCGGGTGCCCACGACCGCGGCGCTGTTGGCGACGGCCAGCCCCGCGAGGATCACCAGGAACGCGGCCAACAGTTGCGGAAGGCGGTCTACCTGGGTCAGGCGGTCGATCTCGGCCGGCAGACGGGCCCCTCGGGGCTCTTCCTGGGCGGCCTCGGCCAGCCACGCGCCGGCCTCCTGCCCATCGACGCCCGGCGCCCATCGCACGACGAGTTTCTGGAAGCCCTCACCGTCGGTGGGGTCGTCGAGACGCCGGAGGCCGGCCGGTGTCAACGCGGCACCGTCGGCCAGGGAAACCCGGTCGTCGACCGACGGGAAGACACCCCGCCCGACGATGTCCAGCGTCGTCGGGCCCGAGGGGCCCTCCGCGGTCACTTCGTCGCCGATCGCGAGGCGACGGCGGGCCAGCGTGTCCGCGCCCAGCACCACCTCTGCGGGTCCCTGCGGTTCCCGGCCAGCCACGACGGTGGGGCGAACCGCGCCCTTCACGGGGTCGAAGGCCAGGCTGTCGACCGCATGGCCGCCGATGACGAGCTTCACGAACGATCCGAGGGCGACCGCATCGACCTCGTCGTCGTGCTGCTCGAGGGCGGCGCGGATTCCGGGGTTGTCGCTGACGGCCACATCCCAGGTCCAGCCCCAGCGATCAGGGCTGTTCGCGATCTGGGCGAGGGTGGCGCTGAACACCAGGGAGGCCACCAGCCCGGCGACGCCGATCGACGCGCCGACCATGGCCGGCCGAACCGGCACGGACGTGCGACCGCGGCCCGGCTCGGTGGCCATGCGCACCCCCGTGACCCCCGCCGGTCCCAGCCCCAGAGCGATGGCCAGCCCGCTGAGCGAGCGCGGCCGGTCCGTCCGGAGCTCGGCGGAGACGGCGCGGCCCGAGCGGGCGACGAGGCGCCACGACACGAGTGTCGCCACCGACACCACCAGCAGCACCAGCAACGCCCCGCCGCCGGCCAACACCAGGACATCGAGGGAGAGGCCCGGATCGGGCTCGGCCCGCCGTCCCAACCCGAAGGGGAAGCGACCCGACGCTGCTGCGGCGAGTAGCACGGCACCCGCGGCGCCGCAGACGGCCACGACGCCGTGGGGGAGGGCCAGCGTGGTCACCCGGGCGGCTCGGGCCATGCCCAGGTCACGACGGACCGCATCGTCTTCGCCGCTCGCGTTCACCTGGCGGTTGGCGACCAGGCTGAGCGCGACCAGGCCGGCGACCCCGGCCGCGGCCGCGAACAGGAGCAGCCCGACGCTGAGGACCCGGAGCGAGCTACGCACCGCGGCATCGGCAACGGCAAGCGGTTGGAACTGGGGCGCAGGGCCGTCCTGGTAGATGTCGCGCACGGCCGCGGTGAACGGGTCGACATCGTCTTCACCGCCCTTCAGCGACGCGGCGAACAGGAAGCCGACGAAGCTGCCGATGCGATCTCGATGGGCCCGGTCGAATGCGGGGGTGAGCAGGAGCACGCTGGGGTCGTCCTCGGCCGAGGCGACCTCACCGGCGTTGCGGGTGACGCCGACCACCTCGAGCCGCACGACCGGGCCGTTCGGGTTCACCTGCTGGTCGCCGGCCCGGAGGGCGCCCATCTGCGCTGGTGCGTAGGACGCCAGACGCAACGTGTCGCCCACCTCGACCCCGAGTAGGCGGGCCTGGTTCTCGTTGACGCTCACCTCGTGCGCGGCGTCCAGGTTCGGCAGCCGACCGTCCAGCACGAGCGGCCGCATCAGGCTCGTACCGAGTTGACCGTCGATGCTCGCGGCGATGGGCACGTAGACCGACGGGTCGGGCGTGTTGATCGCGTACTGGCGCAGGCCGGCGAACTGGTCGACCTGGGGCAGGCGCCGGACCCGGTCGAGCTGCGCCTCTTCGTCACCCACCACCGCGAAGGTGTCCGGCACACCGGAGTAGACCAGGAACCGGTCGAATGCGGTGCTGGTCCGGTGCGCCCCGGCGATCGCCGCCAATACGGTACCGCCCACCACGGCCACGAGCACGGCGAGCGCGAGGTGCGACCGCCACCGACGGCGAAGCTCACCACGGGCGCACAGGCGCGCTGCCCCCATCGGAGATCGCCTCTGCCCGTTCGGCGGGACGGCCTACGCCGAGCCGGCGCCGGCGGGCTGCAGGGCTTCGTCGTCCTGGCCCACGATGCGCCCGTCCACCATCTGCACGATGCGGTCGGCCGCGGCGGCGACGTCGTCGTCGTGGGTGACGAGCAGGATCGTCTGGCCGCCGGCGTGGAGGCGGCGGAACAGCTCCATGACCTCGGCGCCGCCCTCGGAGTCGAGGGCCCCGGTGGGCTCGTCGGCGAGCACCAGGGTGGGCTCGTTGGCGAGGGCCCTGGCGATGGCCAGGCGCTGGCGCTGGCCGCCGGAGAGAACGCCGGGGGCGGCTTTGGCCTTGTCGGACAGGCCGAGCAGGTCGAGCAGGTCGCGTGCCCTCGTCTCGGCCTGCTTGCGCTTCGAGCCAGCCACGATGGCGGGCAGGGCCACGTTCTCGAGCACGCTCATGCCCTCGAGCAGGTTGAAGAACTGGAACACGATCCCGATGTGGCGGCGGCGCATCCGGGCCAGGTCGTCCTCACTGCGACCGGTGACCTCCTCGTCATCGAGGATGATCGTGCCCTCGTCCGCGCTGTCGAGCCCGGCCACCAGGTTGAGCAGCGTGGACTTGCCGCAACCCGAGGGGCCCATGACGGCCACGAACTCGCCGCGGGCCATGGTGAGGTTGGCGCCCCGCAGCGCCCGCACGGGAGCACCCTCGGCCTCGTAGGTCTTGCGAGCGCCGGTCACCCGGAGCACGGGCTCGTCGCCCACGCCCGAGTCGTCGGGAGCGGACTCGGCCGCCGTGTCGGTGCCGGGCTCGTTGTCACTCATGGCGCTGCCTCCAGTGGGTTGTGGGACGGGGGGTTGTGGGACGGGGGGTTGCGGGACTGTGTGGTAATGGACGGGTCACCGCTGTCGGCGACCCGGTGGATCTTGTAGGCCTGGACGGGGGTGGTGCGGCCCTTCACCTGCTCGGGCGGCAGGGTCTCGAGCTCCGGGCGTGTGCTCAGTGCGTCGAGCGTGGGCTCGCTGATCACGGTCTCGCCCGCCTCGGCCCACTGCTGCAGCCGCTGGGTGAGGTTCACCGTGTCGCCGACGATCGTGTACTCGAGGCGTTCTTCTGAGCCCAGCAGGGCGGCGGCCGCGTCACCGGTGGACAGCCCGATGCCGAGACCGAATGCGGGTAGACCTGCCTCGGCCCACCGCTCGTTCACCGCGTTCTGCGCGGCGTGCATGGCGGCGGCGGCCTTCACCGAGCGGTCGGCGTGGTCGTCCTGGGGGAACGGTGCGCCGAACACCGCCATCACGGCATCGCCGACGAACTGCATGACGGTGCCGCCGACGTCGAGGATGGCCTTGTTCATCTCGGCCCGGTGCTCGTTGAGCTGGGTGGCGAGCTGGGTGGGCTGGGCGTGCTCGGCGATGCCCGAGTAGCCCCGGATGTCGGACATGAGCACGGTGACCACGACCTCGTCGCTCTCGCCGATGCGGCGGCCCTCGAGCCGGAGCTTCTCGGCGATGCCGCCGGGCAGCAGGCGGCTGAGGCTCTCGCCCTGCTCCTCGCGGTCGACGATGGCCTGGTGCAGCATGCGCAGGCGTCGCAGCGAGCTGCTCGTGCCCGTGCTCGCGCCCTGGGCGAGCTTCAGGAACACCTGCTCCACGTCGGCGGCGACGGACTCGGGGGTGGTCTGCAGCGAGACAGCGATGGCCTTCATGGGCTTGCCCTCGGCCACCATGCGGAGCAGCTCCTCCTCGGCCGGCGTCATCTCGCCGTCGTCGGTGACCGGCTGCACCAGGGCGTTGACGATGGCGGGGTCGAGTGCCGACCCGCCTGTGGCGACCGAGCGGATCGCCTGCACGAGCTGGTCGCCCTCGGCCAAGCGGTCCTTCAGGAGGTAGCCGTAGCCGGCCGCCCCCTCGCTGAGCAGCGCGATGGCGTACTCGGGGTCGTCGTACTGCGAGAGGATCACGACGCCGGTGCCGGGGTGGCGCTTGCGCACCTCCTTGGCCGCCTCGATGCCCTCCCGTTGGAAGGTGGGCGGCATGCGGATGTCGGTGACCACCACCTGCGGGGCGGCTTCCTCGGCGCCCGCGATGAGCTCGTCGTAGTCGGCGGCCACGCCCACGACCTCGAGGTCGGGCTGGCGGGCCACCAGGGCCCGCACGCCTTCGCGGATGATGAGGTTGTCGTCGGCGAGGAAGACGGTGATCGTCCCCTCCACGGCTGGCTGTTCCCCGGACACTGCGGTCGTTAAGCGCAGACATCCGTCGTCCGGCCAAGGGCACGACCATGCCGACGCGTGGTGGTGCCAGCTACACCCTCCTCCACTGGCCTGCACCCTTCCGGCGCCGGAGCCGTCGCCCGTATCGTGCGAAGCAGCCAGCCAGAAAGGTTCGACCATGCGCATCGAGAAGTCAGTCACGTCGCTCTCGTGGATCCCGACCGAGGCCATCAAGGGGGTGATGAAGGCCCCGTTCGAGGCGGGGTTCACCCACTACGACGAGGTGCCGCCGGACGAGATCCAGGACCTCGAGGCCCTCCGCAACAGCGACCGCTTCCGCTTTGTCAACCGTCTCACCGCCTGGGTCGAGGTGGACGACGGCGCCATCGTCGACGCCGGCTTCGGCGACGAGAGCGGAGGCGTCATGGGATCGACGACGGTGAAGGTGGGGCCGGCCAAGACCGTCTTCCAGGCCGGCCAGCTCGAAGACCTGCAGACCGGCCCCGACTGGGGCGCCGAGTCGGCCACCTTCAGCCAGACCACCGGGGGGCGGACGGGACTGCCGGCGCCCCGCCGGGTGAACCACCCGCCCTTCGTGCAGTGGCAGGCACCGCTGGTGTGGACCACCCTGGCACTCACCATCAACGCCGACGGCACGTCGTCCTACGAGGTGAAGGGAGCCAGCAAGTTCCCGCGGCACTGGGTGTACGACGAGGCCGAGCAGATCTCGGCCAAGGCCGGCATGGCCGACTTCAAGGACTGGTACCACACGTCGTTCGGCAAGTACACGCCCTGGGGCGACGAGGAGTCGCCGGCGCTGGTCACCGCCGCCGAGACGGCCCTCGAGCGCCAGCTGTCGAAGTCGATCATGCAGGGCGGCGCCAAGCCCAAGAAGCGCAAGGTGAAGGAGGGCCAGACCCTCACCGAGCAGGGCGAAGAGGGCAGCGAGCTGTTCCTCCTCCTCGACGGCGTGCTGTCGGTGGAGGTCGACGGCGAGTCGCTGGCCGAGGTCGGGCCGGGCGCGATCCTCGGCGAGCGGGCCATCCTCGAGGGTGGTGCCCGCACGTCAACGCTGCGGGCACTGACGCCGGTGAAGGTGGCCGTCGCCGGCACCGACGAGGTGGACCATGCCGCGCTGGCCGAGCTGAGCGAAGGCCACCGCCGCGAGGATGCCGGGTAGTTGCGGCTGCACCTCTGCGGCGTCCGGGGCTCGACACCGGCCCCCGGTGCGGACTTCGTCCGCTACGGGGGCCACACCTCGTGCGTGGCCGTGGCTCACGGCGAGGGACCGCCCACGCTGGTGTTCGACGCGGGCACGGGGTTGCGCAACGTCACCGCCCTGCTCGGCGGGCGGCCTTACCGGGGCGCCCTGGTGCTGGGCCATCTGCACTGGGACCACACCCAGGGCATCCCCTTCTTCGTGGGCGGCGACCATGAGGGGTCGCGGGTGGACCTCTACCTGCCCCAGCAGGGCGACGAGACCGAGGTGCTCGAGCGGTTCATGTCGCCGCCGCACTTCCCGATCGGGGTCGACGGCCTGCGGGGCGACTGGTCCCTACGCGGCATCGAGGAGGGCGAGCGCGAGATCGAGGGGTTCTCGGTGCTGGCCCTCGACATCCCCCACAAGGGCGGGCGCATGCTTGGTTTCCGGGTCGAGGCGGAGGGTGCCTCGTTCGCCTACCTCTCCGATCACTCTCCCCTGACGTCCGGGCCGGGACCCGAGGGCATCGGTGAGTACCACGACAACGCCGTCCGCCTGGCCGCCGGTGTCGACGTGCTCATCCACGACGCCCAGCACACCGCCGAGGAGCTGCCGGCCCGGGCCTCGTTCGGCCACTCGGCCATGGAGTACGCCGTCGGCCTGGCCGAGGAGGCCGGTGCCCGGAGCGTGCTGTTGTTCCACCACGACCCCAACCGCACCGACGCGCAGCTCGACGCGGCCGTCGCCCGCTTCGCCGATGCGCGGCTGCCGGTCACGGCGGCCGTCGAAGGCGCCGTCATCGATCTCTGAGCACCCGACCCCTTGCGTTCTGGCGTCAGGAACCGTCGCAGGGCGACGGAATTCGACGCCAGATGGGGTACGACGCCAGATGGGGTGGTCGGCCGCTTCCCGTCACGGGTCGTCGAGCTGCCAGTCGAGGAAGGCGAGGACGTCGGCCAGCTCGTCGGCCTGCATGCCCACGGGCTTGCCCTGGCCATGGCCCGCGCGGGCCTCGACCTCGAGCAGGACGGGCCGCTCGTCGCCGCACGACGTGGCCGCCTGGAGTCGGGCCGCCATCTTCCGGGCGTGGGCGGGGTGCACCCGTGAGTCCTCCTCGCCCGTGGTGATCAGCACCGCCGGGTAGCAGGTGCCGTCGACCACCCGGTGGTAGGGCGAGTAGGCGTGCAGCCAGGCGAACTCTTCGGCGACGTCCGGGTCGCCGTACTCGGGGATCCAGAGCCGGGCGATGAGGAACCGGTGGTAGCGCACCATGTCGAGCAGCGGCACGGCGCAGTGGACGGCTCGGCACAGGTCGGGCCGCTGGGTGAGGGCGGCGCCCACGAGCAGGCCGCCGTTGCTGCCACCCCGAATGGCGAGCCGGCGCCGCGAAGTGAGCCCGCTCGCCACGAGCCAGTCGGCCGCGGCACAGAAGTCGTCGAACACCTGCTGCTTGCGCTCGCGGGTGCCCGCCCGGTGCCAGTCCTCACCCGCCTCGGCGCCACCGCGGATGTTGGCGACGGCATAGAGCCCGCCGCGGTCGCAGACGTCGACGATGCCGGCGCTGTAGGCGGGGCCCATGGTCACCGCGAAGCCGCCGTATCCCGTGAGGACCGCCTTCGTCCCGGCAGACGGGTGTGTGTCCGCCCGCCGCACGAGGAACATCGACACGTCGGTGCCGTCGGTGGACGGATAGCGCACCTGGTCGACCGTGTAGGCGTCAGGGTCGATACCGGCCGCCGGGGCGGTCCACGCCTCGAGCCCCGAGCGGCTCCAGCGGTGGAGCTGGGCGGGTCGGGTGAACGAGGTGAAGGAGAGGAACGCCTCGTCGCGGGCCTTGCCGGCCGAGATGCCCGAGAGCGATCCGAGCCCGGGCAGCGGCACCCGTGCCGCGTGCGAGCCGTCGTGGTCGTAGCGGGTGAGCGCGGCCACCGCGCCGTCGGTCGACGCCACGAGCAGCGACTCGGGCGTCGCCACGAACCCCTCGATCACCCCGCGGCCCTCGGGCACGAGGGTGGTCCACGAACCGACCTGGGGGCGGTCGAGGTCGGCGACGACCACCCGGCCACGTGGGGCATCGAGGGTGGTGTGGCCCACCAGCCGACCGTCCACGACGTCGAACCCGCTCTGGGCCTCGACGCCGGCGACCACGACCGTCCGCTCACCCGATGCGCGGTCGATCAGGTGCACGTCGGTGCGGCTCCAGCCCACGGCCACGTGGATCAGGAGCCAGTGGCCGTCGTCAGAGATCGACACGTCGGGCCAGGCCGACCTGTCGTCGGGATCCTCGAAGATCAGCGGATCCTCTGCCTGGTCGTCGCCGATGGTGTGCCAGCGGATGTGACGGTGGTAGCCCCGATCGGCCTCGTCCACGAGGTCGGGCTCGGGGTAGCACGCGTACCCGAACCCACTGCCGTCGGGCAGCCAGGCGACCGATGCCGCCCGGGCGTGAGGGATCGTGTCGACGAGGTGGATGCCGCTCGCCACGTCGACCACACGCAACGTGCTCTGCTCATCGCCGCCGGTGGACATGCCGTACGCCACCAGGCCGCCGTCGGGGGAGGCGTGGTACCAGTCGAGGGCGGCCGTGGGGTCGCCGGTGATGGCGGCCGGGTCGATGACGAGGTGTGCCGGTCCCTGTTCCATCGCCGACCGGACGCACAGCACCGCCTGGTCGCGGTCGCCGTCCCGGTCGACGGTGAAGACCCGATCGCGGGCCACCTGCGGCGACGAGGTGGTGGTCGCCCGCAGCAGCGGCAGCAGCCGGTCCCGGATCGCGGCCCGCTGGGGCAACCAGTCGAGCACACGTCGGGTGTGCCGGTTCTGGGCCGCGACCCAGGTCGACACTTCGGGGCTGTCCTCCTCGAGCCACCGGTAGGGGTCGGGCACCTCGATCCCGTGGATCGTCTCCACCAGGTCCTGACGACGAGTGGGTGGGGGAGCGACGGGCGAAGGATGATCGGCGGGCGCCATGCAACTACCTTGCACCACCGTGAGCGACTCTCTCTTCCAGGTGCGTGGCAGTGTTCTCCAGGTCTCGGTGACCGGTCCCTCGGGCACCCAGGTCGGGTTGCGCGACGTCGGCGGTGGTCTCGTTGCCTCGGGGCTCATCGACTCGTTCGGCGACCGCCTGACGCTCGGCGACCTGGGCGTCACCGACGGCCTCAAGGGACTCGGCGGCCTCGTGTTCCGCAAGCTCGAGCCCGGGCCGTACACACTGGTGCTCGGCGAGCCGGGTGCCGGCGGGGCTGTCGACAGTGCCGACAGCGACGATGGCGTGGAGCGGGTCGAGGTGACGGTGCTCGACCCCCACGTCCTGCCCGCCGACTTCGACGAGCGCGTCCGGGGACAGCACCTCGGGCCGGGGTATGGCTATGTCGAGGTGCGTGACGGCGCACGGCTGAGCTGCAACGTCTTCCTGCCCGATGCCGAGGTGTGGGGCGACGGGCCGTTCCCGACCCTCATGCAGTACTCCGGCTACCGCGACACTCGGGGCGACTTCGCGGTCGGTGACCCCGCGCTCGACAACATCCTCAACACCGAGGCCAACATCGCCCTGCTCCTCGGCTACGCGGTGGTGGGGGTGAGCCTGCGGGGCTCGGGTGGGTCCGAGGGGTCGTTCCTGCTGCTGGAGCCGATCGAGGGAACCGACGGCCACGACGTGATCGAGGCCATCGCCGCCCAGCCGTGGGTCGCCCGCAAGCGTGACGGGAGCCCGAAGGTCGGGATGATCGGCCGGTCGATGCCCGGGTACACCCAGCTGCTCGTGGCCAGCTTCTCCCCGCCGTCCCTGGCGGCCATCACGCCCGCGGCCGCGGGAGGCCGCCCGTACGGCGCGGCCGGCCGCCCCGGGGGCATCCCCAACGTGGCGTTGGCCCGGGGGATCGCGGGCTGGCAGGTGGACCCGATCGATCCACCCGACGGTGTGCCGCAGGTGCAGCCGCCACGCTACGAGCCGGGCGGTTGGGACGACTGGGTACCCGCCAAGATCGCCGAAGGTGATGAGGTCTGTGCGCGCAACCAGCTGCTCCGTGGGCAGGCGGTGGACGCGGTGCCGGGCTGGACCGAAGTCGAGCACGAGGAGGGCGGAACGCTGGCCCACGCCGACGGCGAGGCGTGGGCACGCACGATCACCGCGCCCACCCTGGTGCTGGGCGCGTGGCAGGACCAGGAGTCGGGGCCCTGGTTCGCCGATCTGCTCGATCAATTCCCGCCCACCACCACGGTGCGGTTGGCGGCCTACAACGGCACCCACGAGGAGACGCGCTTTCCGCTCGCCGCGGTCCAGTCGCTGGAGTTCCTGGGGTTCTTCGTGCGCGAGGAGCTGCCCGCCTGGAACGACGCGGCGCAGCACTACCTGGACGCCGTCACCGGCTACCTGTACCCCGAGGGCCTCCCCGTGTCGTTCGACCGGTACGCGGGCATGTCGTTCGATGCCGCCCTCGAGGCCTACCTGGCGTCGCCCCCGTTCGTCGTGGCCTTCGACAACGGGGCGGCGACGGACCACCCCGACGGCTATCCCTACGCCGCCTTCTCGGTGGGCTTCGACCGGTGGCCGCCACGAGAGGTTTCGCCGCAGCGTTGGTACCTCGGTTGGGACAACGGGCTCGAGCAGCAGGCGCCAGCTTCGGGCCGTCCGCCGCTCGGTTTCCACTACGACGGCTCCCTCGGGCCGCGCACTGCGGCCGGAGAGGACTTCGACGTCAATGCCGCCGCCCCCTCCTACGACTGGCGACCTCCCGAAGGCGGGCGCGCCCTCCAGTTCGCCACGCCCGCGCTCGAGGACGACCTCTTGCTGGTGGGCCCGTCCAGCCTCGATCTCTGGCTGCGGGCCACCACTGACGACATCGACCTCGAGGTCGTCCTGAGCGAGGTGCGCCCGGACGGTTGGGAGACCTACGTGCAGTCGGGTTGGCTACGCGCCAGTCACCGGTCCCTCGACCCCGCGCGGTCCACCGAGTTGGCACCCCGCCCCACCTATCGGGTGGACGAGATGGCGCCGCTGCCGCCTGGCGAGTTCACGCTCGTGCGCGTGCCCATCGCCGCGTCCGGCCACTACTTCCGTGCCGGCTCCAGCGTGGGCATCACCATCGGGGCCCCTGGGGGCAATCAGGCCCACTGGGACCTCGAGCCCCTCCACCGCGAGGGGGTGGACGACCAGGGGCACAAGGTGATCGTCGACCTGTCGATCGACGACGCCGGGCCGTCCTCGCTCGTGATCCCCGCCGTCGCCTGGTGGAAGCCGCTCGAAGGGCACCCCCCGTCGGCCCTGCCGGCGCTCGGCGCGCTGCGCCGTCAGCCCTCTCGCCGTTGGCGTCCCGCGGGCCTGGAGGTCGTGCCCGAGCCAGAGCCCCGCGTGCCGCTCGCCACCCAGGTTCGTGCCACCGCGCCGGTTCGCTGGGCGGGTCGGGCGAAGCAGGCGCTGGCCAGGCAGTGGGTGCTGGCGATGCGCCGGTTGGGCCTACCGCCCCGCGTTGGGCTTGCGGCCGTGGTTGGCCTTCTTGCGGCGGGCGTTGGTCTTGCGCTTGTCCGTCTTCTTCGACATAAGGACTAGGACGCTACCGGCTGCCGGGGCCGGCGCGACAGCCCAGGTCATTCGCCGAGGACCTGGGCCCAGGTCACGGTCACCTGGTCGGGCGCCGGGCTCAGGAACTCCTCCTGGGTCTCCGCCAGTTGCAGCTCGCCCGATCCGTTGGGGTAGGCGAGCCGGTAGGGGTAGAGGTCGAACAGGTTGTCGACACCGACGAAGCCGTTGTGGTCACGGCGCGGCTCGACCAGGAACCGGGTGTCCTCGGGCCGCTCGGCCGCCGTTCCCAGATAACGGATCAACGCGGCCCCGTCCTCGCCCGCCTGGTGGGCGGCACGCAGGGCCACGAACTGCCCCGCGACGCAGACGACGACCAGCGTGACGGCGGCAGCCACAGCTGCGGTTCGCAGGCGGTACCACAGGAACAGGCAGATCCCCGCGAAGATCATGGCCGTTCCCACCGACGAGGCCCCGTACAGGCGGTTGCCCAACCCGAAGAGCCCGCCGGGTACGGCCACGGCCAGGGTGAGCCCGAGCACCATCACCACGGTGCCCGCGACCGCCAGGGTGGGGCCCCGCTCGCGCCCGCGGTCGCCGCGCTGCCACGCCACGATGCAGGCGACCAGGCCCACGAACGCAGCCATCTCGAGGCCCCGGAGCAGCATCGTCGGACCGGCATCGGTGGAGACGAGCCCCGAGGACACGTGGCCGGACAGCGTCTCCCAGAGGTTGAAGTCCTGCGACTCCAAGGGGTGGGTCGGGTTGCGCGACATCCACCACACCACGGCCGTCAGCACGGCCACCATGACCGCCCGTTGCCAGGACTTGACCTCCCGGACGACCGAGCCCGGGTCGAGCGGCCGAGCCAGTGGCGTGCCCACCACCACTGCGGTGGCGAAGCAGATGGCGACGGCCAGTTCGTAGGAGAGGATCGAGGCGGACAGCAGGGCGAGCGCACCGAGCCAGCGGCCCTTCGACATGAGGTTCACCCCCCAGAAGCAGAGGCCCAGGGCCAGCGCCCCTTGGCCCGCCGCAGCCCAGACGGTCAGGGTGCTGTGGTTGGCCATCAGCACCCACAGGGCCGCCACGAGGAAGGGGAGCGGCCTCGGGAAGAACCGGGCGACCGCGAAGTACAGCGCGAGGGCGGCGCCGAGGTTGAGGAGGGTCAGCAGTGCGAAGAGCAGCAGCGGCCGCTCGCCGGAGAGGCTGAACAACGCCGTCTGGGTGAGCCACGCTCCCGGGCGGTTGAGCAGTCGCTCGTGCGGGCTGGTCTCGAGCACCCCCAGGAACCGGCTCGCGTAGAGGTGGATGTAGTCGTCGAGCATGAATCGGGCGCCCTGGACGACAGAGATCGCCGAGCGGCCCAGGACCAGTACCACCACGCCGACGGGGGCGGCCCACGGTCGACGCTCACCCCAGTCCGGGCCCAGCCCGTGCCACGAGGGGAGTCGACCCGCGACTCGGGCCGCTGACCTGGACACGGGTGGCGACGACGGGTGGCGCACCTGATCCTCGATGACGACCACCGCGGCCAGGACCAGGCCCACCACGAGTCCCACGAGGCCCCCGACGAGGCCCGCCCGGCCGGTGTCGGCACCGAGCGGGCAGCAGGGCGTGTCCGGCAACGCGACCACGTACGCGGTGCCCGCCTGATACGCGGTCCGTGCCCCGGTCACCCTGTCCAATTGCTGCTGGGTGGTCGCGAGCTCCTCGTCGGCGGTGGTCGTGGCGGGATCGCCGGCCCTGGCCACCTCGGTGGTCAGCCGGGCCGTCTCGGCCTCGAGCCCGCTGATCGCCTCGTCGGCCACGGCCGTGGCCGTCTCTTCCCGGACCCGCCCGTAGGTGGCTCCGGCAGAGGATGCCGCCGACACGGCCAGTTCGGCGGTGTCGGCACGGGTGGTGACCCGCAACGTGGTGTCGTCGAGCGCCGACCACTCGATGCTCTGCGCATACGGCACCTCTGCGCCCACCGCTCTCGTCACGGCGCGGCCCTCTGCGAAGGCGAGCTCCCGGTCCATCGCCCCGGCGGGGGTCAAGGCCGCGGCCTCGTCGTCGTAGAGCGAGCTCGGCACCACCGGGTTCAGGGCGACGTCGGCGTGGGTCTCGTACGCGTCGGGCCTGGTGAGGCTGTCGAACACGAAGAGGGCCCCGACGGCCAAGATCGAGGCAACCACCACGAGGGCAGCCCGCCTCAGAACCGGTTGGTCGACCACGCCCACGCCCAGACCCGCTCCCTCGTGCTCGTCCGGAGCGGTCGACACTACCGCAGGCGGTGGACGGACCTCCTGCCGGTGGTCCAACCGGGTTGAAACGGCGGCTCAGAACCCACCCGGTCAGGCGCAGGTCGGGGGCGTGGCCGCCGGGCCGGCGCTGCGCTCCGCGATATCCGGGGGAGGTCAACCCCGTGCGTGGGCCTCGGTCCATGCCAGCAGGTCGTCGGCGTCCCAGGTGTTGACGATATGGGCGACCGCCACGTCGTGGCCGGCTGCCTTGTCGCAGCCGTAGGGCTGCCATTCGAGTTGGCCCGGTGCGTGGGCGTCCGTGTCGATGGCGATCTTGCAGCCCCGGTCGAGGGCCAGGGCGAGCAGGTCGTCGGGTGGGTCCTGACGTTCGGGCCGGCAGTTGATCTCGACCGCCTTGTCGAAGCGGGCGCAGGTGGCGAACACCGCCTCGGCATCGAAGTCCGACGGCGGTCGGCCCCTGCCGGCGACCATGCGACCGGTGCAGTGGCCGAGGATGTCGGTGTGGGGGCTGGTCATGGCGAGCACCATGCGCCGGGTCATCGGCTCGCGGTCCATGCGCAGCTTCGAGTGCACGCTGGCGACGACGACGTCGAGGCGGGCGAGAAGGTCGTCGTCCTGGTCGAGGGTGCCGTCCTCGTTGATGTCCACCTCGATCCCCGTGAGGATGCGAAACGGCGCGAGCTCGTTGTTGAGGGTGTCGATCTCGTCGAGTTGGGCCAGTAGGCGCTCGCGGTCGAGTCCGTGGGCGATGGTCAACCGGGGTGAGTGGTCGGTGAGCACCAGGTAGGAGTGGCCGAGCGCACGCGCCGCGAGCGCCATGTCCCGGATCGGTGCGCCGCCGTCGGACCAGTGTGAATGGCAGTGGCAGTCGCCCTGGATCGCCTGGCGGATCTCGCGGCCCATGCCCAGGGGGATGACCGAGGACTCCTCGAGGCGTTCGAGGTAGGTGGGCAACTCGCCGCGTGCGGCCTGGGCGATCGCGGTGCCCGTGGAGTCCCCGATGCCCTCAAGGTCGGTGAGGGTCCCCTGGTCGACGCGCCGGCTGACCTCGTCGGGGCCGAGTTCAGCCACGATCTCACGGGCGCGCCGGAAGGCCCGCACCTTCGGTGCCGGGGCGAGGCTGCGGTCGAGCAGGTACACGATCCGGCCCAGCGCCGCGTCGGGGTCCATCGGGGGCGGGTCCATCGGGGGCGGGTCGATCGGAGCGTCCGGCATGGGGGGGCAGGCTACCGAGGGCCGGTACGGTCCTCGGATGGAACGATTCGGCTTCGTCGGCCTGCCCAACGCGGGCAAGTCGTCGCTGTACAACGCACTGGCGGGCGGGGGTGCGCTGGCCGCCCCGTACGCGTTCGCGACCACCGACCCGAACGTGGGTGTGGCCAAGGTCTTCGACGACCGCCTCGACCGCCTGGCCGAGATGAGCCATTCGAAGAACGTGGTCCCGGCGGCGGTGCAGTTCACCGACATCGGCGGGCTCGTCGAGGGGGCCAGCAAGGGTGAGGGGCTGGGGAACCGCTTCCTCGGCGGCATCCGTGAGGTCGACGCCATCGTGTACGTGCTGCGGGCCTTCGCCGACGCGGACGTTCCCGGCGAGACCGACCCGCTCGAGCACCTGCGCATCGTCGAGCTCGAGCTCACGCTGGCCGACCTCGAGACCGTCGAGGGCCAGATCGAGCGCAAGCGCAAGGCCTCGAAGCTCGACCGCTCGCTGGTCGACGAGGTGAAGGCCCTCGACGCCGCCTACGCCGCGCTGTCCGAGGGCACACCCCTCTACCGCAGCGACGTCAAGGTCGCCGACCGGGAGGTCCTGCGCCCCTATTGGCTGCTCACCAACAAGCCCGTGCTCGCCGTCGTGAACGTGGACGAGGAGCAACTCGAGCGGCTCGACGAGGTGGTGGGGCCGGTGGCCGCGGAGCTGGGCGACATGGCGCCGGTCTTCGGCGCCTGCATCCAGTTGGAGGCCGAGGCGGCCATGCTCGACCCGGGCGAGCGCACCGAGATGCTCGAGGCGCTCGGGCTCGGCGAGGGCGCCCTGCCCCGCTTCGTGCGCGCCGCCTACCACGCCCTCGGGCTGCGTACGTTCTTCACCACCGGCGAGAAGGAGTCGCGGGCGTGGACCTTCCGGGCCGGCTCCCGGGCCCCGCAGTGCGCGGGCGTCATCCACACCGACTTCGAGCGTGGGTTCATCCGGGCCGAGGTGATCCACTGGGACGAGCTGCTCGAGCTGGGCGGTTGGGCGCAGGCACGTGACGTCGGCAAGCTGCGCGTCGAGGGAAAGGACTACGTGGTGGAGGACGGCGACGTCATGGAGTTCCGCTTCAACGTCTAGCCGGGGGACGGCAACCTCGGGGGCTCACGTCTCGAGGCGAGCTTCCGCAGCGGCGACGAGTTGCGCGGCCCACTTCACGCAACGCCCGGCGTCCGATGAGCTGATGGCGGCGCTCTCGTAGCCCGCCTGTGTCTTGCGGTCGAGTGCCCGATTGAGTGTGGTCGCCATGCGTGGGTCGACCTGCCGCAGCAGGTCGACGGCCACAACGTGGCGTCCGCCGCTCGACCGCTCGCCCAGCGCGTGACACGTGATCGCGTCAGCGGCGGCGATGGCGGCATGGATCGCGTTCGTCGCGACCAGGTCCGGTGCGTCCAGGAGCTCGGCGGCCTCGAGGAACTGGCGGGCGTCGATGAGTCGCTGTCTTGCCTGCCGGGCATCGCACTGCTTGCGGCTTCCCTTGGCGCGGGTCATCAGTGACGGTCGCGGAGTGCGACGGTGTGGGCAGTGAGCGCGACCCCGTGGAGCCGGACCTGCTCGACAAGCGGGTTCTTGGCTCGGATGAGCTTGCGCCACGATTCCTGCGAATGCTCGACGACCTGCAGGTCATTGCCCGTCCAGGAGCGAACGTCGGCGTGGAGCTGCCCGACGCGTTCGTGCAGGCCGGGTGACCCGAGGTCGTCGACCACGATGAGCACGTCCACGTCGGAGTCGCTGTCAGCGTCGCCGCGGGCGACGGAGCCGAAGACCCATGCACCGAGCAGGTCGGGCCACGTCGAGAGACGCTCGCGCAGTCGGCGGATGAGCTCGCCACGCAGACCGGCCAGGGCCAGCACCGGCCCGGCTGCGAGATGGTTCCGGTTCAGCACGACCATGGAGGACCGGCCAGCCGCTGTCTCGCTCACCAGCCCGGAGCGAATGAGCTCCTCGATGACACCGCTGGCGTTCCCCGGTGAGACGCCGGCAACCGATGCCAGCCGTCGTCGTGTCACCGGCTGCTCGAGGCGCGAAAGCACCTGGAGCAGGGCGCCACGAACTGTCGGAGTGACGTCGAGAACCGGGGCGCCGAGGTTCATGCCCGTCAGGGTACTCCGACAGTGGATCGAATACAGATCATATGATCTGTATTCGATCGCCGAGCCTGCTTGGGAGCCGGTGTGAGCGGGTCATGCAAGGCGCATCCCCCGAGTCGTCCCACGTCGGTCTTGCGGCTCGCGGGAGGCGGATGGCACCGCGCGCGTGCGTTGCAACTCGGCGATCGGCGCGCAACAGTCCACCCATGGGCTGGCTCGTGACCGACGACAAAGTGTTGGCCAGCCTTGAGATCGCCGAGACCTTCCGGGCCCGCACCCGGGGCCTTCTCGGCGCGGACGGATCGGAAGGAGCGCTCTTGCTCCGCCCGGCTCGATCGGTCCACACCTTCGGCATGCGCTTCCCGATCGACGTGGCCTACTGCGACGGCGACCTGGTCGTGGTGCGCACGAGGCGCATGGTGCCCAACCGGCTCGGTCGCCCGTGCCTGAAGGCGCGGGCGGTGCTCGAGGCCGAGGCGGGCGCCTTCGAGCGCTGGGGGTTGGTGCCCGGGATGCGGCTCGAGGTGAAGCCGTGACTCTCCCCCGTCCGTTTGGGTGCCGGTCGCGAGGCAATCCCTCTTGTTCACGGGGATTTGCCTCGTCGGGTCCGGCGTGGGCGGGATCAGGGCTCAGGCCGTCGGGCCCGCCGCGCGAGGCCGGCCACCGAGACGGCCGCCCAGGTGGCGTTGAGCAACACGAATCCCCATTGCCGGGCGACGACCGCGCTGAGCGCCAGGATCGTCGCTCCCAGCAGGTTCACGAGCAGGTAGGGGTAGGCGTGGGGTGTCCAACGGTCGGTCTGGGCGAGCGCGAAGGCCCCGAGCACGAGGGCGGCCCCGAAGACCTGGACGGCGGTGGCCATGACGGACCCCGAAGGTAGCGGGCGGCGTGGCGCCCTGATCCTGGTGGCGACGCCGATCGGGAACCTGGGTGACCTGTCACCCAGGGCGGTGGAGGCGTTGGCGGGTGCCGATCTGGTGGCCTGCGAGGACACCAGGCGGACGGGCCGCCTGCTCGAGCACGCCGGTGTGCGGGCCAAGCGGTTGGCCGTGGTGAACGACCACACCGAGGCCGCGCAGGTGCGCGCCATCCTCGCCCGCCTCGACGCCGGTGACCGGGTGGCGGTCGTCACTGACGCCGGCACGCCGGGCATCTCGGACCCGGGCGAGCGCCTCGTCTCGGCGGCGGCATCCGCCGGCCATGTGGTGGAGGTCGTGCCCGGCCCGTCGGCTGCCATCGCCGGCCTGGTCGCGAGCGGGCTGCCCACCGGACGCTTCTGCTTCGAGGGATTCCTTCCCCGCAAGGGCTCCGGTCGCACGCAGCGGCTCGCCGACCTGGCCACCGAACCGCGGACGATGGTGCTCTACGAGGCGCCGCACCGGGTGGCCCGTACCCTCGCCGACCTGGCCGGGGCCTTCGGGCCCGCACGCCGTGTGGCGCTGGCCCGCGAGCTCACGAAGCGGCACGAGGAGGTGTGGCGGGGGTCGCTGGGGGCGGCCGCCGATTGGGTGGTCGACCAGCCGCCCCGTGGCGAGTTCGTGCTCGTCGTCGACGGTGCCCCCGAAGCCGCCCCGGCGGACGACGAAGCGGTGGTGGCCGCGCTGCGGGCCCGCCTCGACGCCGGCGCCTCCAAGCGTGACGCGGCAGCCGACGTCGCAGCCGACCTCGGCGTGCCCAAGCGCCGCGCCTACACCCTCTCGTTGTCGCTGCCCTGAGTCCCGCTCGAAGCGAACTCAGCGCAACGACTGCGCTGACGGGTGACTCGATGCGCTGGGTTCGGCGGGTGCCCGCCGCCCATTCGTGTCAGACCCCTTGTGCACACTCTGGGCATGGTCATCGCCCTGCTCGCCGCCCTGGTCCTCGTCGTCGTCACCGCGGTCGTCGTCGGGGGCGTCGTGTGGCTCGTTCTGTCCCGCCAGGCCGAGGCGTCGCGAGACGCCACGGTCCGCGCTGCGGTCGACACCGTCTACGCCATGGCGGGTGACAAGTTGGGCGACCACCTCGCCACCGGGTCGCGCGAGATCGACCTACGCGGTCAGGCCATCACCCGGCAGGTCGAGGGGATGGCCGGCGAGCTCACCCAGGTCCGCGACCTGGTGGCCGCGCTGCAGCGCGACCGGGTCGATCAGCAGGGCCGCCTCGAGACCAGGCTCGAGGAGGCGGCCCGTCAGAGCGCCGATCTGGCCGGCGTCACGGGCGCCCTCCGCCAGGCGCTCGCCGGCCCGCAGTCGCGTGGCCAGTGGGGCGAGCGCATGGCCGACGACGTGTTGCGCCGGGCGGGCTTCGTCGAGGGCGTGAGCTACACCAAGCGCAAGGCCACCGACACGGGCACCATCCCCGACTTCACCTTCCTGCTGCCCGACGGCGACGTGTTGCACATGGACGTCAAGTTCCCCGCCTCCAACTACGTGCGTTACCTCGAGGCCACCGCTGAGGCCGACCGTGAGCAGTTCCGGCGGTCCTTCCTCCGCGACGTGCGGGACCGGGTCAAGGAGCTCACGGTCCGCGACTACGCCGATGCCCGCACCACGCCCGGCTACCTGCTGCTGTTCATCCCCAACGAGAGCATCTACTCGTTCATGCACGAACAGGACCCCGACCTGTTGGACCATGCCCTCGACCAGCGGGTGGTGCTGTGCTCACCGTTCACCCTGTTCGCGGTGATGGCGGTGGTGCGCCAGGCCATCGACCACTTCCGCCTCGAGCGGGCGTCCAGCGAGATCCTCGACTGCCTCGGCACGTTCACCCGCCAGTGGGAGAAGTTCTCCGAGCAGGTCGACAAGGTCGGTCGCCAGCTCGACGGCGGCCAGAAGGCCTTCAACGAGCTGGCGGGCACGCGTCGCAACCAGTTGCAGCGGGCGGTCGACGCCGTGGTCGACCTCCGGGAGCGACGGGGCATCGACGAGGGGGGTGTGCCCGATGGGCCGGGGCGGGTGGCCGGCCCGGAGCCAGACGTGGTGCACCTGCGTGAGGTCCACGCGGGCTGATCGGTCGCGGCCCGCCGTCGGTGCTGATCGTCCGCAGACCGGGACCGGCTCGATGCCCGGTCGCCGTCGGCCGGAGAAGCGGCGTTCGGGCGGGACGGTGGCCGTCGGTAGCCTGAGCAGGTGCCCCGGTTCTACGTCACGACGCCGATCTACTACGTCAACGACGTGCCCCACATCGGCCACGCGTACACCACGGTCATCGCAGATGCCGTGGCCCGTTGGCACCGGCTTCTCGGCGACGAGGTCTGGTTCCTCACCGGCACCGACGAGCACGGCCTGAAGGTGCAGCGCGCGGCCGAGGAACGGGGGCTCACGCCTGTCGAACACGCCGACGCCACGAGTGACCGCTTCCGCGAGGCCTGGAAGCTGCTCGACATCAGCAACGACGACTTCATCCGCACCACCGAGCCGCGTCACCACCGGGCGGTGTCGAAGCTGCTGAAGGCCGCCTACGACAACGGCCACATCGAAAAGAGCACGTACGAGGGCCTCTACTGCGTGTCGTGCGAGGCCTACTACAACGAGGAAGACCTGATCGACGGGCTCTGCCCGATCCACAAGCGCCCCGTCGAGTCCCTGAGCGAGGAGAACTGGTTCTTCAAGCTCTCCACCTTCACCGACCGCCTCATCGATTGGTATGACAGCGGCGACGTCGTGCAACCCGAGGGCAAGCGCAACGAGGCCCTCGGCATCATCCGCCACGGGCTGAAGGACATCTCGATCAGTCGCACGTCGATCGACTGGGGCATCCCCGTGCCGTGGGACCCCGAGCACGTCTTCTACGTCTGGTACGACGCGTTGATCAATTACGCCACCGCGGTCGGCTACGGCGAGGACCGGGAGCGTTTCGACGACTGGTGGCCCCACGTCCACCACGTGATCGGCAAGGACATCCTGCGCTTCCACACCGTCTACTGGCCGGCGCTGCTCATGGCCGCCGGTGAGCTCCCGCCGCAGCGGGTGCACGTGCACGGCTTCTTGCTCATCGGCGGCGAGAAGATGTCGAAGACGAGCCTCAACCAGATCTTCCCGGCCGACCTGGTGGCCGACTTCGGCGTCGACGGTTTCCGCTACCACTTCCTCCGCGAGAACCCCTTCGGCCCCGACGGCGACTTCTCCTACGAGTCGATGGTCGCCCGCTACAACGGCGACCTCGCCAACAACCTGGGCAACCTGTTGTCGCGGGTGGCCACGGTGGTCGGGAAGAAGTGCGGAGGCATCGGCCCCGCGCCCCGCGCCGACAGCCCACTCGGCCCGCTGGCGGCGTCGGCCTACGAGGCGACCGCCGAGGCCTGGGAGCGCTTTGCCCCGTCGGTGGCCCTCGATGCCACCTGGAGACTGATCCGCGAGGCCAACGCCATGCTCGAAGCGGCCGAGCCGTGGAAGGCCGAGCCCGGGCCCGGGGTGGACGGTGTGATGGGCGACGCTCTCGAGGTCCTGCGCATCGTCGCGGTCCTCGCCTGCCCGGCGGTGCCCGAGGCGAGCGCGGAGATCTGGCGTCGGCTCGGCCTGGCCGGCGAGCCGTCCGAGCAACGCCTGCCCGACGCCGCCGTGTGGGGCGGCTACCCGGGCGGCTTCGCCATCGAAACGGGGACGCCGCTGTTCCCGCGCATCAAGGCCTGAGGCCCGGTCATGGCGCGCTGGACCGACAGCCACTGCCACCTGCCCGACGACCTCGCGGATGCCACGGTCCAGGTGGAGGCGGCCAGGGTCGCCGGGGTCGAGCGGATGGTGAACATCGGCACCGACCTGAGCTCGTCTCGCGCCGCCGCCGCCGTGGCGGGCGCGCTCGACGGTGTCTGGGCGACGGCGGGCGTGCACCCCCACGACGCGTCGGGTGGCGTCGACGGTCTGGTGGACCTGCTCGACCACCCCTCGGTGGTGGCCGTGGGGGAGTGCGGTCTCGACTACCACTACGACCACTCGCCCCGGGCGCAGCAGCGTGACGTGTTCGCCACCCAGATCGCGCTCGCACACGAGCGCTCGCTGCCCCTCGTTATCCACACCCGTGAGGCGTGGGACGACACCTTCTCCGTCCTCGACGCCGAGGGCGTCCCCGAGCACACGGTGGTGCACTGCTTCACCGGAGGTCCGGCAGAGGCCGAGGAGTCGCTCGCTCGTGGCGCATTGCTGTCGATCAGCGGCATCGTCACGTTCAAGACGGCCCACGACGTTCGGGCCGCGGTCGCGGTGTGCCCACTCGACCGTGTGCTGGTCGAGACCGACGCGCCGTTCCTCGCTCCCGTGCCCCACCGCGGCAAGGCCAACCGCCCTGACCTCCTGATCCATGTGGGCGCCGCGGTCGCTGCGGCCAGGGGTGTCACCGTCGACGAGCTCGCCGCAGCGTCGTGGGACAACGCCGAGCGCTTCTACCGCTTCGCCGGGGCCGGGTAGCGCAACGGCGGGTCGGACCCTTGACGCGGCTCATTGCTGTTGTGTTACGGTTCTCTTTCCGCTCGGCGACGACAGGATCCTCCGCTGCAAGCCAGGACCGGCACTCGGACACGCGCACGGCTGTTGGCCACCTCGGCCGCGTTCGTGGCGGTGCCCGTCGTGGCGCTCGCAATGGTCGGCACGCTGGGCAACGACCGCTTCTCCGCCACCGAGGTGAGCACCGCCGCCCCCGCCACCACGGCACCGGAGGTGATCGAGGTTCGCGAGGCCGTCCCCGAGCCGCGGACCCTCGCCGAGCCGAAGGGTGTCGCCGTCGTCGCCCCTCCGACGACAACGACCACGGCGCCACCTCCTCCACCTACCACCGTGCCGCCCGCGCCGGCTCCGGCCCCACACCGTGAGCAGGCGCCCGAGCCCGCACCTGCGCCCGCTGCCGCTCCGGCACCCGCCCCTGTGCGCGCACCGGCGGCGGCCCCCGCGCCGGCCCCACGACCGGCCCCCCGGCCCGCCCCTGCGCCTCCCGGCAGCGTCAGTGCCAACCTCGACGCCATCGCCCAGTGCGAGTCGGGCCGCAACCCCGATGCCTACAACCCGGCCGGCTACTACGGCGCCTTCCAGTTCTCCCTGCCCACCTGGCGGGGCCTGGGCTTCCTCGGCGATCCACGTGATTACACCTACGAGGAACAGAAGTTCGGGGCGTGGGCCCTCCTCAACCGCAGCGGCTACGGCCAGTGGCCGTCCTGCGCTCGCCAACTCGGCCTGATCTAGCGCCCTCGGGCCGGGGCCCCGACGCTTCGGACCGTGGCGTCGTCTCGTGCTGACCCGGCGTGACGTGCTGGCGCTCCTCGAGCGCCACGATCTGGACCCGAGCCGGTCACTCGGCCAGAACTTCGTGGTCGACCCCAACATCGTGCGCAAGGTCGTCCACCTCTCGGGGGTCGGTCCCGGCGACCCCGTGGTCGAGATCGGCGCCGGGCTCGGCTCGCTGACCCTCGCCCTCGCCGAGCGGGGGGCGGACGTCACCGCCGTCGAGATCGATCGGCACCTGCTCCCCGTGCTCCGCCAGGTGGTAGCCGGCACCGACGTGCTGGTGGTCGAGGGTGATGCCCTCACGCTCGACTGGCACGACCTCCTCGGCTCGCACCCCCGGTGGTCGCTGGTGGCGAACCTGCCGTACAACATCGCCACGCCGCTCGTGGCCGACCTGCTCGACGAGGTGCCGGCCATCGAGAACATGCTGGTGATGGTTCAGCGCGAAGCGGCCGAGCGCCTGGCTGCGGGTCCTGGCGGCAGGACCTACGGCATCCCGTCGGTGAAGGTGGCCTACTGGGCGACGGCCGAGATCGTGGGCCGAGTGGGTCCCAACGTCTTCCTGCCCCGGCCGAAGGTCGAGTCCGCACTCGTGCGCATCGTGCGCCGACCGGCCCCGGCGGTCGACGCTGATCCGGAGCGTCTGTTCGCCCTGGTGCGGGCCGGGTTCGGCCAGCGCCGCAAGATGCTGCGCCGTTCGCTCGCCGGCATGGTGGACGCGGACGCGTTCGTCGCGGCTGGCGTGCGCCCCGAAGCCAGGGCCGAGGAGCTCGACGTGGCGGCCTGGGGCCGCCTGGCCGACGCGTCGCCGTCCTAGTCTTCATCCGGTGGAGTGTGTCGACGCACCGGCAAAGCTGACCCTCTCGCTTCGGATCACCGGTGTCCGGGAGGACGGCTACCACCTGATCGACGCCGAGATGGTGAGCCTGGACGTATGTGACACCCTCACCTTCAGCGCCGGCGACGGTCTCGAGGTGGTCGGGGCGCCCGAGGCTCCCACCGGCGACGACAACCTGGTCAGGAGGGCCCTCGTGGCCGTCGGCCGGACGGCCCACGTGCGTCTGGACAAGCGGATCGCCCCGGGGGCCGGTCTCGGCGGTGGATCGGCCGACGCCGCGGCGGTGTTCCGCTGGGCGGGGTCCGACGATCTCGACCTGGCCGCCTCGATCGGCGCGGACGTGGCGTTCTGCGTGGTGGGCGGGCGGGCGCGGGTGACCGGCGTGGGTGAACGGGTGCAGCCGCTCCCCTACATGGCCAGGACCTTCACCCTGCTCACGCCACCGCTGTTCTGCTCGACCCCTGCGGTGTACCGGGCCTGGGACGACCTCGGTGGGCCGCGTGCGGACGGGCCCAACGACCTAGAGCCGGCCGCCCTCATCGTCGAGCCGCGCCTCGCGGAGTGGCGCAACCGGCTGGGCGACGAAGCGGGTGTTCGGCCACAGCTCGCGGGCAGCGGTTCCACCTGGTTCGTTGAGGGCGAGTTCCCCGGCGCCGGCCGGGTGGTCGCCCGCACCGTCGAACCCCACCCCGCACCCTGAACTCGAGGCAATAGCTGTCGGAAACCGACCGCTGTTGCCTCGAGAACGGCGGGGACCGGAGACGAGCGGGCTCGGCGCGGGGGTGGTGGCACCCCACCTCGGAGGCATGGTGGTGCCCTCGCCGAAGCGGTGCTTCGGGTGCATGCTGCACTGGTGCTCCTTGACAGCTTGTGGCCAGGGGTGGGTCCCCGCTGATGGCCGCGGTGCGCCTGCGGGCCCGCGTGGAGCTACGGAACCGCTGGCGAGCCTGGTTGGGCCTGGCCCTGCTCATCGGCCTGTTGGGCGGTCTGGTCACCGGCCTGGCTGCGGGCGCCCGGCGCACCGAGACGGCGTATCAGCGCCTGCAACAGCAGAGCGCGCCGGCCGATCTGCTCGTGCTCGACACCAGCCTGCTCACCCCCGGAACAGGCATCGATCTCGAGGAGGCGGCGCATCTGGAGGGTGTCGTCGATTCGGTGCTTGTGCATGCGCTGCTGTCGGTCGGTGGGACCGCAGACGGTCGAGCGCTCCCGCCGTTCGCGGTCGCCGCCTTCAGTACCTCGGACCGTGCGTTGGGCAGGACCGTGGAACGGCGGCTGCTCCTCGAGGGTCGCCTCCCGAACCCGGAGGCCCCTGGCGAGATCTTGGTCAGCTATGAAGCGGCTCGGCGCTACGACCTCGGTCCCGGCTCGATCTTCGAGCTGGACCTGATCGAGAGCGATCGGCTGGTCGAGGCCTTCACGCCGCTGCTGGTCACGCTCACCGACCGCGTCTCGGGTCGGGACACGAGCGAGGTCGACCTGGTCGAGGCCGGAAATGCCCGCAGGTACCGATTTGTCGTGACCGGCATCGAGACCTCGGCGATGGACTTCCCGCCCGTCCCCGGAACGCTCGTCCCGATGGTCTTCCCCACTCCTGCATTCCACGAGCGAACCGGCCGCCACATCGGGGCAAACCCGATCCTGCTCGTTCGGCTCGATCCCGACGTTTCCGTTCCTGAGTACAAGGCTGACCTCGAACGTCACAATCCGGGCCGACCAGTCGTCTACAGCGGCGGCGTCGATGACCGGGCGGTCACGGTGCAACGCTCGATCGACCTGCAGGCCAAGGGCCTGTGGTTCCTCGCGCTGCTCGTGGCTCTCGCGGCCATGATGATCGTGGCGCAGTTGCTCGTGCGTCAGGTCGCGTTGGAGTCCGACGAGCAGCCCGCGCTCCGTGCGCTCGGGATGACGCCGGCGCAACTGCTTGCCGTGGGCGCGGTTCGTGCCGCCGCCATCTCCGGTGCGGCCGGCCTCCTGGTGATCGTGGTTGCCGGCGCGGTATCGCCGCTGTTCCCGTTGGGAACCGCGGCGGCGGCCGAGCCCACGCCCGGCTTTCGCCCGGATCCGTCGGCGCTGGTCATCGGGGCGTTCGGGGTCGCTCTCCTGACCTTCGGCGTGTCCGTGCTCGCCACGCGGGCCCGCATCACCAGGCAGACCCGACTGCAACCACCCCGGTCCGCGGGCGGCGCGGTCCGGCGGGACGGGTGGTTCCGGCACTTACCCCTCACGCTCCGGCTGGGCGGTCGCCTGGCCCTCGACCCCGGTCGTGGGCGCACGGCCGTTCCCGTCCGTTCGACGCTGGCCTCCCTCAGCGTTGCGGTGGGCGCCGCCGCGCTGGCCCTCACGGTGACGGCCAGCCTCGACCATCTGACCGACACGCCACGCCTCTACGGGTGGGTGTGGGACGCCCAGATCGGGGGCGTCGGCAGCCCCGACATCAGCGAGCCGCTCACCGCCGGGCTCCTCGACAACCCGGCGGTGGACAATGTGGGTGTCGGCGGCATCCCGCAACTCGAGATCAACGGGATCCGGGTGGACGGTTACGCGGTCGACGATGTGCAGGGGAGCATCTCGGCCGCGGTGCTCGACGGGCGGGCACCGGAAACCGCCGGCGAGATCGCCCTCGGAACGGCCACCTTGGACGATGTCGGTGCCTCCGTGGGCGATCGGGTCGAGGTCTCGACCGGCGATCGCGCCGTGAGGATGCGGGTGGTGGGGCGCAGCGTCTTTCCCAACCTGGGTGACGCAGGCCAGCTCGGTCGTGGGGCCCGGCTCACCTTCGCGGGCCTCGAGCGCGTGGCCCCGGGCTCGGAGCGGACGATGGTCCTGGTCGACTTCGATGACGATGCCTCCGTGTCGACCGAGGTGGCGAACCTCCGGCGTGCACTGGACGTGTACCCCGTCTACGACGATCTGCGTCCCACCGACCTGCTGAACTTCGGCCAGGGCGGCACCCTGACGCCGGCCATCGCCGTAGTGCTCTCCGTGGTGGTCGCCGCCACGCTGATCCATGTGCTCGTGACGGCCACGCGTCGGCGCCGGCGCGACCTGGCCATCGTCAAGACCCTCGGCCTGTCCCGCCGGCAGATCTCGGCCACGGTCGCCTGGCAGGCCACCGTCCTCTGCGCCGCCGCGCTTCTCATCGGGGTCCCGCTGGGTGTCGCGGCCGGCCGCGCCGCTTGGACGCTCGTCGCGGGACAGGCAGGGTTCCCGTCGGTGCCGGTGACCCCGGGCGCGGCGCTGCTTGCCCTCATGGCCGCAGTCCTCGTCTTCGCGAACCTGGTGGCGCTCGGCCCGGCCTGGTTCGCCCGACGGACCCCGCCGGCACGGATCCTGCGGAGCGAGTAGGGGCCCCTCAGTGGGAGCGCTGTAGTGCTGGTTCGACTACTTGCCGGCGGCGCGGCGCTGGAATCTCGTGCGCTTCAGCATCTTCTTGTGCTTCTTCTTGCGCATGCGCTTGCGGCGCTTCTTGATCAGAGATCCCATGGCGGGGTGCAGGGTACCGGCACGGCCCCGAGGTTGCGAACCGACGCATGCCCAGACCCCGAAACCGGGTACCGTCGTGACGACACCCTGGCGGGTAGTTCAACCGGCAGAACGCCTGACTTTGGATCAGGAGGTTGGAGGTTCGAGCCCTCCCCCGCCAGCAAGCGACGTGACGTGGGAGCGAGTCTGCCAGCGCTTCAGAGTGGTGCGCGCCGGTCTTGAACCGGTGTCGGTGTTCAGGGGTGGTGGAGGGCGGCGTTGATGGTGGTGGTGGCCGCGGCGGTGATGTTGATGGGGGTGGCGCCGGGGTAGGTGGGGCTGTTGTCCCAGTATTCCTGGGTGCGGCCGCCGTTGGGGTCGACGAAGGTGGCCCGGTAGGTGCCGGGGGCGAGGCCGGCGATGGTGTAGGTGCCGTTGGCGTTGGTGGCGGCGCCGGCGGCGATGCCGGTGGGGGCGATGGCGAGGACCCAGGCGCCGGGGACCCCGGTGGCGGCGGGGTCGTCGACGATGGTGCCGGCCATGGTCCCGGTGTTGGGGTCGAGTTGGGCGTTGGTGACGGCGGGGGCGGTCACGGAGGTCGCGTTCTCGATGCCGGTGAGGGGCAGGTTGTTGTGCCATTCCATGTCGTGGAGGCCGGTGGAGTCGTAGAAGACCAGTTTGTAGGCGCCGGCGGCCACGTTCAGGTTGTATTGGCCTGATGCGTTGGTGGTCGCGGCCCGCACGATCTGGTAGTCGGCGGCTCGGAGGGCCAGGACGTACACGCCGGCGAGCGGGTTGGCGGTGCCGGCCTCGGTGACGGTCCCGGTGAGCGCGGCGCCGCCCCCGACGAGCGGTTGGGTGGGCAGCGACGCGTTCGCGGTGGTTGTTCCCCCGGCGGTGACCGCCGGCGGGGTGGAGGCGGGAAGGTTCGGTGAGTTCGGGTAGAACCTGGTCTGGTGGCCGCCGGCGGGGTCGATGAACCCGACGAAGTGGGTGCCCGGCCGCAACCCGGGGACCGTGAACTGGCCGGCCCCGTTCGCGGTGACCCCGCCCTCGGGGAGGGTGCTCGCCCCGTTGAACGTGACCACGAACGCCCCCGGGATCGCCGCGTTGGTGCCGCTCTCGGTCACCGTGCCCGCGATCGTTCCTCGGGTGGCGGCCACCTGCGGGTCCGCGTCGACCATTGCGCCGCCAACGACCGTCACCGTTGTCGGTGGACCGAAGAACCCGGCGACATGCCTGCCCGCGGGGTCCATCACATACAGGAAGTACGAACCGGGCGCCATGCCGGCGCTGTAGTTGCCGGACCCGTCCGCGACCGCCCCGCCCGCGATCGAGAAGTCCGAGGTCCGCAACACCGCCACGAACGCCCCCGCCACCGGCGACCCCGAACCCGTTTCGGTCACCGTGCCCGACACCCCGGTCGGGGCCGCGGCGGTGATGGTGAAGTTGGCCTTGTTCACGTTGAAGAAGCGGACGCCGGTGCCGCTGCCCGATCGGACGACCATGATGCGGGCGCTCGTGGTGGCGGTGTTCGGCAGGGAGATGACTTGGGTGCCGTCGTTGGCGGTGTTGGTGGCGAGGGTGGTGGGAAAGGTGAGACCGCCGTTGGTGGAGAGCAGGATGTCGACGTTGGCGGCGTTGATGGGTGCGCCGGTGGTGCCGGCCACGTTCCAGGTGACGGTCTGGGCTGTCCCGCCGGCGTAGCTCGTGGCAATGGCCTGGCTGGTGACGGCGAAGGGCGCGCCGGTGTTGGTGACGGTGACGGCGATGTCGTCGGTGTTGACGCCGCCGCCGCCGGCGCGGTTGTCGCGCACGGTGACGCGGAAGTTCATGGTGCGTGCCGCGGTGGGAATGAACTCGGACCAGCAGGTTTGGGCGGGGCCCATGGTGCCGGTGAGGGCGGGGCAGGGCCCGGGAACGTTGGTGGTGCCCGCGGCGATGGTTGCGAGCTTTGGCAGGTATCGGATCGGAGAGGTGGTGGGGGTGAAGGATCGGAACAGGGGTCCGGCGGTGATCTGGGGGTTGTTGAGGGCGCGTTGGGCGCCTGCATCCCGTTGTTCCCAGTTGTAGGTGAGCGTGTCGCCATTGGCGTCGGTGCCGGCGCCTTGGAGCAGGAACGGCGTGGAGGCGGGGATGGCGCCGTCGACACCGGCCGCCGCGGTGGGCACGGTGTTGTTGGTGTTGACGGCGCCGATGTCGCCGGGGTGGCCGCCGGTGGTGTGCGTGACGATCTCGTCGAAGCTGACCGAGTGGAAGTAGGGGTCCGACGCGCCGGTGGCGCCGGTGCCGACGAGTTGGAGGTCGTCGAGCCCGCAGATCCCGGCGTAGGCCTGGATGGTGGAGCCGCTGCCGGGCTCGTAGGCGGTGGAGGGGTTCGCGTTGCCGCCGCAGGAGCCGTTGGTGCCGTTGAAGGTGTGGTTGCCGCCGTATTGGTGGCCGACCTCGTGGGCGACGTAGTCGACCACGAACGGGTCGTTGACGGGAGCCGAGGTGCCGGTGGTACCGCCGGCCTTGAAGCCGTTGACCCCGACGACGCCGAGGTAGGCGACGCCGCCGGATCCGGTGGTGAACACGTGGCCGATGTCGTAGTTGGCCGAGCCGATGACGGCGTCGACGTTGGTGCGGTTGGTGTCGATGTCACTGGTGTCGTTGGCGTAGGGGTCGGTGGCGGCGTTGGTATATACGAGCTGACTGTTGTTGGCCACCAGCACCATGCGCACGGCGACCTCGTTCTCGTAGATGCCGTCGACCCGGTTGAGCGCCGTCACGATCGCGGCCTGGCCGGCGGCCACGGTGCCGCCGTGGAACGCCGTGTACTCGCCGTCGGCGGCGAACGCGGCGCGGTGGATGCGCAGCTTGGTGCCGGACCGGCTCGCGGCAGGTGGCGCGGCGTCGCCCGACGGGCCGAGGTCGCCGAGCAGGTTCTCGGTGAACTCGCCGTGGGGGTTCGCGGTCAGGTCGGCTTTGAAATAGCTGATGTAGGCGCTGGTCTCGAGGTGGTAGTAGGGGTCGATGTACCAGGCGCCGTCAGGGGAGAGGACCTGAGCGTGGAACCCCTGGTTCGACACGTCGAAGCGCACCGTGGCCGCGGGATCGTCAATGCCTTGGCCACTGTAGGTATGGATGTCGGGGAACTTGGCGGCCAGGCCGGGTTCCATGATCGGTGACTCCGCCACCGCGAACCGTGCGAGCCTGCCATCAGGCGACGGCAAGGACACCACCTGGCCCCCACCAACGGGGCGAACGCCCGGCGATGGTTCGATCGGGACCGAGCCGAGGTCGGCGACCAGCGCCGCCTGGTTCAACGCCAACGCCTGGAACCGCTCCGGACGGATGAACGCCCGAACCCCTGGTGAACGAGACGGCGGAATCTCCGCCAGCGCCGTCCACGGCGCGACCGAAGCACCCGTGCCGCCACTCGCCTGCGCGCCAACCGAAGGCGGTGAGCCTCCCAGCGACGCGAGGACCACCAGAACGATGACGAGACCTCGCCTCATGCCGCGCCCCGCCCTCGGCCAGCGCCGACGGCCATGACCGCCGTCGCCGTCACTGCCAAGCCGACCCGCCGCAAAACCCGCATCTGCAGACCTCGCATCATCGGTCACACCTCCTGTACCTCGCCCTGGTGTACAGCCTCGCACGGTTGGCCGATGCAGCCCTGATTGGGTCGCATCTCATCCGCGCCGTCGTCGGCCCTCCGCCAGACGTCGAAGTCGGCGACGGTGCGCCGGACGAGATGTCGAAACGATGGTGAACCACCGGATGCGATGGCCGTGCTCTGTGTGGTGGGGCTGGCGACGGCCTGCGGCCTTGATGGCTGCCGGGGCGGTGACCGAGGTGGCCCTCCCGACCCTGGCTTCACGCGTCGGGGGGAGGGTCGCCGACCCGGAAGCAGACGGTCGACGGTGGTGCGGTCTGGACCACGGGGTCCCATGCGTCGGATCGCTGGGACAGGTCGTGGAACACGGTCGCCATCTGGCCGCGGGTCACAGGATCGTTCGGCAGGAACCGGGTGCCCGGGCGGACCAACAGGCCGTTCGCAGCTGCCCAGTTGGCGGCGTCCCGCAGCCCGCCGTTGCCGACGTCGACGAAGCCCGCCGGCGGCGCCCCGGCGGGACGACCCACCGCCCTCCACAACATGACCGCCAGGCGGCCCCGGGTGGTGGGGCCGTCGGGGTCGAACGCGGCGGCGGGCGGGCCACCCACCACGCCGTTCGCTCGGGCCCAGTCGAGCGCGGCGCCGTAGGGCGCGGCGACAGCCACGTCCGGGAACCTGTGCGGGGGAGACCCCGCCGGCTGGTCGAAGAGCGACCAGATCGCCGAGACCGCGCTCGCTCGGGTCGGAGCGACCTCGCCGCGGAATCGACGGCCCGCGGCCATGATTCCCGAGCGAACCGCCCAGGAGGCGTCGTTCTCGTAAGGACGGCCGTCGGTGTCGGTGAAGGGTGAGGTGGCCCCGACCCGGCACGACAGGAAGCGCAGGGTCAGGTCACGGATGGCCGCGTCGAAGGCATCGAGGTTGTGCCCCACGGCTGTGTACGAGTTGAAATTGCAGGGAACGCCGGCAGCGCGGATCCGGCGGCAGGTCGACACGGCGTCGAGCTCGGACCCTGGTGGTCCCGTGCCGTGGCTGTAGGGGACCAGGGGGTCGAGGGTGCCGTGGAACATGATCGCCGGCGCCTCGCCCGGGTCGGGCCGGGCGGCGCTCATGCCCGCGATGGAGATGGCGGCCGCGAGGGTCGACGAGTACCCGGGGTGTGGCCCACCGGGAGCGATGAAGGAGTACGCAGAGTGCAGTGTGGTGACGGCCCCCGCCGAGATGCCGCCCAGAGAGATCCGGTTCGTGTCGAGCCGGAACTCGCCGGCGTGCTGCCGCAGCCAGCGCACTGCGGCTCTGGCGTCGGCCGTGGCGTTGTTGATGGCCCGGACCTGGTCGAACGTGGCCTCGTCCTCGAGTCGGTACTCGATGGTGGCCGAGACGTAGCCGCGGCGGGCGAACTGTCTGGCCCACCACGCCATCTGTGTGCGGTCACCGTGCAGGAAGCTGCCGCCGTGCACCCACACGACGACGGGTCGGCGAGTCTCGGTGTCGCCGGTCGGCTCGTAGAGGTCCACCAGCAGTTGCTCGGCGTGACCGCCTGAGTCGACCACCGTGGCGAACTGCCGGTCCAACGTGGCGGTGACCGATTCGAAGACGGGGTCGAGGTAGCGCTGCGGGGCCGGGGTCGCTGCGGCAGCGGCCCCTGCGAGCACCGAGAGCAGTGTGGCCACCGTCGCAACAATCGTTGCGCCCCTATGCATCAGGCCTCCCGCCCTCGGCCGCCTCGTAGCGGTGCCAAGGTACCAGACGTCCCGTTTCAGGGGTGGTGGAGGGCGGCGTTGATGGTGGTGGTGGCCGCGGCGGTGATGTTGATGGGGGTGGCGCCGGGGTAGGTGGGGCTGTTGTCCCAGTATTCCTGGGTGCGGCCGCCGTTGGGGTCGAGGAACGTGGCCCGGTAGGTGCCGGGGGCGAGCCCGGTGATGGTGTAGGTGCCGTCGGCGTTGGTGACGGCGCCGGCGGCGATGCCGGTGGGGCCGATGGCGAGGACCCAGGCGCCGGGGATCCCGGTGGCGGCGGGGTCGTCGGTGATGGTGCCGGCCATGGTGCCGGTGTTGGGGTCGAGGGCGGCGTTGGTGGCTGCGGGGGCGGTCACCGAGGTCGCGGTCTCGATGCCGGTGAGGGGCAGGTTGTTGTGCCATTCCATGTCGTGGGTGCCGGTGGAGTCGTAGAAGACCAGCTTGTAGGCGCCGGCGGCGACGTTCAGGTTGTACGCCCCTGAGGCGTTGGTGGTCGCCGCCCGCACGATCTGGTAGTCGGCGGCCCGCAACGCCAGCACGTACACGCCGGCGAGCGGGTTGGCGGTGCCGGCTTCGATGACGGTCCCGGTGAGCGCGGCGCCGCCCGGGGTCAACGCCTGGGTGGGCAGCGAACCGTTCGCGGTGGTGGTCCCACCGGCGGTGACCGTCACCGGGGTGGAGGCGGGCAGGCTCGGTGAACCAGGGAAGAACCTGGTCTGGTGCGCACCGGACGGGTCGATGAACCCGACGAAGTGGGTACCCGGGCGAAACCCTGGGACCGTGAACTGCCCGGCCCCGTTGGCGGTGACCCCGCCCTCGGGAAGGGTCGTGGACCCGTTGAACGTGACCGTCAACGCCCCCGGGATCGGAGCGTTCGTGCCGCTCTCGATGACTGAGCCAGCGACTGCCCCTCGGGTCGACGCCATCTGCGGGTCCGCGTCCACTGTCGCCCCTGAGGTCACCGCCACCGTCGTCGGTGACCCGAAGAAGCTCGTCGAGTGGCCTCCGGCCGGGTCGATCACGAACAGGTGGTACGAACCCGGCGGCATCTGCGCCGAGTAGTTGCCGGTCCCGTCCGCAACCGCGCCACCCGCGATCGAGAAGTCGCTGGTTCGCAACACCGCCACCCATGCACCCGCAACCGGCGAGGCCGAGCCGGATGCCGAGACGGTGCCGGAGATGATGCCAGGGCACCCGTCGGTGCGGAAGGTCCACGAGGTCGGTGCCACCGGGGCACCGTGGTGGTCCAGGAGCGTGTCGGTGACATCGACCCGGTAGTCGGTGCAAGGGGTCAGGTTGTCCGCAGGCTGCAGGTCGATCGTGTGCTCGCCACGGTCGGGGTTGTAGGGGACGATCTTCGGGTAGCCGCTCCTCACCGGGACGAGGGCGCCCGTGGCGGCTTCCCTGAGGGTCATGGCGCCCGGGGGCAGCACTGACGGGACGTGGCCGGGGTCGTCGGCCCTGGGGACGTAGGGCAGGCTGTAGGTCAGCGCGGCGGTGATGCGGTTCCGGGCACCGCCGCGCCCGGGGCTGGCCCCCGGAAGGAACACGCTGCGGTCCCACCCGGTGGACGGGACGTCCACCTCGCCGTCGGCGGGGTAGGTGGCCGCGACCTCGGTAGGGGGCTGGCTACCCAGGATCTGGCCCCAGAGGTTCTCGTAGGCCCCCGCGATGGCCCGGGCGGCGAAGGTCACACCGCCCGGTGCGGTCACCAGGCCGGCCGACGTCCTGGGCATGTTGGCATGGACCTGCGCCTGGTAGAGCTGGGTGAGGATGGGCTCCGCCCCCCGGATGATCGTCATGCCTCCCTTGCCCGACGTCAGGCCCTCCTGGGTGATGTCGGTGCGTCCGATCGCGGCGAACACGTCCACGAGGTCCTGCGGTGCGGGGATGGGCGGTGTGTCGGGCGATGTCTGACGACCGTGGTCGTGTATGGCGATGATGTCCATCTGCAGTTCGACCCCGCCGGTGCCGAAGAAGCCTGCCAGGGCCGGGGGGACGTAGCTCTCGGCGAAGTCGGGGGCGCGGGGCTCGAACAGCCAGTCCCACACCTCGTCGCCGATGCCATGGCCCATGGCGCCCATGAGATGGGCGATCCGTGGCGCGCAGGGGCCCGTCGGCGCGGTGAGATCGCCACACGACGGGTCGTCGCGGATCTGGGCGGCGTAGGCGTCGAAGAAGCGCTGCCAGTGCGACTCCTCTCCGTAATCGCCTCCCGGCTGGTTGAACTGGAGGTTCCAGTAGCCGCTGTCGGGGAACTGCGCCCCGCCCTCCACCTGGCCGAGGTTCGCCTCCAGGAGGGCCGCCAGCCCGGGGTCCGACACCAGTTCGACGGCTTCGAGGGCCATCCATGCGTGGGTGGTGACGCCTGCCGCCCCGGCCGTCCGAGGGGCCGAGATCAAGCCCACCACCAGTGCCGCGCAGACCGCTGATGCCCTCCAGGCTGATGCCGTCATCCCCGGCTCCTCCGTCGTCCCGCCGCTGCACCAATTGGCTGTTGCCGCAGGGTAGTCGACGAGTGTTCCTGGGCCCCGGGGCACCGGACGTGCGTCCGACGAGAGATCCGCCGAACGAGCTTGACCCTCGTTGGGCCACCCGCCGAGGCCTGGCCGCGGAGGGTGGTACCCTTCTCACCTGGCGGAGGGCCCGAGGGGCGGGTCGTGCCGAAGGCGGCGTTCATGTTCTCTCGATCCGGTCGAGGCCTTCTCCCGGCGATGGTCGTTCTCTCGGTTCTGGCGGGGCTGCTCGCCGTGGGGCCGGCAGGGGCCGAGCCGGTCGGTTCCGATGATCCTGTGGCCGACACCACCGTCGCCGACACGACGCCGCCGGGCACGGCGGCCACTGCCGATGTCCCTGACCCCGCCGCCTCGCCCGCCGAAGATCCTCCGGGCGCGTCCGTCGATGCGGCTGTTGCGCCGACCGGCGAGGCCGACGGCATCTCCCCGTCTCCGGCGCCGGTCGCCGGCGAGTACATCGTCACTCTCGCCGATGTCGGGACGGCAGGGGTGGGGGTCACCGCGCGCGACCTGGCCGCAACGCACGACGGAGAGGTGCTCTACACCTACAGGCACGCGCTAAGGGGCTTCACGGTCTCGATGAGCGAGGCCGACGCCCTCGCCTTGGCCAACGACCCGCGCGTCGCCGCGGTCGAGGAGAACGGCGTGGTGCGGGCGACCGTGACGCAGCCGGGCGCCACGTGGGGGCTCGACCGGATCGACCAGCGCGACCTGCCGCTCAGCACGACCTACACCTACAACGCGACGGGCTCGGGGGTCGACGCCTACATCATCGACACCGGCATCCGGGTGACGCATCAGCAGTTCGGCGGGCGGGCCTCGGTAGGCACCGACACGGTCAACGACGGCCAGAACGGCAACGACTGCAACGGCCACGGCACCCACGTCGCCGGCACGGTCGGCGGCTCGACCTTCGGTGTGGCCAAGGAGGTCTCGCTGATCGCTGTGCGGGTGCTCAACTGTTCCGGCAGCGGTTCCAACGCCGGTGTCATCGCCGGTGTCGACTGGGTGACGGCGAACCACTCCGGTCCGTCGGTGGCCAACATGAGCCTGGGCGGCGGCGCGTCGACGGCGTTGGACACGTCGGTGCAGAACTCCATCGCGTCGGGGGTCACCTACGCGCTCGCCGCCGGAAACGACAGCGGGGCGAACGCCTGCAACGGCTCACCCGGACGCACGCCCGCGGCGTTGACCGTGGGCTCCACGACGTCCACCGACGCTCGATCGTCGTTCTCCAACATCGGCACCTGCGTCGACATCTTCGCCCCAGGGTCGAGCATCACCTCGTCGTGGAACACGAACGACACGGCCACCAACACCATCAGCGGCACGTCGATGGCCACCCCCCATGTCGCCGGCGCGGCCGCACTGTTCCTCGAGACCGCCCCGAGTTCGACGCCTGCCCAGGTGGGGGCGGCGATCGTCGCCGACTCCACGCCCGGCAAGGTGACCGATCCCGGCACCGGCTCGCCGAACCGGCTCCTCTACACCGGCAACATCGTCCTCGGCGCACGCATCACGGTCGTGCAGGACTCGGTCGCCGACGCGGCCCAGGACTTCGCCTTCACGAGGTGCCACCTAGGGGCCGGGTGTACCCCGTTCGCCCTCGACGACGACGCCGACCCGACCCTCCCCCGGTCGCTGTCGGTGCCCAGCCTCAACCCGGGCACCTACACCATCACCCAGGCGGCTGTGGCCGGTTGGTCCCTCTCGAGCCTCGTGTGCGACACCGGCGAGACGGTCGACCTGGTCAACCGCCAGGTCACCATCGGCCTGGGGGTCAACGAGCAGGTGACGTGCACGTTCACCAATCGGTCGCCGTCGATCACGGTCGTGGAGGACGCCATCCCCGACTCGGCCCAGGACTTCGCGTTCGTCGGTTGCCACGAAGGGACCGGATGCGGCCCCATCGTGCTCGACGATGACACCGACGCCACTCGCCAGCGGTCACTGACATTCCCCGGCCTGGCCGCCGGCACGTACACGATCACCCAGTCCGCCGCGGCCAACTGGTCGCTCTCTTCGCTCGTGTGCGACACCGGCGAGACGGTCGACCTGGCCAATCGGAAGGTCACCATCAGCCTGGGGGCGGCCGAGCACGCGACCTGTACGTTCACGAACCGCTCGGCGTCGATCACCGTCGTGCAGGACACCGTTCCCGACAACGGCCAGGACTTCGCGTTCACGGGTTGCCAGGGCGCCGGGTGCGGCCCGTTCGTCCTCGACGACGACGCCGACCCCACACTGGCCCGTTCGCTGTCAGCCGGTGGCCTCGCGCCGGCCACCTACACCATCACCCAGAGCCCGACCGCCGGGTTCGAGCTCTTCGCGCTGTCGTGCAACACCGGCGAGTCCATCGACCTCGCCAACCGCCGGGCCACGATCACCTTGACGGCGAACGAGCAGGTCACGTGCACCTTCTCGAACCGTGTCCCACCACCGCCCAACGACTCGTTCGCCAACGCCGCGCCCATCTCGGGCGCGGGCGGCACGGTCACGGGAACCAACGTCAACGCCACCAAGGAGACGGGCGAGCCCAACCACGGAGGGTTCCCGGGAGGCAAGTCGGTCTGGTACCGGTGGACCGCTCCCTCGTCGGGCACGGCCACGGTCACCACCTGCGGGAGCAGCTACGACACCCTGCTCGGTGCCTACACCGGCACGGCGGTCAATGCCCTCACGACGTCGGCGGGCAACGACGACTCGTGTGGCCTCCAGAGCTCGATCTCGTTCGCTGTGGCGGCCGGGGTGACCTACCGCCTCGCCGTCGACGGCTTCGGTGCAGCGAGCGGCAACATCACCCTGAACTGGTCGGTGGCCTGAGGGGCGGTCGCGGCGTCAGTTCCCGGACTCGCAGGTGTAGGTGGCGACCTCGCCGTCGAGGGCGGCGGCCAGGCCCCGGGCGACCTCCTCGGTGCCCGGCCGGGCTATCCAGCCGTTGCCCGAGACGTAGTAGGTGGCACCCCCGCCCCCGAACGCGGTGATGAAGCTGCAGTCGAAGAAGCTGCCGTTCTCCACGAAGTCGCGTTGGGCCGCCGCGTCGGCGAAGGTGTAGAGGTTCACGATCTCACCACCGAACTCGCACGTGCCCTCGGCGGCGGTGCCGGGTTGCTGCACCGCGCCACCGACGTCGGCGAAGTCGGCGCAGTCCGAGCCCAGCGCGTCGCTGAGCTCCTGTGGTGTTCCGGCGTCCACCGGTGAGGAGGCGTCGGACGGACCGCTCCCGGTGCCGACACCCGAGCCGGCACCGGGGTCTGACCCGGCGCCCTCGGTTGTGTCCGGGGTCGCGCCGGTCGTGGAGGTGGCAGGCCCGCCGCCGAAGGGGCCGCTGGTGGTGCTCGTGGAGCTCACCTCGGTCGTCGATGTCCCGACGCCGGTGTCGGGCTTGTCGTTGGCGCTGCTGCACCCCGCCAGTAGGGCGAGAGCAAGCAGCCCGCCCAGCACAGATCCGGTCCGTCGATTCATGCCGGCACTCCCTCAGGGTGGGTTTCGGTCACTCCGGAACCACGGTAGTGCCGGACCCGGGCGGGCGGCCGGGCGCGAGGTGTCGGTCACGACGGTGCCGCCTCCCCACTCCCGGAACCGGCGCCCCCGTCTTCCTCGGGCGCACTGCACCGTATAGAAAGGGGCTCGTGGCCTCTTCCTCTCTCTCGGCGCTCATCCTGGCCGCCGGTGAAGGCAAGCGCATGCGATCACAGCGCCCCAAACCGCTGCATGTCCTCTGCGGTCGACCGATGCTCCTCTACGTGGTCGACTCACTGGTCGACTGCGCGGTCGACCGGGTCGTCGTCGTCGTGGGCCATGGCGCCGAGCGGGTGACGAAGATGCTCCGGGAGGACGGGCCCGATCTCGTCGTCGACCACGTCGAGCAGGATGTCCAGCGGGGCACCGGCGACGCGGTCAGCGTCGGGCTCACGGGCCTCGACGACGAGATCGACACCGACCTCGACGGGGGTGATGTGATCGTGCTGCCCGGTGACACGCCGTTGCTGCGGCCGGCCACGATCGCCGCGCTCGTGGCCGAGCATCGCGAGAGCGGTGCGGCGGCCACGATCCTCACCGCCCGGGTCGCCGACCCGCACGGCTACGGGCGGGTGGTTCGGGGCCGAGATGGCCGGGTGCAACAGATCGTCGAGCAGGTCGACGCCGACGAGTCGCAGCGCCAGATCGACGAGATCAACACCTCGATCTACTGCTTCCGCCGCAGTGTGCTGGCGCCGGCCCTTCGCCGCCTGAGCCCCGAGGGAAATGCGCAGGGCGAGTACTACCTCACCGACGTGGTCGCGGTGCTCCATGACGCGGGCTACCCCGTGGGGTCGGTGGTGGCGGACGACCCCGGCGAGATCGCCGGGGTCAACGACCGCGCCCAGCTGGCGGCGGCTGAAGGTGAGCTCCGTCGTCGCACCGCCGCGGGGTGGCTGGCCCGCGGTGTCACCATGGTCGACCCTGATCGCACGTACATCGATGCGACGGTCGAGTTGGCGGCCGATGTCACGCTGTTCCCCGGCACCTTGCTGCAGGGACGAACAGTGGTGGGACGGGGCAGCGAGATCGGCCCCGACACCCGGTTGGTTGACTGCGTGGTGGGCGCCGACTGCGTGGTCGAACAGACCGTCGGGCGCGATGCCGAAGTGGGCGACGGGGCGACCGTGGGACCGTTCGCCTCGCTCGAGCCGGGCGCGCAGGTGGGCCCGGGGCTTCGCACGGGGGCGTTCTACACTGGCCAACTCGGCGACACCGCCGACAAGGGCCCCTGAGGCGGAAGGCGGAAGGCGGAATATGGAGCAGGTATCCACCAAGCGGCTGCACCTGGTGTCGGGTGACGCCAACCTCCCGCTCGCGGAGGAGATCGCCGACCAGCTCGGTGAGGAGCTCGGCAACGCCAACCTCGCCCGGTTCGCCAACGGCGAGCTGCACTGCCGCTTCGCGGAGTCGGTGCGCGGCACCGACGTGTTCATCCTCCAGACGCACTGCGCCAACGGCGAGAGCTCGGTCAACGATGCCCTGATGCAGCAGCTCATCATGGTCGACGCCGCTCGGCGGGCGTCGGCCAAGCGCATCACGGTCGTGTGCCCCTTCTACGGGTACGCCCGCCAGGATCGCAAGGCCGAAGGGCGCGAACCGATAACCGCCAAGCTCGTCGCCAACCTGTTCACGATCGCGGGCGCCACGCGCCTCGTGAGCGTCGACCTGCACTCGGGTCAGATCCAGGGGTTCTTCGACGGGCCCGTCGATCACCTCACGGCCATGCCCGTCCTCGTCGAGCACATGGCGTCGAACCTCCAGGGCGACCTGGTCGTGGTGTCGCCCGACGCGGGCCGTGCCGCGGTGGCCGAGCGCTACGCCAACGCGCTCGGTGCCGACCTCGCCATCGTGCACAAGCGCCACGTCAAGGGCGAGAAGAACAAGGTGGAGGCCGGTGAGGTGGTGGGCGACGTGGCCGGCCGCACCTGTGTGCTCATCGACGACATGATCGACACCGGGGGCACGCTGGTGGCCGCGGCCGAGGCATTGGCCGCCCGTGGTGCCGGCCAGGTGCATGCTGCGGCCACCCACGGCCTGTTCTCGGGCCCGGCCATCGAACGGATTCAGAATTCGGCCATCGAGCGGGTGGTGGTGACGAACACCCTGCCGCTTCCTCCCGAGAAGCAGATCGACAAGATCGAGGTGATCTCGATCGCCGAGGTGATCGCCGACGCCGTCGGCGCGGTGTTCGAGGACACGTCCGTCAGCGAGATCTTCGGCGGCGCGAACCAGAGCTGATGCCGAACGGCCGGCCGGCCGCGTCGGCGGCGGTCAACCGTGCTCGAGCTTGCGCATGTGGAGCCACACGGCGACGGTGCCACCCAGGAAGACCCCGGCCCACAGGCCGGTCCACGCGGCGAGCCAGGCGATCGCCGCGTTCGAGGTGTCGGGACCGGCCAGCTCGAAGCCCACGAAGGCCAGGGCACCCAGGACCGGGATGCCCACCAGGATGCCGATGATGACCGCGCGGGTGAAGCCCTGATCATTGAGTTCCGAGGTGGAGGACATCGGTCGAGCATCACGGATCCAACGGGCCCTGTCCAGGGTCGAAAGTCCCGTTTGTCGTGCCCACCGAGGCCACCGGTAGACTCGACAGCTGTCCCGGGACACCCCTGTCCCGGCCCTTTGCTTTCCCCAGGAGTGCACCCGAATGGCCGAACTCACCCTCACCGCCGAGACCGGCCGACCGACCGGCAGCCGCCCGTCCAATCGACTCCGGGCCGAAGGCAGGATCCCGGCGGTGGTCTACGGCATGGGCACCGAGCCGTTGGCCATCTCGGTGCAGTGGCGTGAGCTGCGCCAGGTGCTCACCACCGATGCCGGCCTCAACGCCCTGATCAACCTCGACATCGACGGTGATCGTCAGCTCAGCATCGTGAAGGAGATGCAGCGCAACCCGGTGAAGCGATCGGTCACCCACGTCGACTTCATCCTCATCGACCGCGACGCCGACATCGAGGTCGAGGTGCCCGTGGTGCTCGAGGGCGAGGCCGAGCTCGTCGAGCGCGAGGACGGCACCGTCTCGCACGTGCTCTTCACGCTCCCGATCATCGCCAAGCCGGGCGCCATCCCGGCGCAGCTCAGTGTCGACATCTCGGGCCTCGAGATCGGCACGGCGGTTCGGGTGGCCGACCTCGTCCTGCCCGACGGCGTGCGCACCGAGGTCGACCCCGAAGAGGTCGTGGCCATGGGCGAGATCACCCGCGCCACCATGGAGGCCGGGGCCGCCGAGGCGGCCGAGGCCGCGGCTGCGGAGGAAGCCGGCGAGGCTGCCGCTTCGGGCGACGAGGGCTCCGGCGGCGACGCCGGCGGCGACGCGGGCTGACAGCCGGCGGGGGACACCCGCCGATCTCTTGGTGGTGGGCCTCGGCAATCCGGGGTCGCAGTACGAGGGCAGTCGGCACAACGTCGGGGCCGAGGTCGTCGAGCTGCTCGCGGGGCGTCACGGTGCCCGCTTGCGTGGCCGCAAGGAGCACGCCCGCTCCGACGAGGTGCGGGTGGGTGGGCGTCGGTTGGCGTTGGCGGTTCCGCTCACCTACATGAACGAGTCAGGCCAGGCCGTCGCCCCCCTCGCCCGTCGGTTCGGCGTCGAGGACCACCTACGGCACCTCGTGGTGGTCCATGACGAGCTCGACCTGCCCGTCGGGCGCCTCAAGCTGAAGTTGGGTGGGGGGCTGGCCGGCCACAACGGACTGCGCTCGATCAAGGCCCACTTGCACGCCGACGTTTTCGTGCGGGTGCGCATCGGGGTGGGCAAGCCGCCGAGCAAGGAGCACGGCGCCGACCACGTCCTCAAGCGGGTGCCCAAGGCCGATCGGATCGAGCTGGACATCGCCATCCAGAAGGCCGCGGACGCCGTCGAGTACATCCTCGATGAGGGCATCGAGGCTGCCATGAACCGGTTCAACACCCAGGACTGACCGGTCTGCTGGACGGACGTGACGTCAGGCGAGGCCCCCGGGTGAGGAGGTCGCCACACCTTCGGGACGGGAGGTCTTGCGGGGCGCGGACCGTCGCCGGATCAGGCGATCCCACGTCGTGACGAGGGTGTGGGCTGCGAGGACCGAGAGCAGTGCGACCGCGGCGTGGTGATAGCGGGGTGAGCCGTGGGCGAGGTTGATCCCGAGCAGCAGCATGACCGGCACGGCCCAGAGGGGGACGGCCCGTCGGCACGCTTGGATGCAGGCGAGGCCGATGACCACCAGCAGCATCACCAGCGCGTACCAGGTGTCGGCAAGGATCCGGAGCAGTGACCCGACCGACGGACCGGCGAGCTGGTGGCGACCGAAGTCCTGGGCTGCCTCCAGGGCCTCATGGTCGTTCTTCATCGTGACCCAGAGCTTCTGTCCGAACAATCGCACCTCGGCGCGGGGATGGGACCACGCGTACCGCATCGCCTCCCGGTAGTTGCGGTAGTACACCTCGCTCTCCTTGGGGGGATGCGCCAGCCATTCCGCGAAGTCCTGGTTGGGATCTCGGGTGTAGCAGTGAACGAGCCCCGTCGGGCCCAGGGTGGCCGTGCCGTTCGCACCTTCCCAGTGGCCCATGCACGCTTGGAACGAGGTGCTGGTGGCCATGGGGGTCCACACACCGACCTGCAACCCGTTGCGCAGCGCAACCGGAACGGTCACCATCGCCGCGCCGATGAGGATCATCCCCAGGCGGGTGGTGAAGGGCCGCCACGAGCCCCGGAGGCCACGGAGGGCCAGGCCGGGCACGAGCACCAGCACCGTGCCGCCGGGATTGACCAACGCTGCCCAGCCGGCCAGCGCCCCGAAGCCGATCGACCATCCCTTCGATGGCTTGTCGTCACCGGCCCGGATGACGAGCAGCGTTGCCGCCAGCACACAGCTGAGGACCAACGTGGCGTAGAACGTCTCGGTCATCGCCACCGAGGTGAAGTAGATCTGGGCCGGACCGACGGCCAGCAACCACGCCGCCAGGTTTCGGGTCGAGCGCCCGAACCAGGTCGCCCCGATCGCGGCGACCAGCCCGACGTTGATCGTGCCGAGCACGACGTTGAGCAACGCGGCAGTGAACACCGCGCTCGGTGCGCCCACCTGGTGGCTCAACCAGAAGAACGGGGCCAGCAGGATGGGGTAGCCGATGGCGTTTCCGGCGGTGGGCGTGCCGTGCCAGGTCGGAAGGTGGAACCTCGAGAGCTGCTCGGCGGTGGTGATGTACCGGCCGGGGTCCGTGATGGGCACGGCGGTGGCCTTGGTGGTGGCGATGGACCAGGCGAGTCGCACCACGAAGGCGACCACCACGGCTGTTACGAGGGATCGGTTGCCCGGGTGAACGATCCAGGTCCGCATCCGGGCGGCGGGCAGGGAGGGTCCGAAGAACCATGCGTGGAGGCACAGCACGGCCGCGACAACCAGCAGAAGTGAGAGTGCGGCCAACCGAGAGTTCCTAGGAAGAGGCGACGTTGGTTCTGATGCGCCACTCAACGTACACGCCAGGGGCGACGTGGATCATTCGCCCGGAGGCACTCGACGTCGAGGGCGCCGACCGTTGCTTGCACTCGGAGTTCGCCGAGCCCACTCGCTGTGTGGCGGGAGGATGCGTGGGGCTGGGGTCGTGGCCTACGCTGCACCTGACCTGCCACGGAACGTGTTGGAAGAGGCCACCAAACATGTCTGCTACTGCTGAGTGCCGTCCATGGAGCGATTTGTGACCGTTGCCGACGGCGCGGCGTGGCCGGAGACCGTCGACACGCTGAAGGTCAGCATCCTCGTACCGGTCTTCAACGAGTCACACACCGTCATCGAGTTGCTCCAGCAGGTGCTGCGCTCGCCGGTCGGCATGGCGAAGGAGGTGCTGGTGTGCGACGACGGGTCGACCGACGGAACCAGGGACCTGCTCGCCGGCGTCGCGGGCGAGCCCGAGGTGTCCGTGGAGTTCCTCGATGAGAACATCGGTCGTGGTGGTGTGCTCAAGCACCTCTGGACGAGGGCATCGGGTCACATCATCGTCCACCAGGATGCGGATCTCGAGTACGACCCTGCCGAGATCTCCCGCCTGCTCGCGCCGATCGTCGCGGGTGACGCCGATGTCGTGTTCGGGAGCCGCTTCAAGGGTTCGATCGAGCAGATGCGGGGCGCGAACGAACTCGGCAACCGACTGATGAGCTGGGCCGCCCGCCACCTCTACGGCCTCGAGATAACGGATCTGATGACCTGTTACAAGGCGTATCGCCGCGACCTCGTGAGCGGCCTGAGCATCAGCGCCGACGGATTCGATTTCGAGGCCGAGCTCACGGCTCGGCTCGCACAGCGGGGCGCACGGTTCGCCGAGGTCCCGATCAGCTTCGTGGGTCGCACGGTTGAGGAGGGCAAGAAGATCCGGATGGTCGATGCGGTGCACGTCACGCGGCGCCTACTGGCCTGCCGGGTTCGCAAGGTCAACCAGCATGGCTGACCCAGGCGCCGATGTCGTCGGGGTGATCCTCGCCGCGGGCAAGGGAACCCGCATCTACCCGTTCTCCGCCACCCAGCCGAAGCCCGTGCTGCCGGTCGGGAACCGGCCGCTTCTTCAGCGGCAGGTGGAGATGATGCGCGATCACGGGATCACCGACATCGTCATCGTCATCGGCTACCTCGGCTACGCGATCGTCAACGCCCTCGGAGACGGAAGCGGCCTTGGCGTGCGCATCCGCTACGTCGAGCAGCGCGACACCCTCGGGCTGGCCCACGCGGTCGGCAACCTCGAGCCGTTCATCCAATCGCCCTTCGTGCTCATGCTCGGCGACATCTACCTCGAGACCGAAGGCCTGGGATCGATGATCGAGGCGGTCACCAGTGGCGAGGCGACGGGGGTGCTGGCCAGCAGGGTCGAGCCCGACCCCGAGAAGATCAAGCGGAATTTCGCGATCATCTGCGACGACGGCGGAACACAGGTTCGCCGGGTGATCGAGAAGCCGCGACACACGATCAGCGACCTGAAGGGCTCAGGCCTCTACACCTTCGATCTGCCGGTGTTCGACGCAGTCCGCCGCACGCCGCGCACCGCGATGCGAGATGAATACGAGATCACCGACACCGTCCAGATCATGATCGAGGACGGGTACACGATCCTGCACAGCCCGCTGGTTAGCGAGGACATCAACCTGACGGTCCCATCGGACCTCCTCGAGATCAACCTGCTGGACCTCGAGCGCCGGGGTGTCGATCACCTCATCGGCGACGGCGCCTGCATCGCGCCGGGCGCAGCGGTGGAGAACAGCGTCATTGGCGCCGGTGTGGTCATCTCCGAGCCGATCACGATCCGCGACAGCCTGGTGTTCGCCGACACGAAGCTCGAGAGCGGCACCGACCTGCGTCGCGTCATCGTCCATGGGGAGGGTCAGATCCAGTGCTGACGGTCCGGCCGGCGCAGAGATCAGGCACCGCGGCCAACCGATGACCGCACCGACGCGGCGGGCCCTGGTGACGGGTGGCGCTGGCTTCATCGGGTCGCACCTGGTCGCCGAGCTCCTCGAGCGTGACGTGCGGGTCGTGGTGCTCGACAACCTTTCCACGGGCGTCGCGGAACGGGTCGATCCCCGGGCCACGTTGGTGGAGGGCGACATCCGGGACCCGCGAGCGGTCGACGCCGCGGTCAAGGACGCCGATGTCGTGTTCCATTTGGCGGCGCGGGTCACCATCCGGGGTAGCCTCGACCACTTCTACGACGACGTGGACCACAACGTGATGGGCACGCTCAACCTGCTCCGCTCACTGCGCGAACGACGCCTCGATCGTTTCGTGCTGGCGTCGTCGATGGCGGTCTATGCGCCACCGCCCAGCCCCGACCCCGTCGACGAGCACGCGCCGTGCGAGCCCATCTCTCCCTACGGGGTCTCGAAGCTCGCGGCGGAGCGGCTTGCCGCGCAGGTCCTCGCCATGCAGGGTGTCCCCTTCACGGCCCTGCGCTACTTCAACACCTATGGCCCCCACCAGCGGTTCACGCCCTACGTGGGGGTCATCACCATCTTCGCCACCACCCTGCTCCAAGGCGGCACCCCGACCGTCTTTGGTGATGGCGAACAGCAGCGGGACTTCGTGCACGTCGATGACATCGTGGCGGGGACGGTGGCGGCGCTGGACGGCCCGCCCGGCACCTACAACCTCGGGACGGGCAAGGCGACGACGGTGAACGAGCTGGCCAGGCTGATGAGTGACCACCTCGGGGTCGACACGCAGCCCCATCACGGCCCTGAACACGAAGGCGAGCCGCGCTTCACGGTCGCCGACATCGGGGCTGCCCGTCGTCACCTCAGGTACGAGCCCCACCGGTCGCTCGACGCGGATCTGGGTGAGGTCATCGCCGCGATCGCCCGGGGTCTACCCGAACACTGAGACTCGCAGAGCTCAGGCGATGAGGGTGCGCAGGACCTCGGTGAGGCGGTCGGGCTGGGCCGGGATGAAGTGGCCGGAGCCGTCGACCACTTGCAGCTCGGCGTGGGGTAGCGAGGCGACCAGCCGCTGCGCGTGCACCATCGGCAGGAGCTCGTCGTCGGCGCCCTGCCAGCAATCCAGGTGGACGCCGATGTCGGCCACACGCGAAGCCCCAGTCGGGGGCCCCGACCGCCCGGTAGTCGTCGACGGTGCCATGGGGGCCGTTGGCGAAGGTGGCCACGCGGTTGCCCTCCCAACCCACCACATCCTCGGCGGGCCAGTCCGCCAGCACGGCGCGATCGGTCGGTCCGACGACGTGCAGCAGCTGCTGCTTGGCCTTCTCGAGACCCCGCCGGCCGCTGGCCAGGCCCACGATGGGGGCGGCGAGCCAGGGCGCCCGCCGGGACAGCGGGACCAGGATCCGGTCGATGACGAGGCCCAGCTGATTGGTGTCTGCCCCATCGGGCAGTGGGGCCATGCCTCCACAGGTCGCCAACCGCGTGACCCGATCGGGTGCGGCGGCGGCGCAGGCCAGGGCGTGGGGACCGCCGGCGGACCAGCCGAGCGCCGCGAACCGGTCGAGGCCGAGGTGATCGGCCAGCGCGGCGGCGTCCACGCCCCAACCGGCGACCGTGCGACCCGGGTCGCGGTCCGACCAGCCGATCCCGGTGCGGTCCGGGGCGATGATGCGGGCGCCCACGGCCTTGGCGGGCCCGTCGGCGCGAGCCGCGTCGACTCGACAACTCAGCCCGCCGTGGTTCCAGACCACCGGGGTACCGTTGGGAGCGCCGTACTCGGACCACGCGAGGCGGCGCCCGCGAACGTGTGGGATCGGACCTCGGGTGGGGGCGCACCACCTGCCGTGCGGCCGCCCGCCATGGGCTCAGGCGGTGCGGTTGCGGTCGTTGTACTGCCGGCCGCCGCCACCCCAGGACACGACGTCGAGGAACAGGCCCGTGGCCACGAACAGCCAACCGAGGCCGTGGACACCCGCGATGGGCGCGTAGGCGAGGGCGTAGAAGAGGGTGGTCCAGGGCAGTACGAGAAAGCCGATGGCACCCATGAAGAAGGAGTCGAAGGCGAGCGAGAGGCGATCGCCGAACAACCACATCAGGAAGAGCGCGAGGCGTGGTGACAACCAACTGGCGATGACGACGAGGCAGCAACCCATGCCCCCATGTTCGCGTGCCGGCGGCCGACGTGCTCGCAGAACGCGAAGTTCGGTGGGCTCCGATCCTCTCGGGCCTCGAGGACTCTGCGAGAATGGACCCTCGGGCGACGGTGCCCGTCGTCGAAGGGGGAGCTGTGGGCGTTCGCAGATCGACCGGAGCCGCCGTCTTGGCCGTCGTGGCGGTGCTGACCGCGGCATGCGGCAGCGGGTCCGATGACAAGGGCCCGGGCGGCGGGGCCACGAGCACCATCCCGGCGGCCGACCCGGTCGACTACTCCGCTCGAGGTCCCTACGCCGTCGGCGAGGTGGACCTCGAGCTCGACCCCGAGCACAAGATCGCTGTGTTCTACCCGGTCGATCGCGACGCCCTGCCCGACGACGCCACGCCCTACACCTACTCGGGCGAAGAAATCCTGGGGCCCGAGATCGTCGACCTTCTCCCGGGTGCGCTCGCCGGCGAGATCTCGCCTCCCGACACCTGGGTCGAGGCGCCCGCCAGCGGGTCGGGCCCCTTCCCGGTGGTGATGCACAGCCACGGCGCCGCCGGAAATCTCCGCTTCGCCAACATCCACAACAGTCATGTGGCGTCGTGGGGCTACGTCGTGGCCGCGGTCGATCACCCCGAGCGGGGCGTGGGGAACGCGATCACCTCGTCGATATCCCCGGGCGGCTCCGAAGATCAGGGTTGTGAGCCGCGTGATCAGAGCGACCGGTTCCTCGACAGTGACCAGTTGGCCGCCGGTCTCGACCTGCTGACCGACGAGACCGGCAGCTCGGGGTCGGTGCTCGAGGGCGTTGTCGACCCCGAGCGGGTGGCAGCCGAGGGGCACAGTGCCGGCGGCAGTGCGTCGGGCACGCTGGCCTACGACGAGCGCGTGGACACCTGGATCGGTCAGGCGCCCGGCACGCCCCTCGAGCCCGGCGCCGACCCGACCCCGTTCGCCAGCGCCGCTGAGAACGCGGCCGGCGAGTGCGAGTTCGAGTTCGACACCGAAGGCTTCCTGGCAGAGACCACTCCGCCACCCGTCCCCTCGATGATCATCGCCGCCGAGGGCGACACCGTGATCCCGCTCGACAGCGTCCAGGCCATCTACGACTGGCTCGACACGCCCAAGCGGCTGGTGGTCATCGCCGACAGCGGGCACGCCGTGTTCGTCGACCCGTGCCAGCCGATCCAGGCCGAGGGCGGGCTCTCCGGCTTCATCGAGGCGCTCGGGCTCGACCCCGACAAGGTCCCCCTCATCGAGCTCGGCGAGAACGGCTGCCTCCCTTCCGACACGCCCGCCGAGACGGTCTGGGCCCTCATCGACCATGTGACGGTCGCCCAACTGAACGAGGTGTTCGACATCGACCGCCCCGAGGCCGTCGCCAGCCTCGACGAGTCGTACTTGCGGGAGGCCTTCCCCGACCGCCTCCTCCGGGAGCAAGTCGACAGCTGACGCCGGCACGGGTGCGCTGCCGGTTCATCGAGGAAGTCTGCCAGGATGTCCCTCGTGGCGAGTGCCGGAGAGAACGCCCCGACGTTCTGGCTCGAGGTGAGGCCGAGTGCCTCGGTGACGCCGAAGGGCCCGTCGCCGGTCGTAGGCGTGATCGTCGGGACCGGCGTGGTCGTGGTCCTGGCATGGCGCGGTCATCGTGTGGCCGCCACGGTCTTGGCGGTGGTCGTGGTGACGCTGGTCGGTGCCCGGCGGGCCTCGCCCACATTCGACCGGTGGATGGAGGTCGGGCTCGCCCGACTGGCCCGGGCGGTGGGCATCATGCTCACGTGGCTCTGCCTCGGCTTCCTCGTGGTGGTGGTGATCGCTCCGGTGTGGGCCGTCACGACCGTGTTGCGCTGGAACACGCTCGAGCCCGCGCTCGACGCTGGGCGCTGGGCACGGCGCCGGCTCCGACCCTGGCAGAGCCGACCCGATCGCCCGTTCGCCGACGAGCGCCGGTCGCTCGCGCCGAAGACGCAACTGCACGCCCTGGCTGTCGTCGCGGTGCCGGTCGCGCTGGTCGCCCTACTCGCCTTCCCGCTCCGCACGGGGGCCCTGCGCCTGGCGGGCTGGGCGGTGCCGGGCCACGTCTTCATCGACACGCCGGACCCGTCCGCTCCTTCGGCCACCGAAGCGCCCGCCGCCACAGGAACGCCCCCTTCGGCCGACCTGCAACCCAGCCCGGACCCCTCAGGCGACCCACCGGACGGATCTGTACGCGACGTGGCCATCGCTCATCGGGACGTGCCGTGGGCGGACGACTACTTCGACGAGCTCTTCCCGACGCGCTTCGGGTTCGACCCTGTCCTCACCGTCCGCGTGGCCGATCACCGGGGCCAGTACGTCAACGTGTCCGACCGCGTGCGCCGGAGCTACACGCCAACGGGTGCAGCCGACGACCCGACGGCGCTCGATGTGTGGTTCTTCGGCGCGTCGGCGCTGTTCGGGCAGGGCCAGCGCGACGATCACACCATCGTGTCCGAGGTCGCCCGCGTCGCCACCGAGTCAGGTGTCCCCCTTCGGGCCACGAACTTCGGGGTGCCGTCCTACTGGGCATGGCAGGACGACATGCTGATGGCCCAGATGCTCAGCGAGCGTCCGCCGCCCGACCTCATCGTGACCTACGAGGGCTACAACGACATCGTCCACACGATCGCCCCCGGATCGCCCACGAGCGTGTCCACGGGCTTCGCCGACGAAGTGCAGAGGGCCCTGACGGAGCAGGCCGCCGACCTCGCCGGCAGCGGCGGTCTTGTCGAAGACGTCGTCCCACGCACCGCCTTCACGTCTGCCGAGAACTCGGCGACGATCCTCGGGCGTTCGGCCGGTTTGGCGCGAGACCTCGCCCACGCGCACGGCATCCCCATCGCGCAGTTCCTGCAACCCTCGGTCTACACCCGTGACCTCGCCGTCGACGACGCCACGCTCGCCAACATCGGAGCGGACCTCGAGTGGCGCGACACCTGGTCCGTCGCGTGGAATCAGGCCCGCGCGCTCGCGACCGTCGACGGCGTGACCGACCTGGGCGACACCCTCGACGATGTGGACGAGATCGTGTATTTCGACGACGTGCACACCAACGAGCTGGGCGCACGCGTGGTGGCCGAGGCGATGTACGCCGACCTCGCTCCGACCATCGAGCGGCTCCACGACGCCAAGGCGCTGTCCCCGAGAGGCTGATCCCGAAGAGCATCGCCGCCGGGTGGCCTTCCCTAGACTTTCGGGGTGAGCCTCGCGTCGCTGCCCGGACTTCTGCGCGACGAGCCGGCGGTCCTGCGGGTGCTGGGCCGGTCATCCGCCGTGCTCGCGGTGCCCGAGGCGGCGCGTGCGTTCACGATCGCCGGCCTGTCCGAGGTGTCGCAGCGCACGCCGCTGGTCGTGGCCGTGCCGACGACCGGCGACGCCGAACGCCTGGCGCGCGACCTGGTCGCGTTCCTCGGCGACGAGGCCGTCGACCTCTTCCCGGCATGGGAGACGCTGCCCTTCGAGCGGGTGAGCCCCAGCGTCGAGACCATGGGCCGGCGGCTTCGCGGGATGTGGCGCCTCCGGCACCCCGAACGCCTCCCGCGCGTCCTGGTGGCACCGGTGCGTGCCCTCGTCCAGCGGCTCGGCCCCCACGTCGAGGACGTCGAGCCGGTCATGGTCCGGGCCGGCGAAGCGGTCGACACCACCGAGCTCGTCGAGCAGCTGGTCGGTGCCGGGTACCGCCGCGAGTACCAGGTGGAGCACCGGGGCGAGCTGGCGGTGCGCGGGTCGATCATCGACGTCTTCCCGTCGACGGCGGACACGCCCGTGCGCATCGACCTGTGGGGCGACGAGGTCGACCGGCTCACCGAGTTCTCGGTCGCCGATCAGCGATCGACGGTCGATCTCGCCGAGGTCGAGATCTTCGGGTGTCGCGAGCTGCTCCCCACCGCCGAGGTCCGGGCGCGTGCCGAGGCGCTCGTGGCCACCGAGCCGTGGGGACGGGAGCAGTGGGAGCGGCTGGCCCGTGGTGAGACCTTCGACGGCATGGAGTCGTGGCTCAGCTGGCTCGTCGACGACGAGCACCTGCTCCCCGACCTGCTGCCCGCCGACGCGCAGCTGCTGCTGGTCGAGCCCACGCGCATGCGCGACCGCGCCGCCGACCTGCTGGCCGAGGAGGCCGACCTCGCCGGCACGCTCGCCCAGACCTGGGGAGCGGCCGACCGAGCGTTCCCTCAGCTCCACCTCCCCTTCGACCGGCTGCTCGCCCACACCGACGTGCCGGCGTGGTCGGTCACCAACGCCCCGGAAGGCCCGGACGTCGTCACGGTTGGCGCGTACGGCTGGGACCCCGTCGTCGGCGACGGCAACCGGCTGGTCGGGCAACTGGCCAACCTGCTCGCCGACGACTACCGGCTGGTCGTCGCCACCGACGGCGCTGGTTCGGGGGCGCGGGTGGGCCGGCTGCTGTCGGACCAGGGCGTGCACGTGGCCGACCGGCTGGAGGCGTCCCAGCCGCTTCTGGATGATGCGGCCACCCCGGTCGACCTGACAAGGCCCGGCGGTCACCTGGTGGTGGCTCCTCTCGAGCGCGGGTTCGTGATGCCGAGCCTCAAGCTCGCCGTGCTGGCCGAGAGCGACGTCACCGGCCGTCGCCGGGCCCACCGCCCGCCGCGCGCGCGGCACCGCGACGCTCGGGGCTTCTTCGACGACCTCAGCGTGGGCGACCACGTCGTCCACCACCAGCACGGGGTCGCCCGCTACGGCGGCATGGTCAAGCGGGCCATCGCCGGCCACGAGCGCGACTACCTGCTGCTCGAGTACCGCAGCGGCGACCGGCTCTACGTGCCGTCCGACCAGATCGACGCCGTCCGGCACTACACCGGCGGTGAAACCCCGACCCTCAGCCGCCTCAACGGCTCGGACTGGCAGAAGGCCAAGGCGAAGGTGCGCTCGGCGGTGGCGGAGATCGCCCAGGAGCTCGTGGTGCTCTACCAGACCAGGGTCAACAGCACGGGCACCGCCTTCGGCCCCGACACGCCGTGGCAGCGTGAGCTCGAGGATGGCTTCCCCTACCGCGAGACGCCCGACCAACTCACCGCCATCACCGAGGTGAAAGCCGACATGGAAGAGCCGGTGCCCATGGACCGCCTGGTGTGCGGCGACGTGGGCTTCGGCAAGACCGAGGTCGCCATCCGGGCCGTCTTCAAGGCGGTCCAGGACGGTACGCAGGCGGCGGTGCTGGTGCCCACCACCCTGCTCGCGCAACAGCACTTCCAGACCTTCAGCGAGCGCTTCTCTCCCTACCCGGTCCGGGTCGAGGTGCTGAGCAGGTTCCTGACGAACGCGCAGGCCCGCAAGGTGGCGGCGGGGGTGCGCGACGGGTCGGTCGACGTGATCATCGGCACCCACCGGCTGCTGTCCGACGACATCGCGTTCAAGAAGCTGGGCCTGCTGGTGGTCGACGAGGAGCAGCGGTTCGGGGTCACCCACAAGGAGGCCATGAAGCAGCTCAAGGCCGATGTCGACGTGCTCACCCTCACGGCCACACCGATCCCGAGGACGCTCGAGATGAGCCTCACCGGGATCCGCGACCTCACCCTGCTCAACACGCCGCCGGCCGAGCGCCAGCCGATCCTCACCTACGTCGGCGAGTACGACGAGCGGGCCGTGTCCGAGGCCCTGCGCCGTGAGCTGCTCCGCGACGGTCAGGTGTTCTTCGTCCACAACCGGGTGAAGGACATCGAGGCGGTGGCCGCCGACCTGCGCGACCTGGTGCCCGAGGCGCGGATAGCGGTGGCCCACGGCCAGATGGACGAGGGCACCCTCGAGCGGGTGGTCATCGACTTCTGGGAGGGGCGCTTCGACGTGCTCGTGTGCACCACCATCATCGAGTCGGGCATCGACATGCCCACGGTGAACACGCTGGTGGTCGACCGGGCCGACCTGCTGGGCCTGGGCCAGCTCCACCAGCTGCGCGGCCGGGTCGGGCGCTCGGGGTCGCGTGCCTACGCCTACTTGTTCTCGCCCCGCGACCGGGCGCTCACCGACGAGGCCTACGAGCGGCTCAAGACCATCGGAGAGGCCACCGAGCTGGGCTCGGGGTTCAAGATCGCCATGCGCGACCTCGAGATCCGTGGCGCCGGCAACCTGTTGGGCGTGGGCCAGTCGGGCCACATCGCGGCGGTGGGCTACGACCTCTATTGCCAGATGGTCACCGAGGCGGTGGCCGAGCTGAAGGGCGAGACCCCCGCGGAGCCGGCCGAGGTGAAGATCGACCTGCCCTTCGACGCCAACCTGCCCCCCGACTACGTGACCAAGGAGGAATTGCGGCTCGAGGCATATCGGCGTCTGGCCGCAGTCACCACCGAGAACGAGGTAGACGACATCCGCGTCGAGTGGCAGGACCGCTACGGCCCGGTCCCGTCCACCGCCGAGGCCCTTCTCGGCGTGGCCCGTCTGCGCGCGGAGTGCGCCCGCCTCGAGCTGCGCGAGATTGCCGTCACCAAGGGCCCGGCATTCTCGGGGCCGGCGTTCGTCGCCCGGTTCGCACCGTTGTCGCTGCTCACGAGCCAGCAGATCCGCCTGAACCGCCTTTCGCCCAAGGCGATCTACAAGGAGGACAGCGGTCAGCTCCAGGTGCCGGTCAGCACCGCCGAGGGCCTCGTCGACAACCTGGTCGCCCTGCTCCGACAGCTGGTGCCCGTGGAGTAGGCGCACCGCGACGGGCGGCCCCGCGCCTGGCTCTCGCCGGCCAGGCCGTAGCATGATCGCCCTGTGACCCGATTCCTCCGCCTCTCCCTCGTCGCGCTCGTGCTCCTGTTGGCGGGTGCGCTCGCCTCATGCTCCGACGCCGCCGACAACGCCGCCGTGACCGTCAACGGCACCGTGGTGCCGCAGTCGGTGATCGATGCCGAGCTCGACGACCTGGTCGGCTACGCCGACGCGAACCCCGACACCCAGTTCGCCCAGGCCGTCTACGGCGAGGGTGAGGACACCGTGAACACGGCCTTCACCGCGCAGGTGCTCCAGGAGCGGGTCGTGGCCGCCGTCGTCGCCGAAGAGTTCGGCCGGCGGAACCTCGAGATCACCGATGCCGACCGCCAGGCGGCCGAGGAGCAGTTCGCCGCGCAGCTCGCGCCGCAACCTGCGGCGGACCCCAACGCCGACCCCACCGCACCCCCTACCACGGCCGATCCGGCCGCGGGCCAGGCGGTCTTCGACCAGTTCTCGCAGAGCTTCCAGGACTTCGAGGTCACGTTCAACGCCCAGGCCGCCGTGCTCTCCGAGGCCCTGGCGGCCGAAGCGGGCGAGGACGCCGCCGTCACCGGTGCCGACGTCCGGGCCTACTACGACGACAACCAGGACCAGTTCACCCAGAACTGCGCGAGCCACATCCTGGTCGACGACGAGGCGACGGCCCAGGACCTCTCCCAGCAGCTCGCCGACGGTGCGGACTTCGCGGACCTGGCCGCGGCGAACTCCACGGACACCGGTTCGGCGGCGAACGGTGGCGACCTCGGTTGCCAGCCCGTTGGCTCCTTCGTCCCCGAGTTCGAGGCGGCCATCGCCGCCGCCGACGTCGGCACGGTCACCGAGCCGGTCCAGACACAGTTCGGCTATCACCTCATCCTGGTGAACCAGAAGGGCGTCGCCCCCTTCGCCGACGTGAAGGCCCAGATCCGGTCCCAGCTGGAGGCGCCCGCCCAGGATCCCCTCAACACCTTCCTGTCCGAGGCCCTGGGAAGCGCCGAGGTCGAGGTCAACTCCCGCTATGGCCGGTGGGACGCGGACACGATGACGGTGGTACCTCCCGAGGGGCCGTCCACGCCGAGCACGACCCTTCCCGACCTGGGCACCGCACCCGCCCAGGATCCCTCCACGACCGACAGCACCACCGCCGGGGGTTGACGGCGCACCTCACCGTCGTCGGCCTGGGCCCGGCAGGGCCCGACCTTGTCACCGCCGGCACACTGGCCGCGATCGAGGCCACGCCCCGTCGTTACCTCCGCACCGGCCGCCATCCGGCCGCCGCCCTTCTGGGCGACGCCCCCACCTTCGACGCGGTCTACGACGCGTCCGAGACCCTCGACGAGGTGTACCGCTCGATCGTCGCCACGCTCGTCGACGCCGCCGCCACCCATGGTTCGGTGCTCTACGCGGTTCCCGGGTCACCTGTCGTGGCGGAACGGACGGTCGAGTTGCTGGTCGGTGCTTCCGGGAGGGGCATCGAGGTCGAGTTGCTCCCGGCGATGTCGTTCGCCGATCTCGTGTGGGCGCGCCTGCGCGTGGACCCTGTGGCGGTCGGGGCGCGAATCGTCGACGGGCAGCGGTTCGCCTCGGAGGGAGCGGGTCAACGCGGCCCGCTGCTCGTCGCGCAGTGCGACCGACGCTCGGTGCTGTCGGAGATCAAGCTGGCCGTGGAGCAGGACGCACCCGATCGGGTGGTGGTGCTCCAGCGCCTCGGCCTCGCCGACGAGTCCGTCTTCGAGGTGGCGTGGGAGGACCTCGACCGGTCAGTGGAGCCGGACCACCTCACGTCCCTGTGGCTGCCTTCACTGGCGGCGCCGGTGGCGGGCGAGCTGCAACGGTTCGCCGAGCTCGTGGTCACGCTGCGACGAGAGTGCCCTTGGGACCGCGAGCAGACCCACCTCAGCCTCGGCCGCCACCTGCTCGAGGAGACCTACGAGACCCTCGAGGCGATCGAGGGGGTCGACGTGGAGGCGGGTGAGGGCTACGACCACCTCGAGGAAGAGCTCGGCGACCTGCTCTTCCAGGTGTTCTTCCACGCCACCCTGGCCACCGAGGAGGGGCAGTTCACCGTCGCCGACGTGGCCCGGGGCATCCACGACAAGCTGCGCCTGCGCCACCCCCACGTGTTCGGCGAGGTCGAGGTGGCAGGCCCGGGGGACGTGATGCGCAACTGGGAGCAGATCAAGAAAGCCGAGAAGGGCCGCGACAGCGTGATGGACGGCATCCCGAAGGCGCTGCCGGCACTGCTCTACGCCCTCAAGGTGCAGAAGAAGGGTGCCAACTCGGGCTTCGCCTACCCGTCGCTCGACGCGGCGTTCGCCGATGTCGAGAGCGAGCTCGCCGAGGTGCGCGCCGACCCCACGCCCCACGAGGTGGGCGACGTGCTGTTCGCCGCCACCGGAGTCGCGCAGCACCTGGGCGTCGACCCCGAGTCGGCGCTGCGGGGGGCGGCCGACCGCTTCCAGGCGCGCTTCCGGGTGGTCGAGCGACTGGCCGACGAGGAGGGGGTCGTGCTCAACGAGGCCCGCCCGGACACCCTCGACCGGTGGTGGCGCGCGGCGAAAGCCGAGCGCTCGGTGGAGGGCGGGTAGGAGTGTGGCATGAAATCTCGGTGGTGATAGCCGGGATTTCAAGGTAGAAGTCGCTAGGATGGCTGTCGTGATCGATCGCAACGGCCATCGGCACCGATGCCAGGAGCTCTTGTCCACCGTGCCCTGCGTGGCGTTGCTCGGCGCGCGCCAGGTGGGAAAGACCACGCTCGCGCAGGAGATCGCCGAGGCGTGGAGCGGACCTGTGCACAGGTTCGACCTCGAGCTGCCGAGCGATCTTGCGAGATTGGCGGAGCCTGAACTGGCATTGGCGGGACTGGATGGTCTCGTGGTGTTCGACGAGGTGCAGCGCCGTCCCGAGCTCTTCCCCGTGCTGCGGTCGCTGATCGACCGGGATCCGGGGTGCCGGTACCTGGTGCTCGGCAGCGCGGCTCCCGAGCTCCTTCGACAGTCCTCCGAGACGCTGGCCGGTCGGATCGCCTTTCACGACCTCACGCCCTTCACCCTCGACGAGGTCGGGATCGGAGCCATCGATCGACTCTGGGCCAGGGGTGGGTTCCCCAGGTCCTTCACCGCCGATTCCGACGATGCGAGCTTCCGGTGGCGACTCGACTTCGTTCGCACCTTCGTCGAGCGGGACCTCCCGTCGCTCGGGGTCCGCGTTCCTGCCTCGACGAACGACCGGTTCTGGCGGATGCTCGCCCACGTTCACGGGCAGGTGTGGAGTGGTTCCCGGTTCGCATCCTCGTTCGGTGTCGCCGACACGACGGTGCGCCGGTATCTCGACCTGTTGACCAGCGCACTCGTGGTCGAACAGCTCCGCCCGTGGCACGAGAACGTCGGCAAGCGGCAGGTGAAGTCGCCCAAGGTGTACATCTCCGACAGCGGAATCCTTCACGCGTTGCTCGACCTGCCGGATCGCACCTCGATCGAACGCCACCCGATCCTCGGGGCGTCGTGGGAAGGGTTCATCCTCCGACAGATATCGGCGGTGAGTGGGAGCCGAGCAGATCAGCGGTACTTCTGGGCCACCCACGGTGGCGCGGAGCTCGATCTGCTCATCGTTCGAGGTGCGGAGCGCATCGGGTTCGAGATCAAGCGGACGGCCACGCCAAAGATGACCTCGTCGTTGCGGTCGGCGATCGAAACGCTCCGCCTCGACCGGGCGTTCGTCGTGCACGCCGGAGAGCATTCGTTCCCGCTTGCCCCCGGCGTCGACGCGCTCGCCGCGGTCGACCTCACGAAGGCCGAGATCGTGGGAGGATGACGGTGCGCCGGTGACCCTCTCGAGGTCGCGCTCAGCCGAGGTCGGCATCGGTCTCTATCCCGACGGGGACCCGTTGCATGGTCAACGACGCGACGGACCCAGGGTGCTGCGCCAGTGGCGCTCCAGGCCGTGTTGGCCACGGTTTTCTGGTGGGGGTGAACCTGGGCCCTGCGTCGGCTGTGTGACCTTCGACCCTGCCCGGCGGCCTGCACGACCGCTAGCTTCTCGTCCGTGACCACCCGCCTCGGCCGACTCGCGGTCGCCGCTGCTGCTGGGGTGGGGGGCTTGGCGGCCTACGACCTGGTGCAGCGTCGCCATGCCATCCTGCGCAACTTCCCCGTGCTCGGCCACCTGCGGTTCTGGCTCGAGGCGGTCGGTCCCGAGCTGCGCCAGTACATCGTCACCGACAACGACCAGGAGCGCCCCTTCAACCGCGACCAGCGGCGCTGGGTGTACACGTCGTCGAAGCAGGAGAACAACCTCACCGGGTTCGGCACCGACAACAACCTCGAGCTGAGCCCCGACTACCTCATCATCAAGCACGTCGCCTTCCCCGAGCGCACCATGGCGACCGATCGTGACCCCTCGGTGCCGTGCGCCAAGGTGCTGGGCGCGGCGCGTGGCCGGCCCGGTGCGTTCCGGCCCCGCTCGATCGTGAACATCTCGGCCATGAGCTTCGGGTCGCTGAGCGGCCCCGCGGTCGAGGCCCTCAACCGGGGTGCCGCGCTGGCCGGCTGCCTGCACAACACGGGCGAGGGTGGTGTGTCGCCCCACCACGAGCACGGCGGCGAGCTGATCTGGCAGATCGGCACCGGCTACTTCGGCTGCCGCGACGAGAGTGGCAGCTTCGACCTCGACCAGGTGGTCGCCAGAGTCGGGCGGTCACCGATCCGTGCTATCGAGATCAAGCTCTCGCAGGGCGCGAAGGCCGGCCTCGGCGGTGTGGTCCCGGGCGCCAAGGTCACCCCCGAGATCGCGGCGATGCGGGGAATCCCCGAGGGCCAGGACTGCCTCAGCCCGCCCTACCACCGCGAGTTCGCCGATGTCGACGGCCTCATCGACTTCGTCGAGCGCATCGCCGGCGCCACCGGCCTGCCCGTGGGCATCAAGTCGGCGGTGGGGGAGCAGCAGTTCTGGGACGACCTGGTCGCCCGGATGGCCGCCCGGGGCGAGGGGCCCGACTTCGTGACCGTCGACGGCGGGGAAGGCGGCTCGGGTGCGGCGCCGCTGGTGTTCGCCGACCACGTGTCGCTTCCTTTCCGGGTGGCCTTCCCCCGCGTCTACCGGACCTTCGCCAGGGCGGGTCTCACCGACGACGTCGTGTTCGTCGGCTCGGGCAAGCTCGGCCTGCCGGATTCGGGGTTCCTCGCCATGGCGATGGGCTGCGACCTCATCAACGTGGGCCGCGAGGCCATGTTGGCCGTCGGGTGCATCCAGGCCCAGCGCTGCCACACCGGGCGCTGCCCCACCGGCGTGGCCACCCAGTCGCCATGGCTGACCGGCGGCCTCGACCCCACGCTCAAGTCGGTCCGGGCGGGTCACTACGTGATCTCGTTGCGTCGCGAACTGCTCCGACTGGCCGCGGCGTGCGGCCAGGTGCATCCGGCCCTCGTGGACCTCGACTCGTTCGAGCTGGTCGATGACGGCTGTCGCACCACCGGCGCCCGCGAGTTCTTCGACTACCGGGGCGGTTGGGGCGTGCCCGGCGACATCGATGCGTCGGCCCTCAGCTCGGTCGCCGCCCCGTGACACCCCCTGCGAGCATTCCGCACAGGACTTGGCCCCGGCCCGACAGGGCCGGGCGGAAAGGATCAGATGTCAACCGACCATCCGACCGTTGAAGATCCCGAGGACGACCCGGTCGTGTCCGTCGGAGGGAGGGAGATGGCGCTCTCGGCCCTCGTCGAGCAGTACCAGGGCCTGCGCAAGGAGGAGCGGGTGGCCGTCCGTCGGCGCCGGCAGGAAGCCCGCCTCAAGCCCTTCCAGGTTGAGCTCTTGAAGCTGCAGCATCACCTGGAGGAGAACCACCGGCGGATGATCGTGCTCTTCGAGGGCCGCGATGCCGCCGGCAAGGGCGGCACCATCCGCCGGGTCACCCGCTACATGAACGAGAAGCACTACCGGGTGGTCGCGCTGGGCAAGCCCACCGAGGAGCAGCGCACCCAGTGGTACTTCCAGCGTTACGTCGCCCAGTTCCCCACGGGCGGCGAGATGGTCCTGTTCGACCGGTCCTGGTACAACCGGGCCATGGTCGAGCAGGTGTTCGGCTTCTGCACCGACGAGGAGTACAAGAACTTCATGCGCGGCGTGGTGGGCTTCGAGAAGGACCTGGTCCGCCAGGGCACCATCCTGGTCAAGCTCTACTTCAGCGTTGACAAGGCCGAGCAGAAGCGCCGGTTCGACCGCCGGCGCGATGATCCGCTCCGCCAGTGGAAGCTCAGCGAGATCGATGTCCAGGCCCAGGAGCACTGGGACGAATTCACCGACAGCAAGTACCGCATGCTCAAGCGCACGAGCACCTCCGACGCACCCTGGACGATCATCCGGTCCGAGGACAAGCATCGGGCCCGGCTCAACGCCATGCGGGTGATCCTCAACTCCGCCGACTACGCCGGGCGCTCGCCGGACGTCGACTTCGTCCCGGATCCCGCCATCGTGGTGTCCGGTGCCCAGGAGATCGCCCTCATGGAGGCCGAGCGCATCAGCGCCGGCAAGTTCGCCGGCTGAGCGCTCGGCCCGATCAGGCCCGACCGAAGATCCATGGCAGCCGGAGTCGAGGCGTGACGTCGATTCCTCATTGACAACAACAGCAACAGCAGCCCCACTAGAATCACGGGCGTGAGCTCCATCGAACAGGTAGTGGGCCGTGAAGTACTCGATTCGCGCGGCAACCCCACGGTCGAGGTCGAGGTCGTGCTCGAGTCGGGGTCCCGTGGCCGGGCCATCGTCCCGTCCGGGGCCTCTACCGGCCAGTTCGAGGCGGTCGAGCTGCGCGATGGCGGCGACCGATACGGCGGCAAGGGCGTGGCGGTCGCCGTCGGCCACGTCAACGGGGCCCTCGCCGAGTTGGTGCTCGGCATGGAGGGCCTCGACCAACGCGAGCTCGACCGCCGGTTGATCGACGCCGACGGAACGCCCAACAAGGCGGGCTTCGGCGCAAACGCGATCCTCGGCGTGTCCCTCGCCACGGCCAAGGCCGCGGCCGACGAGCTCGAGCTCCCCCTCTACCGCTACGTCGGCGGCGCGAACGCCCATGTGCTGCCGGTGCCGATGATGAACGTGCTCAACGGCGGCGCCCACGCCGACAACAACGTCGACCTCCAGGAGTTCATGCTCATGCCGGTGGGCGCGGCGTCGTTCAGCGAGGCGCTGCGCTGGGGCACCGAGACCTATCACGTGCTCAAGCGCGTGCTCGCGGACCGTGGCCTCTCCACCGCGGTGGGCGACGAGGGCGGGTTCGCCCCGAACCTGGGCTCCAACGAAGAGGCGGTCCAGGTGCTCATGGACGCCATCGAGCGGGCGGGCTACACCCCAGGCGACCAGATCGCCATCGCCCTCGACCCTGCGTCGTCCGAGTTCTACACCGATGGCGCCTACGTGCTCGCCGGCGAGGATCGCACCCTCGGCCCTGACGAGATGGCCGCGTTCTGGGCCGACTGGGTCGAGCGTTACCCCATCGTCTCGGTGGAGGACGGCATGGCCGAGGAGGACTGGGACGGCTGGTCCGCCCTCACCGCCGCGGTGGGCGACCGGGTGCAGCTCGTGGGCGACGACCTGTTCGTCACCAGCACCGAGCGGCTCCAGCGGGGCATCGACACCGGCGTCGCCAACTCGATCCTCATCAAGGTCAATCAGATCGGTTCGCTGACCGAGACGCTCGAGGCGGTGGCCCTGGCCAACCGGAACGCCTACACGGCGGTCATGTCGCACCGATCGGGCGAGACCGAGGACACCACCATCGCCGACCTCGCCGTCGCCACCAACTGCGGCCAGATCAAGACCGGAGCTCCCGCGCGCAGCGACCGGGTGGCCAAGTACAACCAACTGCTCCGGATCGAGGAGGACCTCGGCGAGGCCGCCGCCTTCTGGGGGGCCGCCGCGCTGTCGCGGGGCCCGGGCTGATGGCGCCGCGCAAAGAGGCGCGCGCCCGCCAGCGGTCCACCGCGCCGCCGAAGGGCGGGAGCCCGTCGAAGACCAGGGGTGCCGACGCGCCCCGGTCCGCCAAGCCGATGCAGCGGCGCCGGCACCTGTTCTGGACGGGCGTGGTGGGGCTGGCCGTGCTGGGGGTCGCGTTTCTCGGTGCCTTCCCGGCCCGCACGTATCTCCGTCAGCAGCACAGCACCGACCGGGCCGAGGCCGAGCTCAACGCCCTCGATGCCGAGATCAGCACCCTCCAGACCGAGATCGACCGGCTCCAGACCGATGGTGAGGTCGAGGCCCGAGCGCGCGAGGAATACCACATGGCCCGCCCGGGCGAAGAGGCCGTCGCCCTGCTCCCGCCGGTGCCGGCTCCGGTCACGATTCCGTCGGGCTGGCCCTACTCCCGGTTGTTCGCCGCGACCCGTTGACGTCGTTCGGGACCCGGCCGGGGCTCCCTCTGGAGCGCGGCCGGTAGCCTGGTCGTTCGGCCAGGCGTGGAGGGAGACAGGAGACATGAGCGTTCCGGTGGAGGCCACCGGCCTGGTTCGTCGCTTCGGCGACATCGAGGCCGTTGCCGGCGTCGACCTCGTGGTCGAGGAGGGCGAGGTCTTCGGGTTCCTCGGCCCGAACGGTGCCGGCAAGTCCACCATCGTGCGGATGCTCACCACCCTCCTCTCGCCCACCTCGGGGTCGGCGCGCGTGGCCGGCTTCGACGTGGTCAGCGAGGCAGCCATGGTCCGCCGCTCCATCGGCGTGGCCCTCCAGGACGCGGCCATCGACCCGCTCATGACCGGACGTGAGCTCCTCCGGCTCCAGTCGGTGCTCTACGGGCTGCCCCGTGACCGTGCCGAGAAGCGGGGCGCCGAGTTGCTCGAGCGGGTGGGCCTCACCGCCGCGGCCGGCCGGCGGGTCGGCAAGTACTCGGGCGGCATGCGGCGGCGTCTCGACCTCGCCCTGTCGTTGCTCCACGAGCCTGCCGTGCTCTTCCTCGACGAGCCCACCACGGGCCTCGATCCCACCAGTCGGCTCAATCTCTGGGATGAGCTTCGGTCGCTGAACATCGAGAACGGCACGACGATCTTCCTCACCACGCAGTACCTCGAAGAGGCCGACCAGCTCGCCGGGCGCATCGCCATCATCGACGATGGTCGCATCGTGCGCGAAGGCGAGCCGAGCCGGCTCAAGGCCGAGGTGGGCTCGCCGACCCTGCGCCTCGAGGTCGACGACGACCACGGCGAGGTGGCTCGTGCCACCCTCGGGGGGTTCGGCCCCGCACGACCGGATCGTGTCGGCGTGCTGGCCATCGGGCTCGAGGGCGGGGCCGAGCAGGTGGCGTCGGTCGTGCGGGCCCTCGACGAGGTCGGCGTGCTGATCAAGCACATGGAGCTCAACGCCCCCAGCCTGGATGACGTCTTCGCCGAGGCGACCGGCCGGCGCCTCGAGGGCGCTCAGGTCGACGACGCCGGTGGCGGCATCGATGTCGTCGACGAGCCGGCGGCGTGAACGGCCGGGCGGCCCGGTCACGCCGTGGCCGGTGACATGACCGCGCTCGTGAGCGAGCCCGAGGCGCCCGCCGACGCCCGCCGCATCCGGCCCATGGCCCAGGCGCGTGCCCTCGCGCGGCGGTCGGTCGTGTCGACGATCCGCCAGCCCGGGGTGTATCTGCCGTCGCTGTTCTTCCCCATGCTGATCGCCGCGGTGAACAACTCGGCGATGGCCCGGGCGGTGCACCTGCCCGGCTTCCCCCCGGTCGAGTCGCTCCTCCAGTTCCTCTTGCCGGCAACCATCGTGCAAGGGGTGATGTTCGGCGCCATCTCTGGGGGATCCGACCTCGCCCTCGACATCGAGAACGGCTTCTTCGAGCGGCTGCTGGCCTCGCCCGTCATCCGCCCGGCGATCCTGGTGGGCCGCCTCACAGGGGGAGCCGTGCTGGCCGCGTGCCAGGCGGTCATCTTCGTCGTCGTCTTCCGGGTGTTCGGGGCCACGGTGAAGGGTGGGGTCCCGGCGGTGCTCGTGCTCATGGCGATGGCCATGTTGGTGACGCTCATGATCGGCGGGATCACCGCCGCCGTGGGTGTGCGCACCGGCCGTCAGGAGTCGGTCGAGTCCGCCTTCCCCCTGGTCTTCATCCTCCTGTTCATGAGCTCCGCGTTCTTTCCCACCGACCTCATGCACGGCTGGTTCCAGTGGGTGGCCGAGCACAACCCGCTGTCCTGGATGATCAACGGCGCGCGCGAGCTCGTGATCGTGGGCTTCGACCCCGCCGCGGCGCTCACGGCGCTTGTGGTCCCCGCGGTCCTGGCCGTCTTCACGGTGAGCCTGGCCGTGCGCCAGATGAGGCTCCGTCTGGCGCGCGACTCGTGATCGCCGAGACGCCGGTGCATGCCGCCAGTGGTGGCCTCGTCGCCGACCCGACCGCCCCCGGCGGGCGAACCGTCGGCGTGGCGCGAGGCCTGGCGCTCCGCAGCCTGGTGAACATCCTGCGCACCCCGTCGGCGGTGATCCCCACCATCGCCATGCCCCTGTTCTTCGTCGTCGCCTTCAGCGGCGCCTTCAGTGCCCTCACCGAGGTGCCCGGCTTCCCCACCGACAACGCGCTCAACTGGTTCATGCCCTGGGCCGTCATGCAGGGTGCCGCGTTCGCAGGGATGGGCATCTGCTTCGGCGTGGCGCGCGACCTCGAGAACGGCTTCTACGACCGGCTGCTGATGGCTCCGTCGCCGCGATCGGCGCTCGTCCTCGGCCCGATGTGGGCGGCCATGGTCCGCGTGCTCCTGCCGGTCACCACCGTCTCGCTGGCCGGGTTCGCCGCCGGCGCCCGCCTCACCGACGGCCTGATCGGCATGGTGACCCTGGTGGTGGCAGCCGAGGGCTTCGCGCTCGTGGCCGGCCTCTGGGGTCTCGGCGTCGTGTACCGGGTGCGCACGCAGCGCTCGGGCGCCCTGATCCAGGTGGGGATCTTCGTCACCATGTTCCTTTCCATCGGCCAGGCGCCCCTTGCCCTGATGGAAGGTTGGCTCTACCGGGTGGCGCGCCTGAACCCCCTCACGCCCGTGCTCGTCATGGCCCGGTCCGGCTTTCTCGGCGAGGTCACCTGGGCCGACACCTGGCCCGGCCTGCTGTCCATCGCCGTCGGCCTGGTGGGCTTCGGCATCTGGGCGCTGACGGGGTTCCGTCGCCTGGTGCGCTGATCTGAAAGGATCTCGGACATGCGGCTGACCATGACCGTCAACGGTACGGTGCAGAGCCACGAGGTCGAGCCGCGCCTCCTGCTCGTGCAGTACCTCCGTGATGTGGTCGGGCTCACGGGCACGAACATCGGGTGCGACACGTCGTCGTGCGGTGCCTGCACGGTCCACCTCGACGACCAGTCGGTGAAGGCGTGCACGGTGCTTGCCGTGCAGGCTGAGGGCGCACGGATCACCACCATCGAGGGGTTGGCGGACGGCGACCCGATGCACCCCATGCAGGAGGCCTTCCGCGAGTGCCACGGCCTCCAGTGCGGCTACTGCACGCCGGGGATGGTGATGGCGGCGGTCTCGTTGCTCGACGAGATCCCGGTGCCCACCGAGCGCCAGGTGCGTGAAGGCCTCGAGGGCAACCTGTGCCGCTGCACCGGGTACCACAACATCGTGAAGGCGGTACTGGCGGCATCCGGGCAGTCCGTCGCCCTCGTGGGCACGGCGCATCGGGCGGCCGACCCCACGTGATCCCCGTCGCCTTCGAATACGAGCGGGTGACCACCGTCGACGGCGCCTTGGCGCTCCTGGCCGAGCACGGCGACGACGCCAAGCTGTTGGCGGGCGGGCACTCGCTGCTCCCACTGATGAAGCTGCGGCTGGCCACGCCGGGCGTGCTGATCGACATCGGCCGCATCGCCGAGCTCTCCTACATCCGCGAGGAGGGCGACGAGATCGCGGTGGGGGCCCTCACCCGGCACCACGACGTGGAGACGAGCGGCGTGTTGGCCCGTGAGGTGCCGTTGCTCGCGCACGCGGCCGGCCAGGTGGGCGACCCGCAGGTGCGCCACCGCGGAACCCTCGGCGGTTCGCTGGTCCACGGCGACCCGGCATCGGACCTGCCGGCGGTCCTGCTCGCCCTCGGCGGCACGCTCGTGGCCCAGGGCCCCGCAGGTGCGCGCCGGATCGCCGCCACCGACTTCTTCACCGGCTTCCTCGAGACGGACCTCGCCGACGACGAGGTGCTCACCGAGGTGCGGGTCCCCCGGGTCCCGGGTGCGGGTTGGTCGTTCCAGAAGTTCACCCAGCGCGCCTGCGACTGGGCCATCGTCGGCGTCGCGGCGGTCGTGGGCGGCGGGGCGGCACCCGGTGTGGGCCTGGTGAACATGGGCCCCACGCCGATTCGCGCGCAGGCGGTGGAACGGGCCCTCGCTGATGGCGCCGACGCGACCGAGGCCTCGGCCCATGCCGACGAGGGCACCGACCCCCCGGCCGACCTCAACGCCGGCGAGGACTTCCGCCGGCACCTTGCCCAGGTCCTGGTCCGCCGCGCCCTCGTCGAAGCCGGCCGCTAGACGACACGCAACGACGTCTTCCGGACGCTCGTCCGTGTCGTCCAGAACACGAGGGTGCGTCCAGCGTCGATGTCTGGACTAGTCGGTCGAGGGGTCGAACTCGTACTGCAGCGCGGATCGGCCCGCGAGGATGGGTTTGATGTGGGTGGCGATGGCCGCCTGGTGGGCGGCATGGTCGCGGTAGACCGTGTAGTCGTCGATCGTGGCGAAGTCGGCGATAACGACCAGGCTGGCGTTGCCTTCGCCGAGGCCGAGGTCGGTGCCCACCCGGTAACGGTCGATCTCGGGGATGGCGGCAGGGAGGGCGGCGAGGGCTTCGAGGACCGCCTCGTGTTGTTCGTCGGTTGCGCTGGGTGTCCAGTGCAGCAGCACGACGTGGCGGATCACTGGAGCGCCGCCGATGCGCCGCCCTCGATGGGGATGGCCGAGCCGGTGATGAACTTGGCCTGCTCGGAGCACAGGAACGCCACCAGGGCACCGAAGTCGTCGGGGTCGCCCAGGAAGCCGACGGGGACGGACCGGGCCAGGGTGTCGAGGTCGGTGCCGAGGTGGCTGAGGCGATCGGTCGCGTGCATGCCCGGCTGCACCGAGTTGACCGTGACCCCATCGCCGGCGACCTCCTGGGCAAGGACCTTCAGGAAGGCCGTGACACCGGCGCGTGCCGTGCTCGAGGCGATGAGACGGGCGATGGGCTGGCGGGCGCCCACCGAGGTGATGGCGACCACCCGGCCCCACCCACGGGCCTGCATCGGCGGGACGGCGACCTGGCACATCGCGACCGTGGACAGCAGGTTGAGGCGCAGCGCCTCTTCGTACCCGGCGAACGCGGTGGAGGCGAAGGTGCCTCCCGGCGGGCCACCGGCGTTGGCCACGAGTATGTCGACGGTGCCGAGCCGCTCGGCGACGGTGTTCACGAAGGCGGTGGCGTCGTCCTGCTTGCCCACGTCGGCGACGACGGTGACGACGTCGGGCCCGATGCTCGATGCGGCGACGTCGAGGCGGTCCTGGTGACGGCCGCAGATGGCCACCCGGGCGCCCTCGGCCGCGAGCGCACGAGCACTCGCCAGGCCGAGTCCCGACGAGGACGCCGCCACGGCGGCGGTGCGCCCGCGCAGTCCGAGATCCATGCCCGAGACCGTAGCCTTGCCGAATGGCCGGGCCCGACGACCTGATCGGTGATGCCGATCGCCAGCGTGAGATCGATCGGCTACGTGCGTCGACCGCCGAGGGCCGCCTCACCCTCGACGAGTTCTCCGATCGAGTCGGCGCGGTCTACGCCGCCCGGACCCGCGCCGACCTCGTCGGGCCGACCGCCGATCTCCCCGTGGTTGCCGAGTCGTCCCCGATCCCGGCCCGCCGGTGGGCGGTGGGAGTGCTCAGCGGCGCCCGACAGAGCGGGCGGTGGCGTCCGGACGAGCACTTCCGTGCCGTGGCGGTGCTCGGGAGCGTGCAGGTCGACCTCTGCAACGCACTGGTCGGCGCGCAGGTCGACATCGAGGCGTGGGCGGTGCTGGGAGGGGTCGAGATCCTGGTGCCCGAGGGCGTCCACGTGGCGCTCGGTGGCTTCGCGTTCCTCGGCGGCAGGGACTACCGGGTTCGGGAGTCGTCGCTCCGCCCCGGGACACCCGTGGTCCACGTACGCGCCCGAGCGGTGCTCGGCGGGGTGACCGTGCGCACGAAGCCCTTCACGGCTCGACGGTGACCGCCCGGGGGCGCTCCGGCAGCCGGTCGACATCTGCCGGTGTGCTGCTAGCGGCAGGGCTCGGCGAGCGTTTCGCCGGCCCGGTCCCGAAGCTCCTGGCCCCCTTTCGGGGTCGCCCGCTGGTGGCGTGGGCGATCGATGCGGTCGTCGCCGCGGGGTTCGACGAGGTGATGGTGGTGGTCGGGGCGGTCGCCCTCGACGACCTGCTCCCCCCGGGGGTGACGGTGGTGACGAACCCTGATCCCCGCGCCGGTCAGGCGACCACGATCCGGTGTGCCCTCGACGTGGCGGAACGCGCGGGCCACGGTGCCGTCGTCGTCGGACTGGGTGACCAGCCGCTCGTGCCCGCCGAGGCCTGGCGGCGGGTCGGCGCGAGCGACGCCGACATCGCCACGGCCACGTTCGGGGGGACGGTCCGGCCGCCGGTCCGTCTGGCGCGCGCCGTGTGGCCCCTGCTCCCCGTCAGCGGCGACGAGGGTGCCCGCCGCCTCATCCGGGAGCGTCCCGACCTGGTGGCCGAGATACCGTGCCCTGGCAATCCTGGCGACGTCGACACCGTGGAGGACCTGGAGCGTTGGACCTGACGAACGAGCACAGTGGCGCGGCCCCGATCGCGGACGTGGCGGTCCGACCGTTCCCATGACGGCGACGGTTGCCGAGTTGCTCGGCCGAGAGCCCCTCGGAGCGTTCGAGGTGGTGGTCGCGGACGTCGCCGGCGGGCCGGTGGTCATCCGCAACGCGCCGTTGCTGGACGACGGCACGCCCATGCCCACCCGCTTCTGGCTCGTCGGCGCGGTCGAACGGGTTGCCGTCGGGCGGCTCGAGGCCGCCGGCGGCGTCCGGCGGGCCGAGGCCGAGGTCGATCCCGAGGCGTTGGCCGATGCGCACCGTCGCTACGGGGCCGAACGTGATGCCTCGCTGCCCGACGGGCACCGCGGGCCCCGCCCCTCCGGAGGCGTCGGCGGCACCCGACGAGGGGTGAAGTGCCTGCACGCCCACTACGCCTGGCACCTGGCCGGCGGCGACGACCCGGTCGGGCGTTGGACGGCGGCACACCTCTGATGGCGTCGCGTGCCGCATCGGAACGAGGCGGCGGTCTCGACCCGGAGGGCAGCACCGGTCCCGGCGGGGCGGGCCCGGTGCCGGGCGTCCTCGCGGCGATCGACTGCGGCACGAACTCGACCCGATTGCTCGTGAGCGAGCGCGGGACCCGCACGATCGAGCGACGCATGGAGATCACCCGCCTCGGCCGGGGGGTCGACGCCACGGGCGCCTTGGCGCCGGACGCGATCGCCCGCACCACCGAGACCCTTGGCCGGTACCGGGAGGCGATGGACCGTCACGGGGTGGAGCGGGTGCGGATCACGGCGACCTCGGCCGCCAGGGATGCCGCCAACCGTGACGAATTCTTCGATGCCGCCGAGGCGATCGTCGGCGCCCGGCCCGAATTGCTCGGCGGCGACGAGGAGGGCCGGCTCTCGTTCCGAGGGGCGACGGCGGAACTCGCTCCCGCCGACGGCCCGTTCCTCGTCGTGGACATCGGCGGTGGGTCGACCGAGTTCGCCATCGGGGCCGCCGAGTGTGACGACGTGCGGTCGCTCGACATCGGCTGCGTCCGCCTCACCGAGAAGTTCCTCCATCACGATCCACCGCGAGCGGACGAGCTGAGCGCCTGCCTCTCGGTCGTGCACAGCCACCTCGACGATGTCGAGCGCGAGCTGGCGAACGTGGCCTCCGCTCGGCGATTCGTCGGGCTCGCCGGCACGGTGAGCGTGGTCGCGGCGGTCGAACAGGGTCTGGCGGTCTACGACCGTGACCGGATCCACCACTTCGACCTCACCCGCTCGGCGGTCGAGGACGTGTTCCGCACCCTGGCGACCGAGACCCGGGAGGAGCGCGTCCGAAACCCCGGCATGGAGGCCGAACGGGCCGACGTGATCGTCGGCGGTTGCTGCATCCTGGTGGCGATCATGCGGCACTTCGGGATCGACCACTGCCAGGTGTCAGAGGCCGACATTCTCGATGGTCTCGTGCTCGGCTTAAGGTGAGCGGATGGACGCCGACCGGGGACCCGCCGCACCGGTCCAGCATCAGGCCGTCGTCTACAAGATCGACGTCTGGTCGGTGGCCAAGGTGTCGCTCCCGTTCTACCTCTGCGCCGTCGCGACCATCGTCGGTCTGACCGTCCTCTTCTGGGGGTTCCTCGTGGGGTCGGGGTCGGTGGACGCTTTCGAGAAGTTCGTCGAGGACACCGGCTACTCGAACTTCGAGTTCGTGCCGGCCCAGATGTGGTCGGGCCTTCGGTCCATCGCCGTGATACTGGTCGTCGTGGGCACGCTGTTCAACGTGGTCGCGGCAACGATCGTCAACCTGCTGAGCGGGCTGATCGGCGGCCTACAGGTGCTCACGGTCGAAAAGCACTCGCGCCGTGGCGTCGGCGCCGTCGACTGACCGTGCCGTTGGGCCGGGCCCTGGTTCGAGGGTGACCACCATCATCGGGCGTCGTGTCGTCCTGAGGCCGCTCGTGGCGAACGACTTCGCGGCGTGGCGCGACGTGAGGCGGCGCAACGTCGAGTGGCTCACGAAGTGGGAGCCGCAGCGCGTCCCCGGCCAGCCCGACACCACCCGTGACCGCGGGGCCTTCCTCGTCCGGTGCAGTGCCCGGGAGCGCGAGCGCCAGTTGGGGACGGCCTACGGGTTCGGCATCTTCGTGGAAGGTCGGTTCGCGGGCGAGATCAACCTCAACGCCGTTCAGCGGGGCCCCTTCCAGAGCGCGTACGTGGGCTACTGGATCGACGAGCTCCATGCCGGAAAGGGGTACGTGCCCGAGGCGGTCGTGGCCCTTGCCCGTTTCGTGTTCGAGGACCTGCACTTGCATCGCATCCAGATAGCGATCATCCCGCGCAACGCCGCCAGCAGGCGGGTACCCGAGAAGCTCGGGCTGCGCGAGGAGGGCATCGCCGTCCGGTACCTCGAGATCAACGGTGCGTGGGAGGATCACGTCCGCTACGCCATGACCCGCGAAGAGTGGGTCCAGCGGGGCGGGCAACTACTCGGTGACTGGATCCACTGAACCGTCGTCCGGTCGACTGATCCTGCGTTGGAGTCCTTCGAGACGGGCACGGAAGTCCGGCTCGCCCATCGACCACACCTGGGTCTCGAGCTCGCGCTCGACGGCGGTGTCGTGGTCATCGACGGTGGCCATCGCAATGATCGTGGCCTTGGTCTTGCGCACGAGCTCGGGCGGGCAGTCGGCGGCCCGCCCGGCCAGCTGACGGGCCGTCTCGAGCAGGCGGTCTTCAGGCACCGCCCGCCAGACGAGCCCGACGCGTTCGGCCTCGGTGGCGTCGAGCACCTCGCCGAACAGCACCATGGCCGCGGTGGCCTGCGGGCCGACGGCGCGTCGCATCATCCAGGTGTGGCCGCCGCCGGGGTGTATGCCGAGCTGCACGAAGCGGGTGTCGAACCGGGCCGAGGCCCCGGCCAGGCGCACGTCGCACGAGAGGGCCAGGTTCATCCCTGCCCCCACGGCCGCGCCGTTGACCGCGGCGATCGTGGGGAGCGGCGAGCGGGAGAAGCGGAGGAACCCCTCGTAGATGCGGTTGAGACCGTCGCGCTGCGAGTCGCCGAGGTCCGAGAGGTCGGCGCCGGCGCAGAAGGCGGGGGCCGTGCCGGTGACCACCAGGGCGCCGACGTCGTCGCGCGACTCGAGATCGTCGAGGGCCTCAACGATCTCGCTCACCAGTTCGAGGCTGAGGGCGTTGCGGCGACCGGGATCGTCGAGTGTGAGCACCGCGACCCGCGCCGCGACGGAGATGTCGAGCAGGCTCACCGATCGTGCTCGCGCACCACGGCGGGGGAGTGACGGAAGAATTGCTCGACGTCGCTCTCGTAGCGGTAGGAGGGCTCGTGGTCGCCGACGGTGTTCCGCAGGCGCATCGCCTCGGCGAAGGCGCGCACGGTGCCCGCCGAGGTGTACTCGTAGCGGAAGCCGGCCTCGATGAGCCGGCGGTTGTCGATGCCGCGGCCATAGCGCAGAAGGTCGAGGGTCTCGTCGTTGAGGTCCGCCCCGAGCATCCGGAGCGGCACCGAGGCCAGGGCCGTGCCGACCGGAGGGAGCGGGACGGTGCGCTTGGCGCAGATCTTGGCCACCTCGGTCCAGGGCAGGAGGCCCTCGCCGGCCACGTTGTAGATGCCGGGGACCTCCTGGTCGAGCACGAAGAGCATCGATCGGATGACGTCGATCTCGTGCACGAACTGCAGTCGCGGGTCGAACCCGAAGATCGAAGGGACGACGGGGAGCTCGAGCAGATGGGAGAGGGGCGTGACGATGTCCGCGCCGAGCACGTTGGAGAAGCGCAGGAGCGAGACGTTGACGTGCGGGTTGTCCTCGGCGAAGTCGTGGACGTACCCCTCGACCCCGAGCAGCGACCGCTCGACCCGGGTTCGCGGTGCCCGGGTGCGGGGAGTGTCCTCGCTGAACCAGGTGGGGTCGCCGACGGCCGATCCGTAGACGAGCGACGACGACTTGACCACAACGTTGCGCACCGTGCTGCCCGCGGAAGAGGCCGCGGCGAACAGGTTCATGGTGCCGATGACGTTGATCTCGTGCATCGCCCGCGCCCGCATCTGGTCGGAGTTCACGACGAGGAAGGTGTGGACGATGGTGTCGACCTGGGCGGCCTTCACGATGCGGGCCAGGATCGAGTAGTTCTCGTCCACCCGCACGAACTCGGTTCGCTCGAGCTCGACCGATGGTGGGCTGGTGTCGAGGCCGACGATCACGTCGACGGACGGGTCGGCCTCGAGCGCCTGGGCGACCCGACCGCCCCAGAAGGTGCCGAGGCCCGTGACGAGGATGCGTCGGCCCATCAGCCGAACCAGACCGATCGACGCTTGCGCAACATGTCGTAGAGGGCCTGTTGGATCTTGTCGCGGATCGCCTCGGACTCGTCCATGATGCGGCTCTTCGAGTAGCGGGGTTGGTCGGCGGCCACGTCGAAGTGGACGGGGTCGAGCACCCGGAGCTTGAACTTGGCCGGGAAGTAGGTGACCGCGCCGAGCGGCCCGAAGGCCAACATGTTGGCCGTGATGGGGAAGTACGGGAGGCCGGCGACCTTGGCGAGGCGGCCCATGTTGTAGAGGGTGGGCATGGATTCCTCGGCTCCCACGACGGCGATCGGGATCACGGGCACACCCGCTCGCATCGCGATCTCGACGAAGCCGCCCCGGCCGAATCGGCGCAGCTGGTAGCGCTCCGTGAAGTTCTTGCCCGGTCCTTTGCTGCCCTCCGGGAAGACGAGCACCAGCTGTCCCTGCTCGCGAAGGAGCCGGTAGGCGTTGTCGGGGTGGGCGGCGACGCCGCCGCCGCGGGACCACAGGGTGCCGATGACGGGCAGGCTCTTGAACAGGTGGTCGGCGAGCCCGTAGACGGGCCGTTGGAGCTCGGTCTCGATCCCGTGCATGATCACCGGGGCGTCGGACGGGATGGCGGCAGCGTGGTTCGCGACGAGCAGGGCGCCGCCGTCAGCGGGGATCTTCTCGAGACCCTCCCACTCGACCCGGAACCAGCGCCGGTAGACGGGGTCGTAGGCCTTTCGGGCGAGGGCGCGCATGCGCTCGGACCGTCCCCACTCGTCGACGTCGGTCCGTCGAGGATCCTCGAGCTCCGGGTCGTCGGCCTCGCGGGGGACGGCGACGAGCGCACTGCCAGGGGCGTCGGCCACCCGGCGGTCCCGAGCGTCCTCTGGTTCGGGTTCGGCCACCCCCCGATGCTAGGGCGGTTCCGGCCCACCTGAAAGGTGACGCCTGTCCTGGCGTCCGGCTGTCGCGCTGCACGCCGCCGCTGATCGGCTCAGTGGCGCCGACACGGCCTGGATGCCCGGACCGGTATCGGGTGTCAGGGCCCGTCGGTGCTGCGGAGCAGGCGGCCCGCCAGCGCGCCGGTGTGCTCGCCGGCCTCCATGAACGGCACGCCGTTCACGACGGTGTGGTCGATCCCGTGGCAACGCTGGATGAACCGGGGGGCGTCGCCGGGGAAGTCGTGGACGATCCGGGGGACCTCGAGGCCCAGACCGTCGAGGTCGATCACGTTGAGATCCGCGTACCCGCCCTCGACCACCCGGCCACGGTCTCTGTAGCCGATGAACGACGCGGTGTCGGTGGTGAGCATGCGCACCGCCTCCTCGACGCTGATGAGGCCTCGGTCTCGGGCCCAGTGCGACAGGAGATAGGTGGGCTGCGAGGCGTCCATGATCTGGGTGGCGTGGGCGCCGGCGTCGGCGAGGCCCAGGATCGTCACGGGCGACACGATCAGCTCCTCGATGGCCTCCTCGAGCTGGTTCATCACCGGCCAGTTCACGAGGGCCAGGCCGTCGGACGTGACCATGGCGTCGATGTACGCCTCGACGGGCGAGATGCCCGCCTTCCGGGCGATCGCGGCGATGGACTCGTCGGGGGAGTAGGCGTAGTGGGCGTCGCCCGCCGACATGAGGTACATGCGCTCGTAGGGCTCGACCGCCTTGTCCGATCCTTCGGCGATGAGCCGCGCCCGCAGCGCCGGGTCGCGAAGGCCGGCCAGGCGGTCGGCGAGCCCGGAGCCCGCCAGGGGGGCGAAGGACGGGAGGTCGTCGATCAGGGTGTTGGCGGCGAGGCTGAAGAGCACGCCCACGCTGCGCGGCGTGATCTGGGGCCTCAGACGCGCCCCCGTCCGGTTCGCCTCCTCGCACAGCTCGATCACGCGCCGGTAGTGGGTGCCCAGCGAGCTGATCTGCTGGAGGTTGAAGCTGAACGGGCGGTCGAGGCGCCGGCTGATCTCGGCCATCCAGGCGAGCTCTTCGTCGACCCGCGACACGGACCCGGACTCCTCGTTGTAGCGGGGGGCGCTCTCGAGCACGCCCCGGCCGAGCGCGCCCAGGGGCGCGGCGATGCCGAAGAACTCGGCGGGGTCGCTCCAGGTGCCCGGCACGTTGCGGCCGTCGGGCACGCGGTGGAACAGGCTCCGTGACATCGAGTAGCCGAGCGCCCCGGCTTCGAGGGCCGCGTGCACGAGGGTCGCCATCTCGCGGATCTGCTCTGGGATCGCCGCGAAGTCGGGCTCGCAGGCCGCCTCGCCGCAGACGTAGGTACGCAACGCGACATCGCCGACGTAGCCGCCGGCGTTGATCCCCATGGGCAGACGGTCGACGGCGTCGAGGTAGTCGCCGTAGGACTCCCACTCCCAGGACAGGCCGTCGAGGATGCAGGACGCGGGGATGTCCTCGACCGACTCCATCATGGTGGCCAGCGTCTCGGCCTGGCCGGGCCGCACCGGTGCGAAGGTCATGCCGCAGTTCCCCATGACCACCGACGTGACCCCGTGCCAGCACGACGACGACATCAGCGGGTCCCACCCCACCTGCGCGTCGAGGTGTGAGTGCAGGTCGACGAAGCCGGGGGTGACCAGGCGGCCGTCCGCGTCGATCACCCGGGCGGCCCCGCCCGCGTCGACGGCGCCCACCGCGGTGATGCGGTCGCCGTCGACGGCCACGTCGGCGTGTCGTGCCGGTGCCCCGGTCCCGTCGGCCACCGTGCCGCCCTTGATAACCAGGTCATGAGCCATGCGTCCCACTTTCTGCTCTTCGGTGGACGGCTGATCAGGACCATCATGGCTCCCGCGTCGTTCGGTCACCGCGCCGGGCGCTTCGAGCCAACGGCCCGGTCGGGCCGGTCGACGCCCGCGGGCCGATAGACACAAGGGCAGTGGGGGAGGGACGAGCGAACCTTGAGGATGCACCGGGGACTCAGGGTGGCGCGTCCGGCCACGGTGCGGCGAGCGAGGGACGAGCGAGCCCTGACGGTGCGATGAGCCGTCAGGCGAAGAGCGAAAGGCGAGGCCTGCGGGACGCGGCCAAGGCCTTCCACCATCGCAACTTCGCCCTGTTCTGGACCGGTGCCGTGCTGTCGAACACGGGCAGCTGGGTGCAGAACGTCACCGTGCCGTTCGTGGTGTTCAAGCTGACCGGGTCGGCGGGCTGGCTCGGGGTGGCCGGGTTCGCGCAGTTGTTCCCGGCATGGCTGATGGGACCGGCCGGCGGCGTGGTCGCTGACCGCTTCCCCCGCCGCACCGTGCTGTTGGTGACCCAGATCGCGATGGCGCTGCTGGCCCTGCTCGAGGCCGTGGTGTGGGCCGCGGGCGTGCGCAACGCGGTGGTCATCGTGGCCATCGTGGCGGTGTCGGGCGTGGTGGCGGGCCTCAACATCCCCAGCTGGCAGGCCTTCGTCAGCGAACTGGTGCCGCGCGAGGACCTGCTGAACGCGGTGACGTTGAACTCGGCGCAGTTCAACGCATCGCGGGCGTTCGGCCCGGCCATCGGGGGCCTGGTGCTGGCCACGCTGGGCGTGACGTGGGCGTTCCTGATCAACGCGGTCTCGTTCATCGCCGTGCTGGTGGCCCTGGCCCTCATCCGGGTGCCGGTGATCGTCGTACGCCAGTCGGGCCCACCCCGGATCTTCGCCGAGTTCGCCAACACGGTCCGCTACACCCGCACCAAGCCCGGCATCGTCACCTGCATCATCGTGGTGATCGCCCTCGGGCTCTTCGGCAGCCCGGTGTTCACCCTGCTCGTGGTCTTCGCCGATGACGTGTACGGCGTGGGGAGGGGTCTGTACGGCCTGCTGGGGGCGGCGCTGGGGCTGGGCGCCATCATCGGCACGCCGGTGGTGGCCGGGTGGGGCAGCGGGCTGCTGCGCAGCCGCCTCATCTCGGGCGCCCTGGTCGTCTACGGCGCCGCGCTGATGGGCTTCGCCCTGTCGCCGAGCTACTGGTGGGGCGTCGCCGCCCTGTTGGTGGCCGGGGCCGGTTACCTGGCCGTGGCCTCGACCCTGAACACGACGCTGCAGCTGCTGGTGGACGAGCACATGCGGGGCAAGGTGATCGCGCTGTATCTGATGGGGCTCACCTTCACGGTGCCGGTGGGCAACCTGATCCAGGGGTGGATGACCGAGGCCATCGGCCCGCGCATCACCGTGCTCATCGGGGGCGCGGCCTTCCTGGCCGTCACCGCCTGGCTGGCGGGCGCCCGGCGCCTCCAGCTCATGGACGGCTGATCATCAGTCGAAGGCGGTGTCGGTGACCCAGGACTGGCCGGTCGCGCAGTCGTCGAAGAGGGGGCACCAGCGACAGACGGGGCCGGTGCGGTAGGCCGGCTCGCGGCCGTCGTGGTGCAGCTCGACGATGCGGGCCACGCCCTCGGTGGTGCGGGCGACGGCGGCGTGGAGCACGTCCTCGGTGACGTCCTCTGGCTGTAGGCGGCCGGAGTCCAGGTAGTGGGTGGCCAGGCGGCGGGGCGGCGTCCCCAGGCGAAGGGTCTCGACGAGGGCGTAGAAGCGCAGGTCGTCCACGTGGGTGGGCGAGAACATGCCCGTCTTCAGGTCGATCAGCACCTTGCCGGCCACGTTGCCGCGGGCGAACCCGATGGACAGGTCGACCTTGCCCGACAGGCGCACCTTGTCGCCGCACAGGTCGGCGCTGACCCGGCTCTCGGGCACCGGGCGCCAGGCGATCTTCAGCGGCGGCCAGCACTCGAGGAACTTGGCCACCCGGTCGTTGGCCTCGGCCCGCAGCTCGGCGACCTCCTCGTCCGAGCACGAGCGGAGCCAGTCGCCCAGGCTGCGATCGTCCTCGCTGAGGCGGGTGAGCGCGCCGTCGACCAGCTCGAGGGGCGCCGAATTGCCCCGCAGGTTCAGCGACAGCTCGATGGCCTTGTGGGCCACGGTCCCCCGGGCGGTTGCCGGGGACCAGGCGAACGGGTCGGCTTCCTCGGCCAGGAAGCGCACCTCGCAGCCGTGCACCTGGCTGAGGCGGTGCTTGCTGACGAAGAGCGGCACCTCGGGCAGATCGTTCACCAGCGGGCCGATTCGTTGTTCGATCTCGGCCCGCAACTCGTTGCGCAGGCCGGCATCGAAGGTGCGGGGCCCGTCGTCGCCCGTACGCAGGGCCGCGAGCAGGTCCTGCTGGGCAGGGTTGAGGGCGACGTCCTCCACCCCCCGAGACTACGACCCGCGTTCCTGTCAGTGGTGGTGGAGATGATGGCGGAGATGGAAGCCACCTCGCTGCGGTTCGCCGCTGCCGCCCGGAGCCTCGGTGCCGCTGCTCGCCGGCGCGGCCTGGCCGTGCCGGCGTTCCGCAGCCCGCCCCGCCTGGTCGGGGTCGAGCGGTCGCTTCGGCGACGGGCGGACGGCGCCGTGGTGGTCGCCGTCCGCCTGCGGGGCCGGCCCTGGGTGGCCGTGCTGGCCGACATGGTCGAGGGCGTGGTGGTGGCCAACCGCCTGCAGGGTGCCGACGCCGACCACTGCCGCACCGCCATGTGGACCGCAGTCGAGGGCGGCGGCCTCCAAGCGGCCTGACCGCGCCGCTCGCTACCGTGAGCCGCCCGGCCCGGGTGGCGGAACAGGCAGACGCGGAGGGCTTAAACCCCTCCGGAGCTTCGGCTCCGTGCGGGTTCGAACCCCGCCCCGGGCACGGCCTTCCTGGTGATCGTCGTCGGCCGAGTCTCCGGAGGGACAGCGGCCGGGATCCGATCGCGCTCACCTCCGGATGGTGGATTCTTCGCTGCGACATCCGCTGACGCTGAATGCTGCGCCATGCTCTGTGCATGACGGTCGACGAGCGACGGCAGGCGGGCAAGGCCCTGCGACGAGAAGTACCCCGATCGGCGCACGCGGCCTGGACGCCCTGGGAGGGCCGGCGCGATCCGATCGACCTGCTCGAGGCGCAGGGCGACAGCCGGGCGCTCGAGCTGGTGCCCATCCGCTACGGGCGCATGGTCGAGTCGCCCTTCGCCTTCTTCCGGGGCGGGTCGGCGATCATGGCCATGGACCTGGCAACCACGCCCGTCACCGGACTACGGGTGCAGGCGTGTGGCGACGCCCACGTCAACAACTTCGGCAAGTTCGCCACCCCCGAGCGCAACGTCGCGTTCGACATCAACGACTTCGACGAGACCCTGCCCGGCCCGTGGGAGTGGGACGTCAAGCGCCTGGGCGCCAGCCTCTACGTGCTCGGCCGCCAGCGCGGCTTCGGCCGCACCCGTTGCGAAGCGATCGTCGGCGCCTCGGTTCGCACGTACCGCGAGCGCATGGCGGAGGCCGCCACGCGCACGACCATGGAGCTCTGGTACGACCGAATCCATGTCGGCCAGGTGCTCGACCACTTCCCCAAGCGCTACCGCGCCCAGGTCCACCGAGACGTGGCCAAGGCCCGCCGCAAGGGGCACCGCCGGGCCATCGACCGCCTCACCCAGGTCGTCGACGGGCGGCTCGGCTTCGTCGAGTCGCCGCCGTTGCAGGTCCACCTCGACCGCACCGACGCCGTGCGGGACGACCTCGAGCCCATGATCGAGCAGTATCGGCAGAGCCTGAGCGAGGACCGGCGGGTCCTGTTCGACCGCTTCGAGGTGGTCGACGTCGCCCGCCGGGTTGTCGGCGTCGGCAGCGTCGGCACGCGGTGCTGGGTGGTCCTGTTGCAGGGCCCCGATCACGCTGAGGGCGACCATCTCGTCCTGCAGGTGAAGGAGGCGCAGGCCTCGGTGCTCGAGCCCTACGCCGGGCCGCCGACGCAGGCAAGCAACGGCGAGCGGGTCGTGGTCGGCCAGCGCCTCACCCAGGCCGCCAGCGACCTCTTCCTCGGGTGGTGTGTCGGCCCCACCACCAGGCGCACCTACTACGTACGCCAACTCTGGGACGTCAAGGGCCAGAGCGACGTGCTGAAGATGGACGCCCCGAACCTCGGCCACTACGCCGCCCTCTGCGGCTGGGCCCTGGCCCGGGCCCACGCCCGCACGGGCGACCCGGCGCAGTTGGCCGGCTATCTCGGTGCGGGTCAGCAGTTCGACCGTGCCATCGCCGAGTTCTCGGCGGGCTATGCCGCCACCAACGCCCAGGACCATCAGGCGCTGGTCGACGCCAGCGCCTCTGGCCGGGTGGACACCCAGATCATCGATTGACTCGCCCCCTGGACAGATCGGTCGTTCCGGCCCCATGACGCGGGAGGACCTTCCCATGTTCGCCGCGTGGTTGGCGGTACCTAGCCGAGCGACTCGTCGATCCAATCGAGGTATCCGGGCAAGCCGGAGACGATCGGCACCTCGATCACCTCGGGGGTGTCGTACGAGTGGTGCTCGGCCAGGAAGGCCTGCACCGCCGGCACCCGGTCGGCTCTGGTCTTGATGAGCAGCAGGCGCTCGTCGGCCGTGGTCACCTCGCCCTCCCATCTATAGGTGCTGGTCACGCCGGTGACCTGCACACACGCCGCCAGCCGGCCCTCGACCAACCGGCGGGCCAAGTCCGCGGCCTGGTCCGGGTCGTCCGTGGCGGTCATGACGATGGTGTGCTCGTGCTCCGGGGCCATGGTCGATCATGCCTCGCCGACGGCAGGCCCGGTTCAGCGGCGGCTGTCAGGCGGTGACCCAGACGAGCACCTCGGCACCGTTGGGGCCGGCGGAGAGGGCGGGCGCTCCGGCGGCGGTCAGGCGGGCGGCGTCGCCCTCGGCCAGCTCGCCGGCGCCCTCGAGCGAGGCCGCGCCCACGGCCACGAACAGGTGGACGTGGCGGCCGTCGGGCACCGAGACCACCTCGCCGGGGCGCAGGCGGCCTCCCCACAGCACAGCGTCGCGCTGTCGGATGCTGATGGCGGCGTCGTGACCCTGGCCCGAGGCGATCGGTTGCAGGCCGCCCTTGTCCAGCTCGGTGTTGATGTCGAGTTGCTCGTACCCGGGGGTGACCCGCCCGATGTCGGGGAGCACCCACATCTGGACGAAGTGCACGTCCTCGGTGGCCGACGGGTTCATCTCCGAGTGCCAGATGCCCGAGCCGGCGGTCATGCGCTGCGCGAGGCCGGGGTACAGCTCGCCGTGGTTTCCCTCGGAGTCCTTGTGCTCGAGGCGGCCCGAGAGCACCCAGGTGACGATCTCCATGTCCTGGTGCGGGTGGGTGCTGAACCCCGTGCCGGCCGCCACGCGGTCGTCGTTGGACACCAGCAGCAGGCCGTGGCCGAGGTTGGCGGGGTCGTAGTGCGACCCGAAACTGAAGCTGTGGCGGCTGTCGAGCCAGTCGATGGCGGTGTGCGGGCGGCTGTCGGACCGGCGGACGTCGACGGTGGGGGTGGTGTTCATGGCTTCTCCTCAATGCTTGCGTGTGCAACTATCAACAGAAGCACGGGACCTCCCATTCCTGACGCTGCACAGCCGAGCAGCGGGCACCTGCCCATCTGGATGCCGAAGTCGCTCCCAGGGACGAGGGGCCAAGGTCAGAGCCCCATGAGCGTGGTGACGCCGTGGTCACGGCCGGCGGTGTAGCCCCCGTCGACGGCGATGGCCTGGCCCGTGATGAACGAGGCATCGTCCGACAGCAGGAACGTGGCGGCGGCAGCCACCTCGTCGGCCCGGCCGAGACGGCGCAGCTTGTGCTCCTCGATCACCGACGCCTGCACGGCTTCGAGCCCGTCGGTGCCGAACGTGCTCGAGTACATCGGCGTCTCGATGAAGCCCGGGCAGATCGCGTTGGCGCGGATGCCCTGGCGCCCGTAGTCGATGGCCACGTTCTTGGTGAGCACCACGACGCCACCCTTCGACGCGTTGTAGGCGCTCCCGCCGGCCGTGCCCTCGAGGCCCTCCACGCTGGCAATGGTGACGACGGAGCCGCGCTCGCCGTTCGTGGGCGCATTCTCGAGCATGCGCGTGGCGGCGTGCTTGGCGAAGAGGAACGTGCCGCGCAGGTTGACGTCGATCACGCGCCGCCACTCGGCGTCATCGAGCAGGTGGACCGGCCCGCCCCCGGCGACGCCCGCGGCGTTGACCGCGCCGTCGACCTGCCCGAACGCGGCGATGGCCTCGTCGAACAGTGCCCCTACGTCGGCCTCGTCGGTGACGTCGGCGACCAGCCCGCGGTAGCGGTCGTCGCCATCGTCGGGCAGGGGCGCGCCGGCCGTCAGGTCGCCGCCGACCACACGTGCCCCCTCGGTGAGCAGGCGCTCGACGCAGGCCCTGCCGATGCCCGATGCCGCTCCGGTCACCACGATCACCCGTCGGTCGATTCCCCGCACGTGACTTCCCCCTACGCTCGGACGCTGCCTACACGAAACGACATGATCACACCGATCCCGCCCCTCACCTGCACACCAGGAGCCCGACCGTGAAGTTCGCCCTCTTCTACGAGATTCCCGTCCGCGAACCATGGACCCGTGAGCGTGAGCGCCGGGCCTACCTCGACACCCTCGAACAGGCGCTGGCGGGCGAGCGGTTCGGCTGGGACGCGTTCTGGACGGTGGAGCACCACTTCCTGGACACCTACTCGCACTGCTCGAACCCCGAGGTGCTCTATGGCGCCATCGCCGCACAGACCGAGCGGATGCGCCTCGGCTACGGCGTGCGCCTCATGCCGAAGGGCTACAACCACCCCGTGAGGACTGCGGAATCGGTGGCCGTGCTCGACCTGCTCTCGGGCGGGCGGGTCGACTTCGGCACCGGGCGGTCGGCGACACGGGCCGAGCTCGAGGGGTTCGGTGTCGACCCCCACGAGACCCGCGAGATGTGGCACGAGGCCATCGGCCATGTGGTGGGGTGCTGGACCAACGACGAGTACGAGTTCGCCGGCAAGCACTGGCAGATGCCGAAGCGCCGGGTGCACCCGAAGCCCTACCAGGACCCGCACCCGCCGATCTGGGGTGCCACCAGCAGCGAGGACGGGCATCGCCAGGTCGGCGACCTGGGACTGGGGCTGTGCTCGTTCGCCGTCGGCGTCTCGCCCGAAGAGGTGAAGAAGAAGATCGACATCTACCGGGAGGCAGTGGCTTCGTGCACCGCCCCCATCGGCTCGTTCGTGAACGACCAGGCGGCAACGTTCTCGATGGCGGTCTGCGCACCGACGCAGGAAGAAGCGTGGGCGACGGCCCGGGAGTCCTTCGAGTGGTACCCGAAGGCCGGCGCCCGACTCATCGGCTCGCTGGCAGGATGGATGGCCGAACAGCAACAGGATCTCGGCAACTACGGCTACGCCGCGGACATGGCCCAGCACGACCGTGAGGGGTCGCTCGACCTGCTCAGCCTCGAGTACCTGGTCGACTCGGGGGCTTGCGTGCTCGGGACCCCCGAGCAGTGCATCGAGACCTGCCGCCGCTACGAGGCCGCCGGTGTCGACCTGCTGCTCTGCCTGGTGAACCCCTACGACATCTCGCACGAAGCGGTGATGCAGACGATCGAGCTCATCGGCACCCAAGTGATCCCCGAGTTCAGGGACTGACGCCGGGGGCTCGCGCCGGCGCCCTCGATGTCGGCGGCCAAGGGGCACATGGCCCCGGGCGGGTGAGGCGCGGTGGTGCCACACTGAGCAGCGATGAACCGGATGACCGGTATGGACGCAGGGTTCCTCTACATGGAGACCCCGACGATCCACATGCACACGATCAAGGCGGCGGTCATCGACCCGTCGACGGTGCCGGGCGGCTACACCTTCGAGCGGTTCCGCGAGGTCCTGGGTGAGCGGCTCTACCTGCTGCCGCCCTTCCGGCGCCGGGTGGTGGAGGTGCCCTTCGGCCTCCACCACCCCGTTTGGGTGGAAGACCCCGACTTCGACATCGACCGGCACATACGGCGGATCGTGCTCGACGCACCGGCGGGTCGGCGGGAGATGGACGACGCCGTCGCCACGGTCGCCTCGACGCCCCTCTCACGTGACCGGCCGCTGTGGGAGATCGTGGTGGTCGAGAGCATGCCCGAGGGCCGGATCGGCTTCGTGGCCAAGATCCACCACGCGCTGGCCGACGGGGTCGCTGCTGCCGAGTTGTTGGCCAATGTCATGGATCTCGAGCCGGAGCCGGCCGCCCCACCGGTCGCGGGCGAACCGTGGCGAGGCGAGGAGATGCCGTCGCGGTGGGCTTTGATCTGGTCGGCCCTGTGGGAGGTGCTCGGCGGCATCGCCCGGTTGCCGGCCCTCGTCGGCCGCACGCTGCGGAGCCTGCTCGCCGTCGGTCGCCGTCGTCGGGAGGCCACGGTGCCCACGCCGGTCCCGATGCTCGACACGCCCAACGTGTCGTTCAGCACCTCACTCACCCCGTCTCGCATCTTCGCCACGACCACGATCTCGCTCGACGAGATCCGTGCCGTCAAGACCGCGGCGGGCGTCACCGTCAACGACGTGCTCCTGGCCCTGGTCGCCGGCGCGTTGCGGCGCTACCTCCTCGACCGTGGCGAGCTTCCCGATGTGCCTCTCGTGGCCGGCGTTCCCGTGTCCACCGATCACCCGGACGCCATCCGTCGACTCGGCGGCAACAAGGTGTCCAACCTGTTCACCGCGCTCCCGACCCATCTCGACGACCCGATCGACCGGCTCCGGGCGGTGCACGAGGTCACCGCCGCCGCCAAAGAGGTGCACAACCTGCTCGGGGTCGACATGCTCGCCGACTGGGTCGAGTACACGCCCCCCCGCCCCTACGCCTGGCTCGCGCGCCAGTACTCGCGGTACCGGATCGCCGATCGTCACCGGCCGCCGATCAACCTGGTGGTGTCCAACGTGCCCGGCCCGCGTGAGCCGCTCTACATCGCCGGGGCGCGGCTCGAGTCGATCTACTCGGTCGGCCCGGTCCTCGAGGGGATCGGCCTCAACGTCACCGCGTGGAGCTACCTCGACCAGGTGCACGTGAGCGCCATCGCCTGTCGGGACGTGATGCCCGGCCTCGAGGACATCACGGACGGGATGGGCGCCGTGCTCGAGGAACTGCGCAGCGCACTCGTCGGCGAGGGAGGCCCGACCCCGGTCTGACCAGTGCGCCGTGCGCTCGGGCGCCGCTGGCCAGCCGGTACCGTGCGGCCCGTGATTCCCGACAACGGTGGCCATCGGAGCACGCGCTCGGTGCAGCCCGTCGTGGCGGTGGTGTCGTCGATGCTGCTCGTGGTGGTCGCCATGGGTGCCGCGTGGTTCGCCACACGCGAGCAGCGAGACGACGCCGGCCGGGGGTCGCCTTCGACCACGCCGACCACGTCGACCACTTCGACCACCGAGCCCGAGAGCCTCGAGGCGGTGGTCGCCGAGCTGAGCGACTTCGTGGAGCGCCAACGCGGCCTCGAGTTCGAGCGACCGGTCGACGTCGAGCTGCTGGACGACCGGGAGTTCGAGCGTCGCCTGCTCGACGGCTTCGAGGCCCAGGACGAGGCCGACGTGCGCGACACGGCGGCCGAGCTCCGTGCCCTGGGTCTCCTCGAAGCGGGCGACGACCTGGTCGCGCAGGTCAAGGCATTCCTGAGCGCCGGGGTCGTGGGCTCCTACGACCAAGAGACCGACGAACTCATCGTTCGTGGCACGGAACTGTCGCCTTATGCTCGCCAGACCCTCGCCCATGAGCTGACCCACGCGCTCGACGACCAGCACTTCGAACTGTTCCGACCGGAACTCGATGAGACAGACGACGAGCGGAGCTTCGGGTTCTCTGCGCTGGTGGAGGGCAACGCCACCACGGTCGGGAACGCCTACCGCGACTCCTTGGGCCAGGACGAGCAAGCCCAACTCGAGCGCGAGGAGGCAGCCATCGGTGCCGACACCGACTTCGGTCAGTTCCCCCAGATCCTGCTCGCGCTCTTCAGCGCCCCCTACGAGCTCGGCCCGCCGTTCATCGACGCCCTCGTCGCGGACGGCGGGCAGCGGGCGATCGACGCCGCCTTCGACGGCCCGCCGGTCTCCAGCGAGCAGGTGCTCGACCCGCAGCGGTACCTCGACGACGAGGGGCCCGTCACCGTCGCCGAGCCGCCCGCCGACGGCGAGTCGTTCGATCAGGGCACCTTCGGCCAACTGCTGCTGCTCCTGCTCCTGAGCGACGGCGGGGTGGCCACCGAAACGGCGCAGCAGGCCGCCATCGGGTGGGGCGGCGACCGGTACGTGGCGTGGCACGAGGGCGCCCGCGCGTGTCTCCGGGTGGCCTTCGTCGGCGACACGCCCACCGACACCGACGAGCTCGAGCGGGGCCTGGCCGCGTGGGCCGATGGCCGGGACGACGCAGCCGTGCGGCGTGACGGCGACCGGGCCGTCCTCACCTCCTGCGGCTGAAGGCCCTTCTCGACACGGCAACGCTCGCTCCGAGCGAGCGGATGCGTCGAGATCGTCGGGTGGTCAGCCGAGGATGCCGAGGGTGCCGTCGCGATCACCCACGGCGCTCTTCTCGGCGAGTTGGTCGAGCAGCTCGCGGCCCGCCTCGGAGTCGGCGGCCTCGACCATCGCCTTCGGGATGGCCCGCATCACGTAGTCGTCGGGCATGGGTGGCGTGTCGTCGACCCGTCGGGCCATGGCCGCCTCGATGATCGGCGCGATCCGCTCGGCCTTGGCCGCGCACGCCGCCTCGTCGCGATCCTTGAACTCGGGCATCACCTCGCTCGCGAACAGCTCGAGGCTGGCCATGATGTCCTCGTGGCGGTTCTTCCCGGCTTGCATCACGAAGATCAACTGATCGACGCCGGCCTCCTCGTAGCGACGCAGGAACTCACGGATCTGCGCCGGCGTTCCGACGGCGCCGCGTAGCCCGCTCGTGTCGCCGCTCGCGGCCTTGGCCCCGAGCACCTGCTTCTCGGCGGCGAGGGCGGCCTCGGGCGAGTAGCCCATCTGGTCGCGACGCTCGATGAACTCGTCCCAGACGTTGGTCCGGCCGGGGACGTGGTCGCCGAACACGTAGAAGTGGGCGAGCGAGTACCCGAAGAAGTTGCCGCCCTCGAGGCCCATCGCGATGGCGTCGTCCTCGTCGGCGGCGCACATCATGGGCGTCACGCAGGCGACGTTGTGGTTGACGGCCCTGCCGACGGGCACGCACTTCTCGGCCATGGTGGCGGTGTAGTCGCCCACCCATTGCTGGGCCTCCTCGGGGTCGATGAAGGCGAACGTGAGCGCTCCGATGCCCTTCTCGGCCGCGAGGAGGATGGTGTCGCGGCGCGAGCAGGCGACCCACAGCGGCGGGTGGGGCTTCTGCATCGGCTTGGGCACGACGTTGCGCGGGGGCACGGTCACGAAGGTCCCCTCGTGGCCGGTGAAGGGGTCCTCGGTCATGCATCGGATCGCCACCTCCAACCCTTCGAGCCACTGCTCGCGCTTCACCGCCATCTCGATGCCGAACCCGCCCAGCTCGGCCTCGGAGGACGACTCGCCCGACCCGAACTCGGCCCGACCGCCGGAGACGAGGTCGAGCATGGCCACCCGCTCGGCCGTGCGGACCGGGTGGTTGTAGCCCGGGGCCGTCTGGATGATGCCGTGGCCGAGCCGGATGCTCTTCGTGCGCTGGCTGGCGGCGGCCAGGAAGACCTCGGGGGCGCTGGAATGCGAGTACTCCTCGAGGAAGTGGTGCTCGACCTCCCAGCAGTAGTCGATGCCCAGTCGGTCGGCGAGCTCGACCTGGTCGAGGGCGTCCTGGACCAGCCGGTACTCGCTGTCCTCGGTCCACGGCCGGGGGAGCTGGTGCTCGTAGAAGATCCCGAACTTCATGCCGCTTGCCCCTGCTCGACCCAGGCGCCGTCCGCGTCGGGAGCGAAGTCGCCGAGGTCGTGGAACCGGGCCAGGAGGTCGCCCCCGTCGGGTCTCGCGTCGAGGGCGTGGGAGACCTCGTGGAGCACGACGTCCATGGTGTCGGTGCGCCGGGCCCCGAGCGACTCGGCGAGCGCACGGTCCCAGATGCGCCCCACCAGGTCGGAGCCTGCGTGGTGGGCCCCGCCCTCGCCGACGAACGTGCGGTCGCGCATCTCCGACAGCACGGTGCGCAGGTACTCCACGTGCGGTTGCTCGTCCTGGCGGATGAACGAGACGAGGCGCGCGGCCTCGCCCTCGCCACCAACGAGATCGGTGTCGGAAAGGACGGCCTCGGCCCACGCGAAGGTGTGGAAGGCGGAGATCTCGATGAGCAGGAGGCGGGTCATGCGCTCGACCAGCATCTCGAGGTCGAAGCCCACGTCGTCCGGCCACAGGCGGCCGGCCATCGCCCGTGCGCGAGCGGCGGCGAGATCGAGCTTCCCCAGGCTGCCCGGCGTGGCGATTCCCATGCGCTCGAGCATCAGCGCGGTCTCGTCCCGGGTGACCGGGTGGTCGAAGGCGATGTCGCGGGCCGCGAACCACATCTGCTTGTGGCCGCCCTCTCCTTCATGGCCCGCCTCGTCGCGGGCATGTGCCTCGTAGAGGCCACGGTCGAGGTGGGTCATCGCCGTGCCGGTGACCTCCTCCGCGAACGCCGCGCGGAGATCGGGGACGACCGAGAGCCGGATCATCCCACCGAAGCCCTCGACGGTGCCGATCCGCGTGAGGGTGGCGATGACGGGCTCGGGCACGCCGCCCGCGATCAGGTGCTTGGCCTGGGCCACGTTGGGGTAGTTCGCCGGCCAGGTGTCGAGCGGCAGGTGGAACAGGGGGGTGGCGGACCGTTCGCGATGTTGCGCCTGCCAGGCCTGGATGGCGGGGGAGCGGTGCTTCGTGCGAGGCGACACGTAGGCGCCGTCGGCGTCGAACCCGCCGTGGCACGTCACGCCGCCGGCGATCAGCGGCGCCTCGTACGGGTGGCTCTCCAGCAGCTCGTGCTCGCTGAACTCGACCTGTGCCGTCATCAGATCCCCCTCGGGTTGCCCGCCAACTCTAGGTGTGCGGGGCGGAGGTAGTGGCAGTCGATGTGCCGCGACCATCTGAACTGGCGCGCGTCCATCGCCCCAGAGGGGCATGAACGCGCGCAAGTTGGCGGGAATTCAGTTCTGAAGGGGGAGAAGCTCGGCGGCGACGGCTTCGAGCTCAGTGGCCCAGTCGTCGGGCTCGGTGAGGGGGAGCACCACGAACTTGGAGGCGCCCGCCTCGATCATGTCCTCGAGGCGGTGGCGCAGCGAGGGCAGGTCGGTGGGGATGAGCAGGCGGGGATCGTCGATGTCGGGCCGGCGCTGCCGGATGAATGCGCCCAGCGCCTCGGGCACCTCGCCGTCGGCGTAGGCGACGAGGGCGCCGTAGTGCTCGGGGTCAATCGCACGTCCGGCTTCGTCGGCCGCCACCTCGATGGCGGCGCGGCCCCGGCGCACGTCCTCCGCGTCGCAGAACGAGGGCAGCCAGCCGTCGCCGAGGCGCCCGACCCGGCGCAGCTCTGACGGTGCCTGGCCGCCCAGCCACACATCCAGCGGCTGCTGCAACGGCTGGGGACGCACGGTGGCAGCCCGCAGTTGCCAGTGCGCGCCGTCGTGGTCGACGGCGTCCTCGCTCCAGAGGCGGCGGATCAACGGAAGCGCCTCGTCGAAGATCGCGGCCCGCGCCTTGCGCTCGACGCCGAACGCCTGCTGCTCGCGGGGGTCGGCAACACCCAGGCCGAACGCCGGCAGCAGGCGTCCGTTCGACAAACGGTCCAGCGTGGCCAGCGACTTCGCGACGAGCATCGGGTTGCGGCCCGGCAGCACCATCACGCTCATCCCGAACTTCAGCCTTGTGGTGCGACCGGCGGCGAAGGCCATGCCCACCACGGGGTCGGGCGAGTCGCCGCTGATGCGCTCGCTCAGCCACAGCGAGTCGAAGCCCAGGCGCTCGAGGTCGTCCACCATCGCGGCGAACCGGTCCTGGTCGTTGGTCGTGCTGCGAGTGCCCAACCCGTACCCCACGCGCACCTTCATGGCGACCATTACTACTCTTCGCCACGATGAACCCCGCCGACCTCGATCGCCTGCTCCGCCTCGACAGGCGGGTCGCGATCGTGACCGGGGCGTCGGGAGGTCTGGGCGAGCGGTTCGCTCGTGTGCTCCACGCCGCTGGGGCCACCGTGATCGGCGCGGCCCGGCGGGCCGATCGTCTCGACGCTCTCGCCGCCGACCTCGACCGATTCGTGCCCGTGGTGTGCGATGTGGCCGACGACGCCGACCTGACCCGGTTGGTGGGAACCGCGCTGGACGGCCATGGTCGGGTGGACGTGTTGGTCAACAACGCCGGGATCGGCGACGCCACCGAGAAGGCCGAGGCGGAGGACCCGGCGCTGTTCCGGCGGGTGGTCGAGGTGAACCTGAACGCGGTGTTCGTGCTGAGCCAGCAGGTGGCGGTGGCGATGATCGCCCAGGGGGGTGGCAGCATCGTCAACATCTCCTCGGTCCACGGCCTCGTCGCCGCCGCCCCCAACAGCCAGGCCGCCTACGTGGCCTCCAAGACCGCGGTCGTGGGCCTCACCCGCGAGCTGGCCTGCCAGTGGGCCACCGACGGCGTGCGGGTGAATGCCATCGCCCCCGGTTACTTCGCCTCGGAGATGACCGACGCGATGTTCGCCGACGAGCGCAGCATGCGCTGGATCGAGCGCAACACCCCGATGCGTCGCCCGGGACGAGCCGACGAGCTCGACGGCGCGCTGCTGTACCTGGCCGGCGACGCCAGCACCTACGTGACCGGCCAGGTGCTGGCCGTCGATGGCGGGTTCACCGCCCGATGACCGCCAACCACCCTCAACCCCAGCGTTCCCCACGACAGGAGCAGTGCCGATGAAGGTCGACCTGACCATCCGCGACTACCTCGACCGGGCCGCCGCCGTCTACGGCGAACGGGTCGGGGTGGTGGACGAGCCCGATCAGCCCGCGCCCTCGTGGGGCGAGGTCACCTACGCCCGCATCGCCGAGCTGGCCCGCAACCAGGCCGCCGCCTTGGACGAGTTGGGCATCGCCCCGGGGGAGCGGGTGGCGATGGTGTCGCAGAACGCGGCCCGGATGCTGGTGTCGTTCTTCGGCGTCAGCGGTTGGGGCCGGGTGTTCGTGCCCGTCAACTTCCGGCTCAGCCCGGTGGAGATCGCCTACATCGTCGAGCACTGCGGCGCGTCGTTGCTGCTGGTCGACCCCGAGTTGGACGAGGCGCTGTCATCGGTTGACGCGCCGCGACGCATGGTCCTGGGGCCCGAGACCGACGCCTCCCTCTTCGGGGTGGGCTCGCCGCCCGCCGAGCCGGTGCCCTGGGTGCCGGACGAGGACGCCACCGCCACGATCAACTACACCAGCGGCACCACAGCGCGGCCCAAGGGCGTGCAGATGACCCATCGCAACCTGTGGATCAACGCCATGGGCTTCGGGTGGCACGCCGGGGTGAGCGACCGTGACGTCTACCTGCACACCCTGCCGATGTTCCACTGCAACGGCTGGGGGATGCCGTTCGCGGTCGCGGGCATGGGAGTGCGCCAGGTGGTGCTGCGCAAGGTCGACGGCGCCGAGATCCTGCGCCGGGTCGAGGCCCAGGGCGTCACCCTTCTGTGCGCGGCCCCGGCTGTTGTGGCTGCTGTCCTCGACGCCGCCGCCGAGTGGGACGGCCCCATCCCCGGCGCCGGCACCACCCGCATCGTGGTGGCCGGTGCGCCGCCTCCCACCCGCACCATCGAACGGGTCGAGACCGAGCTGGGCTGGGAGTTCATCCAGATCTACGGGCTCACCGAGACCGCGCCCGTGCTCACCATGAACCGCGGGCGCGAGGAGTGGGACGACCTGCCCCCCGGCGAGCGGGCGCAGCTGCTCAGCCGCGCCGGCGCCCCCGTGGTGGGCGTTCAGCTGGCCGTCGACGACATGGGCGAGGTGCTGGCCCGCGGCAACATGGTGCTGGAGGGCTATTGGGAGCAACCCGAGGCCACCTCCGACGCCATCGTCGACGGCTGGTTCCACACCGGCGACGGCGGCGTCATCGAGGACAGCTACCTCACCATCTCGGATCGCAAGAAGGACGTGATCATCTCGGGGGGCGAGAACGTGTCGTCGATCGAGGTCGAGGATGCCCTGTTCTCCCATCCGAACGTCACCGAGGTGGCCGTCATCGGCGTGCCCGACGAGAAGTGGGGCGAGACGGTGAAGGCCCTGGTGGTCGTCAGCGGCGACGGCGCCGACACGCTGACCGAGGCGGACTTGATCGCCCACTGCCGTGAGCGCCTGGCCCACTACAAGTGCCCGACCTCGGTCGAGATCCGCGACGAGCTGGCCCGCACCGCCACGGGCAAGCTGCAGAAGTTCAAGCTGCGGGCGCCCTACTGGGAGGGCCGCGACCGCCAGGTCAACTGAGCGGCATCGATGGCGATCATGAGTGCTGCGGGTGATCGCCCGCACCAGGACGGTTGCGAGGAGATGGCTCGTTCGCTGGCTGACCCCGACGTCCCAGTCACGTACTCACCCGTCTTCCGTGAGTACGGGCTGACCTACCAGGACGGCGGCACAAGCTCGTTGTCGATCGCTCACTGTCCCTGGTGCGGTGCAGACCTGCCGACCTCGCTCCGTGATCGATGGTTCAAAGAGGTCGAGGAGCTGGGCCTGGAGCCTGGTGATCCTGAGATCCCGGTGGATTACGCCTGTGTGTGTGACCGGTGGTGGCGCGAATGACCTGCGGGCGAGCGGCCGCCGCTACTGGACCCGCTGGCGGTCCGGCGCGATCTTGACGATGACGCGGCGGCTCTGGATGGGGTTGGCGTAGTCGGTGCCGTTGTAACGCTGGGACAACGTGTCGATGTGGTCCCTTGCGGCCTGGCTGTCGTCGGTGTCGACGACGGTGCCGTGAACCTCGGCGTAGTGGTACGGGTTGGCCTTGTCCCAGATGGTGATGGTGACGTCGGGGTTCGCTTCCATCGCCTTGAACTTGGGCCGATGCACCTCGGTGTTGACGAGCAGGTGGTCGTCGTCGGTGTCGACCCACATGACGTGGTTGGCGATGGTGCCGTCGGCACGGTGGTAGGCGAGGGCGGCGAAGTTGCCGGCGGCGATCAGGTCTCGGACGGCGGGCTCGACGGGCATCGGTGATGCGCTCCTGGTGGTGGCGGGATCGGTCGGGGCAACGTGTTGCCCAACCAGGCCAGCGGTCCGGCTATTTCCCTCTACGCGTATCTGCCGCGTCAACCGCTGTCCGAACCCCCACAATGGCGGGATGCTGCAGGTCCGTGAGCTGAACGTGGAGGTCGGAGGCAACCTCGTGGTGGAGGGTGCCTCCTTCACCGTCCGCGCCCGCGACAAGGTGGGCCTCGTCGGCCGCAACGGCGCCGGGAAGACCAGTCTGCTGCGCGTGCTCGGCGGTGGCGCCCAGGCTGCGGCCGGCGTCGTCCACCGCACGGGCGGCCTCGGCTACCTGTCGCAGGATCCCCGGCTCGACACCACCGACGACAAGGTGTCGGGCGTCGACCACGTGCTCTCGGGCCGGGGTCTCGACCAGGCCCGGATCCGCCTCGAGAAGCTCCGACTCGCCATCGAGGAGACCCCCTCCGACCGCAATGTGGCCCGCTTCACCCGCGAGGAGGACCAGTACCGCATGGACGGCGGCTACGAGGCCGAGCCCGAGGCGCGCAAGATCGCCGCCGGCCTGGGCCTCGGCGACGACCGCCTCGACCTGCCCATAGGCGTGCTCTCCGGCGGAGAGCGGCGGCGGGTCGAGCTGGCCCGCATCCTGTTCGCCGGCAGCGACGTGTTGCTGCTCGACGAGCCCACCAACCACCTCGACAACGACGCCCGCGACTGGATGCTGCGCTTCCTGCGTGGCTACAAGGGCGCCCTGCTCGTGGTGAGCCACGACCTCGAACTGCTCGACGAGGCCATCACCCGCGTGCTGCACCTCGACCGGCAGGGCGAGGATGCCGTGGGTGGGATGGTCGAGTACAAGGGCACCTACTCCCAGTACCTGGTCTCGCGGCAGAAGGACGAGGAGCGCCTGGCCAAGGTGGCGGCGCGCCAGGCATCGGAGATCAACCGCCTGACCACGCTGGCCGACTCGATGCGCCACTCCACCGCCAACCGGGCGCGCAAGGCGCAGACCCTCGACAGCCGCGTCAAGCGGATGGAGAAGGAGCGGGTCGAGGGGCCGTCGCGCAAGCAGAGCCTCCACCTGCGGTTCCCCGAGCCCCCGAAGGCCGGTCGCACCGTGCTGAAGGTGTCGGGGCTCGACAAGTCCTATGGCGACCTCCGCGTGTTCCAGGACCTGGAGTTCGACCTCGGCCGCGGCGAGCGCCTGCTGGTCATGGGCCTCAACGGCGCTGGCAAGACCAGCCTGCTGCGCGTGCTCGCCGGGGTGACCGAGGCGGACGCCGGCGAGGTGAAGCCCGGTCTGGGGGTCGAGCTCGGCTACTACGCGCAGGAGCACGAGGGCATCGAGGCCGGCCGGACCTTGTACGACCATCTCCAAGGGGCGAGCGGACTGGGCGACCAGGACCGCCGGGCCCTGCTCGGCATGTTCGGGCTCACGGGCGACAAGGCCTTCCAGGACGCGTCCACCCTCTCCGGAGGCGAGAAGACCAAGCTCGCCCTCGCCCAGCTCGTGGCCGGCCGCCACAACCTGCTGCTGCTCGACGAGCCCACCAACAACCTCGACCCCGGCTCGCGCACCGCCACCGCCGACGCGCTGGCGGCCTGGCCGGGCACGATGATCCTGGTGAGCCACGACCGCGACTTCGTGCGCGAGCTGCGTCCCGACCGGGTGCTGCTCATGCCCGAAGGTGACCTGGACTACTGGAGCGACGACCTGCTCGACCTCGTCGCCATGGCCTGACCGAACCGTGCCACGACGGTCGGTGCCGGTCGTCGCCTTCGCGCTCGCGCTCGCAGCATCGGCGTGCGGTGGTGGCGGCGAGCCCGAAGACGCCGTTCCCACCTCCACGACCGGCATCGCCGTCACCGTGCCGCCGCTCGATCCCACCTGCGTGGCCGCCGAGCCGGTCGCGACGGGCACGAGCTTCGAGACGATCGAGTCGGGCGGCATCGAGCGCTCCTACCTCCGCTACGTGCCGAGCTCGTACGAGGGCGTGGCCATGCCCGTGGTGGTGGACCTGCACGACTCCGGGAGCACCGCCCTCGAGGAGGCCACGATCAGCGGCCTCTCCCAGACCGCCGAGACCGACGGGTTCGTCACCCTCACCCCCCAGGCCACCGGCGACCCGCCGGCCTGGGACCACCGCGGCGACTCTGCGGACGTCGCCTTCGTCGCCGACCTGCTGGATCAGGCGCAGGACGACTTCTGCCTCGAGCCTCAGCGGGTCTACCTTGCCGGCCTCGGGGACGGTGCCCGCTTCGCCGGCCGCCTGGCCTGCGATCTGTCGGATCGGATCGCCGCCGTCGGCGTGGTGGGCGACGTCGCCTATCCCGTCGCGTGCCCACAGGAGCGTCCCGTCCCGTTGCTCGGCCTCTTCGGAAGCGCCCCCGCACCCGAGCAGCGGAAGGCCTTGACCCGATGGGCCGACCGCTACGGCTGCAGCCCTGAACCCAGAAGTGAGGCCCCGGCGGCCGACGTCACCCACCGGACCTTCCGCGGTTGCGCGGACGGAGCGGCTGTGGAGTCCTACGAGCTCGCCGGTGCCGATGCGGCGTGGCCGACCGGTGCCACGGTCGGGGGCGGCGACCTGCTCTGGGCCTTCTTCGTGGCGCACCCACTCAGGCCGCCTCTGTAGGCCCTGGGCGCGCGTACCAGTGCGCTCGTCGGCGGTCTCCCCGGTGCCCGCCCTCCAGTGCGCAGCGGGCGGCCGCTACGGTCGGAAACATGCGCGACGCATCGTCCGACGGCCCGTCCGGCAACCAGGAGTTCCGCATCGAGCGCGACTCGATGGGTGACGTGCACGTACCGGTCCGCGCCAAGTACGCCGCCCAGACCCAGCGTGCCGTCGAGAACTTCCCCATCTCGGGCCTCACCATCGAACGCCGCCTGATTCGTGCGCTGGCGCTCATCAAGGGGGATGCCGCCAGGGTCAACGCGGGGCTCGACGAGGTGCCCGGAGTCGACGCCCGCATCGGCGAGGCCGTTGCGTGGGCCGCCGACGAGGTGGCCGCCGGTGACTGGGACGAGCACTTCCCCGTCGACGTGTTCCAGACCGGTTCGGGCACGTCGTCGAACATGAACGCGAACGAGGTGATCGCCACGCTGGCATCGGAGCGCCTCGGCACTGCCGGCGCCGTGCACCCGAATGATCACGTGAACGCCTCCCAGTCCTCGAACGACGTCTTCCCGTCGGCCATCCATCTGGCCGCCGTCGAGGCGATCGACGCCGATCTCCTCCCGGCGCTGGAACACCTGGCCACGGCGCTTCGGCGCAAGGCCGACGAGTTCGCCGACGTGGTGAAGTCGGGTCGCACCCACCTCATGGATGCCACCCCGGTCACGCTCGGGCAGGAGTTCTCGGGCTATGCCGCCCAGGTCTCCCAGGGCGCCGAGCGACTCCATGGCTGCCTGGCGCACGTCGGTGAGATCCCGCTGGGTGGAACGGCCGTCGGCACCGGCATCAACGCACCGCCCGCCTTCGCCCCTGCCGTGATCGCGCGACTCGTCGACCGAACGGGGCTGCCGCTCACCGAGGCTCGCGACCACTTCGCCGCCCAGGGCGCGCGTGACGCACTGGTCGAGGCTTCGGGACAGTGCCGCACCGTGGCCGTGGCGCTCATCAAGATCGCGAACGACCTGCGCTGGATGGGCAGCGGGCCGCGGACCGGCCTCGGCGAGATCCTCATCCCCGGTCTCCAGCCGGGGTCGTCGATCATGCCGGGCAAGGTCAACCCGGTGATCCCCGAGGCGGTGACCCAGGTGGGGGCGCAGGTCTTCGGCAACGACGCCGCGGTTGCCTTCGGTGGGTCACAGGGAACGCTCGAGCTCAACGTGTTCATGCCGGTGATGGCCCGCAACCTGCTCGAGTCCATCCGGCTGCTCGCCAACGTGAGCCGCGTCTTCGCGGACAAGTGCATCGACGGGATCGAGGCCAACGTCGAGAGCTGCCGGCGCCATGCCGAGTCGTCGCCCTCCATCGGCACCGCCCTGAGCCCCTACATCGGCTACGAGGCGGCGGGCGAGGTGATCAAGGCGTCGTTGAAGGAGGAGAAGACGATCCGTGAGGTCGTGCTCGAACGGGGCCTGCTCACCGAGGCCGAGGTCGACAGTGCCCTCGACATCGAGGCGATGAGCCGCGGCGGTCTCTTGTGAGCTAGGCGCCGAGGGCGGGGGAGCCGGCGAAGGGGCCGGGGTCGCCGGCGGTGGGGAGCACCGGGGTGCTCCAACTGAGCATGCGGCTGAGCTCATGGGTGATGGGCCGCCAGTCGGCGGCGTCCCAACCTTCGGCCACGCCGGCGAGCGCGCCGTCCTGGGTGATGTGCACCAGCGCCGGTAGCTGCTCGAGATGCAGTGCCTTGACGATCTCGCGCTCGGGGTCGACGAAGGTGAGGATCTCCTCGCCCCAGGGGCCGAGGAACTGCCGGGCCTCCGCGGAAGGGGCGGTGACCAACCAGGCGACGCGGCAGTCCGACTCGGCGTACGTGCGCAGCAGGCGACCGGCGGTCTCGAGGATCCAGGCGCTCTCCCAGGTGTAGGGATCGAGCACCACGCAGACCAGCTGGAAGGTCGTCAGCCATTCGGAGAGCGGTCGGCCTTGGCCATCCATTGGCTCGAGTTCGATGTCGGCAGGGGGAGCACTCGCCACGGCCGAAGAAACTAGTCGGGCATCACGATGCCGAACGACTTCCGACGTCCTCAGCGGTACTCTCGCCGTCGTGCACCCGATCGAGCGGCTCCGCTACGTCGCCCGGGCGTCGGGGGTCGACCAGTCGTTGCTGGTCCAGGAGACTGCCTCGGCGTTAGGGGCGTTCCGGTCGGACCCTGCCGGCATGGTGACGGCCTGCCGGCGGATCGTGTCCCGGCACCCGACCTCGGGGGCGCTCTGGTGGCTGTGCGGTCGCGTGCTGACCGCCGACGATCCGATGGGTGAGGCGTGGCGCGCCGCCGACGAGATCGACGCCGACGCCACGGTCATCGAGCTGGCCCATGCCCTTCCGGACGCCGCCACCGTCTGCCTGCTGGGCTGGCCCGAGCAGGTGGGCGACGCCATCCCACGCCGAGGTGATCTCGAGGCCCTCGTGGTCGACGTGCTGGGCGAGGGGTCGGGTCTCGTCCGGCGACTGGCCGCCGCCGAGGTCGATGCCGTCGATGTGGCCACGCAGGGCCTGGGCGCGGCGGCGGCTGCGGCCGACCTCGTCCTCCTCGAGGCATCGGCCGTCGGCCCCTCCGGGTTCATGGCCGTGGCCGGCTCACGTGCAGCGGCCGCGGTCGCCCGTCACGAGGGGACCCCCGTGTGGCTGGTCGCCGGGGTCGGACGCCTGCTTCCCCGCCGCGTGTGGGAGGCCGCCGCGGGGCGGGTCGAGGTCGCCGAGGAGCCATGGGAGTCCGACGACGAGCTCGTCCCCCTCGACCTGGTGGACCGCATCGTCGGTCCGAGTGGTCCTGAACGGCCGGCAGACGCGCTCCGCCGCACCGATTGCCCGGTCGCCGCCGAGCTCCTCGTGCGACTCTGACGCCGTGCACACACCCTCCCGACCGACGTAGCCTCGTCGGCCATGCCGTCACGCCGAGAAGTCGTCCGCATGTCCGACGAGGAAGTGGACGGCTTCCTTCGTGAGCGCCAGACGATGAACATCGCCACGTTCGGCCCGGACGGCAACATCCACCTGGTGGCCATGTGGTACGGGTTCATCGACGGCAAGCCGGCCTTCGAGACCTTCACCAAGTCACAGAAGGTGAAGAACCTGCTGCGAGACCCCCGCATCACCGTGTTGGTCGAGGACGGCGATCAGTACGAGGAACTGCGAGGGGTCGAACTGGTCGGCACCGCTGAGGTCTCGGACGATCCCGAGACGGTGATGACGGTGGCTCGCTCGGTGGTGGAGCGCTACTTCCCGGTCGACAAGCCGGAGGACCTCGACGCCATCGCCGCGGGGCTCGCCCACAAGCGCTCGGCGATCGTCATCAACACCGACAAGGTGGTCTCCTGGGACCACCACAAGCTCGCCGGCGGCTACTGAGCACCGGCATGGGTGAGCGCGTCCAGTTCGCCGGCGGCAACGGCAACGGCTACCTGGCCACCCCCGGGCACGGCAGCGCGGGTCCTGGCCTGCTCGTGATCCAGGAGTGGTGGGGCCTCGTCCCCCACATCATCGACGTGTGCGACCGGTTCGCAGACGAGGGCTTCACCGCGCTCGCACCCGACCTCTACCGCGGGCAGACGACCACCGAGCCCGACGAGGCCGCCAAGTTGATGATGGCGCTCAACCTGGCCCAGGCGGCCCGCGACCTGGGTGGAGCGGTCGCGTTCCTCGAGGGCCACGACAGGGTGCACGGTCGTGGCGTCGGCGTGACGGGCTACTGCATGGGTGGCGGACTCGCCCTCGTGCTGGCCTGCCAGGAGCCCGACGACATCAAGGCGTGTGTTCCGTTCTACGGCCTGATCCCGTGGCCCGAGGCCCAGCCCGACTGGTCGAGGCTCCGGGCGCCGGTCCAGGGCCACTACGCGGGCAGGGACGGGTTCTTCACGGTGGCGGCTGCCCGCTCGCTCGAGGCCGAGCTCACCGACCTCGGCAAGTCGGTGGAGCTCTTCGTCTATCCCGAGGCCGAGCACGCCTTCTTCAACGACGCCCGTCCCGAGGTCTTCGACGAGGACGCCGCGCACCAGTCCTGGGTGCGGACCCTGTCGTTCCTGCGCGCCCATCTGGGATGACGCCCGAGATCGGCTTGGTCGAGCGGTACCTGCTCCTCGGCCTGCGGATGGGCCGTCACCTCGACGGCCTCGTGGACGCCTACTACGGTCCGCCGGACCTGGCCCGTCGTGCCGAACGGGAACCGAGGGTGACCCTCGACGACCTGGTTGCCGAGGCCTCCCGCCTGGTGGCGGACCTTGACTCGTCGGGTGATGCCGACGGCCTCGACCGACCCCGCCGGGTGTGGCTGCGGGCGCAGGTCGCCGGTCTCGTGACGACCGGGGCGAAGCTCCGGGGCGACCCGATCGGCTACTCCGACGAGGTGGAGTCCTGCTACGGGGTTCGGCCGAGACGCGTGCCGGAGGAGCGATTCGAGCAGGCGCACCGGGCAATGGCCGGGGTGCTTCCGGGCTCGGGGTCGCTGGCCGAGCGGTACGGCACGTGGCGGGAGGCCCAGGCGGTGCCGACCGATCGTCTCGACGCGGCCGTCGCCTCGCTGGCCGAGGACTTCCGCGCCCGAACGCACGAGATGTTCGGCCTCCCCGAGGGCGAGCAGGTCACTTTCGAGCTCGTGGGTGATCAGCCGTGGTCGGGCTTCAACTACTACCAGGGTCGGTTGCAGAGCCGGGTGGCCATCAACATCGACCTGCCCGTGCTGAGCCCCACCCTGGCTCATCTCGTGGCTCACGAGGCCTACCCGGGCCATCACACCGAACACGTCCGCAAGGAGGCCGGGCTCGTGCGCCGGCGCGGGCATCTCGAGGAGACCATCTTCCTCGTGGGCACGCCGCAGTGCCTCCTGGCCGAGGGTCTGGCCGATCTCGGCCTTGAAGTGCTGGTGGGGGTGCGACCGGAGGCGATCGTGGCCGAGCACCTCCTGCCGCTCGGGGTGCCCTATGACGCCGAGGTCGCAGCGGCCGTGGCCGAGGCGGGTCAGGCGCTCGATGCCGTGAGGGGCAACACCGCCCTCCTGCTCCATGAGGACGACGCCGATCCTGACGCGGCGATCGCCTACCTCCAGCGCTGGGCGCTGCTGTCGAAGGCGCGTGCCGAGAAGGCGGTCCGGTTCCTGCTCGATCCCACCTGGCGGGCCTACATCAGCTGCTACGTCGAAGGGCTCCCCCTCTGTCGCCGATGGGTCGGTGGCGACCCGGCCCGGTTCGGGCGCCTGCTGTCCGAGCCGCTGACCCCGGCGGTGCTGCAGGCGGGCTGACCCGCACTTGGAGTTCCCGAGTAGTGGGCGCATACCATCGGCCCATGTCCGAACGCACCCGAAACCTGCCGCGTCGCTCCTGCCTGTCGATCCCCGGATCGAGCGAGAAGATGCTGGGCAAGGGGCCGAACATCCCGGCCGACATGGTCTTCCTCGACCTCGAGGACTCGGTCGCTCCCCTCGAGAAGGAGGCGGCCCGGGCCAAGGTGGTCGACGCCATCAAGAACCAGGACTGGGGTGACAAGGTGCTGTGCGTCCGGGTGAACGCCTGGGACACCGAATGGACCGCGTACGACATCATCGAGGTGGTCGGCAACGCCGGTGAGCGCCTCGAGGAGATCATGCTGCCCAAGGTGCAGACCGCCGCCGAGGTCGTGGCCATGGACCTGCTGCTGACCCAGGTGGAGGCCAAGGCGGGCCTGCCCCAGGGCCACATCGGCATCGAGGCACAGATCGAGACCGCCCAGGGTCTCATCAACGTCGAGGAGATCTGTGCGGCGTCCTCCCGCACCGAGACCATCATCCTCGGCCCGGTGGACTTCTCGGCATCGATGGAGATGCCGTCGCTGCAGGGCGGGCTCCAGATCCCCGAGTACCCCGGCGACTACTTCCACTACCCATTCATGAAGATCCTCATGGCGGGTCGGGCCAACGGCCTCCAGGTCATCGATGGCCCGTATGTGAGGGTGCGCGACAACGACGGCTTCCGCGACTTCTGCACCCGCACGCAGATCCTGGGCTTCGATGGGAAATGGGCGCTCCACCCCGATCAGGTGACGATCCTCAACGAGGTGTTCGGCCCCAACCAGGAGCAGTTCGACCACGCCTGGGCGGTCCTCGACGCCTACGAGGAGGCCACCACCACCGGCGACCGCAAGGGCGCGGTGATGATGGGTGACGAGATGATCGACGAGGCGTCCCGCAAGGTGGCCATCAAGGTCGTCAGCCGCGGCGAACGAGCCGGCTTCACCCGCACCCCCGCCCCCTGACCCGTCCGCCAACTCGACGCAATAGCTGTCGGAATCCGACAGCTATTGCGTCGAGAATCGGGGGGAAGGGGCCAGGCGTGGGCTAGGCGGCGGCCTTCTGGCGGTCGAGCAGGCGGCGGGCGATCACCTTGAGGCACAGGGTCTCGTCGGCGCCCTCGAAGATGGACAGAACACGGGCGTCCACGAAATAGCGGCTGACGGGATACTCCTCGGCGTAGCCGAACCCGCCGTGGATCTGCATCGCCTCACGTGTCACCCACTCGGCGGCGCGACAGACGTACGCCTTCACCATCGACGCCTCGAGGGCTCCCTCGCCGCTGGCCATCATGGTGGCGACTGCGTAGGAGAACTGGCGGCTGGCCTGGATCAGCACCGCCATGCGGGCCAGCTTCACCCGGGTGAGCTGGTACTCCGCGATGGGATGGCCGAAGACCGTGCGGTCGAGGGCGTACTGGCGGGCGTCCTCGTAGGCGGCCTGCATCACGCCGACGGCCCGGGCCGCGGTCTGGAGGCGGCCGTTCTCGAATCCCTCCATCTGGTAGTAGAAGCCCTTGCCGAGCCCCTCATCGCCACCGACCTGGTTGGCCGCGGCCACGAACCAGTTGTCGAGGGCGATCTCGTACGAGTGCATGCCCCGATACCCGATCGTGTCGATGGCCCGTCCCTCCATCTTCCCGCCGCCGGGCGCACCGCCGTCGGCTCCGACCTCCTGGACGAACTCGAAGCCGTGGCCTTCGCCGCGGGGTTTGGGCACCACGAACATCGACAGGCCCCGGTGGGTCTTCGAGCGGTCGGGGTCCGTGCGGGCCAGCAGCATCAGTGCGTCGGCACGGGCTCCGAAGGTGCACCAGGTCTTGACCCCGTTGATCAGCCAGCCGCCCTCGGTCGGCGTGGCGGTCACCTTGATGCCGGCGACATCGGAGCCGAAGTCGGGCTCGGTGACCGCGACGGCGGCCATGACCTCGGCGGTGGCCAGCCTGGGGAGCCACTCCTGCTTCTGGGCCTCGGTGCCGCCCTTCACCAGCGCACGGGTGAGGATCTCGGGTCGGGTGATGAGCGAGCCGCCGATGCCGAGCGAGCCCCGCGAGAGCTCCTCGGTGGCGACCACCATGCCCAGGTAGTCGCTCTCGCCGCCGCCGGCGAAGCCGCCGTACTCCTCGGGCACGGACAGGCCGAAGCCGCCCATCTCGGCGAGCCCTGAGATGATGTCCTCGGGCACGTCGCCGTTGGTGCGATGGACATGCTCGGCCGCCGGGCGGATCTTGTCCTCGGCGAAGCGACGGAAGGTGTCCTGCACCAACTCGAAGTCGGCGTCGAGGTGGCGTGGCCCTTCCTGGTCGGCCAGGCCGGCCAGGAAGGCCGGGTCCCGGTAGGCAGCCAGGAAGGGCCGGGCGCCGTCGACCGCACCGGGCTCCACGCCCCATTGCGCCTCGCGGCCGAAGATCCTGGCGCTCAGGTCGTGGACCGCGTCGGCCACGAACGCGCACGTCAGGCGGCCCTCGATGTCGCCCTTGGCGCCATAGGCGAGCAGGCCGCTGGCCATCTCGATGGCCGACGCCGCGTGGGCCAGGTCGTAGGCCAGCGCCTGGTTGTCGTCGAGGCCCACTGCCGCGAGGTGGGTCGTGGCGGCGCTCACCACCGCACTCGAGAGATCGATTGCGGCGGCAGCCGCGGCGAGGTCCGGCGAGGTGAGAGGGGTGGGGTGGAGGTCGCTCATGGGCCGCACGGTACCGAGCCAGGTGCTGCCGATACCATCCGTGGCCTGCCCGCCTCATCGCCCTTTCGCCGGACCGCCCTCGGCGTCTGCTACGAACGGGTTGCCCGGCAACGCTCGACCACTCGGCCTCGAGACCCACGAAAGGCTCCCTGTGACCACGTACGAACGCCCCTTCGGCCGCTATCTCGAGGACTTCGAGGTCGGCGACGTGTACCGCCACTGGCCCGGCAAGACGATCACCGAGGCGGACGACCACCTGTTCTGCATGATCACCATGAACCACCACCCGCTCCACACGAACACGTGGTTCGCGGAGAACGAGACCGTGCACAAGAAGAACGTGGTCGTTGGCAACCTCGTCTACTCGCTCGTGCTGGGCCTCAGCGTCCCCGATGTCAGCGGCTCGGCCATCGCCAATCTCGAGATCGAGTCGCTCACGCACCGCAGGCCCACGTTCCACGGCGACACGATCTATGCGGAGACGAAGGTGCTGGACAAGCGTGAGTCCTCGTCGAAGGACGACCGGGGGGTGGTCACCGTCGAGACCAAGGGCATCAACCAGCGCGGCGAAGAGGTCTGCTACTTCCGCCGCAAGGTGATGGTGTGGAAGCGCGATGCCGCCCCGCCCCGCCAGCGCCCGTACGACGAGTCGATCTGGGACGACGCCTGATCACTCGCCGCCGGGTCGCCGTGGCGGTCCTGGTCGTGCTCGCCGTTCCCGCTCTTGCAGCCGCCGTGGTCGGGGTCGAGGTGATGATCGCCGCTCGGGGTGCCAACCTGCCCGACCGCGATCCCTACGACCTCGACGGCATCGTCGGTGTCGCTCGCCCCGGCGGGAGGCAACACCTGGTCTGGCTCGGTGATTCCACCGCGGCGGGCGTCGGTTCGTCCCGCGCGGGAACAACGCTTCCCCGACTCGTGGCCAAGGGCTTCGACCGACCCGTCGACCTGACGGTGTTGGCGGTGTCGGGCGCCCGCATCAGCGATGTGCTCGACGAGCAGGTGCCTCGCCTGCCGTCGGGCCCGATCGACGTCGTGGTGCTCAGCGTGGGGGCGAACGACACCGTGCACCTCACCCGTGCGGCCGACTTCGGGGCCCGGTACCGCCGGTTGCTCGACGCACTTCCGCCTGGGGCGACTGTGGTCATGCTCGGGGTACCCGACTTGGGTTCGACGCCGCGCTTCGCGCAACCGTTGCGCTTCGTCGCCGGCGTCCGGGGTGGCACGATCGATGCCGTGATCCAGGATCTCGCGGCCGAAGAAGGTCGGACCTACGTCGACATCGCGGGGGAGACCGGCCCGGCGTTCCGCCGCGATCCCGGCGCGCTGTTCGCCGCGGACGACTTCCACCCGAGCGACCGGGGCTACCGACTGTGGGCCGAGGCGGTGTTGGCGGCCCTTCCCGCGCCGGTCGACCGATGACGGGGAAGGACGCCGCTCCCGCTCGTGGCCGGCCGTCCCCACCTGCGTGGGGGTGACTGCTGCCGGCCCCGCCAGGGGCGGTCGTGGGCCGGCACTCGGCGCCGGGCCCAGCGGGCGGAGTCGAGCGGCCCTCATGAAGGACCAGCAGGCCCTCTTGCGGTGGGCGGCCCACTCGGGCCGTGATCTGCCATGGCGGCAGACCCGTGATCCCTGGGCGATCCTGGTCAGTGAGGCGATGCTGCAGCAGACCCAGGTCGCCCGGGTGGTGCCGAAGTACCACGCCTTCCTTGATGCGTTTCCCAACCCGCTGGCGTGTGCGACAGCTCGCCAGGCCGATGTCGTGCGCTCGTGGGCAGGCCTCGGCTACAACCGCCGTGCGAGCCAGTTGCACCGGGCGGCACGGGAGATCGTCGACCGGCACGACGGAGTCGTCCCCGACGAGATCGACGACCTGCTCCGCCTGCCGGGCGTGGGTCCGTACACCGCTCGGGCGGTGTTGGCCTTCGCGTTCGAGCGCGACGTCGCCGTCGTGGACACGAACGTGGCCCGGGTCCTGGCGCGCCGGGCGGCGCGGACGCTCAGCGGCGCCGAGGCCCAGGCCGATGCCGATCGCTGGGTTCCGTCGGGGTTCGGATGGGCGTGGAACCAGGCGCTGCTCGACCTGGGCGCCGTCGTCTGCACCGCGCGGGCGCCGGGGTGTGCCCGGTGCCCGGTGGCGGACCGGTGCGGCTGGTCGGCCGATGGGAACGCGGCGCCCGACCCGGCCGTCGGCTCGGCTGGCGTGAGCGGACCGCAGTCCCGGTTCGAGGGGTCGGACCGCCAGGGGCGCGGCCGTCTCGTGGATGCGCTGCGTCGTGGGCCGGTCGCCGCCGCCGACCTGGCGTCGGCCATGGGTTGGCCCGACGATGCCGCTCGGGCCAACCGGGTCGCGACCGGTCTGGTGGACGAGGCACTGGTCACCGAACGCGAAGGTTGGCTGTTCCTCGCGGACTGATGGCGTGGGGGGCACCAAGGTGGAGAGCGCCGGGCGGTGAAGGGCCAACGGGGCCCACGACCCGACTACGAGGCCCGGGATCTCGAGGTCGCCGGCGGTCGAATCCACGCCACCTCTGCAAGCGTGCAAGAGTCTTTCCGCGACGGCAAGCTCAACGATCGAAAGCGGAAAGAGCCCATGACCCCCAGCACGACCCCCGCGAGACGCCTGACCGGTGTCCTGCTCGCCGTTCTGCTCCTGCTCGGCCTTTCGGCCTGCGGCAGCGACGACAGCAGCGACAGCAGTTCCTCCGACACAACCGCCACGGACTCCGGTTCGGGGGGCGACACGACCGACACCACCGCCGCGGCGGACACGGGTGGTGACCCCACAGCGCCGGTGATCGAGAACTTCACCTTCACCCCCGATCCGATCGAGATCGGCCAGGGCGACACCGTCACATGGACCAACAACGACGACTTCGCCCACACGGTCACGGCGGACGACGACTCGTTCGACTCCGGCAACATCGACGGCGGCTCGACCTTCGAGCAGACCTTCGACGAGACCGGCGACTTCACCTATCACTGCAACATCCACAGTCAGATGACCGGTAGCGTCACGGTCTCCTGAGGGCCCCGCTCACCGGTGGGCGCCCATTGCGCCTGCCGGCGCCGGTGCGGCCATCGGCCACACCGCATCGCCGCTCCCCCCAACCCCGAACAAGGAGACCCACCGTGGAGATCACCACGAGCGAGTTGCGTCAGCTGGCCGCTGATGTCGACGACCAGCACCACCACGCGATGAGGACGATCGACGAGGACCTTCGTGAGGTGCACCTCGGTGAGACATCACGGAAGCTGGGGGCGAGCCGTCGCCATTTCATCCGCACCGCCGGACTCGGCGGAGCCGCCCTCACCCTGGGCTCGGCACTCGTGCCGATGTCACGGCTCATGCCGGCGGCGTGGGCGCAGGACCAGATCAGCGACGGCGACCTTGCCGCTTTCGCCGAGAGCGTCGAGCTCGCCGCGGTCGCCGCCTACGGTGCAGCAGGCGAAACCGGGCTGCTCGACCCGGCGGTCCTCGACGTGGCCAACACGTTCGCCGGTCATCACCAGGAGCATGCGGGAGCGTTCGCCGGGGTCGCCGGCGATGCGGCGACGGGTGAGGCCAACCAGGCGGTGCTCGACGTCTTCGCCCCCCTGATCGCCGACGCGGCCGACCAGGCGGCGCTGCTGCAGATCGCCCAGGACCTCGAGAACGGCGCGGCCTCGACCTACTTCTTCAGCCTCGGCATCCTCCAGGACCCGACCAACGCCGTGGCCGTGGCCACGATCCTGCCCGTCGAGGCGCAGCACGCGGTGGTCCTCGGGCAGGCTCTGGGTCAGGACCTCGAGGAGTACGTCCCGAGCTTCGAGAACCAGGAGACCGCGTTGAACCCCGCCGACTACCCGGTCAACGCCTGACCCCCCGCCCGAGACGAAAGAAGGAAACGAAGATGGAATTCTCCCGTGACGAGGTGCGGCGGCAGTTGACCACCTCTCGAGCCGAGCAGAAGGCGGCGATGCGCCCGTGGCGTGACTCGCTGCTACGGGTGTTCGGCTCCGAAGACGACATCCCCGCCTCGGCCAAGGCCCAGATGCTGGGCCTGCCCAACCGCCGGGGCTTCCTCAAGATCGGCGGGGTGACCGTGCTCGGCGCCGCCGTGTTGGCGGCGTGCGGCAGCGATGCCACCGAGGTCGCCGAGAGCGGCAACGCCGCGAGCGCGACGACCACGACGGCTGCAGCGGGCGCCGCGGACACCGACCTCACGCTGCTCCGCACCGCGACGTCGCTCGAGATCCTCGCCGTCAACACCTATCAGGCCGCCATCGATTCAGGTCTCGTGACGACGGCGGACGTCGCATCGGCTGCCACCCTGTTCCGCGATCAGCACGACGAGCACGCCGGTGCGTTGCAGGCGGCCACGGTGGCGGCCGGTGGCAACGAGTTCACCGATCCGAACCCGTTCGTGCAGGAGAACGTGATCGACCCGGCGGTCGCCGATCTCACCGACGAGGCCAGCGTCGTCGAGTTGGCACTCACGCTCGAGACCGTGGCCGCCGAGACCTACGTGTTCGCCACCGGTGTGCTCAGCACGACGACGCTGCGACAGGCGATCATGGGCATCGGCGGCGTGGAAGCCCGGCACATGGCGGTGCTGCGGGGCTTCCTCTCCGACGAGCAGGTCCCCGTGGCCTTCATGCCCACCAAGGACGCGATCACCGAGGACGCCTTCGTCAGCTCGGGCTCAGGCGGGGGTGGCGGTGGCGGTGGCGGTGGCGGTGGCACCACGACCACGGCGGCCAACTAGCAGCCTCAGCGTTTGACCGGCGCCCTGCCACCACCTGGCGGTGGCGGGGCACGGCCGCGTCCGGGCCGCGGTCTCAGCTCGTTGCGAAGTCGGCGACAAGGCGGTTGACCGCGGTTGGCGATTCGAGGTGCAGCCAGTGGCCGGCGCCTTCGATCTCCTCGAAGCGGCTGCCCTCGCGGTCGAAGGCCGCGGCCGCTGCACGCGCCACGTCGATGCCCATGCACCCGTCTCGGGTGCCGTGGAGGTACATCGTTGGTTGCGGGGGAGTGGTGCCGCACGCGGCCTGTTCGCCCGAGAGGTCGGCGGATTGCGGACCGTCGCCGAGGGTGGCGCGGTAGGTCCCGAGTGCGGCGGCTAGGCGCTCGGGGCTCCTCAGCGACTCCTTGACCCGGGGGAGGTCCTGGTCGGCGTCGTAGCCGGGCGACCAGTCGGCCCAGAGGCGCTCGATGAAGGCGAGGTCGTCCGCGGCAACGGCCATCTCGGCAAGGGGGTGCTGGAAGAAGAACATGTACCAGGACCGCCGCAACTGGTCATAGGTGAAGAAGGTCATGCCCATCGCGTCCGCGGGCGGGACGGCGGCGGCGATCACTCTCCGCCACCTCGCCGGTGCGCTGCCGGCAGCGCCGTAGGCGGCCATTGCGCCCCAGTCGTGGCCGATGATCACGGCGTCGGCGTCAGCGCCGAACGCGTCGTGCAGCGCGTTGGCGTCGGCGGCGAGCGCGCCCGCCTGGTACATGCCGTCGGTGGGCACCGCGGTCGGCGCGTAGCCGCGGTTGAACGGTGCCACAGCACGGAACCCGGCATCGGCCAGGGTCGGCAGCAGGTGGCGCCAGGTCCAGGCGCCGTCAGGGAACCCGTGCAGGCACAACGCCAGCGGCCCCGTTCCGGCCTCGAGGTACGCGAACTCGAGGCCTCGGGCGGTCACGCGGTGCACGGTGCTGTTCATGGGACGAGTATGACGCCCGTCACACGCGCCCCGTGAACACGCGGCGTTCGTTAGGGTTGTCCACAAGGAAGGGGGGACCGCTGCTCAACGTCACGTTCTTCGGGGTCAGGGGCTCCACCCCGTGCCCCTGCCCGGCCAATCAGCGATACGGCGGCAACACCGCCTGTGTGGTGCTCGAGGCCCCCGGCGCCGATCCCATCGTCCTCGACCTGGGCACCGGCCTGCGCTTCTGGGGCGACACGCTCGTGGGGAACGACCCGTTCCGGGGCGTCGCGCTGGTCACCCACCTGCATTGGGACCATGTCCAGGGCCTGCCCTTCTTCACCCCCCTCCACCGCGCCGGCGCCTCCCTCGACATCTACGGCCCGCCGCAGCCCGGCCTGGGCATGGCCGCGGCCTTCGACACGTTCATGCGGCCGCCCTACTTCCCCGTCGGCATCGCCGAGTTGGACGGTGACGTCTCGTTCCACGACGTGGCCGACACCGACTTGGCCATCGGCGACGCCAAGGTGCGCGTCCGCAACGTCCCCCACGTGGGCCTCACGAACGGCTACCGCGTCGACTGGGAGGGCGTCTCCGTGGCCTACCTGAGCGACCACCAGCAACCGATCGACGGCGGGTTCGGCATCGCCGAATCGGTCCTCGACCTCTGTGACGGGGTGGACCTGCTCATCCATGATGCGCAATTCACCCCCGACGAGTTCGACAAGAAAGCTCATTGGGGGCATTGCACGGTCGACTACGCGGTGCACGTGGCCCGCGAGTCGGGGGCGCGACGACTCGCCCTCTTCCATCACGACCCGACCCACGACGACGACACCCTCGACCGCCTGGCCGGCCAAGCCCGGAGCATGGCGGACGACACGGGGATCGACGAGGTGATCTGCGCCGCCGAGGGGCTGACGGTCCTGTTGGGTTCCCGAGTCGCCGTTCCTCGGTAGTCTCGGCGGCGACCCGTCAGCCGTCCCAGGAGCACGATCGTGACCAACCCGACCAGCCCGGATGCCGCAGGAATCGACGGCGCCCACTTCCGCAACGTGCTCGGTCACTTTCCCACGGGTGTCACGGTGATCACCGCGGTGAACGAGGGGACACCCGTCGGCATGGCCATCGGCTCGTTCGCGTCGGTCTCGCTCGATCCGCCCCTCGTGTTGTTCTGTCCCCAGAAGACCTCGTCGAGTTGGCCGCTCATCGAGGCATCGGGTGCGTTCTGCGCCAACATCCTCACCGCTGACCAGGAAGACCTGTGCCGGGTCTTCGCCAGCAGGAGCGACGACAAGTTCGGGGGCGTCGGGTGGACCGCCGGCCGGTCCGGGTCGCCGGTCCTTTCCGACGTGCTGGGCTGGGTCGACTGCGAGATCGAACGCGTGCACGACGAGGGCGACCACTTCGTGGTCATCGGCCGGGCCGTCGACCTGGACGCCGCCAGCGCCGGCCTCCCCCTCGTGTTCTTCCGGGGCGGCTACGGGCGCTTCGAAGCCTGAGCCCGGTCGTGCCCGTCTACGCGCTGGGCGCGGCCGTCCCCGAGATCCATCCCAACGCCTACGTCCACCCCGACGCGGTGATCATCGGGTTGGTGACCATCGGCGCGGACGCCACCGTGTGGCCGACCGCCGTGCTCCGGGGCGACGACGGGCACATCGTCGTGGGTGCGCGCACATCGGTCCAGGACGGCACCATCGTCCATGCCACCGGCGACCACGACACGACGATCGGCGCGGCGTGCGTGGTGGGCCACAACGCACACCTCGAGGGATGCGTCATCGAGGAGGGGTCGCTCGTGGGCTCGGGCTCGGTGGTGCTGCACCGGGCCGTCGTCCGGTCGGGAGCGATCGTCGGGGCCAATGCCGTGGTGCCGAACGACATGGAAGTGCCGTCGGGGGCGATGGCTCTCGGCGTGCCGGCGGTGCTCCGCCTCGGGGCCGTGCCCTTCGGCGCGTTCGCGGAGGCCGTCGAGCTCTACGTGCAGCGAGGGCGGCGGTATCGCCACGAGCTTCGGCTCGTGACCCGCCTAGCCTGACCCGGTGATCCTCGGACCCGTCGGCCCCGCTGCGTTCGGCCCCGAACTGCAGACGGCCGCTGCGTCCGCCGACGAGGTGGTCGAACGGTGAGGGCTCGCCGCGGCGACGGCGCCCACCACGTCTGCGTGCACTTCGTCGCCGACGACCCTGACGCGCCGTCGTAGGCCGTGCCGTGCCCGTAGGCCTCCCGTGACGGAGCGCTCTCCAGGCGCCCGGCTGATCCGGTCCCTGCTGCGGCGTCAATGGCGTGGGGTGGCGGCGGGTGTGCTCGTGGGCCTGGCGTGGACAGCGGCCAAGGTGAGCGTTCCACTGCTCGTGAAGAACGCCATCGATCGGGGCATCGACCCCTTCGACGGCGCCGCGTTGCTCCGTTGGACGGCTCTCATCGTCGCGGTCGGCGTGGTGGCCGCCGTGTTCACAGGCCTCCGCCGCTACCTGGCCTTCCGTGAGAGCCGATGGGCCGAGACCGACCTGCGCGACCGGCTGTTCGCGCACCTCCAGCGCCTGCACTTCGCGTTCCACGACCAGTCGCAGACCGGTGAGCTGATGAGCCGGGCCAACACGGACCTGCAGCAGGTGCAGCAGTTGGTCGTGCTCATCCCCCTGACGATGTCCAACCTGCTGACGGTGGTGCTCGTGACGGTGATCCTCGTCACCATCGACCCCGTGCTGGCGGTACTCGCCCTCGCCGGACTGCCGTTCGTGAACGTGCTCGCCAAGCGGTTCTCCAGCCGGCTCCAGGGGCCGGTCATGGGCATACAACGGGAGTCGGCCGAGCTGGCCAGCGTGGTCGAGGAGACCGTGTCGGGCGTTCGGGTGGTGAAGGGCTTCGGCGCCCAGTCGGTGCAGGCCGACCGGCTCCGGGCCGAGGCGGACGATGTCTATCGCGAGTCGATGGCCGCCGCCGGCATCCGGGCCAGCTATCTGCCTGCGCTCGACCTGCTGCCGAACCTCGGGCTCGTCGCCGTCCTCGGCTACGGCGGCCACCAGGTACTGAACGGCACGCTGTCGCTCGGCTCGCTCGTGGCCTTCAACATCTACGTCGTGTTGCTCATCTGGCCCCTCCGCATGCTGGGGATGATCATCGCCCAGGCACAACGGGCGGTGGCCTCTGCCGAACGGGTGCACGAGATCCTCGATACGACGCCGGTGATCCTCGATCACCCGTCCGGGGCGGGGCTGCCCGCCCCCCGTTCGCCGGGGTCGCCGGTGGGAGAGGTCCGCTTCGAAGCCGTGCGGTTCGCCTATGCGCCCGACGGGCCTCCGGTGCTCGACGGCTTCGACCTGGTGGTGCCCGCGGGAGGGTCCGTCGCCGTGGTCGGCGCCACCGGCGCGGGCAAGACCACCATCGCCCGGCTCCTGCCCCGCTTCTACGACGTGAGCCAGGGCCGGGTGCTCATCGACGGCGTGGACGTGACGACCCTGGGGCTGCGTGCGCTCCGCCGGGCGGTCGGCATCGTGTTCGAGGACACCTTCCTGTTCAGCGACAGCGTGGCGGGCAACATCGCCTTCGCCGACCCCGATGCCTCCGTCGAGAGCATCGAACGCGCCGCTCGCCTGGCCGGCGCCCACTCGTTCATCGAGCATCTGCCCGACGGGTACGCGACCGAGATCGGCGAGCGGGGCTTCTCGCTTTCGGGGGGCCAGCGTCAGCGCATCGCCATCGCCCGGGCGATCCTCGCCGATCCTCGGGTGCTCATCCTCGACGACGCCACCTCGTCGGTCGACCCCGCCAAGGAGCACGAGATCCGGGATGCGATGAAGGTGGTGATGTCGGGACGCACCACCGTGGTGATCGCTCATCGCGCCGCCACGGTCGCGCTGGCCGATCGGGTGGTCGTCCTGGCCGGGGGCCGGGTGGTGGCCGACGGCACCCATGCCCACCTGTTGGCGACGAGTGATCGGTACCGGGAGATCCTGGCGTCGACGGAGCGGCAGGGCGCCTCGGATGGCTCGGGCGCCACCGGCGGCGCCGGCCTGGACCTCGCGGGAGCCGGCAACTGATGTGGAACCAGGCCGGAGTGGACGCGGCCGACCAACTCGATGCCGAGCAGGCGCGCCGGTTGGGGCGCCGGGCGGCGGCCATGCTGCGCCCGTACCGGGGTCAGGTCGTCCTGGCGTGCGTCCTCCTCGTGGTGTGGACGCTGACGATCCTGGCCGGGCCGTTGCTCGTGCGCTACGGCATCGACAACGGCATCAGCGCGGGAGATGCGGCCGCGCTCGACCTGGCGGTCGCGGCCTACGTGGTCGTGGCCCTGGTCGCGTACGTCGTGTACCGCGGCCAGGTCCTGGTCGTCAGCCGGGTGGGCGAGTCGTTCCTGCGGGACCTGCGCCTGGCGGTGTTCGACAGGCTCCAGCAGCTCTCGATGCCGTACTACGACCGGGAGAAGGCCGGGGTGGTGGTGTCTCGCATGACGTCCGACGTCGACTCGATGGCCGAGCTCGTCCAGATGGGCTTGCTGCAGTTCGTCAGCAACGTCCTGCTGCTGGTGCTCTCGATCGTGGTCCTGGTCGCCGTGTCGTGGCAGCTGTCACTCGTGTGCCTGCTGGCGCTGCCGTTCGTCGTTCTGGCCAGCATCAAGTTCCAACGTGACTCCAACGAGGCCTATCTGGTCGTGCGCGACCAGATCGGGGGGACGTTGTCGAACCTCCAGGAGTCGATCGCCGGCGTCCGGGTGATCCAGGCCTTCGGCCGGGAGGGCGCCCAGAGCCGACGCTTCGCCGAGCGCAACCGCGTGCTGTACGACGCGCACATGGCGTCGGTGAAGGTGCAGGCCTGGTACCTGCCGGTGATCGAGTTCGCCGGTATCGGCACCACCGCCGCCGTGGTCGGGTTGGGCGGGTGGCTGGTCCACCAGGGCACGGTCACCATCGGCACCGTCACCTTCTTCGTGCTCACCCTCTCGAACCTCTTCGAGCCGGTGCAACAGCTGAGTCAGCTCTTCAACACGGTGCAGTCGGCGGGCGCCGGTCTCGCGAAGGTCTACGAGGTGCTCGACACCCCGGTCGACGTCGCCGAGCGTCAGGCTGCCGTCGACCTGCCCGGCGAGGGCGAACTGGTCGTCTCGGGAGTGTCGTTCGCCTACGGCGACGGCCCGACGGTCCTGCGGTCGGTCGACCTGACGATCTCGGTGGGGGAGCGCCTCGCTCTCGTCGGGCCCACCGGTGCGGGCAAGTCGACCCTGGCCAAGCTCGTGGCCCGCCTGTACGACCCCACCGAAGGCACCGTCACCTTCGGTGGCGTCGACCTGCGCGACGCGACCCTGCGCTCGCTCCGGGAGCGGATCGTGGTCGTCCCCCAGGAGGGCTTCCTCTTCGCGGGCTCGATCCGCGACAACGTGCGTATCGGCCGTCGGCATGCCTCGGATCGAGACGTCGAGGACGCGCTCGCTGCGATCGGCGCGCTCGAACGGTTCGCGGCGCTGCCGGAGGGGGTCGACACCGAGGTGCGCGAGCGGGGCTCTCGGCTCTCGGCGGGCGAGAAGCAATTGGTGTCCCTCGCTCGGGCCGCGCTCGCGGACCCGAGCCTGCTGGTGCTCGACGAGGCCACCTCGAGCCTCGACCCCGGGACGGAGGCCCTGGTCGAGGTGGCCATGGACCGCCTCATGCAAGGGCGCACCGTGGTGGTCATCGCCCACCGGCTGTCCACCGCCGAGCGAGCCGACCGGGTCGGCGTGGTCGACGCCGGTGGACTGGCCGAGCTCGGCACCCACGACGAGTTGCTTGCCGAACACGGCCGTTACGCGGCCCTGTTCAAGACCTGGTCTGGTGCACCCGAGGCCCTCGACCGAGCGGACCGCTCGACCTGAGCATCGGGTGTGCTACACCGCGAACACGTGGCCGAAGTACGGCCGGACGGCACCCGAGTCCATGGGCGCGGCGAAGAGGTGCCCTTGGGCGCCGTCACACCCGAGGGCCCGGAGCTCGGCCAGCTGCTCGACGTTCTCGACCCCCTCGGCGATCACCTCGAGGTTCAGGTTGTGGGCGAGGCTGATGATGGCCGCGGCGATGGCCGAGTCCATCGGATCGGGCCCGAGGCCGTCCACGAACGAGCGATCCGCCTTCAGGGTGTCCACCGGGAGCTGTTGCAGGTTCATCAGCGAGGCGGCGCCCCTGCCGAAGTTGTCGATCGCGAGCGACACGCCGACGGCGCTGAGCGCTTCGAGCGCGGCGATGGAGGAGGACACGTCGCCCGTCAGCACCGCTTCGGGAACCTCCAGGCTGATGAGGGAGGGGTCGACCCCGAACTGGTTGAGCAGGTTGGACAAGATGTCGGGGAGGTTGGGCTGGGCGAGCTGGCGGAGCGACAGGTTGACCGCGACGCGCGGTGCGCGGGGCCCGAGCTCGGCCTGCCACCGGGCAGCGTCCTCACAAGCCTGGTGCAGAACCGCGAGACCGAGGCCGACGATGAGGCCGGTGTCCTCTGCGAGGGGGATGAACTCGGAGGGCGGAATGGCGTCCCTGTCGGGATGGTTCCAGCGGGCGAGGGCCTCCACGCTCACGACGAGGCCGGTCCGCAGGTTGACCTGGGGCTGGTACTGCACCTTGATGTCGCCCTCGGTGATGGCGGTGCTCAACTCCTCGGCGAGCATGCGACGGCTCGTGGTGCGTCGGCGCATGGCCTCGTCGTAGAGCTCGAGCCGCGCCCGGCCGTTCTCCTTGGCTCGGTACATCGCCGCATCGGCGTTCCGGAGGAGCGCCTCGGGCTGATCGCCCCGAGCGGACACCGCCAGTCCGGCGCTCGTGGTCATCGTCAGTTCGAGGCTCGCCACCCCGAACGGGTTGTCCTCGATGGCGGCGCACACCCGCTGGGCGGCGGCGACTGCATGGTCGGCGTTGTCGACCTCGTCGAACAGGACCACGAACTCGTCGCCGCCGAGGCGGGCGACCGTGTCGGCGGGACGCAACACGCCTGCGATCCTCTGCGAGACCTGGCGGAGCAGTTCGTCGCCCACGTCGTGGCCTCGATTGTCGTTGACCGCCTTGAAGCGGTCGAGGTCGAGGAAGAGCAGTCCGACGATGGTGCCGTCCCTCCGTGTGCGGGCGATCGCCGCTTCCAGGTGGTGCAGCAGCAGCGAGCGGTTGGGTAGGCCGGTGAGCGGGTCGTGGGTGGCCTGGTGGGCCAGCTCGTTCTCGGCTTGGCGCCGGTCCGTGACGTCCCGACCCATCGTCGAGATCCGTACCAGGACGCCGTCGTCGTCGAACTCCCCGGCCACCGACTGCGACACATGACGCTCCTCGCCGTCGACGGAGCGCATCACCAGCTCGCCGCTCCAGGTCTCGCCGCGGAGGAGGACGGGTCGGACGTCCTCGACGTACACGCCGTCGGATGACTCGGTGAGCAGGTCCTTCATGACGAGCCCGTCGAGGTCGACGTAGCCGAGCAGGTCACGCGCCGCGCCGTTCAGGTACCTGACCTCGCCGGATCCCTCGTCGAACACGACCACGAGGTCGGTGCTCGACTCGACGATGGCGGCCAGGCGGGTGCTGTGCTCGCGGGCAGCCACCAGCGTGCTCACGTCGTCGAGCGATCCGACGGTGCCGGTCGGGGTGCCGAACCTGTCCCGAACGACGGTCAGGGCGCACTGGACCCACCGAATGCCGTGACCTCGGGCCACGATCCGGAACCGGCCGTCGAATCGGGCGCCTTCGGCGGTGGCTTCGGCCCACGCCGCCACCGTCTCCGCACGGTCGTCCGGGTGGATCAGGTCGAAGGCGCGCAGCCGGAAGGTCTCGGGGCCGCCGATGCCTGTCATCTCCGAGAACCGTGGGTTCACGTACGTGAGGCGGCCCTCGAGGTTGCACCGGAACACGGCGACCGGCAGAGACTCGGACATCGAGCGCAGGTGGGCCTCGCTGTCCCGGAGGTCGTCCCCTGCCCGCTTGGCCTCGGTGACGTCCGAGAACGACGCCACGACCGCCCCGGGATCGCCGCCGTCGAACTCGAGGGGGCTTGCGCTGATCTCGATCCAGATGCGGGCACGTCCCGGCGGTGTGATCCCGACGATCATCGCAGGCGGTCGGGTGTGCTCCCGACGGGCTCGTTCGGCGGGGAGGTCGCCGGGGTCGATGGGCCCGCCGTCGACATCCACCAGGTTCCAGGTCTCCCACGGGATCCGGAGCGCGAGCAGGTCTTCGCGACTGACGCCGAGGATCTCGTGGGCCCGGGTGTTGCACGCCTCGATCTCGCCGGTCGGCGTGTAGATGGCGATACCGCACGGCAGCGAGTCGATGATTGCCACCGACCGTGGCTCCGTCTCCGGCAAGGTCCCCTGGTCGTCGAGCACGGCGGTGAGGTCGAGCACCGATCCGGCGAATCCGACGAGGGCGCCGTTGCGATCACGGACCGGTGTGGCGCGTAGGTCGGTCCAGCGGACCTCGCCGTCCCGCGTGAGGATCCGGGCGCGCAGCTCGAGATCGGCTCCGACCGAGCAGGCGTGTCCCCACGCGCTCCAGACAGCCTGTCGGTCCTCCGGATGGACGAGCGCCCACGCCTCGTGGTCCTGGAGGGGCAGCACGCCCGAGAAGCCCGTGATCTCCCGCCACTTGGCATTGGCCCTGACCACCTGGCCGCGCCGGTCGGCCACGATGAGCCCGACGGGAGCGTCCTCGAACGCGGGTGGGCGAGGCCCCTCGCGCCACGCGAGTGCGGGGTCGTCGGCCCCGTCCGGCGGGAGCCTCGTCTCGAGGTCGGTCGTGGTGGGTGTGCTCATCGGCGCTGTCTGCCGTCGGCCTCGGCTCGGTGGTCGGTCCACGCGACTATCGGCATCGACAGCCCGCCCTGAAGCCGAGGCGTCGGTGTCGGCCCGGCGTGGTGCGTGACCGACGGGTCGGGACGACCCGGGAGGTCGAAGGCGCTCCGGGTGAGGAGGAGCCGAGTGGCCGGTTTGTTACTATGCGCGTAGGACTAATTGCGACCATCCTCCAGGGAGTCGAAAACCATGGCCACCAGCGAACTCGACCTTGATCTCGGCCGCTACAAGCTGGGGTGGAGCGACGAAGAGGACTACGTCTTCAAGCCCAAGCGCGGCCTCACCCGCGACATGGTGCGCGAGATGTCGTGGATGAAGGGCGAGCCGGACTGGATGCGCGAGTACCGCATGAAGTCGCTCACCCACTTCGAGCGGCGCCCGATGCCCCACTGGGGTGGCGACATGTCGGGGATCTTCTTCGATGACATCTACTACTACATCAAGCCCACCGACCATCAGGTCGACGCCTGGGACGAGCTCCCCGACTCGGTGAAGAACACCTACGAGAAGCTCGGGATCCCCGAGGCCGAGCGCAAGTACCTCGCCGGGGTCACCGCCCAGTACGAGTCCGAGGTCGTGTACCACAAGAACCGTGAGGACCTCGAGCAACAGGGCGTCATCTTCACCGACATGGACACCGCGCTGCGCGAGCACCCCGAGCTGGTGAAGGCCTACTTCGGCACCATCATCCCGAAGAACGACAACAAGTTCGCCGCCCTCAACTCGGCGGTCTGGAGTGGTGGCAGCTTCATCTACGTGCCGCCCGGCGTGAGCGTCGAGATGCCGCTGCAGGCCTACTTCCGCATCAATGCCGAGAACATGGGCCAGTTCGAGCGCACCCTGATCATCGCCGACGAAGGCTCGCAGGTGCACTACATCGAAGGGTGCTCGGCGCCCGTCTACACCACCGACTCCCTGCACTCGGCGGTCGTCGAGATCGTGGTCAAGCCGTCGGCACGGGTCACCTACACGACCATCCAGAACTGGTCGAACAACGTCTACAACCTGGTCACCAAGCGGGCACGGGTCGAGGCCGAGGGTCACATGGAGTGGATCGACGGCAACATCGGCTCGCGGCTCACCATGAAGTACCCCGCCGTCTACATGGTGGGGCCCAAGGCGTCGGGCGAGGTGCTGTCGGTCGCGTACGCCGGCCAGGGCCAGCACCAGGATGCCGGAGCCAAGATGGTGCACGCCGCTCCCGAGACCAGCTCGAAGATCGTTTCCAAGTCGATCTCGAAGGACGGTGGGCGCACCAGCTACCGGGGCCTCGTGCGGGTGGAGGACGACGCGCCGGGCTGCGTGAGCCACGTGCAGTGCGACGCCCTCATCCTCGACGAGCACAGCGTGTCCGACACCTTCCCGTACATGGAGGTGGGGGCGCGGGACGCACGGATCGGCCACGAGGCCACCGTCTCGAAGGTCGCCGACGAGCAGTTGTTCTACCTGATGAGCCGCGGCCTCTCCGAGGAGCAGGCCATGGGCATGGTGGTGAACGGCTTCATCGAGCCCGTCACCCGCACCCTGCCCATGGAGTACGCAGTCGAGTGGTCGCGCCTCATCGAGCTCCAGATGGAGGGCTCCGTCGGCTGAGCCGCAGCGGCGCCGTGGGCGCTGTTGTCCGCGAAGTGGTGGCAGCTACACTTGCCGCCGATCAGAGGGCGCGGACCCATCGAGAGCCGACGAAGGAATTGCGAGCGGATGACGTTGGGTGACGGGTCGGTCCGGTCGCAGGAGGGTCCCGCCGTGACATCGCCGGGTGTGGTCGCCGAGCGGTCGCATCCTGCCCGCGGGGCCTTCGTCGCCGCGATCGTGGTGGGCGGCCTGCTCCGCCTGGTCTGGGTGGTCGTGGTGACCCGAACGCCCCAATTCCCGACCGATCCGTCGGAGTACCTGCGCATCGCGCTGGAGCTCACCAACGGCGACACCCCGACCTTCGGCGGCGCCGGTGGGCCGAGTGCGTACTGGTCGCCTGGCTACCCGATCGTGCTGGCCCCGTTCGTGGGCTTCGCGGATGCCACCGGTTGGCTCAGCCCGGCGTTCGCAGCATCGCTCGTGAACGCGGTGGCCGGCACGCTCACCATCTGCTTCACCGGGATGCTGGCGGAGCGTTGGATCGGGCTCCGGGCCCGGGCCATCGCGGCGTGGCTGGTGGCGCTGAGTCCCGCGCTCATCTACTACACGTCGACCGCGCACACCGAGACGGCGTTCACGCCCGTCTTCTTGGGAGTGATCCTGCTGGCCGGCTCTCGGGACGACGACGTCCCTCGTCGCAATTGGCTGCTCGCCGGTCTGCTGGTCGGCCTCGCGGTGCTGTTCCGCGCCCCCGGGATCATCGGGCTCGCGGTGCCGGTGCTCGCCCTTCGGGTGCGGCGCGGGTCGTGGCGCGCCTCGTGGAGGGACGGGGTCCGGGCGTCGGGTCTCGTCCTCGCGGGAGCTGCGGTCCTGCTGGTGCCTTGGACGATTCGCAATGGCGTGCAAGTGGGAATCTGGAGCCCCGGCTCGACCAGCAACGCGTCCGCTCTGTGCTTCGGCCACAACGACGACATCTCGGTCGACTGGGAGAAGAGCCTGGCCAATCCGCAGCTGCGGATCGAGTGCTTCCGCGGCTCGCCGTACGATGACGCCGAGCAGTACCGCTCCCGCGGGCTGCCCGTTCCCCCGGACCTCGGCACCGCCGGGCCGGATGAGGTCGCGTGGTACCAGGCGAGGGTGTCCGACGCGGTGCACTGGGCTGTGACCCACCCGATCACCGAGGTGAAACTGGTCGGGCACAAGGTGTGGGAGACATGGAGCGACGAGGGGCGAGTGGTCGACAGCGCCCGGAACTACGAACGCACCAACTGGGCGGGGGCATGGCAGGACCCCCTGGGCGCGCTGGCCAACGTGTGGCTGTGGGTCGTCTGCCTGCTGGCGCTGGCCGGCCTCGTGCTGGTGCCCGCGTGCCGTCGGGCGTCGCCCATCTGGGTCCCGATCATCTTGTTCACCGTCGCCATCGTCGCCGCCGTCGCCCAACCTCACTATCGCTATCCGGTCATGCCGCTCGTCGCGGTTCTCGCCGCGGGGCTCCTCTCGCGTCGAGCAGAGGAGCACGCGCCATGAGCACGGCTGACACCGGATCATCGGCGCCCACCGTGATCCAAGGCGAGTTGCCGGCGCCCTGGTGGGGTGCGGGAGAGCCACCCGCCCGCTCCCGTCACCGGGCACTCTCGCTCCTGCTCCCGGTCGGCGTGGCGCTGTTGGTGGCGGGACTCCTCGTGTCACGCGACCGATGGGTCGGAGCAGTCGTGCTCGTCACGGTGATCACGGGCGTGACCGTTGCGAGGGTCACGTCGCCGGCATTCGACCGGTCGTTCGTGCGCGGGCTCGACTGGTTCGGGCGGGCGGTGGGCCATGTCCTTCGCTGGGGCCTGCTCTCGGTGACGTTCGCCCTGTTCTTCGTGCCGGCGGCTGTGTTCGAGTTGGTGTTCCACCGGGGTCGGCTCGGCCGCCCGCGCGGCCTGGGCGAAGGGTGGATCCCCAAGGTGGCGATGGGCCCGACCGGTTCACCGAAGCGGGGGTTCGGCACCGAGCCGGCGGTCGTCCCCGGTGCCAAGCGGTCGAAGCTGGTCACCGCGGTGTTCGTCGTCGCCGTGCTCGTGGCCGTCGACCTCGCCGTCGGGGTCGTGATGACGGCGACCGAGACACTCCCGCCCATCGACCGGGGTGACCTGGTCGCTCAGATCGAGCAATCGCTGTCCCGCGACATGGGCAATCCGCCGATCAACGCCGCTCCCTGGGCGCCGCAACATGGCCAGGACATGGCTGCGTTCGAGCTGCAGACCAACGACTACGTCCCCTACATCGTGCGCGGGCACAACGACTTCACGAGCGAGACCGTCAACGTCAACGAGCGCGAGCGCNNTTCTTCGGTGGTTCGGTGATGTTCGGAGTGGGCCAGCGCGACGAGCACACGATCCCGTCGGCCTTCGCCCGCATCGCGGAGGCGAACGGGGTCGCCGTCGAGGTGCACAACTACGGCTTCCCGGCATGGGTGGCCTGGCAGGAGCACCAGTACCTGGAGCGGCTCCTCAGTGCGGGCGAGCAGTTCGACATGGTCGTGTTCCTGGACGGGTTCAACGAGTTCGACGTCCAGATGACCGACTTCAACCCCGATCCGACGCACCACTCGGCGGTGGTCATCGACGGGTTGATCCGCGACTTCCGCGAGGAGCGGGCGACCCCGCCCGACACCCTCGACGGGTTGTCGGAGCTGATGGACAGCTACCGGCGCAACAGCGCCGCGTGGCGGTTCTACGACACGGTCACGGAGCGTCAGCCGTCGCTGCCCGGCGCCGACCTGGCGGTGCAGGGCACGCCCGAGGAACAGACCGAAGCCGCCCTCGACATCTACCAACGTGCCCTCGGACTGGTCGATGACCTCGCCCTGGACCACCAGGTGCCGGTCCGGTACTTCTGGCAGCCCCGTGCCGCCGGCTGGGAGCCGGCCATCACCGACCGCCTGCCAGAGCAGGTCACCGACCTGACCCACGTCTTCGACGGCCAGCAGTGCTTCTACGACGTCGTGCACACCGACGAGGCGTGCGCTCGCCAGATGGCACAGGCCATGTGGGACCGGGTGGGCCCCGAACTCGCAGCCCAGGGGGCCGTGGCCGGCGGATGAGCCAGGGGTCGGCGGCACGGACCTGGGACGTCGGGCCTTTCCCTGGTAGATTCCGTCGGATGTCATCGACGAGCGTGACGCTCGGTCGACCAGTGGGGCGATTGTCCACGAGAGTGGCGCTGGTGCGACCGAACACCATCGTTTTTCCGAAGAGCTTCTCCTGGTATGGGCCGGTGCCCCCGATCGGGTTGGCCTACATCGCCGCCGTGCTCCGCGACAGCGGTCACCAGGTCGACGTGATCGATTCCGCGGGCGAGGGGATCGACCGCATCGTCGATGTCGACAGCCCCATCGGACGCCTGCGGCAATGCGGGCTTCCGATCGACGAGATCGTGGACCGCATCCATCCCGACACCAAGATGATCGGGATCACCCACATGTTCCTGCACGAGTGGCCCCACGTGCGCGAGATCGCCGAGGCCATCCGGAAGCGCTTCCCCGACGCCTTCATCGTCTGTGGTGGCGAGAACGCCACGGGCTACTGGAAGTGGATGTTCGAGCAGACCGACGCCATCGACGCCTGCGTGCTGGGTGAGGGCGAGCTGACCGTGGTCGAGCTGGCCGACCGAGTGGCCAACGGCGTGCCGCTCGACGGGTTCGAGGGTGTGGTCTTCCGCAACGGCGGCGAGGCCTGTGACGGGGGCCTGACCACACGCATCACCACCAAGAAGCTGCCCGAGGTGCCCCGGCCCGCCTGGGAGCTCTTCCCGCTGGACGAGTACTTCCGCTTCGCCGACTCGTTCGGCGTCAACCGGGGTCGCTCGATGCCGGTGCTCGCCACCCGCGGGTGTCCCTACAAATGCTCGTTCTGCTCGTCGCCGCAGATGTGGACCACCCGGTACGTGGTGCGTGAGCCGGACGAGGTCGCCGACGAGATCGCCGACTACGTCGAGCGCTACGGCGTCCGCAACGTCAACTTCTGCGACCTCACGGCCATCACCAAGCGCCAGTGGACGCTGCGGTTCTGCGACGCCCTCGAGGAGCGGGCCCCCGGCCTCATCTGGCAGCTACCTGTCGGCACCAGGGCCGAAGCCCTCGACGCCGAGGTGCTGCAGCGGCTGTGGGACACGGGTTGCCGCAACATCACCTACGCCCCCGAGGCCGGTGGCGAGCGCATGCTCGAGATCTACGACAAGCGGGTCAGCCTCGACATGATCCTGACGTCCCTGCGCGACGCCAAGCGGATCGGTCTCGTCACCAAGATCAACATCATCATCGGCCACCCCGAAGAGCGCTGGTCCGACCTGTTGAAGTCGTTCCGCTTCATGATGCGCGCCGCACGGGCCGGGGCCAACGATGCCGCGGTGATGATATTCGGCCCCTATCCCGGTAGCGCCGACTTCAAGAAGCTGGTCGACGCCGGCATCCTCGAGGTCACCGAGGAGTATCCCTACACTGCCCTGTCCTGGTCGTCGGGCATGCACCAGAGCTACAACCCGCGCATGAGCACCCGGAAGCTGCGCACCGCGCAGTTGCTGATGCTGTGCTCGTTCTACGGCGTGGCCAACGTGCTTCGGCCGAAGCGCCTCCTCGGCTACGCCCGGACCTGGTTCGGCAAGGACGAAGAGGCCACCCAACTCGACGCCCTGCTCCGTCAGCGTCGTCGGGGGCTGGGTTCGGGTGCGCCCGAGCGCCAGCGCGAGCCCGAACCCACGGCTGCCTGAGCCAGGCGTTTGGCCAGGCAGCCCCCACCGGCGGACTAGTGTCGGACGCCGTGTTGAAGCTCGACTACACCGCCATCCTGGAGCGGCTCGGTGACCACGGGATGGTGCACCGGACCGTGCAGTTGGACACCGAGGGTGAGTACCTGCCCACGGACGTGGACTGGAACAACAAGGACGTCCTGCACCGCAACTTCGTGCACAGCCTGATCAACGACATCGTCTGCGTGGCCGAGCACGACCTGCAGGCGTCGATCAGCTTCCAGAAGGTGCTCGGGGTGCCCTTCCCCCTGATCCTGGTGCACTACGACACCGAGCCCAACCACCAGACCCACTTCGTGACCGTGATGGCCTGGACCATGGTCACCGAGCACGAGTTCATCGCGCTCACGCCCACGCGCACGCGGGCCGTCACGACCTACACCGTGGCGGCGCGGCCGTTCTGGATGCTCTTCTGGCCGGCGATCCGCTTCCTCCTGCGCAAGAACCACCGCAAGCTCATGTCCGAGGACCGCGTCCTGCGGGAACGCCGCGGCAAGCTGCGCTCGTGGGGCTACACCTACAAGGGCGACGGCGCGCCGCGCGACATACGCGACACGCTGCACGTCGGGGCCAACAACGTGGTGGTGCCCGACCCGCCGATGCCGGCGCCCGTGTACCCGCCCATCCCCGTCGACGAGGTGGTCGAGGGCGGTTGGGCCTATGTGGGCCGCAACGACCATCTCGGCCTGAAGCTCACCAGGGAGGGCCGCAAGCTCCTCGCGTTTGCCCGTATGTGCCCGCACGAGGGCGCCGACCTCGACCCGTTGCCCATCGAGGGGCGTTGCCAGGTGTGCCCCTGGCATGGTCGGAAGCTCACGCCGGTGGCCGTACTGGACCTCGGCGACGACGAGGTGAGTGCCGACACCGACCGCCACCACCTCGCGGTCGCCGACGGGATGGTGCGTGTCACGGTCACGACGGTCGCGCCAGGCGCACTCACCAGCCCGGGCGGGGCGGACTGAGTTCGCAAGCAGGCCCGCATCACCCCTGGGATCCGCCCCCTCGTCCCTCGTCCCTCGTTCACCTCGCCGAGCCCCTCGAGCTGCGGGCGGCCGAACCGGGTGCGCCATTTTGCCCGCTCGATCCCTGGCAAGATGGCGGGATGCCGATGCGCGAGGACTGCAAGTACTTCGAGAGCCGCTCGTATGCCAACGGCGAGACGGTTCGCAAGTGCGATCTCGATCTCGCCCCCGAAGCCCCGTGGCGATGCCCGGCGGATTGCCCCAAGTACACCCGGCGGCTCGCCGACGTGGGGTGGAGCCACGGCACCCTGGTCACGCCACCGTCTCCGGCCGAGCCACCGAGCCTGGGCCAGGACGACGGCAGCGTGGCTGCGCTGCTCGACGAGGCCGAGAACATCATCAATGCCGCCGGCCCGCAGGTTCTGGCCGACCTGGAGGCCGACCGGGGTCGCAAGGGTCGCTTCCGCCGGAAGAAGAAGCGCAAGAAGTAGCCCGGAGGGTCCCGTTGCACGGGCACGATCCGAGCCGCTGAGCTCCTCCTGCCGCCGGTAGGATGAGCGTCTGCGGGGTCAGTCGTGGCTCCCTCTCGCCTCGCGCGAAGCGACCGAGTCCCATGAGGCACTGATTCGACCCATGTCACAAGCCGACGCTGTCACCGCCTCCGCTGGGCCCGACTGGCTCCAGCGCCGTCGCGCCCGTTCCGCCGAGCGATTCGCGGACGCCGCCCTTCCCACCACCGACGAGGAGGTGTGGCGCTATGGCCGCATCGGCGAGTTCGTGGCCGACGACTTCGCGCTCGTCGCCGCGCCCTCGGACAACGCGGCCATCGTCGAGCAGTGCCGGCAGCGCGCCGATGCGGTGGTCGGTCCCCGGTCGGGCCTGTTGGTGCTCGTCGACGGCCACCTGGTTCACGCCGACCTCGACGAAGCGCTCGCGGCGGCGGGCGTGGTCTTGTGCGCCGCTGCAGCCGCAGCCACCGGCGAAGCGGTGCTCGGAGCCGTGGTCGGTGCACCCGACGACTACTTCGGGGCGCTCAGCGACGGCTTTGCCCCGTTCCCTGCCGTGCTCGACGTGCCTCGCGGGGTGGACGTCGACTTGCCGATCGTGGTGGTCCAACACACCGCGGCCGCCGACGCGCTGTCGCTTCCCCGCCTCGCGGTCCGCGCCGGCGAGAACAGCGCCTTCACGTTGGTCGACCTACAGGTGTCGGCTGACGTGCGCGCCGTGGTCGTGCCGGTCGTCGAGCTCGATCTCGGCGCGTCGGCGCGGGTCACGTACCTGGCTGTGCAGGACCTCGGTCGACAGGTGTGGCAGATCGGCACGCAGGCGTCGAGGGTGGGCACGCAGGGCCAACTCGTGTCGGCCACTGCGGCTCTGGGTGGCGACTATGCCCGCTTGCGTACCGACTGCGCGCTCACCGGAAGGGGGGCATCGGGCGACCTGCTCGCGGTGTACTTCGGCGATGGCACCCAGACGCTCGACTTCCGCACGTTCCAGGACCACGTCGCGCCCGACACCACGAGCAACCTCTTGTTCAAGGGCACCGTTGGTGGGCACTCGCGGTCGGTCTACACCGGCCTCATCCGTGTCCGCCCCGACGCGCGGGGCACCAACGCGTTCCAGACGAACCGTAACATCAAGCTCTCCGAGCACGCCTGGGCCGAGTCGGTGCCCAACCTCGAGATCGAGAACAACGACGTCCACTGCAGCCACGCCTCGGCCGTGGGTCCCATCGACGAGCAGCAGCGGTTCTACCTGGAGAGCCGGGGCGTGCCGCCCGCCGTCGCCGAGCGCCTGGTCGTCGCAGGGTTCTTCACCGAGGTGCTCAACCAGATACCCGTCGCGCCCCTCGTCGCCATGCTGCGCGGGCGCATCACCGACAAGCTCGAAGGGCCGGTGGACTGATGGCGACACGCGAGCGTCTCTGCGCCGTGGACGAGATCGAACCTGGCACCGCCCGCGCCGTCAGCATCGGTGACCGCCGGCTGGCCCTGGTCCGTATCGATGACGACGTGTATGCCCTGGGCGACCAGTGCACCCACCAGGACATCTCGCTGTCGGAGGGAGAGGTGCTGGTGGAAGAGCGCCAGATCGAGTGCTGGAAGCACGGCAGCGCGTTCTCGCTGGAGACGGGGGAGCCCTCCTCGCTGCCGGCCACCAAGGCCGTGGCGACCTACGAGGTCGATGTCGTCGACGGCGACGTCTGGGTGGTGATCGCATGAGCGCGACGCACGAGTTGGTGATCGAGGGCCTGCGGGCCTCGGTCGAGGGCCGCGAGATCCTCCAGGGGGTGGACCTGACCGTGCGCAGCGGCGAGGTCCATGCGGTCATGGGGCCCAACGGGTCGGGCAAGTCCACGCTCTCGCACGTCATCACCGGCCGTCCCGGCTACGAGGTCACCGGCGGGTCGGTGACGCTCGACGGTATCGACCTACTGGCACTGGCCCCGTGGGAGCGCGCCCAGGCCGGCCTGTTCCTGGCGATGCAGTACCCCACCGAGGTCCCTGGTGTTTCGCTCGAAGATCTCTTCACCGAGTCGTTCCGGGCCAGCGGCCGCGATTTCGCAGACATGCGCGCCCGCATGGTCGTCGAGGCCGAGCGCATCGGCTTCGACGAGCGTTTCCTCGCCCGCGAGCTGAATGTCGACCTGTCGGGCGGCGAGCAGAAGCGCAACGAGACGCTGCAGCTGGGCGTCCTCCAGCCGGCCATTGCGATCCTCGACGAGCTGGACTCAGGGCTCGACGTGGATGCGTTGCGCATCGTCAGCCGCCGGATCGAAGAGGCGACCACCCAGTGGGGGCTGGGCGTGCTGGCCATCACCCACTACAGCCGCCTGCTGCACGAGCTGAAGAGCGACCACGTCCACATCCTGGTGGGCGGCCGCATCCGCGAATCGGGCGGGCCGGAGCTGGCCGAGGCGCTCGAGGTCGACGGCTACGCCCGCTTCGGCGTCGACGAGCCCGTCACCGAAACGCCCATCGCCGCCGGCGGGGCCGATCCGTTCGCCGACCCGTTGGCCTGAGCGCGCCCAGGGCGCCGATCAGTTGTCGGGCGCAGGCAGTGCGTACACGGTGATGGGGATGTCGTCCCAGGTCCGCCGAGCGGCCTCGAGGAGCGCCTCGGGGGGCTTCTCGCCGTCGATGACCGGGAACTGCGTGTCCTCACCGAACTGCACCAGGTAGACGAGCGCGATCACCCCAGGATCGAGCTCGGCGACGGGGTTGTCGGACGCCAGGAGCTCGTCGGCCGCCGCGCACTCGCCTTGGAACCCGGTGCTGGCCAGCTCGGGGCAGAGCAACCGGGGCATGGTCCCCACCAGCGCATCGAGGGGCTCCGGATTGGTCTCGCGGGCGAAGTCTGCGAGCTGGCCCGCCACCTCGGCGGCCTCGGCCTCGTCCCGGTTCTCCGGTTCGTAGGTGGCGATGACCTGCCACTCGTCGCCCGGTGAGGGGATGATCGAATCGGCGACAAGGATGTGACCGGCCGACGGCCTGGCGGCATCGTCCAGATTCACGCGGAGGCCGGGGGCGCGCGCATCGATGCCGGTGTAGACCCCTTCGGCCTCGAGGCTGGCCTTGAAGCCGATCACGACCGTGCCGATGGTGCGCCCGCCGATCACCCAGGCGTGCCATTGGCCGTCCGATTCGAGGCGGGGTGCGGCCTGGTCGACGAGAGTGCTGGTGGTCTCGTACGCCCAGGGGTACTGCTCGGTCGACGCGTCGATCGGCCCCGGCACGGCGACGGCGACGGCGCCGATGACGAGGGCACCGATGGCTACCGGCGCCAGGAGGCCGGTCGCGCGCTCGAGTCGGGTGCTGAGCAGCGGGGCAATGACGAGCCCGGCCGTGAACACCACGAAGGCACCGACGGGCGAGGACGCCAGCGTCCGGTAGATGCCGAACCCCTCGTCGGCCGGCGTGGTCGCCAGGGAGACGACCATGAAGAAGAGCGCCGCTGCGGCGATGACGAGGTAGGCCCACTCGATGCGTCCCATCGTCCGCCGGCGGTGCACGGCGACGGCGGTGACGGCACCGAGGAGCAGCAATGTCAGCACCACGGCGCCGGCATTGGGCGCGGTGAAATCCGACGCTGATTGCACGGGATTGTACAAGATGGCCTTCGCCTGCTCGGCGATGGCGGCACCCGGCCCGTCGACCGAGCCTGCGGCGGTGCGTGAGGCGCGGTACAACTCTCGGACGTTGCCGCCCCGGTGCGCCAGGGCTTCGTAGATCGGGCCCCACCAGCACACGGCGAAGAGGACCACCGAGATCAGCACCGACCGGCGCTCCGGTCGGGTGAGGGTGACCAGCCGCTTCGCCCGCCCGGCGAGCGCGTCCGGGGCCTCAGGGCCTGCGGCGACGCGCCGCCAGCGCAGGACCAACACCGCCAACACGGTTGTGCCCGCGATGGCAGCGACAGGCAACGCGTAGCGCATCGTGGCCGCGATGGGAAACGACGTGGCGAGCACCCAGAGTGGAAGCAGGCTGCTCTGGCCGGCGACGAGGGCTGCGCACAGGTACAGGAAGAGGGCGATGACGAGCAGCGCCAGGGTGGTCTTGAACGGGGGGTACAGGAAGGCCGTTCCTCCGAGCGACCAGCACATCAGCAGGGTCGTGATCCAGGCCCACGCCGCAGCGGCCGGTCCCGCGGTGCGCAGCGCGACGTAGCCGATGAGAACGATGGCGCTGACGGAAACGAAGGCGGCGCCGAGCAGCAGGCCCATCGGGCCCCCGAAGACCTTCACGAAGGGGGCCAGAACGTAATAGACCATCGGGCCCGGGTGGAACGGGTGGCTCCCGTAGCGAGTGCCTGACGCGACCTCACCGGTGAGCGGGGTGTTGGCGGTGAAGACCTGACGGGTGACCGTCAGCATCGTGCCGTTGTCACCGATCGGGTACCAGCCGTCGGCACCTGCCTGCAGCGCGGCGATGGCGAAGGGGGCGGCGACGATCACGGCCAGGAGCACACCCGTCCATCGCTGCTGGGTGGTCAGGTCACGCAGGCGTCGACCCTCCCAGAACGAACGCGCGGAAGAACGGGGAGTCATGCCCCAGACATTCGCACATCACCGGGGTCCAATCCCACCGCCCCCGCAGGCGCGAGGACGACCGCCTCGGTCCCAAGACACCGGATGCGGTCGTGTCGCGACGACGTCGGGGCAGGGAGGCCGACGAACCACGGTGGCTACAGTGCCCGAGGTCCCTCGGTGCGGTGGTCGGCATCCCAGCGGAAGGTGTCTCGTGTTCGACGTGCGGTTGATGCGGTGGATCGACAACCAGGTCGGCAATGTCGCTTGCAGCGCGCTGGCCGTGGTCAAGCGTGTCCGTCGACCCTTCCACAAGGACGTCACCGACTACCGGAAGATCCTGGTAACCAAGTTCTTCGGGATGGGGTCGATCGTCGTGGCGTCGCCCGCGTTGGCGGCGCTGCGTGAGGCCTACCCGGATGCCGAGATCCACTTCGTGTCGTTCTCGTCGAACCGGGAGGTGCTCGAGATACTGGGCTTGACGGACAAGAACTGGTACGTCGACACGGCCACGCCGGCGCGGTTCGTGGCGTCGGCCCTCGCCCTCGCCCGCGAGCTCCGGGCCGAGCGCTTCGACCTCCTGATCGACTTCGAGTTCTTCGCCAAGTTCCCACTCGTCCTGGGGGCGTTGGCCGGGGTGCGGAAGAACGCCGGGTTCTACCTGTTGCAGGAGCGGTGGCGGCGCACGCTGCTCGACGTGCCGGGTTCGTACAACCACTACTTCCACACGAAGGACATCTTCCTCTCGCTCGTCTACCTGCTGACGACGGGTGACCGGTTCTACCTGGACTTCGAGGAGTTCGCCGGCCGCTACCACTATCCGGCGGCAGCGCTCACCGCCTCGGAACGCGATCATGTGTCGAAGGTGCTGGCCGGTCGGCCCGAGGACGGTGAGCTGTTGCTCGTCGTCAACGCCAACACCTCCGCCGATCTCGCCCCCGAGGTGCGGAAGTGGCCGGCGGATCGGTACGCCGGGCTGGCCCGTCGCCTGCTGGACGACCATCCGGGCGCGACGGTGGCATTCATCGGCGCCCCGGACGAGCAGACATATGTCGAGGGCATCGTGGCCACCGTCGGGCACCCGGGTGCGGTGAGTCTCGCGGGCGCCCTCTCGATCCGGCAGTTGCTCGCCCTGTTCGACGATGCCGACCTGTTCATCTCCAACGACAGCGGGCCGATGCACCTGGCCTGCCTCGTGGACACCCCGATCGTGGGACTGTTCTTCGCGGACTCCCCGGTGCTGTATGGGCCCCTGGCATCGAGGACGGCCGCCGTGTCGCCGGCGCTGTATTCGATCCCGCTCTTCACCGTCTACAACGGCAAGGACGTGGTGGCGGGGCGTCCGGTCGACATGATCGACAACACCGCCGCCCGTGAGGTGAGCGTGGACCAGGTCCTCGAAGAGTGTCGCACGCTGCTGTCGACACCGACGCCCCTCAGGGCCGTGACCCGTTGAACGCTCGGGACACAGCTGCACCTCCGCCGAATGATCGGTTGCTGTTGCACGCCGTCGCGCAGGTCCTGCGTGACGGTGCCCGTCTGCGCTACGCCACCCTCGACGAGTGCGGGCCCGCCATCGCGGCCGCGAGTCGCTGCGTGGTGCAGGCCGTCGCCTCGGGGCACAAGGTGCTGACGTTCGGGAACGGAGGGAGCGCCGCAGACGCGCAGCACATCGCGGCAGAGTTGGTGGGGCGATTCGTGGGTGAACGCGACGGCCTGCCAGGCCTCGCGCTGACGGTGGATTCATCGGCGCTGACCTCCATCGCCAACGACTACGGGTTCGACCACGTCTTCGCGCGACAGGTGCGGGCGCTCGGGACCCCCGGTGACGTGGCCATCGCCATCACGACCAGTGGCACCTCACCAAACATCCTGGCGGCGATCGACGCCGCGGCCGAGCGAGGCATGTCGGTCGTCTGTCTGACCGGGGCCCGTGGTGCCGCGCTCGCCGATCGGTGTGACGTCTGTGTGATCGTGCCGTCGACGAACACTGCCCGCATCCAGGAGGTGCACACCACCATCGGGCACCTGCTCTGCGAAGCGGTCGACAGCCATCTCCTCCACGGTGGGATCGACCTGCCGGACGCCACGACCGCGGCGTCGGGGTCGTCGGACGGCAAGGTCGTGAGTCTGGAGGGCCTCGTCGCGCTGCGCGAGCGTTGGCGGGCCGAGGGTCGCGTCGTGGTGTGGACCAATGGCGTCTTCGACGTGCTCCACGTCGGCCATGTGGCGTCGTTGCGCGCCGCCCATCGACTCGGCGACGTGCTGGTCGTCGGCGTCAACGCCGACGAGGCCGTCCGCGCTGCCAAGGGGCGGTCGCGTCCCGCATTCCCGGCCGAGGAGCGGGCGGTGATGCTGGCCGCTCTCGAGGTGGTCGACCACGTCGTCGTGTTCGACGAGGCCACCCCGATCGAGGTGCTGGACCGTGTGCGGCCCGACGTCCACTGCAAGGGCGAGGACTACGCCCCACCGAATGGGCTGCCCCTGCCGGAGGCGGACACGGTGCGGGCCTACGGTGGGCGCATCGAGTTCCTGCCGCTGGTCGCCGACCGCTCGACCACAGAGGCGCTGGACCGCCTCGGCGGGGCGGAAGGCGGATGAGCCCACCCGTTACCCGGGCGCTCTTCCTCGATCGGGACGGCACCCTCATCCACGACGCCGGCTACCTGTCCGACCCGGTCGGGGTCGCCCTCGTCCCCGAGGTCGCCGCGCTGCGAGCGGCACGCGACGAGCTGGGCTTCCGGTTGGTGGTCGTGAGCAACCAGTCCGGGGTGGCTCGTGGCCTGATCTCGCCGGCCGAGGCGGACGCGGTCCAGGCGCGTGTCGTGTCCTTGCTGGCCTTGGAGGGCATCGTCCTCGACGGTGCCTACTTCTGCTTCCACGGGCCCGACGACGGCTGCAAGTGCCGCAAGCCGGCACCAGGGCTGCTGCACCAGGCCGCCGCCGAGCTCGCCCTCGACCTGGGTTCGTCGATCATGGTGGGGGACAAGCCGTCGGACGTCGAGGCCGGAGCCGCGGCCGGCTGTGGTGCGGTGGCCTTCGGCGACACCCGTCATCGCGGCGCGCTGGCGTCGTTCTCGTCGTGGAACGCGCTGGTTGACTGGCTGGCGGTGACGCCCGCCCATCGATCGGTCGGCCATCGGCCGATCGACCGCTGACGGACCGAGGAGGACCATGGATCCCACCGCATCGCTCGAGACGTTCCATGAACGGCGTGTCGTCGTCGTGGGTGACGTCATGGTCGACGAGTTCGTGTGGGGTGACGTGACGCGCATCTCTCCGGAGGCGCCGGTGCCCATCCTCGAGGTGACCGAGCAGACCACCATGTTGGGGGGCGCCGCCAACGCGGCGGCCAATGTGGCCAGCCTGGGCGGCACGGCCCTGCTCGTCGGGGTCGTCGGCGGGGACAGCGCGGGAGAAACGGCGCGTCGACTCGCCGGGGAGGCAGGCATGGAGGCGTGGGGGCTCGTGATCGACGACCAACGATCGACCACGACGAAGACGCGCATCGTGGCGAGGAATCAGCAGGTGGTCCGCATCGACCACGAGATCCGGGGTGCCCTCACCACCGCGGTCCGCCATCGGCTCGAGACCGCGACACGCGAGGCAATGGACGGCGCCGACGCGTGCATCGTGTCCGATTACGGCAAGGGCGTCGTCACTCCCGAGCTGGTGGCCCTGGTGGTCGAAGTGGCCGGTGGTCGGCCCGTGGTGGTCGACCCCAAGCGCCGAGACGTCAGCGCCTACCGGGGGGTGACGGTGATCACGCCCAACGTGGGCGAACTCGAATCGGCGACCGATCGATCGTGCCTCGCGACCCGGGAGATCGTTGATGCGGCGACCAGCCTGCTGCCGCTGCTCGACGGGGCTGCGGTGCTGGTCACCAGGGGCCCCGGCGGCATGTCGTTGGTCCAGCCGGGGGGCCCACCCATCCACGTGCCCGCCCGCGCTCGGGCGGTGTTCGAGGTCACCGGTGCCGGTGACACGGTGGTCAGCGCTCTTGCCCTCGCGCTGGCCAACGGCCAGCCGATGGCGTCCTCCATCGAGCTGGCCAGCGCGGCCGCGGCCATCGCCGTCAGCAAGCCGGGCACCTCGACCGTGACGCTGGCAGAGCTGATGGCCGAACTGCGCACGCCACCGCAATAGACGCCGACAGGCGCGTTCCCGTCGCGCTGCTACCCGACGTCAGTCCGGCGTGGAGGCCTCTTCGATGCCCTGCGCCAGGGTGTTCCACGAGAGGGTGGCGCACTTGATGCGCACCGGGAACTTGACCACGCCCCGCAGCGCTTCGAGGTCACCGAGGCTGAGCTCGCCCGCCAACTCCGCATCCGAGCCGTCGGCGGACTCGTCGCCCCCGAGCTCCTGCTCGTGGATCGACATCATGGCCTTGAAGGCGCGAGTGAGGTCGCGGATCTCCTTGAGGCTCTTGCCCTTCACCGCCGCGGACATCATCGACGCCGACGACTGGCTGATCGAACAGCCCTGGCCACCGATCTTCAGGTCGGTGATGACGCCGTCGTCGAGCTCGAGGTAGACCACGATCTCGTCACCGCAGAGGGGGTTGAACCCCTCGACCCGGTGGGCCGGCGGCGTGGCGAGCTCGCCCCGGTTGCGGGGGTTGCGGTAGTGGTCGAGGATGATCTCTCGGTACAGGTCTTCGAGACCGGGCATGGGTGCCGCCCTCCTTAGAGCGTGAAGAACGCCAACGTGGCGTCGAGAGCGTCGGCCAGAGCGTCGACGTCGCGCTCGTCGTTGTAAACGTACAGGGAGGCGCGTGCGGTGGCGCCCACCCCGAGGACCCGCATGAGGGGCTTGGCGCAGTGGTGGCCCGCCCGCACACAGACGCCTTCCTGGTCGAGCACCTGCGAGATGTCGTGGGGGTGGATGTCAGCGAGGGTGAACGAGAGCACGCCGCCTCGCGCCGCCGGCTCGGACGGTCCATGGATGGTGATCTTGTCGCCGAAGCGCTGGTGGAGGGTGCGGAGGGCGTAGCCCGTGAGGCTGACCTCGTGCTCGCGCACGGCGGGCATGCCGAGCCCTTCGAGGTAGTCGATGGCGGCCCCGAGGCCGACGGACTCGGCGATCGGTGGGGTGCCGGCCTCGAACTTCCACGGCAGCTCGGTGGCGGTGAACCCGTCGAGGCGAACGTCGCGGATCATCTCGCCCCCGCCCAGGAACGGTGGCATGGCGTCGAGCAGCGCGGACCGGCCCCACAGCACGCCGATGCCGGTGGGGCCGCACATCTTGTGGCTCGAGAAGGCCAGGAAGTCGGCATCGAAGTCGCTGACCGCGGTGGGGAGGTGCGGGACGTACTGGCAGGCGTCCACCGCCAGGAGGGCTCCGGCGGCGTGTGCGGCGTCGGCCAGGTGGCGGATGGGGTTGATCGTGCCGAGCACGTTGGACATGGCGGTGACGCTGAGCAGCTTGGAGCCGTCGAGCAGGCGATCGAGGTCACCGAGGTCGAGCTGGCCGTCGGCATCGACGGGGAGCCAGCGGATCTCGAAGCCCTTCTCGGCGGCCATGATCTGCCACGGCACGATGTTGGAGTGGTGCTCCATGTGTGAGAGCACCACCGCGTCGCCGGGGCCGAGGTTGGCGCCTCCCCAGGACCGGGCGAGCAGGTTGAACCCCTCGGTGAAGTTCTTGGTGAAGATGATCTCGTCACTCGACCCGGCCCCGATGAAGCGGGCCACCTTGGCCCGGGAGCCCTCCATGAGGGCGGTGGCCTGCTGGGCGATCTGGTAGACGCCGCGGTGGACGTTGGCGTTGGTCGTCTCGTAGTAGTGGTCCATGGCGTCCAACACGACGCGGGGCTTCTGCGAGGACGACGCCGAGTCGAGGTAGACGAGGCGCTTGCCGTGGACCGTCTCGGAGAGGATGGGGTAGCCGGCCTGGATGGCGGCGGTGTCGAGGGTGTGGCCCACGGGGCTCACTGCCATGATTCGAAGCCCTCGGACTCGATGCGCTGGGCGAGCTCGGGCCCGCCGCTCTCGACGATGCGGCCGTCGATCAGCAGGTGCACACGGTCGGGCTGCAACTCGTCGAGCAGTCGCTGGTAGTGGGTGATCACCAGCGCGCCCATGCCAGGTCGAGCGGCGCGCACCTCCTGCACGCCCTTGGCGACGACTCGAAGGGCGTCGATGTCGAGCCCCGAGTCGGTTTCGTCCAGGATGGCCATGTCGGGCTCCATGATGGCCATCTGGAGCACCTCGTTCCGCTTCTTCTCGCCGCCGGAGAAACCCTCGTTCAGGTAGCGGTCGGCGAACGAGGGGTCCATGTCGAGCTTCTTCATCCACTCCATGATCGACAGGCGCAGCTCGAGGATCGAGAGATCGATGCCCTTGCGGCCCGAGAGGGCCTGGCGCAGGAAGTTGATCACAGAGACCCCGGCGATGGCCTGGGGGTACTGGAAGGCGAGGAACAGGCCGGCCTTGCCGCGGATGTCGGGCGACCAGTCGGTGATGTCGTCGCCCCGGAAGCGCACCCGGCCGCCCGTGACCTCGTACTCGGGGCTGCCGAGGAGCGCGTTGGCCAAGGTGGACTTGCCGGACCCGTTGGGCCCCATCAGGGCGTGCAGCTGCCCCTCGCCGACCACCAGGTCGACACCTTTGAGGATCTCGACCCCTGCCGCGGCGACCCGTAGGCCCTCGATCTCGAACAACGGTGCCGCGGCTGCCGACGGGAGTGGTGGAGAACTCACCGGATCATTGTATTACCACTACAGCGATAGTGGTATTTCGTCTCAATGATCACGCAGGTCCTCTCTCCATGCCCGGAACCGGGCAGGGACGTTGCCGCAGCCCGCGGTTCGCCCGGCTCACCAGCCGCGATCGACGTACTCCTGCAGTCGGGGGCGCTCGGCCCCGATCGTGGTGTCGTCGCCGTGGCCGGGGAGCACGAGCGTCTCCGCGCCGAGGGGCGAGAACAGGCGCTGGTCGATGGAGCGGATGATCTGGCCGAAGTCCGCTCCCTCGGTGCTCGTGTTGCCGGGGCCGCCAGGGAAGAGCGTGTCGCCGCTGAACAGGACCGGTGACCCCTCGAGGCGGAAGCACATCGACCCCGGCGTGTGGCCCGGCGTGAAGACGGTGTGCAGCCGCAGGCGACCGACGTCGATCACCGAGTCGTCCTCGAGGATGAAGTCATAGGAGTCCAGCTCGGTCGAGTCCTCGACGGTGATCCCGACCTCGTACCCGGCGTCGCGCACCGCGGGCACGGCTTGGATGTGGTCCCAGTGTCCATGGGTCTCGAGCACCTTGCGCACGTCGAGTCGCCGGCAGAGCTCGAGCAGCTTCTCGTGCTCGTTGGCGGCGTCGATCAGCACCGATTCGCCGGTGGCCCGACAGCGCAGCACGAACACGTTGTTCTCGAACGGGCCGACCACGACCTTGTGGATCTCTGCCTGGGTGTCTTCGTAGTGGAGATCGGTCACGAACCTCAGGCTAGGGGGTTGACGCTGCGAGCGGAGCGGAGCAGCCGAACCGACGAACCGGATGGCGGAGCCGCTCCGAGGAACGAGGAGCCAATGTGATGCCCTTCCCGATCTCGCTCTTGACCGGGCGGTCTAGTAAACAGGTCGGACCATTCCGAACACCGCAACAGGGGGCTCCCCACCGTGAACTTCGCCTTCAGCGAGGAACAGGAAGAACTTCGGCGCATCGTCCGTCAGTTCCTCGAGACCAAGTCCAGTGAAGCCGCCGTCCGTGAGCAGATGGACACCGAGCAGGGCTACGACACCGCGGTGTGGTCGCAGATGGCCGACCAGATGGGCCTCCAGGGCCTGATCATCCCCGAGGCGTTCGGCGGCTCCGGCTACAGCTACGTCGAGCTCATCGTCGTGCTCGAGGAGATGGGCCGGTCGTTGCTGTGCGCCCCCTACTTCTCGACGGTGGTGTTGGCCGCCAACACCTTGATCCACTCTGGTGACGACGCCGCCAAGTCCGACCTGCTGCCCGGCATCGCTTCGGGCGAGACCGTCGCCACCCTGGCCTTCACCGAGGCGAACGGCCGGTGGGACGAAGCGGGAATCACCATGACCGCCAAGCCAGGGGGTGACGGCTGGGCCCTCGACGGCACCAAGATGTTCGTGCTCGACGGCCATACCGCCGATCTCGTCCTGGTGGCCGCCCGCACGCCGGCCGGCGTCAGCCTGTTCTCCGTCGCCGGCGACGCCGCCGGGCTCACGCGCACCCCGCTCGCCACCATGGACCAGACCCGCAAGCAGGCCCGGCTCGAGTTCTCGGGCACGCCCGCGACGCTGGTCGGCACGGACGGCGGCGGGTGGGCCGTGCTCGAGCGGGTGCTCGACCTCGCGGCCGTGGCCCTCGCCGCCGAGCAGGTGGGTGGTGCGCAGATGTGCCTCGACATGTCGGTCGAGTACGCCAAGGTCCGCGTGCAGTTCGGTCGGCCCATCGGCTCGTTCCAGGCCATCAAGCACAAGTGCGCCGACATGCTCCTCGAGGTCGAGTCGGCGAAGTCGGCTGCCTACTACGCCGGATGGTGCGCCTCCGAGCTCACCGACGAACTGCCCTCGGTGGCCAGTCTCGCCAAGGCCTACTGCTCCGACGCCTACTTCCACGCCGCGGCCGAGAACATCCAGATCCACGGCGGCATCGGGTTCACCTGGGAGCACCCGGCCCACCTGTACTTCAAGCGGGCCAAGTCGTCCGAGCTCCTGTTCGGCGACCCCACGTACCATCGCGAGCTTCTGGCGCAACGCATCGGCCTCTGAGCCGACACCGGTGACGGCATTCCTCGTCGGCCTGGCCATCGTCGCCGTGGTGTGCATCGCACTGGTCGCGGTCGGGCGGGTGACCGCTCAGCTCGCGGCCGCGCCGCCCCAGGCCCGATTCGACATGGTTGAGGCCGTCGAGTTCGTGGCATCGGCGGTGCCCGGCGAGGTCAGCGCCCGACTGAGCTTCGCTGAGGTCGAACGGCTGCTGCGGTGGCACCTCGACTACCTGCGCTCGAATGACCTGACCGACGGCGTGCGGTACGCCGTCGGCTCCGGTCTGATCGTGGTGGCGGACGACGAGACCCTCGGCTACCTGATGGGCCGGGCGGACCAGGTGGGGTGGGACGTCACCCGCGGGCAGGCGGCCGCGGTTCTCACGGCCGAGAACGCCTACCTCGAGTCGATCGGTGCCATCGGGACGCCCGTGCCCGATCCCTCGGCGCTCGAAGAAGAGGGCGTTGATGACACCCGCGACGGCTCGGCACGTGATTGACTGGTCGGACCGAAGAAAGGAGGTGGTCCAACTGAGTAGTCACATGATTTCTGGGACTTCGGAGGTGGCTGGCCGCTAGTCGGCTCGCTGGACCGCCAGGCGAATCCACGCCAGACACCGCCGGCACCGGTGGCCGGGACTTGGTCCCATCCGGCACCCGTCACATCGATGGGTCACACACCGTCCGGAACTTCCGGCAGCACGAGCGAGGGGAGGGCTTCGGCCCTCCCCTCCTTCGCGCCCGAGGATCTACGATGGCGTCCATGGATCGACCCACTCGCTTCGAACACAACCGGTGGCTGGGAGACAAGCGCAGCCAGATCGTGTACGACCTCGACGACGAGGCCACCGATCCGGACGTGATCGGGGAGCTGTTGGCGGCAGAGGCATTCCTGGGCTTCGGGCCCGATACCCTCGCCGAGGCCCGCAACCGCGGCTACCGCCGCGGCTGATCGGTGGAGCACCGCTTCCCCTCGGGCAACCTCCAGTTGGCGGCGCACCTGGCGCTGCCGCCGAACGCGTCCGACGGCCGGGGGCTTCCGGGCCTCGCCCTGCTCCACGGCTTCCCCGCAGGCGTCGGCGGTGGTCCCAAGTCGGCGCACACCTATCCCCAGCTCGCCGACCGGATCGCCACCGAGCTCGGATGGGTGGTGCTCGCCTTCAACCTCCGGGGCTGCCGCCCGTCGGAGGGGCAGTTCTCGCTCCAGGGGTGGCTGGACGACCTGCGAGCCGCCGTCGACCACCTCGGGCGCGACCAGGCGGCGGACGGGGTGTGGTGCGCCGGGTTCGGCACCGGTGGGGCACTCGGCATCTGTGCGGGTGCCGTCGACCCTCGCATCGCGGGGGTGGCCTCGATCGGGGCGCCCGCCGACTTCGACGATTGGGCCCGGCGGCCGGCCCGCCTGCTGGCGCACGCACGTGAGGTGGGTGTGATCGATGATCCGGACTGGCCCGAATCCGTGGACGTCTGGTCTCGCCAGCTCAAGGCGATCCGCCCCCTCGACTGCGCCGCACAACTGGCCCCCCGCCCGCTGCTGGTGATGCACGGCTCGCTGGACGAGGTGGTCCCCGACTTCGACGCTCGCTTGTTGGCCGACGCCCACGGGTCGGCGGAACTTCGGTTCGTGGGAGGGGCGGGCCACCAGCTCCGTCACGATCCCCGCGCCGTGGCCGTCCTGCTCGGTTGGCTGGATCGCCAGAGGCACACGCTCCCGGCTCCGTCGAGCGCGTAGGAGCCGACCGCCGGTGGACGCCCGGCGGCTCTGGAGCCGGACGAGCGGGACGAGCGTTCAGTCGGCCTTCGAGCGGCCCTGGGCCTTCTGGGCCTTCTTCCATGCACGGACGCGGTCGAAGGCGGCACGAGAGTCGATGTCGGCGACCGAGCGGGGCGAGTCGTCGGCGAACGGGCCGGCGAAGGTCTCCCAACCCGTGGGGGCCGCCCGGAGGCGTTTGCCGAGCAGGGCGAGGAAGATGGCGGACTTCTCCTCGCCGAAACCGGGCAGGGCCCGCAGTCGATCCCACAGGTCGGCGGCGTCGTTCGCGCCCGTCCAGACGGTTTCCGCCTCGCCGCCGTAGGTGTCCACCAGGCACTGGCAGACGTCGTGGGTGCGGCGCGCCATGGCCCCGGGGAAGCGGTGCAGCGCCGGGGTGATCTTGAACACCGCTTCGAGGTCCTCGGGGGCCATCGCCGCGATCGAGCCGGCGTCGAGGGTGCCGCCGAGTCGCTCCTTCAGTCGGGCGGGCGAGCGGAACGCCCATTCCATCGGCACCTGCTGGTCGAGCAGCATGCCCAACAACAGGGCGAGGGGCTCGTCGGCGAGCAATTGATCAGCGACTTCGTCGCCGGTGATGGGGATGACCACCGTGCTCACGGAGCGGCCTCGACCTCCGTGTCATCCGCCTCGGCCGGTGCCGGGTCAGCCGCATCGGTCAGAAGCTGGAACCCCTCCGCCTGGGTGGCCTCGTCGACCACGCGCACGCCGTATCGATAGGTCAGCCGCACGCCGAGCCAGCCCGAGACCGCGAGAAGCGCCAGCGCGGCCACCGACATGGCCAGGAGGGGCAGCCCGGCCGCCTCGACGCTCGTGGCCCCCCGTCGGAGGAGGAACGAGACCACGAACACAACGAGGATGATGTCGCTCATGACCATGTGGGTGATCCCGGTGCGGAACGCCTGGGTGTTGCGGGCGACGTTGAGGAGGTCGAGCGTCCCGGTGACCCCGGCGGGGATCGCGCTGACGATGCCGATGCCGATGAGCCAGAATGCGGCCCGCGAGTACACGACCTCCTCGTGGGCGAAGCGCGCGGCGAGGTCGAAGGCGAAGCTGATGACCCATGCCCCGAACGGGATGGCGACCAGCAACGGGTGGAACGGCTGGCCGTGGGGGCCTGCGGCCACGCTGATGGGGTGCTTGGCCGCCTGGCATCGCTCCTCGGCAGAGCCAGATTCGGTCGTTGAGCTCATCGGCTCACCCTAGCGAAGGTACTCACGCCACCGCCTGCCCGCCGTCAGGTGGCCCAGGGGTCCGGACGGTCGGCGTCGAGGCCGTAGCGGTCGAGCGCGTCCCGAACGGTCTGAGGGCCGACGCTGCCCGTCTCGGCGAGGCCGGCGAGCATGGCCACGACCAGGTGGGGGGCATCGACCTCGAAGAACGAGCGGAGCTCCTCGCGTGTGTCGCTCCGGCCGAAACCGTCGGTACCGAGCGAGCGGAAGGGCCGGGGGATCCAGCGGGCGACCTGATCGGGCACGGCCCGCATGAAGTCGGTGATGGCGACCACGGGCCCGGTCCCGGCCGCGAGTCGTCCGGTGACGTACGGCACCCGTCGGTCGGGTGCCGTCGGGTGCAGACGGTTCCACCGCTCCACCGATATGGCCTCCTCGCGGAGGGCCTTGTACGACGTCGCGCTCCACAGGTCGACGCCCACCCCGAAGTGCTCGGCCAACTCGTCACGGGCCTGGCGGGCGGCCCGGTGAGTGGTGCCGGAGAACAGGATCGAGCCGGCCGGTGCGTCCGCGGCGAGGCCCTCGGGGATGGCGGCCCAGCGGTACAAGCCCCGGAGAACACCGTCGGTGACGCCTTCGGGCGCCGCCGGCATCTCGTAGTTCTCGTTGTAGAGGGTGAGGTAGTAGAAGACGTCCTCGCCGTCGCCGTACATGCGGTGGATGCCGTCACGGATGATCGCCGCCATCTCGTAGGCGAAGGCCGGGTCGTAGCAGCGACAGGTGGGCACGGTCGAGGCCAGGAGCAGGCTGTGGCCGTCCTGGTGCTGGAGCCCCTCGCCGAGCAGTGTGGTCCGCCCCGCGGTGGCGCCCAAGAGAAACCCTCTGGCGCGAGCATCGGCCGCGGCCCAGACCAGGTCTCCCACCCGTTGGAACCCGAACATCGAGTAGAAGACGAAGAACGGCACCATCGGAACGCCGCGCGTGGCGTAGGCGGTCCCTGCGGCGGTGAAGCTGGCCATGCATCCGGCCTCGGTGATCCCTTCCTCGAGGATCTGGCCTGACTGCGCCTCGGAATAGGAGAGCAGGAGCTCGGCATCGACGGGGTCGTACAACTGGCCTTGCGCGGCGTAGATGCCGAACTCCCGGAACAGCGCCTCCATCCCGAAGGTGCGGGCCTCGTCGGGGATGATCGGCACCACCCGGGGCCCGAACGCCTCGTCGCGCAGCAGGTTCCGAAGCAGCCGGGTGAAGGCCATGGTGGTGGAGACCGACTGACGGCCAGAGCCGGCGGCAAGCTCGGTGAACGGGGCGTCGTCGGGGAGGTCGAGTGGCCGGTTGACGTGGACGACCCGGCGGGGGAGGGAGCCGTCGAGTGCGTTGCGCCGGTCCCTGAGGTACCGGTGCTCGGCCGAATCCTCGGCCGGCCGGAAGTAGGGGGGATCGGCACCGTCGGCCAGTGAGCCCTCCGCGATCTCGGTCTGCAGCGAGAGTCGCTCACGGAGCTCGAGCAGCTGATCGGTGGACATCTTCTTGATCCCGTGGGTCGCGTTGCGTCCCTCGACGCCCGGACCGAGGGTCCAGCCCTTCACCGTCTTGGCGAGGATGACGGTGGGGGCGCCCCGCTGCTCGGTGGCCCACTTGTAGGCGGCGTAGAGCTTGCGGTAGTCGTGGCCGCCGCGCGGGAGCAGGCGGAGCTCGTGGTCGGTGAGGTGCTCGACGAGGCTGCGCAGCCGGGGGTCGGGCCCGAAGAAGTGCTCACGGATGTGGGCGCCGTCGGAGGTGGCGTAGCGCTGGAAGTCGCCGTCCACGGTGCTGTTCATCTTCTCGAGGAGGACGCCGTCGACGTCGCGGGCCAGAAGGTCGTCCCACTTCGAGCCCCAGATCACCTTGATGACGTTCCACCCGGCCCCCCGGAAGATCGCCTCGAGCTCCTGGATGACCTTGCCGTTGCCGCGCACCGGCCCGTCGAGCCGCTGGAGGTTGCAGTTCACGACCCAGGTCAGGTTGTCGAGCTGCTCGCGTGCGGCCAGGGAGATCGAGCCGAGTGTCTCGGGCTCGTCGCACTCGCCGTCGCCGACGAAGCACCAGACCCGCGACCCGCTGGTGTCGTCGATCCGGCGGTTGTGGAGGTACCGGTTGAATCGGGCGTGGTAGATCGAGTTGAGCGGCCCGAGCCCCATGGACACGGTGGGGAACTCCCAGAAATCCGGCATCAACCGGGGGTGCGGGTAGCTCGACAGTCCCCGACCGCGGACCTCGCGACGGAAGTGGTCGAGCTGGTCGGCCGACAGGCGGCCTTCGAGGTAGGCCCGCGAGTACATGCCTGGTGCGGCGTGACCCTGGATGTAGACGTGGTCGCCGGCGAGCCCGTCGTCCTTCCCCCGGAAGAAGTGGTTGAAGCCCACCTCGTAGAGGGCGGCGGAGGACGCGAACGTGGAGAGGTGGCCGCCGATCCCTTCGTCGTGCTTGTTGGCCTTCACCACCATCACCGCCGCGTTCCAGCGGATGAAGGCCCGGATCCTGCGTTCCAGGTGCTCGTCACCGGGGAACCACGGCTCCTCGTTGGCGGGGATGGTGTTGACGTAGGGGGTGCTCACCTGCGCAGGGACGCCCACCTGCAGCTCGCGCGCCCGTTCGAGGAGCCTGGCGATGAGGAAGCGGGCGCGGGTGCGGTCGCGCCTGGCGACCACGGCATCGAGTGACTCGAGCCACTCCCGGGTCTCCTCCGGATCCGTGTCGGGCAGCTGGTGCACGAATCCGTCGATGATCATGGGCACAGCCTCACGGGTGGATGCCCGGATCGCAACGGGTGACATGCCACGATTCGAAGATGACCACCCACGCGTACACCGACGGCGCCTGTTCGGGGAACCCGGGCCCAGGCGGTTGGGCCTGGGCGATTCCCGGCGGAGCGTTCGCCAGCGGGTGCGCGGCGCGCACCACGAACCAACGCATGGAGATCGTGGCCGCCCACGAGGCGGTGGTGGCCAACCCCGGCCCCCTCGAGATCTTCAGCGACTCGACGTACGTCGTGAAGTGCTTCAACGACGGGTGGCACCGGGGGTGGGTGCGGCGGGGTTGGACCAACAGCCAGAAGAAGCCCGTGGCCAACCGCGACCTCTGGGAGCCCTTCATCGGACTCGTGCTCGAGCGGGGCGACGTGGTGTTCCACTGGGTGAA
>CXWK01001347.1_pt3 | contig 183741 bp, 144 predicted proteins | sample 590851 | NCBI WGS metagenome assembly CXWK01 (sample SAMEA3498364, study PRJEB10139) | wastewater metagenome | biome: wastewater treatment plant; material: activated sludge | place: Denmark | collected 2014-08-01
TGCGCGACGAAGACCATCGTGAAGAGCGGCACCATCAGCAGAATGATGGCGGTGCCGACGAAGTTCTGCGCCTCCTTCACGGTGCTGCACAAGCTGCCGACTGCGAGGAAGATGCCCGCGAAGATCAGGTAGCCGCCGATGAAGTAGAAGGCGAACAGCGGTAGCAGGCCGGAGTCGCGGATCACGCCGAGCAGAGGTCCGGCCCACTCCACACCCGGTCCGGCGAACCACAGGAGCACGCCGAGTAGCGAGAGAATCCATGCGCCGAGCATGGTCAGCCCGACCCCAGCGATGCCCATCAACTTGCCCATCATGATTTCGCCGGGAGTGGCTGAGGACACCAGCACTTCGATGATGCGGTTCGACTTCTCCTCCACCGTGTTGTTGAGCAGCATCACCACGGTGTTGAAGATCGCGACGAAGAGCAAATAGACGAAGCCGACCGGCGCCCACTTGCGCATGGTGTCCGCGATGCTCACTCGCTCGTCGCCTTCGGCCTTGGTCGGGTCGAAGCTCGCGAACTGCATGCGCGTCTGCTGCACTTCCTTGACGGTGGCTTCATTCACGCCACGGCGCTGGAACTCGCGCGCACGCACCTCGGCGTCGAGCGCCTCCTGCACCTCTCCGCGGAACTCCTGGTCGGTGAGGTTGGCGGACCAGAACTGCACTCCGTCGGACCCGTGGGTATTGTCCTTGGTGGCCTGGGCCATGTCACTCGGGCGCCGCAACCGTTGCGCGGCGTCCGGCGGGATCACCACCAGCGCGAAAAGTCCGCGATCGGTGCCGGGGAGCTTGTCTCCGGAAAGGTAAGGTTTCAGTGCGCGCGCAATCTCGGCGACCGGTGCCTGCGGATCCACGCCCGGCGGCAACTGCACGCGCGCGTAGTCGCGGCGCGGCACTTCGAAGGCCGGAGCGTCCGATTTCATGTTCGCACGCAGCAGCGACTCCCAAGCGGCGATCCCCTGCGGAGTGGTGAGGGTATCCGCGAGCTCGCTCTGACCGACCAGCGTCGCGAACTGCTCGAGCGGATCCTTGGTCGGGTCGAAACTCCCCATCTGATCGGCCGGCAGCTTGGTCCAATCCACCTCCGACCCCTTCGGCTGCTTGGCCGGGTCGGACCAGACTTGCGCGTGCTTGGCCAGCGCACTCGCGATCTTGTCGCCGTGCGAACGATCGAGACCTCTCTGCACCGCGGCCTCGAACTCGCCGCTCTGATCCACCAGCACGAAGTTGCGCACCGGCTTGGCCTTGTCCTGCAGCAACTCCGGCACCTTGACCGAAGCGACCAGCAGCACCGGGAACATCAGGAGGTTGACCCAGAAGCCCTTGGTGCGGGCGTTCTCGGCGTATTCGCGCGAGGCAACGAGGAAGGCATTTCTCATCGGAAGGCGGCGACCTTGGCCTCTTCGCCGACGAGGTGCAGGAAGACCTCGTGCAGCGTCGGTTCGTGATGCTCGAAGGAAGCGAGTTCGATTCCTTCGCGGAAGCAGTGGCGCAGGAGCGCCTGGGGATGCGCGTCGCCTGCCATGCGCAGTTCGAAGCGCGTGCCACCGCCGTCCTCGAGCGGAGTGACCGCCGCGACGCCGGGCAGGCGCTCGAGCACCTCGCGCGCGGGGCCGGAGAGTCGCACTTGCCGCGGGATCAGCGCACGCGCTTCGGGCATGGTGCCGTCGAAGATCTTCTTCGCCCGCGCGATCAGCAGAATGCGATCGCACATGCGTTCGGCATGCGACATGACGTGGGTGGAGAACACCACCGTGCTGCCCTGATCTCGCAGATCGCGAATCACGCCTTCGAGCACCTGTTGGTTGGCCGGATCGAGACCGCTGAAGGGCTCGTCGAGAATCACGAACTCGGGACGGTGCGCGATGGACGCGAGCACCTGCACCTTCTGGCCCATGCCCTTCGACAGGGTCTCGCACTTGGCGTCGGCGAAATCCTTGAGGCCGTACTTCTCGAGCAGAGCGTAGGCGCGATTTTTCGCTTCCTTCTTCGCGATGCCCTTGAGCTCGGCGAAGTAGGCGACGATCGCCCACGCCTTCATCTTCTTGTAGAGGCCCTTTTCTTCCGGCAGATAGCCGATGCGGTTGCGCACCTTCAGCGCGGAATCCGCACCGAGCACCGTGATGCTGCCATGCGTCGGCTTGACGATGTCCAGGATCATGCGGATCGTGGTGGTCTTGCCGGCGCCGTTGGGGCCGAGAAAACCGTAGATGCTGCCGCGCGGGACCTCGAGGTCCACATCGTCCACGGCGGTGAAGTCGCCGTACTTCTTGGTGACGCCGCGCAGGACCACGGCCGGGGTGGAATCGTTCATCGTGCGCAAATGGCGGTGTCAAGAGAAGGCTGGGCGGGAAGTTCGGCGGCGCAAGCGGCCTCGACCTCCTCGATACGCTTGGGAATCGCGGCGGTGAGCACTTCAGGCGCGCCCCCGGTGACGTGCACGTCGTCCTCGATGCGCACGCCGAGACCGCGGAACTCCTCCGGCACCGAATCGTCGTCGGGCTGGAAGTAGAGACCTGGCTCCACCGTCAGCACCATGCCGGCTTCGAGCGCGCGGGAAACGCCTGACTCGCGGTAGCGGCCGGCATCGTGCACGTCGAGGCCGAGCCAGTGCGAAGTGTTGTGCATGTACCAGCGCCGGTAGTCCTTCTGCTCCTTGCAGACCTCCCACGGTCCGGGATGCAAGCCGAGCGCAACGATGCCGCGGCAGAGTTCGTCCACGGTGGCCTCGTGCACCTGCTCGAAGGGCGTGCCGGCACGGCAGAGCGCGATCGAGGCGAGTTGTGCATTGAGCACCACCTCGTACACCGCCTTCTGCGCCGGGGTGAAGCTGCCGTCCACCGGAAAAGTACGCGTGACGTCGCCCGCATAGGAGCCGTACTCGGCGCCAGCATCAATCAAGAGCAGCTCGCCCGCGTTGAGCCGCATGTGATTGGTGTTGTAGTGCAGAATGCAGGCGTTCTTGCCGCCAGCGACGATCGCAGGATAGGACCAACCGCCACCGTTGCCGCCGTGGCGACGAAAGGTGTAGGAGAGCAGCGCTTCGAGCTCCCATTCGCCGACGCCCGGCGCGGCCGCCGCCATCGCGAGCAGGTGTCCCTGCGCCGTGAGCGAGGCGGCTTGGCGCATCAGTGCGAGCTCGTCTTCGTGTTTGACGAGCCGCAATTCGTCGAGCACCGGACCGGGATCGAGCAGCGTTTCCGGCGGCTGGATGCCGAGCCGTACGCGCGCGCGCAACTCGCGCAGCGCCGGCAGCACGATCTGATCCAGTCCGGCATGCGCGCCGAGGCGCACCCAGGCGCGCCGCGCCCGCGAGAGTGCGGCGGTGGCGGCGGCAGGGAACTCGGCATTCACACGCGCGGCGGGAAAACCGAGTTGCTCGCGCGCGCCTTCGGGACCGAGACGGCGCCCGTTCCAGATCTCGCGATCACGATCGCGCGGCAGCACGAAGAGTTCCGCCTCCGCGAAATCCTTCACACCTTTGGCGAGGATCATCCACGCGTCCGGCTCAGGACAAGCACTCAGATACCAGAAGCCGGATTCCTGACGAAAGGGATGCTCGACGTCGTGATTGCGCGTCGCCATCCCGGCACCGGCGAAGAACGCCACGTCACCGTCCTCCATGCGATCCAGGAACGCGGCGCGTGCGCGCGCAGCGAGCGCCTCGGGGCGGGGAAACATCGGCACCGCGCGATTGTGAGGTTCGGCGGCTTCGCGGTCAATCGGCACTGGAAATCGCTCGCAAATCTCGTTATCATGTTCGGCCCAAATCGTACTGCAAAGGCTTCGAAACGATTGGGACACCATCCATGATTCTCAGTCTCACCCTTCTACTCGCCGCCCAGGGTGGCCTCGCTTCCGAGCCCGCCACTCTCACCCCCGCTCAGGAGCCCGCAAGCGCCTGGACCGGCAGCGTGGACGGCGGCCTCACCATGGTCAGCGGCAACAATGAGTCCACCACGGGCTCGCTCAACGCCAAAGTCGTCGGCACCTGGGGCGCTTGGTCCGCGGACGCCTACGCCGGTTACACCGGTGTGCGTAGCACCGACGCAAGCACCGGCGACGCCACCACCACTGCGCGCATCATCACCCTCGGCGCCGGTGGCAAGCGATTCCTCGACGACACCAACAACCTCTACGCGTACCTGAAAGGCGGCGACCGTCGGGACGAACCGAACGGCTTGGCTGAACGCTTTGATGTCGGTGGCGGCGTCGGCTATAAGTTCGACCTCTACGAGAACGCCTTCTTCGCGGTCGAAGGCGGCGCCTCCTGGGTCAGCGAAGAGCTGGTCGGCGTGGCGATGAAGGAAGAAACCGGCGCACTGCGGCTGGCGTACAACGCCGAGGCCCCGCTGGCCGGCGAAGTCGCGCTCTTCGGCAACGGTGAGTACCTCAACGGCGGCGAGGTCGAGTCCTTCACCAGCCTCACCGGCGTGAAGTGGAACTTCCGGCCGAAGTGGGATCTGCGTGCCTCGATCCAATACAACTACGACGGCAGCCCGGCGCCGAGCTTCGAAGACACCGACACGATCTTCTTCGTCGGCGTTGGTCTGAGCTTCTAGTCCGCAACGGACGCAAAAGAGCCGGTGGCGCCCCGTGCGCCGCCGGCTCTTCGCGTATCCGAGCTTCTGCGGACGGCTAGAATGCGAACGGCATGGCTTGGGACCTGAAAACGGCGGAGATTCTGACTTCGCCCGAGGCCCGCGAGACGATGGCGCTGTTTCGGAACTCGCCGGACGACCCGCTCGCGATCCAGGAATCCTTTCGCGGGATGTTCCCGGAGAAGATCGCACGTGCCTTGGGCGAGCTGCGCGCGCTGCGCCGCCGCGCCACGCAGAAGTTCGAGCGCGGCATCGAGATGTTCTTCACCAAGCCGCAGCTCGAGCAGGCTTCGAGCGAGCCAGTCTCGCAGTATCGCGCGCAGCGGTTCCGCAACGCGGGCGAGACGCTGGTCCACGATCCGTGCTGCGGCATCGGCTCGGACAGCATCGCGCTGGCGCGCGCGGGCTTGCAGGTCGAGGCCGCCGACTGTGATCCGGTGGCGCTGCACTTCGCGCAGGCCAACGTCGAGGTCAACGGCATGAGCGCGCAAATCCGCTTCCGCGAGGCCGATTGCGAGCAGGAACTTCCGCCCGCTGGTGGCGCGATCTTCCTCGATCCCGCGCGCCGTCGTGGTTCGCGCCGGATCATCCGGCCCGAGGAGTGGTCACCGAACCCGACAGTCGTGCAGCGCGCGCTGGTGGGACGCAGTTCGGCCGCGCTCAAGCTCTCACCCGCCGTCGAGCTCGCAGAACTGCTCGAGCACTTCCCGAATCCCGGCGAGATCGAAATCCTTTCCTTCCTCGGCGAAGCCAAGGAGACGGTGTTCTGGTACGGCAAGGCCGCGGGCCAGGCACCGCGCCGCGCCACGATCCTGCCCTCAGGCGAGAGCTACGCGGGAGTCGAGCACGCACAAGCCGAGAACGGCGTGTTGCAGGAGTGGGTTTTCGATCCGGATCCGGCGCTGGTGCGCGCGGGCCTACTCGGTGCCTTCGCGAAGGAGCACGGGCTCGTCACGCTCGATCCACAGATCGCTTACCTCACGGGGCCGAAGCGCGTGAAGTCGCCCTTCGTGGACAGCTTCCGCGTGGTGGCCTGCGAGGCGCTCGATCCGCGCAAGATGCGCGCCTTGTTGCGCGATCACGAGGTCGGCGAACTCTCGATCCGCAAGCGCGGCATCGCTGAGCGTCCGCAGAACCTCTCCCAACGATTCCTTCCCAAGAAGCTCGGGACCAAGCGCATGACGCTGATCGCGACGCGCATCGGAGACAGCCACCTCGGCATTCTTGCCGAGCACGTGCAGGGATGAAGCGCCTCGCGACGCCCCCGCGCCGGGCTTGGATCGCGATCGCGCTCCTCGCTCTCGCCGGGTGCGGACGTGCCGAGGCGCCGGATGCGGTACTGCGCATTCCGATCGGTGCGGCGCCGGACTCCTTCGATCCACGTCGCGCGCTGATGGCTCTGAACGGCCTGCTGCAGCGCCAAGTGCTCGAAACCCTGACCGAATACGATCCGACGGATCCTTCGGGTGCGAAGATCCAGCCACTCCTCGCGGAATCTTGGACCCGGTCGGCCGACGGGCTCGAATGGAACTTCATCCTGCGCGCGGACGCGCGCTTTCACGATCCCCACGCCGAGCCGCTGTGGAACGGGCGCGAGCGCGCCGTCGAAGCCGCCGACGTCGTCGCTTCCTGGGTACGTCACGCCGCAGTGCGGGCAGATGGTGAGAACACCTGGTCCGCGGTTTTCGCCGGCATGATCGAGGGGCTGGATGCGGTGCATGAGGCCGCCCTCTCCGCCGCGAGTCCTGCTGCCGCAGACGAAGCGTGGAAGCGGGCGGCTCGTGACGGAGTCTCCGGCTTGCGCGCGCTCGACGCGCGCCGACTTCGCGTGCGTCTCACCCAGCCGGACGGCAATTTCTTGCAGCGCATGGCCTCGCAGGCCTTCGCGGTGATTCCGCGCGAACTCGCGGTGGACGAAGTGCGCAATCCGCGCGATCACGCGATCGGGAGTGCGCCCTTCGCCTTGAGGTCCTGGGATCCGGGCCAGAGCGCGGTGATCCAACGTGTGCCCGGTTGGCGCGGGCAGCCGGCGCCCGGCGGCGGCACTGCACCCTTTCTGGACGAAGTGCGTTTCGATCTGGTGCGCGACACCGCCACGCGCAGTCTGATGTGGAAGGAAGGCACGCTGCACCGCATCTCCCTCGGACCGGACGGAATCGCCGAGTTCACCGAGAACGGCTCGCTCAAGCCCGAGTACGCAAAGCGTGGCGCGCAGCTCGCCGAAGTCTTCGTGCCCGATCTCACCTTGTTGGTGTTCAACATGCGCGATGCCGTGATCGGAGCGCGACTCGACGATGCCGACGCAGACGCGCGCCGCGTGAAGCTGCGCGCGGCGCTGGCCTGCGCCTTCCCGCGCGAGGTCTGGCATCGGCTACTGCGCGGCGACGCGCTCGCGGTGCCGGCGCGCCACTTCCTCCCGCCGCAGTTGGCCGAAGCGCCCGCCTGCGACGACTTCCCCTACCTCGGTCCCAACCTGGAGCAGGCGGCTGCCCTCCTCGTCGAGGCCGGGCATCCGAATGGGGAAGGATTGCCCGAGCTGGTGCTGGACTTGACCGGCGAGGACGCGCTTTCGCGTTCGGTCGGCGAGGCTTTCGTCGCCAACCTGCGTGGCCTCGGCGTGCGCTGCCGCGCTCAGCCGAACGTTTGGAACAGTTTGATGGAGCGAGCCCAGCGCGGCGAGTTCCAGATGACACTGCAAGCCTGGACACTGGACTGGCCGGACGCGGCCTTCCTTTACGCGCTGTTCTGGGGCGGCAACGCCGGCTCCGAGACCAATCTTTCCCAATTCCGGGATCCTGATTACGATGCCGCCTTCGAGGAGCTGCGACGGACTTCGGATGAGGCGCGGCGTGCGGAGCTCTGCCGCCTGCTCGGCGAACGGCTGGCCGCCCGCGTCCCGGCGCTGCCGCTGGACCATCGCCGCGGCTATCTTTTGATCCAACCGGGGGTCGTAGGTGCCGCCGGCCACCCCTTCGACCTGCTCGCGTGCAAGTACGTCCGGCTCGCGCCCACTCGCTGACCGCGCGCCTCGCGCGGCGGCTGGCTGGCGCGCTCGTGACGCTGGCCGGCGCGATCACGCTCTTGTTCCTGCTGCTCGGCAGCGGCGCATTGGGCGATCCGGCGCGTGCCGAAGCCGGACCGCGTGCAGGTGCCGCCCAACTCGCGGCCACGCGCGCGCGACTCGGACTGCTGCGCGACTTCGAAGCCGAAGCCCTGAGCCTGACGCTCGAAGGTCACGGACCCTCGCGGATCGAGATCGCCTGCGATGACGGCGTATTCACGCTGCGCAACGACGACGGCGCGGTGCTCGCGGAACTCGCGGCGGCGGATCACGACCTCGCCAGCTTGGGTGCTGCGATCACGCTTGCCGTCGAAACACGCTGGACCGGCGCGAGCATGCGCGTGGGCCTGACGCCGGAGCAGGGAGAGCGATCCGCCACGGGACTCGCCCATGCCATCGAAGGCGCCACGCTCTCGCTGACGCCGAAGCGCCGTGCCGCGCTGCCATGGGGCGAGCCGGTACCTGCACTCTCACGACTCTTCTCCCGCTTTGCTGCGCTCGCGCGCCTCGACTTCGGCACGGATCGCCACGGTCGCGCGGTCGGACCGGAACTCGGAAAACGCGCGCTGCGTTCGCTCGGCTACGCACTCCCCGCCTTTGCGATCACGACCTTGCTCGCGCTGGCGCTCGCTCTCGCGTGCGCGCGCCGACGCGGCTTCCTCGACCGCGCGCTGATGACCGCCTGCGCGCTGATGATGTCCATCAGCGCCGTGATGTTGGTGCTGATCCTGCGCCGCGTGCTGACCACCGACCTGGATCTCTTCCCACTGCGGCCGTGGAGTCCGCCGTTTCTACCGCTGCTCGCGCTCCCGGCCGTGACCTGGATCCTGATCGCACTCTGGCCGGAATTGCGCCTCTACCGCACGCTCGCGGTCGAGGAATCGGCGCGCTCGTGGATGCTGGCTGCACGCGCGCGCGGGCTCTCCGAGCGACGCGTGTGGTGGGGCCATTTGCTTCCTAATTTGGCGGCGCCGGTGCTCGCGCACGCCGCCCTGACCTTGCCCTTCCTGCTGATGGGTTCCTTGCTGCTCGAGCGTGCCTTCGACGTGCCGGGACTCGGCGAGTATCTGGTGGATGCGCTCGCCGCGCACGATGCGCGCGCCCTCGAAGGCGCGACGCTGCTCGCCGCCACGGTCTTCGTACTGACTCAAGCCGTCGCGGATCTGCTTGCTGCGAAGCTCGATCCGCGGCTGCGCGCCGCAGCGGAGGTCACGGCGTGAAGCGCTGGCTCTGGATCCTCGCCGCTTACGCAGCGCTGGCGCTGGCCGGTCTCGCGGCTTCGGCCGCACCGCAGCTCGAACACTCATGGGCGTCTCCGTCCTGGAGCCACTGGTTCGGCACGGATCAGATCGGGCGCGATTTGTGGGCGCTGACGCTGGCTGGAGCGCGCACCGCGCTCGCGGTCGGCTTGCTCGCGGGTGGTACCGCGACCCTGCTCGGCGCAGTGCTCGGCCTCTGGGCAGGATGGCGCGGCGGTTGGGCGGATCGTTTCATCACGGCACTGACCGCTTGGGTTGCCGCGGTGCCGGGGATCCTGTTGATCGTGGTGCTCGGCTTTCTGCTCGGCGGCGGTCTGGTGGCCGCTTTCCTCGCGGTGGGACTGGTGTCGTGGATCGGCACCGCGCGCCTGGTGCGCGCCGAAACGCAACGACTGCGGCGTGCACCCTTCGTGGAGGCCGCGCTCGCCGGCGGCGCCTCCGCTCCGCGCGTGATCCGCCTGCATTTGCTTCCCCATCTCACGCCCCTGCTCGGCGTGCAAGGCGCGCTTTCCTTCCTCTTTGCGATCAAGGCCGAGATCGTGCTCGCCTTCCTCGGCGCTTCGCCGGCCGGCACCGCATCCTGGGGCACGCTGCTCGCCGACGCCGCCGCCTTCGACGATCTCAACCAAGGCCGCTGGGCGCGCGTGCTCGCCGCAACCGTGGCGATGGCCGTGCTCGCGCTCGCGACGCAACGCCTCGCCGACTCGATCAGGGAACGATCCGCGTCTGGCCGAGGGTAGAAAGCGTCCAGACTTCCTGGCCGGCGCCGGGCTTCAGGATCTGCACCTTGCTGGAAATCGTCTGGCCGATCAAGTTGGGATGGTTGGGAATGCTGAATCCGACCGTCCCCTGACCATGGGCGTCGAGCCGCCCACTGTAGGGTTGCTGCGTCAAGGTGTTCGTGAACAGCGCATCGGCCACGAGGTGCGTCTTCCATGCTCCGAGGCGCTCTCCACCGTCTCGATCGAATCCGGTCGAGAGGAGGAGGTTGAAGCGGTGGTTGGGAGCAGAGGGAATCGAGATCGAGCCGATCAGCGCCTCTCCCAGGTGGGCCTCCTCGGCGACGAACCAGGTCTTGAGGGCGAGGATGGCGTAGCGGAACGGCACTAATTCGGAGATGACCGGACTATCGGGCATCGTGGCGGGCAGGCCGAATTCCTTGATGCCGTCTCGGTCTATGTCACCCATCACCGATGGAATTCCCGGAAGATAAGGATTGAGATCATCTGGGTACCAAGGCGATTGGTCTTGAGGAACCGGAATGATTTCGAACACGGAAGCAGTCACAGGATCGAGGTGCGCGATCACCAAGCCCGTCCGGAATGATCCCGAGTAGTAGGCTTGGACGGCGACGCAAATTTCCACCTTGGACTGAGCCAACGAGGATCGAGACAACCACAAAGGAGAACCGGGGAACACATTTGAATAGCCTGGCGGTACGAACTGCTGCAATGCAGACTGCGGAAGAGTCCACAGAAGTGCACCATCAATACCACTTACTCCCTCATAGTGGTCGCCAGCAATCCGGAGACAAATGTCGGGGTAACCATCACCCGTCCAGTCTAGACCTGTGCTTGATTCAGATCCTCCGGAAGACTGAGGACAGACGTGCTGCCAAATGGCCGCGCCGTCGTACCCACGCAGCGCCGTGAGACGATGCTCTCCGGCTGGGTGAATCGCGTCACCCCAATAGAACATCAACAGATCGGGCAAGCCATCGAGGTTTATGTCCGCCGATGGAGCCCCTTCAGACGGCGGATTGTTATAAAAAGGGAAGGAGCCGGAGGGATTCGATCGCTCCCAAGCGACCTGATGAGTTCGTCCATCCACGAGATACTCCCATTTCAGGTTGTTCCAACTCGACCAGACGAACAAGTCTTCAAATCCGTCATAATTCTGATCTCCAGCTCGACGGTATCCCAGTCCTTCCTGGCCTGGGCCGCTGGAAGTTCCGAGCAGCTGTCTCGTGTTAAGGTCGTGAAATGAAATGCCGTATCGAGCGTGGTCAGCAATCGCGAGCGTGATACCGCCAGGACGCTTCAGGAACGCTTTGTTAGGATACGAAATGTTAATATTCGTGTCTATCGCAGTGCGGTTACGGAGTAACTCCTTGGCACCATGTGGAAATCCTGTAACGAATCCGACACGGTACCCGGTATGCCGACCGTTCGGGAATACGCCGCTTCTCGATTCGCCGGTCCAATACGTTTCAACAGCGCCATCTCCATCCACGTCCGTCATCGGGAAAGCTGCCCACCAAGCGGCCTCCTCGCCACTATGCGTCGGCGGAGGCGGCTCGATCTCCTTGATGACCCATTCACGAGTAACTTGAGGAACGGTTTGAGTCCCCATCGTTGGGAGTAAGAGGGTACTGAGTAACAAAACCGGTGTCACGGCTAGAACTCCTCAGCTCCCTTGTCGCGATCCTGAAATACGATCGGGCGAACATCCAGAGAGTAGTCACCAGCAACTTCTTCCCAGACTGCCTGAACGCTCAGATAATTCGGGCAGGCATCAATGAATCCACTCGGGCTTCCTGGCGCGAGGAAGAATTGTGCAGGATCCAAGCTCGTCCAAGAGACTGGTGCACCGACGAAAGATGTTGGCGTCATCGTCCAACTCGGGTAGGTACCAAACTGGGAAGAACGTAAGCCAGCGAGACCGATCCTCGTAGGCGGAACTGAACCAGGAGATCCTGAGTCCGGAAAGCTCAAATTTGTCGTGAAGTACGGACCAAAGTCCAGATCCGCGCTCGACTGGCGCTCGAAGATGGAGTCATAGACTCGAAAGGTCAGAGCGTAGTTCTGATCCTGATAGAAATAGTTGCCAGTACCTGGACCGTCCACCTCGACAACTTCCAGGTTGTACCCCGACTGAGTTCCATTCCCTACCACCGTGGTGTGAACAAAGGGTGTCAGCATGGAGGGCCCAGGCCATGAAATTCCCACGGTACTGTGATCGAGGAAGCCAGAAAAGCCCCCGGTCGGGTTGTTCCAGAGGAAGGAATTCACGATCGAGGCAGACACGGCTCCAAAGCGCGAGTCTGCGCCCTTGTTGTCCTTGTAAGAGTTTCCGTAGACCTCCGCTCGGATGCCCGATCGTGCGGCTGCCTTCGTACCCTTGCCGTTGTTGCTGATCCGGCAACGATTCACAAACCCCTCTCCCTGCTTGAGTTCAGGCATCGGTTTCGACAGAAGATCCCCGGCGTCCATGTGGAGTGTGCGAATCCCGCTGACCAAGCTGACCGGGAAATCGTCCCAAGTCCCACCGACAATCGCACCATGATCTAAGGTCATGATCTGACCCTTGCTGATTGCGGCGACGAGCATCAGACCATTGAGACCGTTCTGATGCACTCCAGAATCCTCGAGACCGAGATACAAGCCTTGCGGATAATTGACAGGAACGGCCAGGGTTTCCGGTGTGAATGCAAGAACTCCATTGCCAAGATTGTCCACGATCTCCGTCTGATCGCAACAGAACGCGAGATAGGATTCACGACTGATCAGGGTGGCTCCGGAGTATCGCAAGTCATCCGGGTTGCTCGTGAGGTGGCTCCCCGTATTGCGCAGAATGCTGCCGCCCTTCAGACCGATCTCGCCGCGGGACTCCGTCATCGTCGCGGCGTAGATTGCTGACTCACGGAAGTCGCGGAGTTCGACTCCATTGAACTCGACCTCGAACGCGGCGTAATAGTCCTTCTGGGCGATCGCTCCGCCACCGACCGCAGTCGCGGCGAACAGCCCGATGTCCCATCCACGCGCTCCGGGGCCGGCCTTGCCGTTCCATACTCCACCGTTCACCGTCAAGGCGACCGTGGGGATGGCCTGACGTGAGAATGGATCCCCGTTCGGTTGGAGTGGATGTTCCGGAACGCCTGCGCCCAACTCGACGCTGACCAACTTCGAGGCTCCGCCAAGACCGTGAAGATCGAGAAAGACAATGGGGTCCAATCCCATCCCGTTGAACTGGCCGGCGGTGGTGAGGCTCTGGATCGTCGCATCTACCCGACCGGTGGACACGCCACGACTTGCCTTGAAGCCTAGGCCGACCTGAAAATTTTGCGCAGCCGGTGCAGGCAGTGGCGTGTTCGAACCGTTGTCGAAGATCTGACATTGGTCCACGGCAACACGGATGTGGCCGCCGGCTGCTTCGACAGCAAGGCCGATCCGATTGCGATGAAAGATCACATTCTGGATCACGGCATCAATCTCATTGCCCGTCGGCGTGGAGAGCTCGACGGCCTTGAGGGCGCCGAGGAGACGTACGTCCTTGAGGCGGGTGACCGGCGCCGGCGCCATCACCTCCTGGACTGTGAACAGGGTCGTTCCAGCAACGGTGCTCAAAACGAAGACCGGTAGAGTGACATCGTAGGCTTCCAGCGTCACGCCAGCCTTCAGCGGAATCGGAAAGACCTCATTCGTACTGGACTCCGCGTAGGCTCCCACACTTCCCGACCAAGTGATGCTTTTGACCCGAATGGTGTCGCCGGAAGTGGCCGTCGCCGCTGCACTCGAAATGTTGGTATGCGAATAAGGAAGTGACGGCACCGGATTCCCGTCCACGATCCACACCTGGCTAAGCTGTGCCGCCGCGGCGGGTGCCGTGATCGCTAGAGAGAGAGAGAGAGAGAGAGAGGAAAGCGCTCTTCACCATTCCATGAGCCTAGCACCAAACTGTGCAACCGTGAAACGAATTCCTAAATCCGGTCAGAATAATGACTTACAGCGGCTCAAAGCAGTACTTCTTGCCATCGAAGACGAACTTACCGATCGGCTGGCTGACGTCGTGGTAGAGCAGGTTCCACCAGCCTTCCTCGGCGGCGCGCGGGATCCATTCGTTGCGCACCTTCCACGACTTCTCGGCGTTCATGTCGTAAGCCATGATGAATGGGAGGTGGACGTGGTTGGAAGTCGGCACCACGTCGGCCCAGAAGCAGGCGGTGGCGCCACCGTCCTGCAGGATCACGAGCGAAACACCGTCGCTATGCCCGCCGACCTCGACCATGCGCAAGCCGGGCAGCACTTCCATCTCACCGCTAAATGTGTGAACGATTTTCGCGTCCACCAGCGGCTGCACGTCCTCGCGCCGATAGGAGGCGCGACGCAGGTGATCCGGCGTCAACGCCGCTTGCAGCTCGATCGCCGGGGTCCAGTGCGCCGCATGGGGAAACACCGGCAGCCCGTCCTCACCGCACACCGCACCGAGGTGATCCCAGTGGCAGTGCGTCATCAGGCAGTGCGTGACCTGCTCCGGCTTCACGCCCGCGGCGCGTAAGGAAGTCAGTAGCTCACGCCCATTCGAGTGATCAATGTGGAACATGGCGCGCTGCTTGTCGTTCCAGCGCTTGCCGATGCCCGGCTCGATCACCACCTTCCACTCCCCCTTCTCGAGCAGATAGGGCGTGGTGGACAACGGCACGGTGTGGTCCGCATTCACCGGCGTCAACTTCTCCCAGATCGGGCGCGGCACCACGCCGAACATCGCACCGCCGTCGAGCGCGAAGACGCCGTCGCGCAGCGCGGTCACGCGCCAGCCGCCGATCTCAACGACGCGACCGCCTTCCGCCATCAGGCGGTGCCCTGCGCGGCGCGGATCAGGTCACGCGAAATGATCAGCTTCTGCACCTCGCTGGTGCCTTCGCCGATGGTGCACAACTTCGCATCGCGGTACATCCGCTCGACCGGGTACTCGCGCGAGAAACCGTTGCCGCCGAGGATCTGGATCGCCTCGTAGGTGGCGCGCATGCACACCTCGCTGGCGTAGTACTTGCCCATCGCGGCCTCGGTGCCGAAGGAACGCCCGGCGTCCTTCAAGCGCGCCGCGTGATAGACCAGATGCCGCGCGGCGGTGATCTCGGTCTGCATGTCGGCGAGCTTGAAAGCCACCGCCTGGTGCTTGTTGAGCGGCTTGCCGAACTGCTTGCGCTCGGCCGAGTACTTGAGCGCGTAGTCGAGCGCGCCCTGCGCGATCCCGACCGAGAGCGCACCGATCGAGATGCGGCCACCCTCCAGCGTCTTCATGAAGGTCGCAAAGCCTTCGCCCGGAGTGCCGAGCACCGCATCGGCAGGCAACTTGCAGTCCTGGAACACCAGATTGACCCAATCGGAACCGCGCATGCCGAGCTTTTCCTCGCCCGGCTCGATCCTGAACCCCGGTTGATCGCGGTCAATCACCATCGCCACGATGCCCTTCGATCCAGCGTCCTTCTCGGTCTGCGCGGTGATCACGAAGGACTTGGCGTAACTGCCATTCGTGATGAAGCATTTGGCCCCGTTGATCAGGTACTCGTCGCCCTGCGCGACCGCCATGGTCTGGGTGCCGGCGCTGTCGGAACCGGCGCCCGGCTCGGTCAGCCCGTAGGCGCCCATGAACTCGCCGCTCACCAGTCCGGGCAGATAGCGCTTCTTCAGCGCGTCCGAACCGAAGGCGTAGATCGGCCAGGTGCCGAGGCTCACGTGCGCGGCGTAAGCCAGCGCGGTGCTCGCGTCCACGCGCGCCATCTCCTCCACCGCGAGGATGTAGGAAAGATTGTCCATCCCCGCACCGCCCCATTCCTCGGGGAAGGGCAGCCCCGGCAGACCTAATTCGCGCATCTGCGCCCAGGCCGCCTGATTGAACTGCTGGTGCTCGTCGCAATCGCGGGCCGCAGGCTCCAGCACCTCCAGCGCGAAGCGCCGAACGGTCTCGCGGATCATCTCCTGCTCGTCAGTCAGATCGAAGTTGGTGGACATGGCTTCTACTTGAGCAGGGAACGGGAGATGACGATGCGCTGCACGTCGGTGGCGCCTTCGTAGATTTCGGTGATGCGCGCATCGCGGTAGTAACGCTCGACCGCAAATTCTTTGGTGTAGCCGGCGCCGCCGTGGATCTGCACCGCGTCCTGCGCGGCGCGGTTGCACGCGCGCGAGGAGAAGAGCTTGGCCATCGAGCACTCCTTGGTGCAGGGCTGGCCGGAGTCGCGCAGCCAAGCCGCGCGGTGCACGAGTAGACGCGCAGCGTCGAGCTCGGTCGCCATGTCGGCGAGTTTCCACGCGATCGCCTGGAAGTGCGCGATCGGCTTGCCGAACTGTTGGCGCTCCTGCGCGTACTTCACGCTCGCCTCCAAGCACGCGCGATGGATGCCGAGCGCCTGCGAACCGATGCCGATGCGCCCGCCGTCGAGGGTGTCGAGCGCAATCTTGAAACCCTCGTTGAGCGGTCCGATCACGTCGGCGTCCGGCACGAAGACGTCTTCGAGCAGGAGCTCCGTGGTGGACGAGGCGCGGATCCCCAACTTCTCTTCCTTCTTCCCCACTTTCAGTCCCGGCACGCCGGAGGGAATCAAGAAAGCACTGATGCCGTAGCCCTTCTTGGCTTCGGCAGCGGTGATGGCATAGACCACGAACAAACCCGCCTGCGGCGCGCTGGTGATCCAGGCCTTGGTGCCGGTCAGGCGCCATCCGCCCTCCGCGCGCTTCGCGAGCGTGCGCAGGCCCGCCGCATCGGAACCAGCCTGCGGCTCGGTCAGCGCGTAGGCACCGAGCAACTCCCCGCTCGCGAGCCGCGGCAGCCAACGCTGCTTCTGATCCTCGTTGCCGTGCTTGGCGAGCATCGAGCACATCAGCGAGAGGTGCACCGAGATCGTGACCCCGACCGAGGCATCGGCAGCGTTCACCTCCTCGAGCAGCAGCGAAGCGTGCAAATTGCCGAGTCCGGCGCCGCCGTAGGCCTCGGGGACGGTCAGACCCAGAAATCCCGCCGCAGCGGCCTCCTGAATCGCCTCTTCCGGAAAGCGCTCCTCGGCATCGAGCCGCGCTGCATGCGGCCGCACGACGCGATCGGCGTAGTCGCGCGCCGAAGCGCGGATCATCTCGTGTTCTTCGTTCAGGGCGAACTGCATGACGCGTTTCCGTGCCTGTTCCTGGGCGACGGAAATGGAAAGCATTCTACCCGCGCCCGCTCGGAGGTTATTCTTTCGACGCATGAGCGCGAAAGCATTGAGTCCGGCGCGCGGCTGGCTGCACTGCGGGCTCGCAAGCGCTGCGTCGAGCGGCGGTCTCGCCCTCGCGGACGGCTGGCTGCAGCCTGGGCTCGCACTTCCGCTGCTGCGCGCGCCGGTGATGGCCTTCTCGGTGCTCGGCGCTTGGCTGCTCTGCGGCCTCGTGCACCTTCTGGCGTTGCCCCTGCGCGGCCGACGACCGCCGCAGGCTCACTCCGGCTTCGCGCTCGGCGTCTTTGTCGGAGCGGCACCCTGGGTCCACGCCTTTTTGCCGATCCCCGACCGCATGGTCGCGGTGGCGCTCGCGCACTCCGCGGCGATGCTGCTCGCGCTGCTCTGCTTCTGGAAGCTGCGTCCGGGCCCCTCCTTGCGCCTCTCCGCGCTGCTCGCCGCCGTGCCGGGCAGCGTGCTCGCACTCGGAGTTCTGCTGCCGCATGCGCTGCCCGAGTTGCGCTCCGGCGTCGCGATCGCGGACGCGCAGAGCCTTGCGGCACGCGGTGCCAAACCCGAAGCTCCCGCCGCCGCTCCCGACTTGCTGCTGATCTCGGTGGACACGCTGCGCGCCGACGCGCTCTTCGCCGATCCCGCGCGGCCGGGCGTGCCCCGGGCGCCGGTGCCCTTCCTCGAATCCGTGCGCGAGCAGCAAGCGCTGTGGGCTCAACACGCGCTCTCCTCCAGTGATCAGACGCTGCCCGGGCACGTCGGCATGCTCACCGGGCTCGATGCCTTCGGCCACGGCGTGCGCGACAACACCGAATCGCCGGCGCAGGACTTCCGTTTCCTCGCCCAAGAGCTGCGCGATGCCGGTTATCGCACCGGCGCGACCATCAGCAACGCGCTGATCGGGCGCATTCACGGCATGGATCGCGGCTACGACCTCTTCAGTGAGGAACCGATTGCGCTCGCCACCTTCGGTTTGATCATGACGCCGTGGCTGGACCACCACACCTGGCTCGGACGCTGCCTCCCCGAGCGCTGGACCGCGCGGCTCTTCGCGCAACTCTTCTATAGCGAGCAGTGGGCGGAGAACGCGCTGCCGCTCGGACTGCGCACGCTCGCCGCCGCGCTCGCCCAGGGCGAGGCCTTGAGCGCGCAGGACGGTCCCAGCTTCCAGTTCGTGCACTTCATGGATCCGCACACGGACTACGCACCACCAGCAGAGTGGCGCGGCAAGCTGTCGGCCGGTGCCGGCGCCGGTCTGCCGACCGCGATGGTGCCCGACGAGCACGCGGTGCTGAACGGCAACCACGTCGGCGCGATCGAAGCGGCCCTCGCCGGTGCCGACGCGGCGATGGCGCAGCGCGCCGCCGAGTACTGCCACCTCGTTTATCTCGAGGAAGTGATGTTCGTGGACGAATGTGTGCGCATCCTGGTCGAGGCCGTCGAGGCGAGCGGACGTCCCACCGTCTTCCTGCTCACCGCCGACCACGGCGAGATGTTCGGTGAGCACGGTCTCATGGAGCACGCCAACGGCTTATGGGAAGAAAATCTGCGCGTGCCCTTCCTGCTCTGGGGCGCGAACGTCCCACCCGGCGAATTAGGATGGATTCCCACGCTCGCCGACGTCGCGCCTAGCCTGTTGACGCTGGCCGGACTGCGCGTGCCGCCCGATCTCCAAGGAGTGCCGGTACTCCTACCCGCCGACGGCAGTGTGACGAATGGGGCGCGCGCCCCACTCCAACTCAAGATCGCTCCGGCGCCTGCGCGCCTCCTGACGGCCGCGCAAGTCCGCGAGGTCGTGGTGCGTCAGGACGCGCTCAAATGGACCGGAACTTGGAACGCCGAGGGCGTGGATCCCGCGACGGCCCGCGTGCATGCATTGGAATCGGACCCCTTCGAAGCGGATCCCCTGCCGGAGGCGCCGCCCGCGCTGATGACCGCGGTGCGCAGCGAGCTCAGCCGCGACTCTTGGCCCAAGCGTGTGCGGGTCGCCGCCAGCGATGTGCTCAACGCGCTCTTGCACGGACTCGGCTACGCCGGCGGCTGACCAGCCGCGATCGTTCAGTCGCGCACGACGTAGTAGCGGATGATGTCGCGGAAGTTGATCGGCAGCGCGAGCGCGTCGTTGATTTTGCTCTGCGCCATGCCGTAACCCATCTTGGTGATGAAATTCAAGCCCACCATCTTGCCGAGGTTCACGGCCACGCGCGAAGGGGTCACCGTCCGCGACGGGATCGCTTGATCGGTGACGCGGAAACCCGCCTTCTCGATCATTGCCTTGAGCGTGTCGGTCTCGAAGAAGTAGAGGTGCCAGTTGTCGGTCAGATTGCGCTCGCGCCGTCCGAAGAGCTTGAACATGAAGGTGTCGTAGCGCGGCGTCTCCACCACCAGCAGGCCGCCCGGCTTGAGCACGCGACGAATGCTGCGCAGGAGCGTCAGCGGGCTCGGCACGTGTTCGATGACGTGCAGCAGGAGCACCGCGTCGAAACTCTCCGCCTCGAGGCCGGCCTCGTCCAGCGTCACCGTGCGCAGGTCGAGTCCGTAGTGCTCGCGCCCGTAGCGCGCGGCAAAGCTGTTCGGCTCGAGACCGACGCACTGCATGCCCGCGGTCTTGAGTTCGTTGAGCACCGCACCGGTATTGGGACCGATTTCCAGCACCCGTCCGCCCGGCGCGTGCTCGAGCACGCGCTGCAGCGCCTTGCGGTAGTCGCGCACCTGATTGCGCTGCCGCTCGAGGCTGGAGGGGCTGAGTTCCCAACCGGCGGTTTCACCCGCGCCACGGTCGCGGTAGTCGGCGAGCTCCACGCGCTGGCGCGGATTCACGTAGAGCAGCCGGCAGGCTTCGCAGCGCACGATGCGGCCTTCCTGCGCGACGCCGGCTTCGAAGAGCACGAGGAAGTCGTCGGCACCGCAGAGATCGCAGGGTTCCGCGGCCGGGGCCACGGCCACGGATTCAGGCTGCGGACTCGCGGAACGATGCGGAGCACCCATGCTCAAGCCTCGTATCGGTAGAAACCTTCGCCGGACTTTCTCCCCAATTTGCCGGCCGCCACCATGCGACGCAGGTTGGGTGCGGCGCGGAACTTGGGATCGCCGAACTCCTGCTGCATGTAATCGAGAATGTTGAGACAGACGTCGAGCCCGATGAAGTCGGCCAGCGCGAGCGGACCCATCGGGTGGTTCATGCCGAGCTTCATGATCACGTCAATGTCCTCGCGCGTGGCCACGCCTTCGTGCAGACAGAAGGCTGCCTCGTTGATCATCGGCATCAGCACGCGATTGCTGATGAAGCCAGCGTAGTCCTGCGCCACGCCCACGGTCTTGCCGACGGCTTCGGCGATCGCCCGCGTGCGCGCGACGACCTCGTCGGAGGTCTGCTCGCCGCGGATGATCTCGACCAACTTCATGATCGGCACCGGGTTCATGAAGTGCATGCCGATCACGCTCTCAGGCCGCTTGGTCGCGGTGGCAATCGCGGTGATCGAAATGGAGGAAGTGTTGCTGGCCAGAATGCAGCCGGCCGGCGCGTGGGCGTCGAGCTCGGTGAAGATCTTCTGCTTGACCTCCTGATTCTCGAACACCGCCTCCACCACCAGATCCGCCTGCTTCACCGCGGTGGCCAGATTCCCGCTGGCGAGCACGCGCGCGTAGATCGCGTCGGCCTCGGCCGCACTGATCTTTTCCTTCTTGACGAAGCGGTCGAGCGAGCCGCGGATGGTCTTCATCCCGCGCTCCAACCCGGCCGGCGCCACGTCCACCAGCGTCACGGCGTGTCCGAAGCTCGCGAAGGTCTGGGCGATGCCGTTGCCCATGGTGCCGGCACCGATCACGCTCACTTTGAGGGAATCACTCATGATTTCAGACCATCTCCACCGACAGGGCCACGGCGTTGCCGCCGCCGAGACAGAGGGTGGCAAGACCGCGCTTGCCGCCGCGCTGCTGCAACGCGTGCAGCAGGGTGACCAGAAGGCGGCAGCCGCTGGCGCCGATCGGATGGCCGAGCGCCACCGCACCGCCGTTGACGTTCAACTTGGCCGGATCGAGCCCGAGGGTCTTCTGCAGCGCACAGGCGCCGCTCGCGAAGGCTTCGTTGACCTCGTAGAGGTCCATGTCGCCGCGCTTGAGACCGGTTTTCTTCTCCCAGTTCTCGACCGCCGCCTTCGGCGCCATCATCACCCACTCCGGGGCCATGCCGCCGGCCGCATAGCCGGTGACGCGCGCGAGCGGTTTCAAGCCGTGCCGCTTCACGGCCTCCGCGCTCGCCACCACGATCGCGGCTGCGCCGTCGCTGATCTGGGAAGCATTTCCCGCGGTCACGCTGCCCTCCTTCTGGAAGGCCGCACGCAACTTGCCGAGCGAAGCCGCGGTCACGTCGGCGCGCACGCCCTCGTCGGTCTTCACCACGCTCACCTCGCCCTTGCGACCCTTCACTTCCACGGGCAGGATCTCGGCGTCGAAACGACCGGCGGCCTGCGCCGCGGCGGCGCGCGCGTGCGACTCGGCGGCGAAGGCGTCCTGCGCCGCGCGGTCCACACCGTACTCCTTGGCCACCAACTCACCGGTCAGTCCCATGTGCTGGTTGGAATAAACGTCCCACAATCCGTCGTGGATCATGGCGTCCACCAGCTTGGTGTCACCGAGCCGCGCGCCGTTGCGCGCCGAGGGCATCAGATACGGAGCCTGCGACATGCTTTCCATGCCACCCGCAACGATCAGACGCGCATCGCCCGCGCGGATCGCCTGCGCCGCGAGCATCACCGCCTTGAGGCCCGAACCGCAGACCTTGTTGACCGTGAAAGGCGGCACCGTGTCCGGCACTCCCGCGAAACGCGCCGCCTGACGCGCCGGGTTCTGACCGACGCCGGCCTGCAGCACGTTGCCGAGAATCACCTCGTCCAAATGCTCGGCCGAGACGCCCGCGCGTTTCAGCGCCTCGCGCACGACGAGCGCGCCGAGCTCCGGCGCGCGGAAGGAGGACAAGCCTCCCTGGAACTTTCCGATCGGAGTGCGGCAGGCGCCAGCGAGAAAGATTTCACTCATGATTGCACGGCCAAAAGGCGCGCCATTCTAACCGCGCGGAGCATCCGGCCAGAGTCCGGCGCGCTTGAGATCGCGTGCGCAGGGAACTTTCTTGCGCACTTCCTCGGCAATGGCGAAATCGGCCTCTGCCAGCAGCATTTCACCCTTCTCGCTGAGCGCCGCCACACGCCCGAGCGGATCACACAGCAGCGCCGCGCCCGGAAACTCCATCACCGGACGCCCCGGGCCGAGACTCGCGCGTCCAGCGCGATTGCAGCTCAGCAGCCACTGCTGATTTTCAGCAGCACGCGCGCGGCACAGCAGCTCCCACACTTCGGCACGCGGGGTCGGCCATTGCGCGGGTGCGCAGAGCAAGTCCGCATTGCCGTGCAGCGCCGCGCGCGTGACCTCCGGAAAACGTAGGTCGTAGCACACCAGCGTGCACACGCGTCCGATGCCCTTGAGACTCAAAGTCGGCGGTAGGCCTGCGCCGCGCGCCACTTGCCGCCCCTCGCCGGTCGGCGAGAAGAGCATGCGCTTCTCGTAGGGACGCCGATCCCCGCCCGGACCGAGCACGTGTACCTGATTGGCGGGCTTGCGCGCGCTGCCGCCGCCGGGCGCGGAGCCGATCACGATCAGGCCGCGCTCCGTGGCCCGTGCATGGACCTCGACCAGGGCGGCTTCGCTCGCCTCGCGCGCGGCGCGGTCATAGGCCGGCAGGAAGGAAGTCGTCCACTTCTCCGGCAGGCAGAGGAGCCGCGCGCCGGCGTCGGATGCTGCGTCCACACCCGCGAGCGCGCGCGCGAGGTTCGCCGCCACGCGCGCCGGTCGGACGTCGAAGGGGAGCGCGGCGAGGAGGATCCTGGTCATGGACGGAGCGCGGGACTCCGTTATGCTATGCCCCCTCAAACCGGTCGGGGACGTAGCTCAGCTGGGAGAGCGTCGCGTTCGCAATGCGAAGGTCGTGGGTTCGATCCCCATCGTCTCCACCAACCGGTCCCCGGCTGCGCGGAGGGCTCAGTCTTCTGCCTCGATCGGCACCTCGGGCGGGAGTGCTTCCGCCGTGCGCAGGACCAACAGACGGTGCAGCGCGTCCGCGTAGTCGCTGGCCGCGCGCAAGGTCTCTTCCAGCCGCGTGCGGTAGCCTTCGGCGTCGCCCGCCGCTTCCGCCGCAAGCGCCGCCGAGTACGCGGCCGTCGCGCGCGCAATGCGCTGTTCGAGTCCGGACAGCCGCAACTCCACGTCGGCCCAACCGAACTCTTTACCTCGTTCCAGGATCGAGCGGTAGGTCTCCGCCGCGCGCACGACCTGCTCGTCGAGCTCGAGCGCGCGCGCGTAGCGGTAGTCCACGTCGAGGCGCAGATGTTCGTTGCGCTCGGCGAGCTCGCGTCGCCGCGCTTGGTGCGCCGGCACTTGCCATTGCTCGAGTTCGGCGAGGATCTCGTCCACCAGACCAGGGCGTCCGCCGCGAATCGCGAGATCGCCTGCCAGCAGGTCGTTCTCGCTGCTCACGCGAGACTGCAAGCGCTCGATCAACTGCAGGGTTTCGGGATGCTCCGGCTCGAGGCGGTCGGCCGAACGGATCGCGAAGAAGGCGGGTCCGAGCAGATCGGAGTCGAGCAGCACGCGCGCTTCGGCGCGATGCGCCGCCGCGAGGTCCTCGGTGAGTCCGGCGTAGCGCTGTTCCGCGCGGCTCTCTGGACCGAGCAGCATCGCCGCATGGTGAAAGGATGTGCGCGCGCGCAGATCGTCGCCGTGGCGCAGATGATCCATGCCCTCGAAGTAGAGTTCGTCGCCGACGTGCGACTCGCGCTCCTGTCGCGCGGTGGTCATGGCGAGTAGGTTCGCGGCGAGTTCGTCCTCGGGGTTCCATCCCAAGGCGAGCATGAGTTCGCGCAGCGCCCCTTCGATCTCTCCCGCTTCGAGCAATTCTTCCGCATTGCTGGTGTGGCGCGAGCCGAGTTGATCGCGCGCGCGCGCCTCGAGCGCGGCAGGCACCGCGGCACGATCCGCGGGCGCCATGCCCGCAACCTGCGGCAGGATCGCGAGAGCCTGCTCCTCGTGATGATTCGACAAAAGCTTGCGCAATCCGTCCTCGATCAGGAACCAGCGCGTGCGTTCCAGGCGCGCCGCGAGCTCGGCGTCATCGGCAGGGTCCCCTGCTTCCTGGTAGTGATGCCAGGCGCCGACGTAGTCCCCACTGCGGAAGGCGGAGTCGCCACGCGCGATGGCGCGGCTCTGACAGGCCGCACACAGCGCCAGCACCGTGAGTCCGGCGACGAGTCGTAGCGGGCGGAACGGGAAGGCCATGGCCCCATTCTGACGCGCGCCGCGCTCGGCTTCCTCCGCGTCCGGCAAGGAATTGTCCGGGCACGCCGCTTCGGAGGCCCTCACAGGAGTTCCGTGAGCAGGAACACTCCGGCGTTGTGGAGCACGTGGAGCAGGATCGGTGCGCGCAAATCGCCGACTCGCCACTGCACCCAGCCGAAGAGCACCCCCAACGCGGTCGCCGGGATCCACATCGCCGGGGCGTGCGAGAGCCCGAAGGCGAGGGACGAAATCGCCAGCGCCAGGAGCGGTCCCGTGCGTGGATCAGAGGCGAGGCCTGCGAAGATCCAACCGCGAAAGAGCATTTCCTCCAGCACCGGCATCACCAGGATCGCGAGCAGCAGGGTCAACGCCGCCGGGAGCGGCGGAAGGTCGGCGAAGCCGCGCACGATTTCGTGCCGGGTGTTGAAGCCGGTCTGCTCGCCAAGCAGGATCCAGAACATCAGCAGGCCGAGCAGCGCCGGCAGCGCGGCGAAGTAGGCAGAGAAGGCGAAGCGCAGACTCGGCCGCTCACTGGGCGGAAGGAACCAACGCGGGCGGGGCGCGAACAACAGCAGCGTCAGCAGGGCACCGGCGAGCGCGATGGCCACCGGCAGCAAGTTCCACGGGTGCGCGGGGTTCGCTGTTGCTGGGAAGAAATTGAGCAGTAGGCGCGGCAGCAGCAGGAAAAGCAGCGCTGCCACCAGGAGCAGCGGATGTGGCAGCGCGACCGGTGCCGGACGCTCGCGACCACGACGCGCGAGACGCGCGAGTGCCAGCGCGGAGAGCAGGCAGCCGGCGACGAAGAGCGCGAGCCTGCCGCCCCAGAGCAGCAGGTCGGCGATCAAGCGCTCATGCCGATGACGCCCTCGGCCGGAGAGGAGGCACTCGCCGTGAGTCGGCGCGCCATGCGGCCGGCTAGGAAGGAATGCCGGCCCGCCTCGCAAGCGAGGCGCACGGCGTGCGCCATGCGCACGGGATCGCGCGCGGCGGCGACGGCGGTGTTCAGCAACACTCCGTCGCAGCCGAGTTCCATCGCGATCGCGACGTCGCTAGCTTGGCCGACACCTGCATCCACGATCACCGGCACCTTGGCTTGCTCGACGATCAGGCGCAAACTCACCGGATTGAGGATGCCGAGGCCGCTGCCGATCGGCGAACCGGCCGGCATCACCGCGGCGGCGCCGGCCTGTTCCAGATGATGCGCCAGCCGCACATCGTCACTGGTGTACACCAGCACGGTGAAGCCTTCGCGCGCCAGGGTTTCGGTGGCGCGCAAGGTGTCGAGCGGATCCGGCAGCAGGGTCTTCGCGTCTCCGAGCACTTCGACCTTGATCAGATCGGTGTCGAGGAGTTCACGGGCGAGGCGTGCGGTGCGGATCGCCGAGTCGGCGTCGTAGCAGCCGGCGGTGTTCGGGAGCAGGGCGTAACGATCTCGCTCGAGGAAATCGAGAAATCCTTCACCACTCTTCTCCTGCTCCGGAATGCGTCGCACCGCCACCGTGACGAGTTCCGCGCCGGAGGCAGCGAGCGCCTCGCGCATCAAGGGGTAGGAGGCGTACTTACCGGTGCCGAGGCAGAGGCGCGAGCGCAGGCTCAGAGCACCGAGTCGCAGCGGAGCGTCGTCGAGAGGAGGCGAAACGGTCATGGAGTTGGGTTCGGCTGGGGCCTCAGCCGCCCCCGACCAAACGCACGAGTTCGATGCGGTCGCCGGCTTCGAGGAAAGTGCTTTCCAGGTCCGCACGCCGGACGACGCGCGCATTCCGCTCCACCGCAACGCCGGGCCCGGTCGCGCCGAGCTCCTGGAGGAGGGCGGCGAGGCTGAGCTGGGGACGCCAGCGGTGAGGACGACCGTTCACAATCACGGATGCTGGCCCCATTGGCTGGTGTTGATTCTACGCAAGTCACGATCTGACCGCGCTCGGAGCGACGGAGTGGCAAAAAATCGCTCGTACGCTTGTAAAGTCATGTCAGAAAGTGACTTAGGATGCATCTACTCCATTTGTCTGGGCCAGCTTCCCTTGTGGGGTCTTCTCCCCCTCGCTACAATGTCCCCCGCACTTCGGGCTTCGCCCGGAGACGCACCTGGCTCTCGGCCGTTGACGGCACGGAGAAGCCGCGGGAAACCGCGGCCGCGCGCGGGTGTGGAGGTCTCCTCCACACCCGTTTTGCATCCGATCCGGCACCGGTTGGGGTGGGAGAACATCATGCGCAAGGACGACGTGCTCCGGATGATCGACGCGATCCACCGCGAACGCGGGGTGGATCGGGAGATCCTTTTCAACGCCCTCGAGGAAGCCCTCAGCATGGCGGTGCGCAAGAAAGTCGGCGTGGAGGAGGGCTGGGCGGTGCAAATCAACCGCCGCGACGGCGAGATTTCGCTGCAAGCTCCAGACGGCTCCGTCACGCTGCCGTCGGCCGAAGAACTCGGCCGCATCGCCGCGCAGACCACCAAGCAGGTCTTCATGCAGAAGATCCGCGAGGCCGAACGCGACAAGACCTACGCGCAGTTCGAGAGTCTGCTCAACACCGTCGTCGCCGCGCAGGTCCACAAACTCGAAGGCCCCAACGTCATCGTCACGATGGCCGGCCGCACCGAGGCCCTGCTGCCGCGCTCCGAGCGCGTACCCAACGAGCGCCTCCACGTCGGCGACCGCATGCGCGTCCTGATCAAGGAAGTGCGCAAGGAAGGCTCGCGCGTGGTGATCATCGTGTCCCGCAAGGACCCGATGTTCGTGCAGAAGCTCTTTGAGGTCGAGGTCCCCGAAATCGCCGAAGGCGAGATCCGCGTGATGAAGGTCGCGCGCGATCCCGGCTATCGCTCCAAAGTCGCGGTCTATTCGCTGGATCCGCGCGTGGACTGCGTCGGCGCCTGTCTTGGCGCACGCGGCACCCGCATCCGCAACGTCAACGACGAACTGCGGCAGGAGAAGATCGACATCATCGTCTGGAGCGATTCGCTCGAGGAGCTGGTGCAGAACGCGCTCAAGCCGGCCAAGGACATCCCGATCGATCACATCTTCCCGGACGAGGACGCGCAATCGGTGTTCGTGCTGGTCAGCGAAGAGCAGAAGCCGCTCGCGATCGGCATGGGCGGACGCAACGTGCGGCTCGCTTCCGAGATCGTCGGTTGGGGCATCGAACTCAAGACGCCCGCCGAGTACGAGGCCGAGATCCTCGCCGCCGAGGGTGGTGAAGCAATGCGCGGCCCCGCCGCAGAGGACGAGGACGTGCTGCCCTCCGCAGGCTCCGACTTCCCGGCCGACGAGGGCGACGCCGACCTCGGCGCCGATCGCGCGCCGGTTCGCTCCGAGGAGGAAGCCTAATCCTTGAGCAAAGTCAAAGTCTTCACGCTCGCGAAGAAGTTCGGCTACAAGTCGGCCGAATTCGTTGACGTTCTGAAGAACATCGGCTTCCCGGTGAGTTCCTACCAGGCCTCGATCGAGGAGTGGGACGTGCCGATCATCGAGCAGCGCTTGCAGCGCGCCGGTCTCATCGGCGGTCCCAAAGCGGACGGCGCGGCGGACGCCAAGAAGAAGGAAGCTGAGGACGGCGACGAAACGGCAGCGCCTTCGTGGGACGACCTCATGAAGACGGCGGCGCGTGAAAGTGGCGATGCCAAACCTGCTGCGCCGACGCCCACCCCCACCGTCGAGGCACCCAAACCCGAGACCGGGGCGCGCGTGCTGCGCCCGGCGCCTTCGGCACCGTCCCCGACCCCCGTCGCGCCGAAGCCGGCTCCGACACCGCGGCCCGCAGCCACTCCCAAACCGCCCGCGCCTTCTGCCAAACCTGCCGCGCCCGCGCCCCAAGTCGCTGAACCGCGCGCCAAGCCCGCCGCAGCATCGGTCGCCCCCGCCGCCCCCGCGAGCGCCGCACCCACGAGCAGCAGCGCCCCCGCGACGGACGAGAGCGCCGGCGAAGTGAGCAGCACCCCCGGCGGTCCGCCGACGCCGAAGCCGCGCGTCGCCACGCGCGTCGGGCGCATTGACCTCGCCGCGCTCGGACTGATCCGCAGCCAGCAGGAACAACACAAGAAGACCGCCACCTTCACCGACTTGCGCGAGAAGGAGAGCACGCGCCGCCGCGACCTGCGCCAGAAGCAGCGCGAACGCCAACGCGACCGCCGTCAGGGCCGCGTGGGTCCGAAAGGCGTCAGCACGATTGATCGCATCCACGACGTGGTGCTCGAACTGCCGGTGACCGTGAAGTCCTTCTCGGGCGCACTCGGCATCCCGGTCAGCGAGATCCTGCAGCGCATGATGGACCTCGGCGTGATGTCCAACATCAACGCCGCGCTCGACACCGAGACCATCGAACTGCTCGCGGAGGAGTTCGAGATCGGCATTCAGATCAAGGAAGAGACCGACCTCGAGAAGGAACTGCTGGCCGAGATCCAGGCCGCGCGTCATGCGGTGGACGACAGCACGCTCCAACCGCGCCCGCCGGTGATCACCTTCCTCGGACACGTGGACCACGGCAAGACCACGCTGGTGGACGCGATTCGTTCCACGCGCGTCGCGGCGAAGGAATCCGGCGGTATCACGCAGCACGTCGGCGCCTACGTTGCGGAGTTGCCGTCCAAGCAAACCGTCACAATCCTCGACACGCCAGGCCACGAAGCCTTCACAGCGATGCGTCAGCGCGGCGCGCGCGCCACCGACATCGCGGTGCTGGTGGTCGCAGCCGACGACGGCGTGATGCCCCAGACCGAGGAAGCCGCCGCGCACGCGCGCGCCGCTGGCGTCCCGGTGGTGGTGGCGATCAACAAGGTGGACGCCGTCGGTGCCAACATCCAGCAGGTCAAGACGCAGCTTTCCAACATCGGCCTGCAGCCGGAGGAATGGGGCGGTTCGACCGGCGTGGTCGAGGTCAGCGGTCTGCGCAAGACCGGCATGGACAAATTGCTCGAGCGCGTGCTGCTCGAAGCCGAATTGCTCGGCCTCAAGGGTCACGCCAAGGGCGATGCCGTCGGCGTGGTGCTCGAGGCTTCGCTCGAGAAGGGCAAGGGCAAGGTCGCGACGGTCCTGGTTCAGGACGGCACCCTGCGCTCCAAGGACATCGTGCTGGCCGGCACCACCTTCGGCAAGATCCGCTTGATGTTCGACCACGCCGGCAAGCCGCTCAAGGAAGCGGGACCGAGCGTGCCGGTGCAGATCCTCGGCCTCGAAGAGCTGCCGCCGATTGGCGAGAAGTTCTTCGTGGTGGCTGATCTTCAGGCCGCCAAGAACGTCGCCGAGAAGCGCGCGATGTTGAAGACCGAGAAGGACCGCCGCGAGAAGGCGGCCGGCGTCACCGCCGCGAACTTGTTCGACAAGCTCGACGAGTCGCAGTCGAAGCGTCTGCGCTATCTGATCAAGGCGGATGCGCTCGGCTCGCTCGAAGTGTTGAAGAAGTCCGTCGAGGAGCTCGGCAACGAGGAAGTGATCGTGGACGTGGTCCACGCCGGCGTCGGCGGAGTCACCGAAACCGACGTGCTGCTCGCCGAAACCGCGAACGCCGTGATCTTGGCCTTCCACGTCGTGCCGGAGGGCAAGGCGCGCAAGGAAGCCGAGCGCGTGCGGGTCGAGATCCGCCGCTACGAGGTGATCTACGAGCTGCTCGAATCGGTCGGCAAGGAAGCCGCCGGTCTGCTCACGCCGCAGACTCGCGAGGACGTCATCGGCAGCGCCGAGGTGCTGCAGATCTTCCGTTCCTCACGCTGGGGCGTCATCGCCGGTTGCCGCGTGACGCAAGGCACGCTCAAGCGTTCCTGCCGCGCGCGCGTGGTGCGCGACGGCCGCAAGGTTTACGAAGCGCCTTTCGCTTCGCTTCGTCACCTCAAGGACGACGTCCGCGAGGTCGAGGCACCGAAGGAGTGCGGCCTCAAGGTCCAGGACTTCGAGGACCTCAAGGTCGGGGACGTGATCGAGGCGATCGAGACCTCCAACGTCGCCGCCGGATCCGAGGGTTCGGAACGCGAAGCCTGATCGGACGCGGAGTCCGGAGCGACGCCCATGGCCAGCGACAAACGCAGGCACCAGATCGAGAAGCGCATCCAGCAGCGGATCGCGCGGATCTTGCTGCACGAGATGAAGGATCCACGGATCGGCTTCATCACGATCACCGGCGTCGAGATCAGCGGTGATCTCTCGGTGGCGAAGGTGCGTTGGTCGGTTTACGACGCCACCGAACGGGCACGCACCGAGAGCCTCTTCAAACACGCACAAGGTTTCCTGCGCAGCGAAGTGGCGCGCGATCTGCAGTTGCGCAGCGCGCCGCAACTGGTGTTCGAGTACGACCAGGGCCTGGAGCGTGCCGAGCGCATCGAAGCGATTTTGCGCAAGGTGCTGCCGAAGCCGGAAGAGGTGCCCGCACCCGCCGAGCGCGAACCCGACGACGCGAAGGATGCCTGATTCCGGCGCCGCCCCGCGGCGCTTGCAGCGGGCCGAAACGGTGCTCGCGCGGCGTACCGGGCGCTTGATGGTGGTGTTGGAACGCTGCGCGGACGAGAACAATCGCCAGGCCGTGTTGCGCACCGCGGAGGCCTTCGGCGTGCACCGGGTCGCGCTGGTGGAGACCGCCGGCCTCACGGCGGCGCGCATCTCGAAGAGCGTGACGCGCGGTGCGGCGGCTTGGCTGGAACTGCGGCGCTTCGCCACCACCGCCGAGTGCATCACGGCACTCGCCGCGGAGGGCTGGACGCTGTGGGCCACCGATCTCTCCCCCGCCGCGGAGGAACTCGTGCCGGAGCGCATCGGTCCGCTGCCGGAGAAGCTGGCGCTGGTCTTCGGACGCGAAGTGGACGGCGTCAGCGCCGAAATGCTCGCGGCCTCGGCGCGCCGCCTCCACTTGCCGCTCGCCGGTTTCACCGAATCCTTCAACCTTTCGGTTTCCGCCGCGCTGCTCCTGCAGCGGCTCTTCGACGCCCGGCCAGAACTGCGCGGGGATCTCGATCCCGCCGAGCGCGCGGCGATCCGCGCCCACTGGTACCGGCGTCTCGCCGGCGGCAAGCACCCGCATCGTTTCGACGCCTGGCTGGAGCAGCCGCCGCCGCCGCTCGCCGATCTCCGTTCGGGCCCCGAGCTCAAGCTCCCGCGCATGCACAAGCGCATGGCGCGCCGGCTCGGGGTGCGCACGGGCGACGAGGCACCGGAATCCGGCGCCTGACCTTTGCTAGGATCACGCCGCATGGAGCCGAGACGCGTGCTCGTCACCGGCGGCGCCGGGTTCATCGGCTCGGCGGTGGTGCGCTTCCTGCTCGCCGAGAGCCGCGCCGAAGTGCTCAACTTCGACGCCCTCACCTACGCGGCGAATCTCAAGTCCCTGGAGCCGGCATCGGCGAGTCCGCGCTACCGTTTCGTGCGTGGCGACGTGCGCGATGCCGCCGCGGTGAGCGCGGTCTTCCGCGAGTTCCAGCCCGACTGCGTGTTGCACCTCGCCGCCGAATCGCACGTGGACCGCTCGCTGACCGCGCCGCTCGCCTTCGTCGAGACCAATCTGCTCGGCACGGCGGTCCTGCTCCAGGCGGCGCGCGAATACTGGTCCGCGCTGACGAGCCCAGCGCGCGAGGCCTTCAGGTTCCTCCATGTCAGTACCGATGAAGTGTTCGGGAGTCTCGGCGCCGAGGGTGCCTTCCGTCCCGACACGCCCTACGACCCGAGCTCGCCCTACTCGGCCTCCAAGGCCGGTTCGGATCATCTGGTGCGCGCCTGGAACCGGTCGTTCGGGCTGCCGGTGATCGTCACCAACTGCTCCAACAACTACGGGCCCTGCCAGTTCCCGGAGAAGCTGATCCCGCTGATGATCCTCAACGCCCGCGACGGCTTGGAGCTGCCCGTGTACGGGCGTGGCGCCAACGTGCGTGATTGGCTCTACGTGGAGGATCACGCACGCGCGCTGTGGAGTGCGGCTTGTCGCGGACGAGTCGGCGCGACCTATTTGGTCGGCGGCGGCGCCGAGCGCGACAATCTCAGCGTGGTGCGTACGATTTGCGCGCTGCTCGACGAACTCGCGCCGCTGCTCGCCGCAGGACCGCGCGAGAACTTGATTCGTTTCGTCGCCGACCGTCCTGGACACGACTTCCGCTACGCGATTGACGCCAGCGCCACCACGACGGAACTCGACTGGCGCCCGCGCGAGAGTTTCGAGAGCGGACTGCGTCGCACGGTGGAGTGGTATCTCACGGAGACCGAATGGGTGGATGCGGTGCGCAGCGGCGCCTACCGCGCGTGGATGGAGGAGAACTACGCTTGGCGTTGAGCCGCAAGGGCATCATCCTCGCCGGCGGCTCCGGCACGCGGCTGCATCCGATCACGCGCAGCGTGTCCAAGCAACTGCTGCCGGTCTATGACAAGCCGATGGTCTATTACCCGCTGAGCGTGCTGATGCTGGCGGGGATCCGCGAGATCCTGTTGATCAGCACCCCGCACGACACGCCGCGGTTCCGCGAGCTGCTCGGTGACGGTTCGGATTGGGGCTTGAAGCTCGAATACGCGGTGCAGCCGGAACCGGGCGGCCTCGCGCAGGCCTTCTTGATCGGTGCGGACTTTCTGGCCGGCGCGCCGAGCACCCTGGTGCTGGGCGACAACATCTTCTACGGGCGCGGCTTCACCGAGCTGCTGCGGTCGGCGAGCGCGCAGACTTCCGGTGCGACGGTGTTCGCCTACCGCGTGCAGGATCCGCAGCGCTACGGCATCGTCTCCTTCGACGCGCAGGGCCGCGTCGTGAGTTTGGAGGAGAAGCCCGCCAAGCCGCGCTCGCCCTTCGCGGTCACCGGCCTCTACTTCTACGACGCGCGCGCGGTCGAGTTCGCGCGACGGCTGCGGCCGAGCGCGCGCGGCGAGCTGGAGATCACTGATCTCAATCGGCTCTACTTGGAGGATGGCAGCCTGGAAGTGACGAGCCTGAGCCGCGGCTTCGCCTGGCTCGACACCGGCACTTATGATTCCCTATTGGAGGCGAGCGCCTTCGTACAGACGGTGGAGAAGCGGCAGGGCATGAAGATCGCCTGTCCGGAGGAGATCGCCTGGCGCATGGGTTTCATTGATGCTGCGCAGCTCCGACGCCTCGCCGCGCCGTTGAAGAACTCCGGCTACGGCGGTTACCTGCTGGAACTGCTGGCGCAGGACGCTCCGTGAGCGCCGACGCCGGCCAGCAACTGATCCAACGCGCCGGACGAGGTGGCCTCTGGCTGCTCGGCGGACACGGCGCACACGCGCTGATCCGTCTCGGCAGCAACATCATCCTCGCGAAGCTGCTCTTCCCCGAGGCCTTCGGCCTGATGGGCATGATCACGGTGTTGTTGGTGGGCTTGGAGTTGTTCTCCGACACCGGCATCGGACCCTCGATCGTGCGTAGCCCGCGCGGCACCGAGCAGTCCTTCCTCGACACGGCATGGACCGTGCAAGCGGCGCGCGGAGTGATGCTGGCGGCGCTGTGCTGCTTGATCGCACCGCTCTTCGCGCGCATCTACGAGGAGCCGCGACTCACGCGCCTCGTCACCATCGCTGCACTCACTCCACTACTGCAGGGACTGCGCTCCACCAGTCTCTTCCTCGCCGACCGCCTGCTGGTGCAGGGACGCAAGACCATCATCGGGTTGATCTGCCAGACTGCGGGCATCGGCACCATGCTGATCTGGGCTGCGCTCGAGCACTCGGTGGACGCACTGCTCGCTGGATGGATCGTCAGCACGGGGCTGTACACGCTGCTCAGCCACCTCTGCCTGCCCGGACGACTGCCGCGTCTGCGTCTGGAGCGCAGCAGCCTGAAGGAGCTCTTCGGTTTCGGACGCTGGATCTTCCTCAGCACCGCACTCTCCTTCCTGGCGATGCAAGCCGACCGCCTCTTCCTCGGCTACGTGCTGCTGTTCGGTCCACTCGGTCTCTACTTCCTGGCCAACTCGCTGCTGGAACTGATCACCAACGTGCTCAGCATGATCTCGAATTCGATCATCTATCCGGCGTGGGTGGAATCCGAGCGCTTGGCACCCGCGGAGCACGCCCGACGACTGCAACGCTCGCGCGCCGCGTTGAACGCGGTCGGCATGGCAGGCATCGTGGTGCTCGCAACCCTGGTGCCCGCGCTGTTCCGGCTCTTCTACGACGATCGTTACCAGGAAGTCGCCACCCTGCTGCAACTTCTGTGCGCCTCCGCCTGGCTCCTGGCGTTGCGCACCACCGCGATCAGTGCGGTGTTGGCCTTCGGGGATTCGCGCGCACTCTCCGCCGCGAACCTGATCCTGTTCCTCGTCAAACTTCCGCTCAGCATCGCCGGCTTCTACCTCGGCGGCCTCACCGCCTTCATCGTGGGTGCAGCACTCGGCAATGCCGTAGGCATGTTGCCGCTCTTCGCGGCGCTCGACGCGCGGGGCTGCCGACTCTTCCAAGCGGATCTGCGCGAGAGTGCGCGCTGCGCCGCGCTGCTGCTGGCAGGCATCTTCCTGCCGCGACTCGCCTCGCCGCTCGGTCCGGTCGCACTGCTCGCCGCCGAAGGCTTCGCCGCCGCCGCGCTCGGTCTGCTGGCGATCTACCCCGCGCGCTCCCTTCTGCTCAAACTCCGTCCATGACCACCGAAGCCGCCAATGCTCTTGCGCCGCTGGCCATGGCTGGCTTCGTGGCGCTGGCATTCGTCTTTGACGCTTGGCTGCCACGCCATCGCGCGATCCTCGCCAGCCTGCTGACTGGATTCTTGTTCCTGCCCTCGGTGGAGTACGACCTCGGCGGCTTGTTGAACTGGAATCGCATCACCGCACCGGTGCTCGTGATTTGGGCCGGCATTCTTCTGCGTGATCACGCACTCTTACGCGCCTTCCGCTTGCGTGCCTGGGATCTGCCGATTCTGCTCTGGTGCCTCGCGCCCGGAATCTCCTCCCTCAGCAACGGATTCGGCGCCTACGACGCCGTCGCCGCCGTGTTCTATCAATCGGTGTTGTGGGCAGGTCCGTACTTCATCGGGCGGCTTCACTTCCGCACGCGCGCGCAAGCCTTCGATCTGGCGTGGGCTCTGCTCTGGGGTTGTCTGGTTTACGTTCCCCTGTGCTGGCTCGAGATCATGCTCAGTCCGCAGTTGCACCTGCGCTTCTACGGCTTTCAGCAGCACGACTTCTTCCAATCCATTCGCGGCTCCTTCTACCGGCCGGTGGTCTTCCTGCAGCACGGCCTGATGGTGGCGATGTGGCTCTTCGCCGGCGCATTGCTGGCTTGGTGCCTCCATCGCACACAGCAAGTGAGCCGCGTGTTCAAGCTCCCGGTCGTGTTGCTCGCGGTCGGTCTCGCCGTGACTCTGCTGGCGGCGCAGTCGGCGGGCGCCACCGTGCTCTTCCTGATCGTCGGTGCGGCGTGGTGGGTGGCACAGCGCATGCGCTCGCATCTGCCCTTGCTCGCGCTCGCCCTGTTGCCCGCGCTGTGGATCGGCGCGCGCGCCACCGAATTGCTGAGCACGCAGTCCCTGACCCAGGCCGCGACGCGGATCTCCGCCGACCGCGCGCAATCGCTCGAGTTCCGGCTCAGCACGGAGGATCTCTTGATCGAGCACGCGCGCGAACGTCCGCTCTTCGGCTGGAGTTCGTGGAGCCGCGACCGCGTGATCGAGCGCGACTACGCCGAGGAGACCCTGATCGTGGACGGCCTGTGGGTCATCGCATTGAGTCAGAACGGCTACTTCGGACTGCTCACGCTTCTCGCGGTGCATCTGGTGCCGGTACTGATCCTGATGCGTCGTCAACGCGCACGCGAAGCGCTCAAGGATCGCGAGTTGTTGCTGCTCTTCGGCTTCGCCTACCTGCTCGCGATCACGATGGTGGATCACCTCTTCAACGCGATGGTCACGCCCTACGCGATCCTACTCCTGGGCGCGCTCCCGACCCTCGCCGCAGCGTGGCGTCCACCCGAGCTGGTGGACGGAGCTGGGATGGGAGCAGCAGCGGCGGGAGCAAACGCCGGCGCGCAGGCGAGTGCAGGGGTGCGCGCTGACGGGCCACGCGTGCTCGGCGGGTGAATCCTCGCGCGCGCCTCAAGGCGCGGCGCGCTTGTACTCGATGATGCCGCGCTTGGATCCGCGTAAACGGTGGAAGAAATGGCTCATCACTCCGAGCGCGCCGGGAAACTTTGCCAACAAGCAGTGGAGCGCATACAGACCGCAATCCTGCGCCGGGAGCCGGCCCTCGGCGCGGAAGCGCTGGCGCATCCGCCACCATTGCACGGGATAGGCGAGCAGCAGCAGGAGCGCCCCGGGATACACCAGCCACGCCGCGAGCAGTGACGTCGGCAGCAGCAGCGGCCAGACGAGCATGCTGCGCACCTCGGCGCTGCCGAAGCGCTCCGGCGGCCTGCCGTGGAGCATTCTCCCGTTGGCGTAGGCGTAACCAGCGCGCTCGCAACGCCGCCACCATTGCCGCCAGGAGTCCATGGCAGCGTCGTGAGTGCCCATTTCGTGGTCAAGCCGGAACAGCCGGCCGCCACGCGCGCGCAGCCGCACGCAGAGTTCGGGTTCCTCGCCGGCGATCAGCGCGGGATCGTAGCCGCCGGTCGAACGCAGCGCGTCCATCCGCAGCATCGCGTTGCCGCCGCAGCTCTTGCACTCCCCCACCTGCGTGTTCCACTCCAGCTCGCAGATGCGGTTGTAGAGGCTCGCTTCGGGAAATCGTTCCCTCAAGCGCCCGTGCACGAGGACGACCTCCGGATGCGCCTGCAGGTACGCGGCGCCGGCCTCCAGCCATCCGGGGGCCAACTGGCAGTCCCCATCCACGAATTGCACGAGAGCAATTCCGTCGTCGAGTGCCAGCAGCCGCTGCCAGCCTGTATTGCGCGCGCGTGCCGCCGTGAACGGGAGCTGAGGATCGAGCAGCACGACCTCGACTCCCGTTTCGCGCGCATGCTCCACGCTGCCGTCGGTGGAGCCCGAATCCACGTAAACCACGCGCTGCGTCGCGGAATCGATCGAACGCAGGCAAGCACGGAAGCGCTCGCCCTCGTTGCGCCCGATCACCACCACGCCGAGCCGAGCAGCGCTCATGCGGAGGGCGCAGCCGTGCACACTTCGCGGTCGCTGCGGAACTGCTCCGCCAGCAGGCGGGCCGAGGCGCGCGCATCGTGGCGTTCGCGCACCCGCGCCGCGCCCGCGCGCCCGAGCCGCTCCAGCTCCTCCGCGCTGGCACCGAGTGCTTCCTTGAGTGCCTCGCTCAGGGCAGCGAGATCTCCGACCGGCACCAGCCAACCCTCGCGACCTGGTCGTACCAACTCGGGGATACCGGCCACGGCCGTCGTCACCACCGCTCGACGCAAGGCCATCGCCTCCATCAGCACCACCGGGAGACCTTCCGCCGAACTCGGCAACACCAGCGCGCGGCAGGCGCGCAGTTCGCGACGCACCGACTCGCCGTCGAGTGCTCCGAGGAGTTGCACGCGCTCCTCCAACCCCGCGGCACGCACGCGCGCGGCGAGTTCCGCGCGCAACTCGCCGTCGCCCACCACTCGCAGACGGAAGTCCACGCCCTCGCGTGCCAAGCGCTCCGCCGCAGCCACCAGGTCCAAGGGACGCTTCTGTGCGCAGAGTCGGCCGACGAAGAGCAAGTTGCGACAACCCGGCGCCACCGCCTCGCCGGGATCCTCGAGGTAGGAGCGATCCACTCCACACGGCACGACGACGAGCTTGGCAGCATCGTGCGGCGCGGCCACACGCTCCAACTGCGCGCGGCCGAAGTCGGAGATCGCAGCCACGAAGCGGGCCGCAGCGATTTTCTCCGCCAACTTCAGACCGTGCATGCGGTCGAACTCCTCCGGCCCGTGCACGGTGAAGCTGAAGCCGGGCGCACCGAGCCGCTCCGCCAACAGCGCAACCAGCGGGGGATTAGTACCGAAGTGCGCGTGCACCCAATCCACGCGCTCGCGCTGCGCGAGCAGGGCGAGTCGGCAGGCTTCCGCGAAGTAGCCGAGATGGCGCAGCAGGCCGGCCTCGCTGCGCCACGCCAGCCGGATCGCAGTGCCGAAGGCGGAGAGGAAGCGCAGCGGCCGTCGGAGCAGGATCCCGAACACGGAGGGAATCAATCCCAACACGCCGCGATCGAGCAGAACCTGGGTGCGCGCGGTCTCGGCGCGATCGGCGGCATCCGGCAGCGGTCCGGTGAGGGGCCGGATGGACACGCGCCACACGGAGAAACCGAGCTCCTCAAGGGCTTCGATCTCGCGCCGGATGAAGGTATGGCTCGGACGCGGGTAGCCGTTGACGAGGTAGAGGATCCTCAAGGGGAGCGCTTGCTTCCGCAGCCGTGAACCGCGGAAGCGGCTCGACGCGCTTTTTATACTAGCGCGCACGACATGGCATTCGTGAGCACAGTCGTGTTCTGGCTCGGGATGCTGCTCTGCATCCCGGCTGGAGGCCTGCTGCTGGAAGTCCTCGCCGGCCTGCGCCGCTCGAAGTCGCTGCCACAGAGTGCCGAGGCACGCGCCGTCGTGCTGATCCCGGCGCACGACGAAGCGGCGGTGCTCGCGCGGACCCTGGAACGGCTGCGGCAGAGCGATTTGCGCGGCTGCCGCAGCGTGGTGCTCGCCGACAACTGCAGCGACGACACTGCGGAGATCGCGCGCGCCGCGGGATTCGAAGTCTGGGAGCGGCGGAATCCGGAGTTGCGCGGCAAACCCTATGCGCTGGAGTGGGCGCTCGAACGGCTGCGTGAGGCTCCGCCCGAAGTGGTGGTCTTCCTCGACGCCGACTGCTGGTTCGAATCCGGTTCCCCCCGCAGCCTCGCGGCTCAGGCGCATCACGCACAGCGACCGGTGCAGTGCATCTACCTCATGCGGGGCCGGGGCCTCGGCGCCTTCGCCTTCCGTTTGCGGAACGAAGCGCGTCAGCGCGGACTTCAGGCACTCGGCGCGCCGGTGCAGTTGACGGGATCGGGTTTCGCGGTGCCTTGGGCGTGCCTCGAGCGCGTGCCCGTGCCGCGCGGAGAACTGGTGGAGGACGCGGTGTGGGGTTGGCGCTTCGCCGCCGCCGGAGTCGGCGCCCTGCTCGCCTCCGAGGTGCAGGTCGCCAGCGAGCCGCCGATGGCCGCCAGCGCGCAGCGCAGCCAACGGAGGCGCTGGGAGCACGGCATGTTCACAGCGCTGCTGCGTCACGCGCCGGGACTTGCGAAGTCGGCCCTCTGGCCGCCGCGACTGCCCCGTCTGCTGCATCTGCTCGACTTGCTGGTGCCGCCCCTGTCGCTGCTGATTCTGCTCCTGGGCGCTCTGTTGGTGCTGGGCCGGTGGACCGGAGGAAACGCAGCGGCAGCGCCGGCAGCCATCGGCCTCGGCGCAGTGCTGAGCGCCACCCTGCTCGGCTGGCTGCGCTACGGCCGAGAGCAACTCTCGCTCACCGCCTTGCTCATGGCGCCGCTCAGTTTGGTGAAGAAAATCAGCTTCTACCTGAGTCTCCCGTTCAATCGCGAGCGCGGCTGGGTGCGCACGGAACGCGCTGTACCCGACACGATGGTTGTGGCGCAGGCATCCACCGCAACTTCGACGCTTCCGCAAATCAAGCTGCTCGACGTGCCGCTGCATGCTTGCACCATGGCTTCGGCGATCGCGCACGTCCTCAGCGCAAGCGCCGCCGGTCGCGGCGGCTGGGTGCTCACTCCGAACCTCGACATCCTGCGTCGTCTGCGCAACGACGCGGACTTCGCGCGGCTCTGCGAAGGCAGCACGCTGCGTCTCGCCGATGGCATGCCGTTGGTGTGGGCGAGTCGCCTGCAGCGCACTCCCCTCCCCGAACGTGTCGCCGGCTCCGACCTCATCGGGGAGCTGAGCGCCGCCGCCGCCGCACAAGGCTTGCCGATCTTCCTGCTCGGCGGCAATCCTGGAACTGCCGACGCAGCCGCCGCGATCCTCCGCGCGCGCCATCCGGATTTGCAGATTGCCGGCACGCATTGCCCTCCCTTCGGCTTCGAGGAACAGGAAGCCGAGGGACGAGCGATCCGCTCCGCCCTCCACGACGCGCGTCCCGCGATCGTCTTCGTCGCGCTCGGCTCACCCAAGCAGGAGCAGTTGATTCGCGCGCTCCGCGCCGATCACCCCAAGGCTTGGTTCCTCGGCATCGGCATCAGCTTCAGTTTCGTCGCCGGCGAGGTCGCGCGCGCGCCGCGCTGGATGCGCGCAGTTGGCCTCGAATGGCTGCATCGGCTCGTCCGCGATCCCAAACGGCTCGGACGGCGCTATCTCTTGCACGGGATTCCCTTCGGGATCCGGCTGCTAACGGTGTCGGCGGTGCGCGGTCTGCGCCGTCGCGCAGACTAGTCCCAACGTTGGCGGCGCAGCATGCCGCTCGCGGAGCGGATCATGCGGCCAGCGAGCGGCAGGCGATCGATCCAGTGCCGCGCGCCCAGATCGGAGACTGAGTCCCACTGCCGGCCCAGCATCGGCGCGTGCAGAAAGGCCGGGAGCTCGGGATGCGCCCAGCGGAAATGATTCATCGTTCCGTCCGGGCTCATGCGGCTGCCCTCGGGGTGTCCAGCGGGACGCCCGAGCGAGTCTTCGAACCAGCGCAACAGGCGCGGCAGCACCGCGCCATTGACGGCGAGGAAGTGCGAGCCCGTGATGGTACGCGGCGGAGTGAGCAATCCGCGGCCCACGCAGCGCTCCTCGATGTCGTAGCCGAAGTGAACGATTCCCCAGTCAGGACGCGCGTGCAGGCATGCGATCGCAGCGGCCTCGTGCGCGTGGAAGTCGGGCCGAAACATCAGGTCGTCCTCGAGCACGAGCAGATTGCGTGCGCCAGTAGCCACCGCGCGTTCCAGCACGCCCCGATGACTCAGGAAACAACCGTGATAGCCTGGCGATGGAAAGCCCGCGGCCTCCGGCATGCGGATCGCCGGGAAGATCTCGACGCGGCCCGGAGTCAGTGGCAGGCCCACGCGATCGAGTTCCTTGCCGATCCGGCGCCGACGGTCCGTGCGCTCCGCCAGATTGATGATCCAAGTGCGGTCGAAATAGTCCGCGAAGTTCATGCGAACCGCCTGCGGAGATTCCGCTCCCTCCGCGCCCTTTCGCCTTGCTGCATGCTTGCGCTCCGCATTCTAGGGCGCGCACGCAGCCTATGATGCGTAAGGCTCGGCGCGTGACGCCACCGATTCCATGCAGCCCAGTGCCGGTCCCAGCGTTGAGCAGGCCCTCGCCGGCTGGTTGCCGGCGGGTGTGGTTTGCCTGCACCGTCCGGTAGCGATGCCCGCGGAAGCGGAAACCACCGCGCATGAGCGTGCGCACGTTCAGAAGGCGGTCACCAAGCGGCAGCGCGAGTTCCTCACTGGCCGCGTGGCGGCGCGCGCCGCACTCGCACAGTTGGGCTTGCCCTGCGCCGAGCTTCCGGCGGCTCCGGACCGCAGCCCACAGTGGCCGGCAGAGGTGGTGGGAAGCATTGCGCACAGCGCGACGGAGTGCATCGTCGGCGTTGCGCAGCGGCGGACGCTCCGCGCGTTGGGGTTGGACACCGAGCCCGCTAGACCCCTGGAGGCCGAGCTCTGGCCGCGCATTGCGACCGCGCGCGAACGGGAGTGGCTCGCGCGGCAAGCTGAGGCCGAGCGCGGATTGTGGGTCCGCCATCTCTTCTGCGCCAAGGAGGCGGTGTACAAAGGCCAGCATCCGGAGTTCCGGCTGCCGCTCGGATTCCAGGATCTCGAAATCCATTTCTCGCCGTCCGCGCGCCGTTACCAGGTGAGTCTGAGCGAGGGCGCCGACCCGGCGGGCCTCGCCGAGGCCGGGCGGGGGAGATTCGCGGACTATCTGGCGCACGCCGAAGGTAGTTGGCGCGATTTTAGGAAGTCGCTTTTTTATTGCGCCCTCTGGACTGCTGGATAGGATGATCTTCCCCTCAGTTCGGCGGGTCCCGCACCCTGCCTTCGGCACCACCCCTTCCGTGGATCCTTCGAACTCCCCCCCGCCCAGGACGGCGGACCAGCCTCCGGCCGCCCTCCGCTCGGCGCAAACGCCCGGTGGCCGCCTGCGCGGCGCGATCCTCGCGCTGGGCTGTGCGCTCCTGCTGGGTGCGGGCGCGAACGGTCGTCCGGCCCGTCCAGCCTTCCCGGCACCCGTCGGACCCACGGCCGCGATCAATCTCGAGGTTCTCACCGACTACAACAACGCGCTTGTCTTCACGGACGTCTTCCGCACTTCGCGCGAGTGGATTCCTCAACTTGCCGGTCCCGGCGGACCTTGGGACACCGGCGCGCCCGTGATCACCGACGAGAGCGGTTGGGTCAAGCAACTCGCGCCCGGGCAGGCCGTGATGACCGTGCTCCTGACCGGTCAAAACGGCAACTCACCGACCGGCCGCTACGTCTGTCTCTACGAGGGCTATGCCGGACAACGCGGCGAGGCTTTCGTCATCGGCGGCAAGGGTGCCGTGGTGCCGGGGAGCTTCACGCCGGGGCGCTTCGAGATCGAGGTCAGCGACAGCAGCGACATGCTGACCTTCAAGATCGAGCGGATCGTAGTGAGCGATTACATTCGCAACATTCGCGTGGTGATGCCGGGCTTCGAGCAGAGCCACGCGACCACGCAACGCTTTCATCCCGCTTTCCTGCAGAGTCTGGAGCCCTTCGGCGCGCTGCGCTTCATGGATTGGGGCCAGACCAACAACTCCACCGTGGCGCGTTGGAGCGATCGCACACCAGAGGACTACAGTCGCACCACGTCCACGCGCGGCGCGCCGATCGAACTGATGGTGGATCTCTGCAATCGGCGGCAGGCCGACCTCTGGTACTGCATCCCCCACCAGGCCGACGACGATTACGTCGCGCGCGCCGTGGAGTTGATCCGTGACCGGCTGGAGCCGAATCTGCGCCTTTACCTGGAATACAGCAACGAGGTCTGGAACTGGGCTTTCGCGCAGGCGGGTTGGGCACACGCGAAGGGTCTGCAAATCTGGCCGGGAGATTCGGCGGCTTGGCTCCACTACTACGGCCTGCGCACTGCGCAAGTGATGGACGTTGCGGCAAAGGTCTTCGAGGATCAACCGTCCGGAAGGCTGGTGCGGGTCCTCAGCACGCAGTCCGCCAATCCGTGGGCAGGAACGGAAAGTCTCGACCAGCGCGTCGGCGCACCGGGCGACTTCGCTTGGCGGCACGTGGATGCGTTGGCGATCGCGCCCTACTTCGGCTACGCCCTCGGTCTGCCTCAGCACGAAGCGCGCACGCAAGCGATGAGCGTGCGCGAAGTGCTCGAATTTCTTGACGATAACAGCAACGCGATCAACGGTCCCGGGGGCACCACCGAGACCCATCGCTTCAACGCCAGTGCGCGCGGCTTGGCGCTGGTCGCCTACGAGGGCGGGCAGCATCTATGCGGTGTAGGAAGCGTGGTGGACAATCCGATCATCACGGATCTGTTCATCGCTGCAAACCGGCATCCGCGAATGCGGCAGCTCTACGCCGACGATCTTGCACGCTGGAGCGCGCGCGGAGGCGGTCTGTTTGCCGCGTTCGCGCACACCGGCACGCCGAGCAAGTGGGGCTCCTGGGGCATCCTCGAACGCCAGGCTCAGGAGCGGGAGACCGCCTACAAGTGGCTCGGTGTGATGGACTGGCTGTCGAGCGATCTACGCTAGAGCACCCTCCGCGCACTCGCTTGACGCGAGCTGCCGATCTATCCTGGACCGCGCGCGCATGGCAGCGATCCTGATCGTCATCGTGAATTACCGCGTCGGCGCGCTGTGCGTGCAGACCCTCGCCTCCTTGGCCGCCGAGCGCGGTGGTGCGGCGGAGTTCCGAGTGACGGTCGTGGACAACGCTTCGGGTGACGGTTCCGACGCCCTGCTCGAGACCGCGATCCGCGAACGCGGTTGGAGCGACTGGGTGCGCCTGATCCGCTCGCCCGTGAACGGAGGGTTCTCCGCCGGCAACAATCTCGCGATCCGCGAAGCGCTGGCTGCCCCCAAACCGCCGCGCTTCGTCCACCTCCTGAATCCCGACACGCTGGTGCGGCCTGGCGCGATCACTGCTCTGCAACGAGCCTTCGGGCAAAGACCCCAGCTCGGCATCGTGGGCAGTCGGCTCGCGGGCGAGGACGGCGCGCGCCAGCACTCCTGCTTCCGCTTCCCGAGTTGGTGGAGCGAGCTGGATGGACATCTTGCCCTGGGGCTGCTTTCGCGGCGGCTGAAGGCGCACGCGATCGCCCTGGAACTGCCCGAGGAGAGTATGGACGTGGACTGGGTCTCCGGCGCGAGCATGATGATTCGCCGCGAGGTGTTCGAGGAGATCGGGCTGCTCGACGAAGAATTTTTCATGTATTTCGAGGAGCTCGACTTCGCGCTGCGCGCCCGGAATCGTGGTTGGAGCTGCCGCTACGAACACGCCAGTGAGGTCGTTCACCTGGTAGGGCGCAGCTCGCTGGTGGATCACGCCAAGGCAGCTACCCGCCCGCTGCCGACTTACTGGTATCGCTCGCGTCGGCGCTTCTGGGTCAAGCACCACGGACTCGCCTTTGCGCTGTGGGTGGACGCCACGGCGCTCGGCTGTCACGCCTTGCGGCGGCTGCGCGCGTTCGTACAGCGCAAGCCGCAGACCTGGCCCTCCCGTTACTCGCGTGGCCTGCTCGGACTCGGATGCTCGCGCGGCGGCGGTCGTGGCTAGCCGTTGGCGCGGGTGGGCAGCGCACCGGTCTGTACCTCGCGCGCGATGATGACCGCGAGGCGTGCCGCGTGCTGGCGCTTGAGGATGCCCTGGTGGGTCCCAGGTACCGAGTAGGTGGCGATGCCACCGCGCGCGAGGCTGGAGTAGCCGCCCCCGGGCTGAACCTCGAAGATCGGCGTTTCCGGTTCATCCGCGGCCTTGAAGTGCAGAATGCGTCCTGCGTAGGGACGAATCTGCTTCTCGTAGAGTCGCGTCGCGCGGCTGAAGTAGGCCTGCTCGATTTCATTCATCACTCCACCGCGTCCGCCGAGGAAGGGCTCGACCTGCCCGGGGCCGGAGGGCGGCTTGGCGCCTTTGGTCTGGCGGATCAGACGACGGAGGCGCTGGAGGAAACGACGCGGTCCGCGGCGGAAGAGCGCGGCAACACCCTGCTTGAAAGCGGGGAGCAAGCGCACTTTCCATCCGCGATGGAGATAGGACTCGATGACGGAGAGCGATCCGACCTGATGTCCGGCTTCGCGCAGCATCACCGCCGCCTCGTAGGCGATCACGCCCCCGAAGCAGTAGCCGACCAAATGATAAGGACCAGTCGGCTGCGTGCGCTGAATGATCTCGACGTAGTGGCGTGCCAACTTCTGAATGTCGGGCACGGCGTCGTCGGCAGGGATGAAGATTCCGTAAACCGGATGGCCGTTGGGAATCTCGCCCGCGAGATCCTGGTAGAGGTGGACGCCGCAGATGCAGAAGATCGGCGCGTTGGGACCACCACCGTTGAGGAGAATAGCAACCGAAGGGCCTTCGCCGGCCTTCACGTCCAGCGCAGCAGCGAGGCCACGCACTGTCGGATGCGCGAACATCAAGGCGAGCGGAAGATCCCGTCCGAACTCGAGACGAAACCTGCGCACCATTTCCAGCACCAACAGCGAGTGACCGCCTAGCGCGAAGAAGTCGTCGTCCATGCCGACCTTCGGGACGCCGAGAACCTGCGCCCACAGTTTCGCCAGCCTGAGTTCCTGGTCACCACGCGGCAGCGACAAGGCATTGCTCTCCGCACTCGGCTCGGCGAGGAAAGAGTCCGGCAGCGGCAGGGCTGCGCGATCAATCTTGTTGTTGGGGGTGAGTGGAAAGGACTCGAGCACCACCACTGCGGCGGGCACCATGTAACCGGGTAAACGACCCGCAAGATGCTCGCGCAGCTCGGAGGCGCTGGCGCCGTGGTCGCGCAAGCGCACGTAGGCCACCAGGCGTTGATCCGTAGGACCCAGCCTGTGCACGCTGACCACCGCTTCGCGCACCGCCGAATGCTGCTCGAGCAGATTTTCGATCTCGCCGAGCTCGATGCGGAAGCCGCGAATCTTGACTTGGTGGTCGTTGCGCCCGAGGAACTCGAGCTTGCCGTCGCTGCGACGACGCACCACGTCGCCACTGCGATACATGCGCGCGTCGCCGCCCGCACGGTGCGGATCGGGCAGGAAGCGTCGTGCCGTCAGCTCCGGCTGGCCGTAATAACCTCGTCCCACTCCCTCGCCGCCGATCACGAGTTCGCCCGGAACGCCCACGGGCACCGGACGCAGCCGCTCGTCGAGGATGTAGATCGCGACGTTCGGCAGCGGATCGCCGAGCGGGACCGCGCCGCGCACGTCGCGCACCTCCTCGACCGTCGAGAAGACGGTGGCCTCGGTCGGACCGTAACCGTTCAACACGCGTCCGGGCACGATGCGGCGGAGTTCCGCGGCGAGTTCGGCCGAGACCGCCTCCCCGCCGAGCAAAATCTGCTCCAGACGTGCAAGCGCGCGGCAGCCACTCGGTTCGGCGAGCAACAACACGGCTTGCGAAGGCGTGCACTGAAAATGCGTCACGCCGTGCGCTTCGATCAAGCTCGGTAGATCGGCAGAGACTCCTTGTCGTTGCGCTGCGCGGGGGTCCGCGGCGAGCACGACCTCGAAGCCGTAGGCAAGGCTACCGAACAACTCGCAGACCGAGACGTCGAAGGAGATGCTGGTCGCGGTCAGGCTCACGCCGCGACCGCTACTGCTGCGGAACTGATCCGCCATGCCTTCGAGCAAGTTGACGACGTTGCGGTGCTCGATCATCACCCCTTTGGGCTTGCCGGTCGAACCGCTGGTGTACATCACGTAAGCCAGATCCGATGGATCGGCGAGATTCTCGACCGCAGTGCCATCGAGGGCGGCAAGCGACGCGTGCTCCTTGTCCAGATCGAGCAACTCGCTATTGCCGAGATCAAAGCGCGTGCTGGTTTCGGCGTCGCCGATCAGCATGCGGGCACGCGCATCCTCGAGCAGCGCGGTGAGGCGCGCCGGCGGATAGGCGGGATCGAGCGGAAGATAGGCCGCACCGGCCTTGAGGACGCCGAGCAACGCCGCCACCAAACGTGGTGAGCGCTCGAGACAGACCGCGACCAGAGCTCCCGGGCCGATGCCTGAAGCTCGCAAGCGCTGAGCGATGCGATTGGAAGCTTCGTCCAGCGCACGGCGACTCCAGCGTTCCTCGCCGTAGCGGAGTGCGGTCGCCTCCGGATCGCGCCGCACGCTGCGCTGCACGAGCTGATGAAGGCAAGTGCCGCGATGATGATGCATTTCGCGGCCCTGCCCTGCTTCGAACTGGCGGCGCGCATCGGCGTCGCTCTGCACCGGCAGATCGGAGAGTCGCCGCTCTGGATCCGCGACGATGCCACCGAGGATCAGACGGAAGGACTCCAGCATGCGGTCCACGGTCGCTGCGTCGAAGAGATCGCTTGCGAACACCATGCCGTACTTCAAGCCGGACTCATACTCCTTGATCCAGAACATGAAGTCGGTCTGGGCGTGCCCGACCTCGACGTGGAATTGATCCAAGCCGACGCGTCCCATCGTCATGCGCCGCCGACGCGCGTCCTGGTAGGTGAGCAGCACTTGGCACAAGGGAGTGCGGCTGGCGTCGCGCGGAGGTGCCACGGTGGCCACCACGTGGCCAAAGGGCACGTCTTTGGCCGACGCCGAGCCGAGCAGATCCGCCTTCACGCGCTTGAGCAGGTCGAGCACGGTCGGGTCATCCCCCATCGCCGTGCGCATCACCAGCGTGTTGACGAAAAAGCCGATCATGCGCTCTTGCTCGGCAGTGTCCACGCCGGCCTGCGGATAACCGATCACCACTTCGTCCTGACCCGACCAACGATGCAGCAGAACGTTGAAAGCAGTGCTCAGCACCATGAAGGGCGTGCAGCCGTGGCGACGCGCGAGATCACTCACCGCGCGCGCGATGCCAGCCGGGATCATGCTTTCGCAACTGCCACCGATGAAACTCTGCCGCGGCGGACGCGGACGGTCGGTGGGAAGGTTCAGCACCGGCAATGAACCCGCGAGTCGTTGCTTCCAGTGCGCAAGTTGGCGCGCGTAGTCGTCGCCGCCGATCCAGTCGCGCTGCCAGACCGTGTAGTCGCCGTACTGCACGCCCAGCGGCGTCAGTTCGGGCATCCGGCCGTTCTCAAGTGCCTCGTAGTGCGTGGCGAGTTCGTCCAGGAACACGTCGAAGGACCAGCCGTCCCACACCATGTGGCAGGCCACCAGATAGAGCGCAAATTCCTGCTCGTCGAGTTGGTAGAGCGCGAAGCGCGCCAAGGGCGCGGCGGCAAGGTCGAAGGCGCGTCCGGCGTCTTCCGCCATGCGTTGCTGCGCAACGGCGCGGCGCTCGCTGCGCGGCAAGCCGCGTAGGTCCACACGCTGCAGTGGCAGAGCAACTTGCGCATGCACTTTCTGCTCGGGCACGCCGTCCACGAGCTGGATCGAAGTGCGCAAACTCTCGTGGCGCGCAAGGATTCCGCGCAGGCTCTCCTCGAGCAGATCCACGCGCAGCGGACCCTTGAGCCAGAACGCGGCGGGCAGATTGAAGGCCGAGGGCGCCATTCCGCCCTGCAGCGAGATCCACAAACTCTCCTGCCCGAGGCTGAGCGGCAGACGCGCGCGCGGATCGCGCTGCACGATGCGCGCGGCGCGACGCGTGCCACCGGCACCCTGCTCGAGGAACTTCAACAACGCCACTCGATGAACCAGGAGTCGCTGCTTGAGGTCTTCGGTGAGCGCGCCTTCAGGGGCGCTACACACGATCTCTCCGCTCTCGGAACGCAGAAAGATGCCGCGGTCACGCAGTTCGGCGAGCAACGCGCGCACCCTCACAGTCGGATCTCCTTGCGAACTTCTGGCCTGCTCGGCGCATCGCCCTGGTCTTGACCTACGCGGTAGAGCCGCGCGTCAATCACTTCCGCCAGACTGCGAATGGTCGGGTGCAGGAACACCTTGTCGAGTTCGAGTTGCACTCCAGTGGCGTCCTCGACGCGGATGAGCATGCGGTTGGCGAGCAGACTGGATCCGCCGAGCAGAAAGAAGTCGTCCTCGGGGCCGAAGCCTTCGCCGCCGAGAAGTTCCCGCCAGACCATCGCAAGCAGAGCTTCGGCGCCTTGCGCCTCGAACTCACCCGGTTCTGCGACTTCCTCCGCGCTCACGACGAGCGTAGCGCGATCAATCTTGCCGCTGACGTTGAGTGGAAACTGCTCCACGAACTCGTATTGCTGCGGCAACAGGGCGCGCGGCAAGTGTTCGGCGAGCGCCGCGCGCAACTCGGCGGCGGCGGGTGGCACGGCGGAGTCCACGGCGCGGATCCAGGCGACCAAGCGCGTCTCGCCACTGGGGCCGTCGCGCAAACCGATGACGGCTTGCGCCACACCCGGCAAGCGTTCGAGTGCGATTTCGATCTCGCCTCCCTCGATCCGGTGACCGCGCAATTTGAACTGCTGGTCGAGACGACCGAGACATTCGTAATCGCCACTGGGCAGACGGCGCGCTCGATCGCCAGTGCGATAGATCCGCAGCGCACCCTCCGCGAGATGGGGCGAATGGAGGAAGGCGCGCGCGGTCTCTTCAGGCCGTCCGACGTAGCCGTGGGCGAGTCCGGCCCCGGAGAGGAAGAGCTCTCCTTCTTCCCCATCCGCCATCGGGCACAAGTTGGCGTCGAGCAGATGCAGTCCGTAGCCCGGCAGCGCCGTTCCGATCGGAACCGGATTCTCCGTTCCGTTCAGACGAGCAATGCTCGCCCAGATCGTCGCCTCGGTCGGACCGTAAACGTTCCAAAGTTCGCGCGTGCGCCTGGCGAGCGCCGATGCCAGAGCCGGACGCAAGGCTTCTCCGCCGCTGATCGCGCGCAGATCGTCGGCACGATCCAGGCCCGCCTCGATCAACATGTGCCAAGTCGAAGGCGTGGCCTGGATGACCTTCACCCCATTCTCGCGCACGAGAGCAAGGAGTTCGGGTCCGCCATGCGTGCCGGTCCCCGGCACCAGCACCACCCGCGCACCGATCGTCAGCGGAAGGTGCAGTTCGAGCAGGGATATATCGAAGGTCGGCGTGGTCAGAGCCAGCCATGCTTCCTCAGAGCGTACGCCGAAACTGTGGGCGAATCCGTCCAGCAGATGACTCAAGGCCGCGTGACCGACCTCGACTCCTTTGGGTTCTCCGGTGGAACCGGAGGTGTACATGAGATAGGCAGGCGCGTCCGCCGCCAATTCCGGCGGCGCACGACGGACGGCAGCCTCGCCCAGCGTCGGTAGCGCGTTGATCGCGAACGTGCGCAACCCTTCGGCAAGGTTGCTCGGTTGCTCTCCCTCGCGGTGGAGCAGCAGGCACAGACCGGCATCGGCGACGAGTGCGCGGCGACGCGGCAGAGGATGTGCGGGATCGAGCGGCACGATCACGCCGCCGGTCTTCCACACCGCGTATTGCGCGGCCACCATTGCCAGCGAGCGCGGCAGATGCAGTCCCACGCGCGTGCCGCATGCGACGCCAGCCTCGCGCAGCCGATGCGCGAGTGCATCGCTCCAAGCATCGAGCTCGGCGTAGCTCAGGGTCTCGTTGCCTTCGACGACGGCGGGCGCAGCGGGATGCGCAAGCGCGCAGGCGCTGAAGCGCTCGTGCACAGGAACAGATCCGTTCGCTGACGTCGCGCACGCCGCAAGCGACTCCAGTGGTTGGAGCGCGTCGAGCGGACGAGTGGCATCGGCAGCAATGCCGCGCAAGAGCGTTTCGAAATCTTTCATCCAGGTGGCGGCGGTGGCGACGGTGATGAGATCGGTGGCGTGGTCGCATTCGAGCAGCAGTGCCCCTTGATCCTCGATCAGATTGAACATCAGTTCGATGCGGACGTAGTCGCGCGGCGTGGAAACGTAGCGCGCTTCGAGACCGGCGAACTCCACGCTCTCCATCGCTGGATCGAGGTTGAAATCCGCGGCAACCAGGGTCGGTCGAGAGGCATCGCGCGCCATGCGCAGCGATTTCAGGAGGGTTCCGAAAGTGAATTCCTGGTGCTCGTGCACTTGCTGCATGTCGCAGCGCACGCGTTCCAGCAGCTCCAGGAAGTTCTCCTGATTGCCAGTTTGCACGCGGAAGGGCAAGTAATGCACGCAATGCGCGATCAGCGCGTTGGACCCGAGCAAAGCCTGACCCGCGGAAGGAATCCCGATTACGTGGTCACGTGCGTCGGCGAGACGGTGGAGGAAGCTCACGTAAGCCGCGAGCAGCACGGTGAAGAGCGTGCACTTGCGCTCGGTGGCGAGCGTCTTGAGTGCCTCGCCTACTTCGGCCGGGATCCAACGCGTCTGGCGATTGCCGCGATAACTGCGCGACGGGGGGCGCGCGGCGTCGAGTGGCAACTCGAGCGGCGTCGGCAAGGATCTGAATTGATCCTGCCAGAATTCCAAGGTAGCGCGATGCTCGTCGCTCGCCTTCTGCTCGCCCTCCCAGATCAGGAAGTCTTCGAGCTGCGGAGCCGGTTCCAACTGCGCACTCCGTCCTTGCAGCAAGCGGCTGTAGAGGCGTGAGAGATCATGGAAGAGGATGCTGATGGACCAACCGTCGCAGACCAAGTGATGGACGGTGATCAGGAGCTCGTGATGCTCCGGCGCGAGCCGGAGAAGACGCACACGCAATAAGGGCGCGCGCGCGAGGGCGAAAGGCTCGCGACTGTCGGCGCGGTAGATGCGCTCACGCTCACTCGCGCGCTGCTCTGCGGCCAAGGAACTCAGATCCAGAATCTCGATCTCAGGGACTTCGACACGCGAGTGCACGCGGAATCCGCTGCCGTCGCGCGGAACGCTGGAGCGCAACGCGTCGTGTCGCTCGACGGCAAGTCCGAGTGCGCGACGCAGGACCGGCAGATTGAGTCGGCCCTTGAGTTCGAAGGCACAAGGTTCGTTGAGCGAAAGAGCTGCACCCTCACTGAGGCGCGTCGTGAGCCAGAGTTCCTCCTGGGCCTCGGTGAAGGGCACCACGCGCTCCGTGACCGGCTCAAGCTCGCGCTGGCTGAGGAAACCGCCCTCGAGCATGGACTCAGCGGCGGCGAGGAAAGCCGTGCGCAGGAAGTGGAAGTCGGCTTCGGAGTGCGCTGTGGTCAGGAAGCCCGGACGATGCGCCGCAATGTGCACGCCACGCACGCGCAGATGGTGGAAATAAAGTTCCTCGAACTCGGAATCGCCGCCGTACTTCGGATAGATCATGCTCGCGAAGTGGCGCATGCGCAGCGGGAGTCGCGCGCGCTCGAAGTCGTCGTTCATTTCCGCGGCAAAGGCAGCGACGCGCTGATTGAGCCGCAGTTGCAGCTCAGGCCCTTCGCGCTCCATGAGATCGAGCGCACCCTTGACCGCCGCCAGCGCCAGCGGATGGCGCATGAAGGTGCCAGCAAAATAGGTGACGCCCGCCTCCGGACCGCTGGCGTCGCCGTAGTTCCAGTTGCCACCATCGAGTGCGTCGAGAAACTCGGCCTTGCCGGCGACGATGCCGACCGGCATGCCCGCGCCGATGACCTTGCCGTAGGAAGCGAGGTCGGCGCGTACACCGTAGTAGGCCTGCGCACCACCCGGATGCACGCGGAAGCCGGTGATGATCTCGTCGAAGATCAGCGGCACATCGAGCTGTTCGGTGATGCGACGCAGTTGCAGCAGGAACTCGCGCGGTTGCAGTTCGGGTGCGCGGCTCTGCACCGGTTCCACCAGCACCGCCGCGAGTTCGTCGGCGTTCTCGCGAATGAAGTCGAGCGACTCGGCTGCGCCGTATTCCAGCACGATCATGCTCGCGTTCGCGTTGCGCGGGATGCCGGGAGCCGCCGGAAGATTTACCCACTCGCCGTTCACCTCTTGCCTGCGCACCAAGGTTTCGTCGAGGAGTCCGTGATAGTCGCCGCTGAAGACGACGATCTTCTCGCGCCCGGTGACGGTGCGTGCGAGGCGCATCGTAGCGAGCACGGCTTCGGTGCCGGTGTTGCAGAAGCTCGCGCGCTCCATGCCGGTCATCGCGCAAATGCGTTGCGCCAGCTCCCCCGCCAGTGCTGAAGTCGGGCCGTAGTCGAGGTTGTGCTGCGCCTGGCGCACCGTCGCTTCGACCAGGAAGTCCGGCGAGTGGCCGAAGAGGATCGCACCGAAACCGCTCACGCAATCCACGTAGCGATTGCCGTCCACGTCCCAGAGGTAGGCGCCTTTGGAGCGATCCACCGCAATCGGGTACACGATTTCCTTCCACAGCGTCTTGAAACCGCCGACCGCGCGCGCATCGGCGAAGTGGCGGCGATGCCTCGCGGTGATCTCCTTGGATTTTGGCGTGCGCGCGAGCACGCGTTGCATCAGCGCGTCGAGGTGGGCGCGCTGCCGTTCGGTGAGTCCCCCGCCGGTCCCCTTCTCGATCGCCTTGTAGGGATTGAATTGGGGTTCGCGGGTGCTTGTGGTCGCCGGAGCGGAGGCACGCACGCTGATCTGCGTCGTCGCCGGAGCGCCGCCGATCTCGAACTCCGGTGCGAGCTCCTGATCGAGGTGCGTCGCGAGAGAATCCAAGGTCGGCGTCCGCTCGCAGAGCTGATGGAAGCTGATCTTGGCCTTGAATTCGCGCTTGAAACCGAGACTCGCCTGCGTCAGGAACAGGGAATCGAATCCCATCTCCAGGAAAGGCAACTGCGGATCCAACCCCTTCGGATCCAGGCCCGAGAGCTCGCTGAGGATCTCCGCCAGCCGCTGGCGGATCTGGTCCCGTCGAGTGCCGACCGCGGGCTTGCGGTGGATCGCCGCAGTGGGCGCCTGTGCCGCAGGAATCGGCGCCGCAACTTCCGTTCGCGCCATTCCGACCGCGTGAAGGTGCCGCTCGAAGCGCGTTCCCGGCAACTCCAGACGCCGGCGTCCGTTCGCGGGCAGCACGGATTCCCAATGCGGCGCGAGGCCAGCACACCACGCCGCACCGAGCGCGCCGAGGATCACCTCGAGATCACTGCTGTTCTGTCGCCCATGACGAGTGCTGGGAAAGGCACGCACCGAATCCGCGAGCCCCGCTTGCGCAGCGGACAGAGAAGTGAGCGTGCGGCCAGGCCCGACTTCGATCAGGCAGGCGGCACCGAGCGTGGAGACCAGACGCAGCCCGTCGGCGAAGCGCACGGTGTCGCGAAGATGCGCCGCCCAGTATTCAGCCGAACAGGCGTCTTCCGCACGCAACCATGCACCGCTGTGATTGGAAGCGATCGGAATCCGCGGTGCTTGCAACGTCATGCCGTCCAGGTAGGCGCGGAACTCGGCGAGGATCGGCTCGACGCGCCGCGAGTGCGTCGCGACCGGAATGCGTACGAAGGCGCAGTCCACGCCATCCCGCTTGAGTTCGGCGGCGAGTGCGGCCAGGGCCGGGCGCGGTCCGGACGCCACGCAGGACTCCGCTCCGTTGACGACCGCAAGATCCAGTTCCGTTCCGAGCCGGCGTGAGAGTTCCACTTCGGAGAGCGAAACACTCAACATTCCTCCCGGAGGCAAGGATTCGAAGAGGCGGCCACGCAAGGCCACCAGCCCGAGCGCCTGCTCGAAGTTCATCGTGCCCGCGAGGTGCGCAGCGGCGTACTCGCCCATGCTGTGTCCGAGCAGAGCATCCGGCGTGATGCCCCACGACATCCACAAGCGCGCCAGCGCGACCTCGAAGAGGAAGATCGCTGGCAATTGCAGGCTGGGACGCTCCCAGCGGCTGTCTTCGGCTGCGGCCTCCGCATCGCCTTCGAGCCAGAGCGCGCGCAGTTCCGCGCCGAGTTGCGGCTCGAGAAGCCCCAGACCGCGATCCACGACTTCGCGCACGACGCTTTGCGTGCGGTAGAGCTCGAGACCCATCGCCGGATGTTGGGATCCGACGCCCGGGAAGAGGAAGACCACGCGCGGCGTCCCGCGGACTGCCGTCGCGGCACTGCCACGAAGCTGTGCGACGGCATCGGCGAAGTCGTTCGCGACCACCGCGCGCCGATGCGCGTGCGCGTGACGGCCTTGCTGCAAGGTGAAGGCCACGTCGGCCAGCGCAGTGTGGGGTGCAGTTTGCAGGTGCGCAGCCAATTCCTCCGCCGCGAGACGCAGAGCGTCCGCGTTCCGCGCCGAGAGCGGAAGCAGAACTGGGGTCGGCGCGGAGTCCGAAACCTTCGGAAGTTCGGGTGCCTCCTCGAGCACGAGGTGCACGTTGGTGCCGCCGAGGCCGAAGGAACTCACGCCTGCTCGACGCGGACCAGCCTTCTGCGGCCATGCGGTTGGCGCGCCGCTCACGAAGAAGGGCGTGCTCTCCAGCGCGAGGCTGGGATGCGCGCGCTCGAAGTGCGCCGTCGCGGGAATGCGTCCGTGTTCCAGCGCAAGCACCGTCTTGATGAAACCGGTCACTCCCGCGGCCGAGATGAGATGGCCGACGTTGCTCTTCACCGAACCGAGCACGCAACTCCCGGAAGGCAGCGCACCGAAAGCGCTGCACAGCCCGGTGACTTCGATCGGATCACCGATGGGCGTGGCGGTGCCGTGCGCTTCGACGTAGCCGATGCTCTCCGGCGTCGCGTGAGCGTCACGCAGCGCACTCCGCACGGCCTCGGCCTGACCGTCCGCGCTCGGCGCACCGAAACTCATGCGATTGGCCCCATCGTTGGTGACGCCAGCACCCTTCAGCACGGCGTGAATGCGATCGCCGTCCGCGATCGCTGCGCGGAGCCGTTTGAGCACCACCACACCGACGCCATCGCCGAAGACGGTGCCGTCCGCGCGGGCGTCGAAGGGGCGGCAGCTTCCGTCCGAGGACGCGATGTCACCCTCTTGATGCAGATAACCCGTGGTCTGCGGGAAGAGCACGCAGGCGCCACCAGCCAGCGCCACGTCGCAATCGCCGGAACGCAGGCTCTGCAGGGCCTCCGCGATCGCCAGAAGCGAGGTCGAGCAGGCACTCTGCACGCTCACGCTCGGACCGCGCAGGTTCAGCTTGTGTGAAACCCGCGTGCTGAGATAATCATTCTGATTACCGAGCATCGCCGCCACGCGATCGCCCGCGGCGACACCCTGCGGCTGTGCGTGCAGCACGCGCAACAGATAAGTGTCGTTGTGCATGCCGGCGCTGACGCCGCCCCACACGCCGACCACGCCGGGCGTTGCATCCGGCGCGTAACCGGCTGCCTCGAGCGCCGACCAGCAGGATTCGAGGAAGAGCCGCTGCTGCGGATCCATCAGCTCGGCTTCGCGCGGCGGGATGCCGAAGAAGTCGGCGTCGAAGCCGAGCGGGTTCTGCAGGCAACCGCGCGCCGGCACGTAGTCCGGATCTTGGAGCAGTGCTGCGGGAATCCCCGCCGCACGCAGTTCCTCGACGGAGAAGCGGTGGATGCCTTCGCCGCCCGCGAGCAGCATCTGCCAGAACTCTTCCACGTTCTCGGCGCCGGGCACGCGCAGGCTCATGCCGATCACGGCGACGTCGTCCGTGGTGCGTTCGCGACCCGTGGAGTTGGCAGCATTCTGCGGCACTTTCGCCGCAGCACTCTCTTCCGAGAGCAATTGCAAAAGGCCGCGTATGGTCGGTTGGCGGAAAGGCGCCGTGACCGGGACATCGCGCTGCAGGGCGGTGGACAGGAGCGCAGCCATGCGCACCGTGCTGAGGGAATCCCCGCCGAGCGCGAAAAAGTTGTCGAGCACGCCCACCTCATCCAGGGCGAGCAGTTCGCTCCAGATACGCGCGGCGATGGTTTCCTCCTTGTTCGCTGCGGGAGTCGCCGGATGCCCGAGTTCCGGGCGCGCGCGGCTGGGTTCCGGCAGCGCTTTGCGATCCACTTTTCCGCTGCGCGTCAACGGCAGGGTATCGAGCAGGAGGAAACTGGCCGGAATCATCGCGGCCGGCAAGCGTTGCTCGAGATGTTGACGCAAGGATCCGAGGCTGGGCTTCGGATCTGCATGCGACACCACGTAAGCAACTAGCCGCGGACCGCATGGACCTTCGCGCAAGGCCACCACCGCTTGCGCCACACCTGGATGCGCTGCGAGTTGCACTTCGATTTCACCGGGCTCGATCCGATGACCGCGCAGCTTGATCTGTTGATCGGCTCGGCCGAGGAACTCGTACTCCCCGTGCTCGTTGCGGCGCGCCAGATCGCCCGTGCGGTAGAGGCGCCGACGCTGACCACCCACCCCGACGGCTTCGCGGAAGCGCTCGCGCGTCAGTTCCGGGCGTCCGAGATAGCCGGCGGCGAGACAGAGGCCGCCGAGATGCAGTTCCCCGACTTCACCGTCGGGAAGCTCGCGATTCTCGGCATCGAGCAGAAAGATCTCTACCCCGGGCAGCGCGCGCCCGATCGGCGGAAGCGCTGGCCAGTCGGCCGAATCGGCGGAAAGGACGTGCTGCGTGACGACGTGCGTCTCGGACGGCCCGTATTGATTCACCAATCGGCATTCCGGCATGCTGCGCAGCCAGGCGCGCAAGGCATCGGTGGCGAGCAATTGCTCCCCCGCCGTGATCACCTCGCGCAGCGCGCGGGGTGCCGCGCGGAGTGGTCCTGCGGTTTCGGCAAGTTGCTGCAACGCCACGAAAGGCAGAAAGATGCGCGTGATCTGCTCGGCTTCGAGAAATGCGAGCAGGCGCGCCGGATCCAAGCGCGTCCGGTCCTCCACCAGCACCAGTTCGCCGCCGCTGCAGAGCGTGGCGAAGAGCTCTTGGAAGAAGACGTCGAAAGTGGCGGGCGTGAACTGCAGGGTGCGCGCTGCGCGCTCCGTGCCGGACTCCGCGCACTGCCAGCGCACCAAGTTCATCAGCGCGCGCCGCGTCATGGCCACGCCCTTGGGCTCGCCGGTGGAGCCGGAGGTGTAGATGAGATAGGCGAGTTCGGGCGCCGACGCGGCGAAGCTCTCCGTCGCAGCCCTTTCCGGCAGAGACTCCCGCTCCGACTGCGGCAGACTCTCGACGCAATGCAGCGCACAATCCTTCACCATCGGCATCCGCTCGCGCAGGGAAAGCTGCGTCAGGAGCAAACACGCACCCGAGTCCGTGAGGAGGGCTGCGAGCCGCGCGCTCGGATGCTCCGCATCCAAGGGCAAGACCGTCGCACCGATTCCGGCAATCGCGAGCACGCTGATCACCAGTTCCGCCTCATCCCGAGCGAGCGCGACGCCCACGACGCTCCCCTCCGTCGCTCCCAAGGCGCGCAATTGTTGCGCGCGGCTCTGCACCGCCTCAGCGAGTTCCCGATCCGTCCACCGCCGGTCCCCGCAGCACAGCGCCGGACGATTCGTGCAGGCACTCAGCCAGTGGCGGAGCAGGCCGACGGCTTCCAGATCCCAAGGAAGCAGGGCTGAGGCGGGGTGAGGACTCAAGGCGTTCCGCCCGCTCCGCCGCACCCTCGCGGATCGGAGCTGGGGATGTTCCATCGGCTGAGGAGGCCCTCTGCCTGGATGCGGGGCACGCGGACAAGGCTCCTTGCTTGTGGAATCGGCAGCGACCAAGGCGCGTCCGCGATCATCGGCCACGACGGCCCAGATCCCGGCATATACTCCCCCCGAAGGCTTACAAAATTGCTTTGTAATTCTTCGCAACTCGCTCCCCCTATTCTCCGCTACTGATACGGATGGCTGCCTATCGTCGTCGTCACCCGCCGGTCGGGAACCGGCTGCCGGAGGGCCGCTCGCGCGAGCCCCTCGCGCAGGCGGAATTCTTGCGCACGCTCGCGCGCGAGATCGCGCGCTCGGAGCGCACCGGGGACGTCGTGTCCCTGATGGTCCTGCACCTCGACCGCGCGGTGAACAGTGACTATGAGCATTTGCTGAAGTATTTTCACGCTCGGCTGCGGCTGACGGACGACGTGGGTTGGACGGAGGAGTTCACTCTGGCCGTGCTGCTGCCTTCCACGCCGAGCGAGCAGGCGCTCAAGATCGCCGCAGCGGTGATCGAATCCCTGGGCGACGCCGGCGCGCGCGTGGACTGGAACCTCTACTCGAGCGACCGCGATCAGGATCACTTCGAGTCCTGGGATCCGCGCGCGCAGAAGTCGAACGGGGCCGGGCCTTCGGAGCCGCCCGAGGATCCGCCGGCTTCCGGTGGCAGCGGTTCGCCTCCGACGGCAAAGTTCCCGGAGCGCAAGATTCCGGTGGTCGAGCCGCTCGCGCCGCTCCTGATGGTGCCGCTGCCCTTCGGCAAGCGCGCGCTCGACGTCGTCGGCTCCACGCTGCTGCTGCTGATGCTGTCCCCGCTGCTTCTGATGGTGGCGCTGGCGGTCAGGCTGGATTCGCGCGGTCCCATTCTGTTCCGCCAGAAGCGCATCGGCCAGGGCGGGCGCAGTTTCGAGCTCCTGAAGTTCCGCACCATGGTGCCCAATGCGGAGCTTCTGTTGAAGGAATTGGAGAAGGACAATCTGCGCGACGGACCGGCCTTCAAGATCCGCAAGGATCCGCGCGTGACGCGCATCGGCCGCTTCCTGCGCGCGAACGCGATGGACGAGTTGCCGCAACTCTGGAACGTGTTGATGGGCGACATGACCCTGGTCGGTCCGCGCCCGCCGCTACCCAAGGAGGTCGCGCACTACGAGAGTTGGCAGCGCGCCAGGCTGCGCATGGTGGGCGGACTCACTTGCATCTGGCAAGTGGAAGGCCGCTTGCGCAACGTCTCCTTCGCCGACTGGATGCGCCAGGACATTCGTTATGGGACGCAGTATTCGGCGCGCCGTGACCTCGGATTGATGGTGCGCACCGCCTGGGTGGTGCTGGCGAAGCGCGGGGATCACTAGTCTGACGGCGGGATTTTGGTGACCGACCGACCTGATCCCACAACTCCAGGTTACGGCTTCAGACTGGCGAGGCCCCGCTTGCTAACACGCACGTGCCACTTCGTCAGGGATGACTAGAAGCCGCTCCGCGTGGCGCACCAAATAGGTCGCGGCTCGCCGCTCAGCTCCCAGCTCGCGAACAACGCCGTACGGTCCCCGGCGGTAGAGGCGTGACGCAGCCCGGAAGAGCCCGGAGACCAGGGATCCCCCTTGCTGTCCGTCTTCGGATGCAGTCGTGATTATAGGTCGCCATCTCGGCCATCCTGCAGCAGAATGGCCTGCCAAGCGAGGCGATGCCCGGGTACCTCATACCGGAGGTAATATCGGTACACGGCACACAACTTTGGAGACGTTAATGCCACTGGACGGGCAGCGTCTCGGTTAAGATCCCTTTGACAGAACCAACCAAGTGGTTGTAGATTGACACTAGTCCGCGACGGCCCTTCCTCGTTGTCCTGGATGTCTTTAAACATGTTCCTGCAGAGTGCTTCGATCATCATCGCCATTGCTGCCCTGATTTGGGCAGCCGCAGCTGCCTTCTACAGTTGGCGCACTTATCGCCTTCTCAAGAATGGAATCGAATCAAGCCATCATAAGGGATTGATGTTCTATGAGGGGTCCCTGAAAGAAGACCTGGACAACCTCGGCCAGGAGCTCGGCGCTGTCAAACGGTTCCTCCATACTCTCAAGCAAATCTTTGAGCGTCAATACAATGATCGCGACAGTTTGCTCAAAGATGTCAACACGGGCCTTCGTCACAACAGCGATTTGATTCAAGATCTTGCCCTTCATGCGCGCGAAACGGAGGAAAAACTCAAGGAGTTCCGATCCGGCTATCGTTGGTCTGCAATCAGTCACGCTTTCGCTCCCGTGATCGAGTGCCTAGACCATCTCGACGATCAGATGCGCGCTGCCACTAACGACTCTTCTCGTCAATCGTTTCATCGGCTACAGGTCCTGTTCATGCAAGCAATTCATGGAGCTGGTCTCCATGAGACTGGGGACGACTTGCTGAACCGCCCACTCGAGGATGTGGCCGACATTTGCAGGTCCGTCAGCACGGTTCCGACCGAGGTCGTGGATCGCGACAAGTGTGTGGCTCAGGTGATTCGGCGGGGCTTTTACTGCAATCCGACTCCCACCACGAGGTCGGTCGTGCGTCACGCTCAAGTAACGGTGTACAAGGCCACTTCCTCCCCCTCACCTTCACCGACGGCGACAGGAATCTCTGCGCCGGCTTCCATGTCAGTCGGCGCAGAGCCTGCGGAGAGTCGTCATGAGTAAACCCATCATTGGCATCGACCTTGGCACGACGTATTCCACATTGGCCTATCTCAACCGTTCCGGTGAGCCCGCCGTGGTAGTCAACGGAGCTGGCGAGCGATTGACGCCTTCGGTGCTCTACTGTCCGCCGATGCGCCACGGCAGACCTTCGGTTGGACAGATTGCCGTTGCGATGCAGCAAACCGAGCCCATGTCGGTTCTACGAGAAGTCAAGCGGCACATGCAATCCAGAAATCTGCTTACTGTTGGGAATCGTTCATTTACTCCTGCAGAAGCCTCATCTCATATTCTTCACAAACTTCTCGATGATGCCAAGGGAGAGTGCGGAGTGATTGACACTGCCGTGATCACGGTCCCAGCCAATTTCGCCGAGGAAGCGAGGCGCGCGACCATCGAAGCGGGCAATCTTGCCGGCATCGACGTCCATCACATCATCAACGAACCGACGGCTGCTGCCCTGTACTACTCTCATGCCGCCAAGGTGAGCGGGATGACTCTGATCTTCGACCTCGGCGGCGGCACATTTGACGCAACGATCGCCAACATTCAGGGCCAAACCGTTCAAGTCATTACTTCGGAGGGCGACAAGCACCTTGGGGGAGTTGATTTCGACCGTGCGCTCTTGGACCTTGTACAGATCGACTTCTTGAGACAAACCGGCACTTCTTTGCTGCGCGAGGAAATGTCCTTTATTCAATTCCAGCAGGCAGCAGAGGGTTTGAAAAAAACTCTTTCTGCCACCGACTCTCACACATTAGGCGTTACGAATTCTGAAGGACGCACAGCTAACGTCACCATCTCGCGTGCCGCCTTCGAGGCAGCAATCGCACGGTTCATCGACAAGGCCATGACCTGCGTCGACACGGCACTTGATAGCGCAAAGCTGCTTCATAAAGACATCCGCCAGGTCCTGCTGGTGGGTGGAAGCACTAGAATCCCTCTTGTAAGACAAAAGTTGACCGAACTCTTCGGCAAGCCTCCAGTTAGCAAGGGAAACGTGGACGAAGCCGTCGCACTCGGCGCTTGTGTCTACGCCGGACTCAAGGCTGACCCGAAAGATCTCCAACCCCTACAACGTTCCGCCCTTGGCGCAACTTCCGTGGGCGAGGTCACCAATCATTATTTTGGCACGCTTGCGCTCAACGACCAGAGAGTTCTCGCGAACAGCATTATTCTGAAGAAAGATACGCCCATCCCTTGCGAGAACACTGAATCGTATCGGACAGTGAGCGACGGTCAGGAGCGCGTCGACTGCGACATCACGCAATCCGCTTACCCAGAAACCGATGCCGACATGGTGAAAATTGTTCACAAAGCTGTGATGCCTCTCCCGCCCGGCCGTCCGGCGGGACAAGAGATCCGGGTGACCTACAGCTATGACGAGAACCAGTTGATGCACTGCAAATTTCTCGACGTCGCGAGTGGCCGCGTCTACGAGCACCAGCTCAAGACCGTTTCGGGAGCAACCACTGGATCAGACCTCTCTCAACTCGTAGTGGAGTGAATTCTTGGAAGCGATCGGGTCCATCATTGGCATCTTCATCGTCATAGCGGTCGTCCGAGCGCTCCTCTCCGCTGGTGGTCAGGCCGTTTCGAATGGCGTCGCCCAGGTGAAGTATGGGGCCTTCGAAATTAGGCTCGGTGAAGGTATCTTTCGTAGAGAGGACGTCTCGGTTCCGTCGATTAAGATTTCCATCAAGGGGGTCGTACCAGGACATTCCGCAGGTGTCCGGTTGGTCTTTCATCTGCTTGACATCACAGGTGGAACATCTGCTCCGGTCCTTTGCCTCAACGACTCTCTGCAGGAGAAAACCACAAGGTTCTTCGAGTTCGCTCCATCTGAGATCATCCCAAACGGTAGCGCATTCACGGATTGGGTCGAACTGCTCGAGATTCCAAGACTGATTTTAATTCCGCCGAGGAAAGGTCGCCGCACGATCGCCTGCCGCGTCTCAGTAATGGCCGTGGATCGAGCATCCGTGTTTGCCGGCGGCGTGGTCGCTATGGGCGCTGCGCCGATTCGCGAGTCCCAAACCACCACTTTCGTAGTGCATGAGGGTCTTGGCTATCTGGATCACCAGGAAAGCCGCGTGGAGTTCTGGAGTCACGCAATCCGGGCAGCGGTCCTGATGGCTGGTGTTGACGGGACCATTGGATCCAAAGAGAAAAGCAAGATCTCCGATTGGATTGCACGGGTGAAGAGCGAGCTGCCTAGTAATTCTCACGACGCTGCGAGGCTCGATATGGTCTTCCGGGAGGCCCTCGAGTCACATGCCTCCCTGGACCTTGATCGAACACTCGCCACGATCCGCAACACGGGCGGAGAGTTCGATCACTACGAGGTCATCGACCTCTGCACCGAAGTGCTCGCCGCCGATGGAGTCATTGCACCGGAAGAGCGAGCCTTGCTCGATCTTGCCATCGCCACTCTCGGACTCAATGCTGCGACTGCAAGAATGGCTCTCGACCGGAGCATTGCAAAGGGAAGTGTGAGCCTGGGAACCAGTGAAACTGAGTTTGCCGACCTCGGGATTAGTGCTGGAATGACGAGCGAAGAGATACGGAAAGTATTGACGGAAGAATACCGCAAGTGGAATGCGCGAACGACCCACGACGACCCAGAGATTCGTGAACGCGCTCGACAGATGACCGATCGAATTGCGCAGGCCCGCAACGCTGTTCTTACCAAATGACGTATGCCTCGATCTGACTTTGATTGGCTGAGGCTGCCCCTCGACCGCGCGGACGATTGTGCGTGGAGCGGCTCCCTGGAGCGCATGGTCGAGGCCCAGCGCCACTTGGAGAGCAGCCTCCTAGTCGAGGCGGCCGCAGTTGATGCCTCGATCGCTCCGGACCTCTTGGAGGCGGTTCAGGCGGTATGTCAGAAGCTGGAGACCCCCTCACCGGCGGTATTCGTTTTGCCAAGAAGCGACCTGAACGCCTTCTGCTTCCTGAAAGAAGGCGCAGATCTGGAAGACCGACTTGTGGTCTGCTTACATTCCGCGCTCGTCCGCGAAATGAGCCGCGACGCACTTAGGTTCGTTGTCGGCCACGAGGTCGGACACTTCGTTCTAGGGCACCATAACCGTCAGACTTCGTTGAACCTTGGCAAGACAGGATTCCAACCCGAGGAGGCAGACGCCGTACGGTTGGGTGAACTCAGTGCCGACAGAGTCGGTCTGCTGTGCGTGGGCTCCGTGAACTCCGCGTACGCAGGCATGATGCAGTTGGCGAGCGGCCTACCCGTAGCAGACATCGAAAGCGCCGCATCCAGCCTCCTGGAACAACTGCGTCAACTTGAGGGTCGCCCTGAGGCGTTGCTGAACTCGGCAGCTCGTCATCCACCGATTCCTTTACGAGTTCGCAACTTGCTAATGTTCTCGATGACGGACGAATTCAGAGAGGAGAGTGGTGCCGGATCAGGCAGTCTCTCGATTAAAGACTGCAACGATGTCGTGATTCGATCCTACTTAAAGTTGTTCGGGCAGTTGGGTATGGTTACGAAGGATCTGGACCGGTTCATTTTTTGGTGCACGCTTATGCTCTTTGCAAAAGATGGTCGCCTTACCCGACCCGAGCAGGATTACCTCGCAGACCTCTACGGCGAGGAGAAGCGAGATTCAGCGTTGCGCTACCTGCAATCGCATGCAGCGTCGATCAAAGCAGCGCTGGAGGAGAAGATCGTGAGCGCTGCTGCTCCTCTACGAAGCTTCGGTATCCAGTATGAGGCAAAAGTCTTAGTGAGTCTGAAGCGGGCGAGTGAGGTGAACCCTCAATCCAGCCGGGGCATTGAGGGGTTGAGAGACATGGTTCGCACTTTATTGATTAGAGATCTGTAATTGGACGGAGTAACAATCCCACTTTCATCGTGATAGTCCGGAGAATTGCGTTCTCGCCATTGCATCCACGGATCGATCCGCGAATTTGATCAACCTCTCGCTGCGTTCAGCGGTCCAGCGCGATGCCAAATGTTCGGCGATTTGATTCACCAACGTCGTCTCGATCCTACCAAGCAGGCCGCGCAGCTAGTCGAAGGGTTCCACACCCGCAGGCTTCACGTTCTGCGTCAACGAATACTGCACCGCCGCACGGAGAGTCGTGGTCGGCATTAGGCAGCCGTGGGCGACCGCGAGAGTCTTGATCGAAGCAGAACGACCGCTCCCGTGAACCGAAACCCCTAACTCATCTGCCGGAACTCACCGCGGCTGCGGTACTCGCTAAGATTCGTCAGCACCGCACAAATCGCCTTGGGCTTGAGCGCGTGCAGGATTTGACCCGCGCGGCCGACTTCGCCGAGGCGTTCGCTCTCCGCCTTCACCACCAGCAGACTCACGTCCGCATCGGTGACGAGCAGTTCGGCAGCGGGCGAGGCGAGCAAGGCCGGCCCGGCCACCAACACGAAGTCGTAGCTGGCTGCGGCGTTGGAGAGGATCTGCGACCACGCGTCCCACGCCGGAATCCCGCCGGCGGAGTTGCCTCGCGGCAGGAAATCACCATCGTCTTGCATCGGAATCGGCTGCAAAGGATCGCCGGCGAGGAGACCGATCAATCCGGTGTTGCCCGAGTGTTCGCCCGGCTGTCCGCCGATCGCATCCACCACCAGCACCCGCCGTCCCAGATCGCAGAGCGATTCCGAAACCGCGCGCGCGAGCGCCAAGGGATCGCCTTCCTTCACGGCGGTGAGCACGATGATGCGCGCGCCATGATGCTTGCGCTCACGATCGAGCGTCTGCGCCACCCGCTGCGTCTGACTCAGGCGCAGCTTGTGCATGCCGGCGCGCGTGGTGCGCGGCAGCCAACCCGCGAGCGGCACGCCGAGCGCGCGCTGCGCATCGTCGGGTGTGTGCACGCGGTCGTCGCGCCAATCCCACAGCACCGGCAAACCGAGTGCGAGCGCAATCGCCAGGAAGAGTGCGAGCGCGAGGTTGCGCTTGAGGTTCGAGGCACCCTGCGGATCCACTTCGGTCGCCGACTGCGCGACCTCGGCGTAGCTCGGCGACTGCGATTCCACCTCGAAGAACTCGAGGCGCTCGTTGAGACGACTGCGCAGATCCAGATCCCGCGGCAGATCTTCCTCGAGAATGCGTCCCTGTTGGAAACCCGCCAGGAAGGCATTGTTCTGCTCTTCGATCGAAGCGAGTTCGCGCGCGGTCGCCGCGTGCATCGCAGTGGCCTCCAGCACGGTGGCATCCGCCGCGAGCAGCAAGCTCTCGACCAGACCCACGCGCGTCTGCACCGCCTGACGCTCCAGACCACTGAGCTCGCGTTCGAGCGCCGCACGGCCCGGATGATCCGCACCCAGGGTTTGCAGCTCCGTGCGCACGGCCGCATGACGCGAGGCGAGCGTGTTGAGTACCGACTGCAGTCCGGGACTCACTTCGCCCCAAGCGGTGGCGCCCGAGAGCAGATCGGCGGACATCGTCGGCGCCGCAAGCGCCGCCTGCAGGGCGTCCCGCTCGAGCTGCGCGCGTTCCAGACTTCGTTCGTGGATCTGAAGGTTCTGTCGCGCCAGTTCGAGCTGCGCCAACCACGGATTCACGCTGCTGATGCCGAAGTTGGTGACGCCGAGGCGTTCGCTCAGCTCCTGAATGAGCGCGCGCTTCTCCTCGATCGAGGCCTCCACCGCGGTCAAGGTCGTGCGCAGCACCTGCGGACGGGCATCGTCAGCAAAGAAGTACTCGCGGCGGTGCGCGGCCTCGAAGGCTTCGAGCAAGGCAGCCAGCGCGGGTTGCAGCACCGGCCAATCCGTGGACTGCAGCGCGATTTCGATGCGCGAGGACTTCGGCACCGAGGCAACGCTCAGCGCGCGCGCGAAGTTCTGGAGCACCATAGCTTCAGGCGCACCGCGCACGGCCCACACGCCATCGGACTGATCGCAGCGTTGCAGCGCATCGCTCAACACGTCCGGACGCAAGAGCAGCGCGACCTGGTCGTTGCGGAAGGAGTCGTAGTCGTAACTCGAGCCGAGTTCGAGCTCGCGGTCCACCTGCAGCGTACGCGGGAAAGCGCGCGCCACGCGCAGGGCCGCCGTGGAGGTGAAGGTCAGCCGCTCTTGCTGGAGCGCAAGGAAGCCGAGCCCGCAGGCCGCCACCGTAAAGAGCGCGCAGGCGAGCAACCAGTGCGTGCGCAGACTCGCGAAGATGTCCAGCTCGCGCCGGGAATAGGGAACTTCAGCATGTGCGCCCGGTCGGCGTGCAGTCGTCGGCTGAGGGTGGTTGGGACTCAATCTTGTACTGCCTCCGCGAACAGGAGCATTTGCGCCAAGGGCGAGAACTGGCGCAGGAAGTAACCGATCTCGCCAGCCCAGCTTGCCGGTACGTAAACGACGTCCCCGGCGGCGAGCGCGAGATCGCGGTCGAAGCTGCCGAGGGCGTAGGAGTCGTAGTCGAAGTCGGCGCGCTGATTCTGCGCGGGGCGCAGCAGGCGGACTTCGTCGTCGTTGGCGTCCGGCGTGGTGCCGCCCGCCATCGCGAGGGCATCCATCACAGTGGCACCATCGCGCAGCGGATAAATGCCGGGTTGAGCGACCTCACCCAAGACGTAGATCATGCGCAGTGCTTCGGAAGAAACGTGCACCACGTCGCCAGTGATGAGCGGGACGTTCAGGCTCATGTCGCCTTCGCGCAGAAGTGCGTTCAGATCCACCCACAGCACCGCATCGCTGCCGCGGACGATCGCCGCCTTCCAGCGACGCGTGGCGTTGGCGGCGGCCAGATGCGGCTGCGCGGTCGCTGCAACGGCTTCCGCATCGCGCACTCCGCCGGCGGCGCCGATCGCGCGCAGGAGGTCGGGGGGCGCGTTGAAACGATGTTCGCCCGGCGAGGCGACTTGTCCGAGCACCACCACGCGCAGACTCTCGTAGCTGTCCACGCGCAGCGTGATCACCAGGTCGGCGTAAGCGCTGGCGAAGCTCGCGCGCACGGCCTCCAACGCAGCGGCACGGCTGAGCTGACCGATCATCAGATCGCCGACCACCGGCAGCGTGATGGTGCCGTCGGGTCCGATCGCCTGCGTGCCGGAAAGGTCCGGACGATTCCACACCTCCACGCTGATGCGATCCCCCGCGCCGAGGCGATAGCCATCGGCGTGCTCGCGCTCACCGACTTGGCGGAAGGCCGCCACGGCCTGCGCGGTGGTCACCGCGGAACTCGCGCGTGCATTCATTCCCTGTGCGGAATCCGTGGGCGGGAGCCGCGGCAGCGGATCCGCAGAAGAGCATCCGGCCAGCAGCAAGGCCGGCAGGGCGAGCAAGGAGCCAAGAGATCGGAGGGCAGTCATGCGTCCGCGCTTCGCCATCAGGCGAGGAAGATCTGCCACCCTTCCGGGAGGCTAGGTTCCTATCGGCCGGGCGCGGCTTCGGACTGGAGCTTTCTCCGGCGCTTCAGGTTGCTTAAGCGCGATGCCACTTCTGGCCCTGCGGCGTGTCCTCGAGGACGATGCCCCCCGCCGTGAGCTGCTGGCGGATGGCGTCGGCGCGGGCGAAGTCGCGCCCGAGGCGCGCTGCGGCTCGTTCGGCGATCAGGGCTTCGACGCCGGCGTCGTCGAGACCACCTGCAGCCGCCGGCTCGGGATCGAAGAGCCCGAAGAAAGCATCCGCCTCCTGGAGGAAGCGCAGCGCGGCAGCGGCCTGATTCGGCGACCAAGTCTCCTGAAGGAAACGATTGCGCAACTCGAAGAGGGCGGCGACCGCAGCGGAGGCGTTGAGGTCATCGGCCAGCGCGGCGTCGAAGGCGGCGGCTTCGGGCGGCGCTTCGGCTTCGGGCAGCGCCGGACCCGCGGCGGCGCGCAGCCGACCGCGCAGATCGGCGAGGGTCTTGCGGCCTTCGGCGGCTCCCTTCAACGCTTCCCAAGTGAAGTTCAAGGACCCGCGGTAGTGGGCGCGCAGCGCGAAGAAACGGAAATCGCGCGCCTTGAAGCCACGCTCCGCGAGGTCGTCGAGCAGCCACACGTTGCCCAGCGACTTGGACATCTTGCCGCCGTCCACTTGCAGGAACTGGGTGTGCATCCAGAGCCTCACGAAGGGCACGTCGTGCGCGGACTCGCTCTGCGCGATCTCGCACTCGTGGTGCGGGAAGACGTTGTCCTCGCCACCGGTGTGGATGTCGAAAGTCTCGCCGAGGTACTTCTTCGACATCGCCGAGCACTCGATGTGCCAGCCCGGAAAACCGTGCTCGCCGAACTCGGAGGCCCACTTCATCAAATGGCGCGGATCCGACTTCCACAGCGCGAAATCGGCGGGATGGCGCTTCTCCGGATTCACCTCCAGGCGCGCGCCGGCCTCCAATTCACTCAAGCGATTGCCCGAGAGCTTGCCGTAGTCGGGAAAGCTGTGGACGTCGAAATAGACGTTCTCGCCCACTCGATAGGCGTGTCCCTTGCGGATCAGCAAGCGGATCATCTCGAGCATCTCGGGCACGTGCGCGGTGGCGCGCGGGTAGTGGTGCGCGGGCTGCACGCCGAGGAGTGCCAGGTCCTCGAAGAACTGCGCGGCCACGCGCTCGACGAGCTGCCAAGGATCGGTGCCCTCCTTGCGCGCCTGCTTCTCCATGCGATCCTCGCCTTCGTCGCCATCGCCGAGCAGATGACCGACGTCGGTCAGATTCATCACTTGCGTGACGCGCAAATCCCAGCGCTCGAGCACGCGGCGCAACAGATCCGCGAAGAGAAAGGCGCGGTAGTTGCCGACGTGCGGGCGCTGATAGACGGTCGGTCCGCAGTGGTACATGCGCACGCTCCCCGCCACCAACGGCCGGAACTCGAGCTTGCGCCGCGAGAGCGTGTCGTAGAAGTGCAGCGCGGGACGAGTCACGACGCCGAATTCTAGGCTGGCGCGCGCGCCGACCATGCCGCGTAGGCGGCGGGAATGGTCCCGGCGTGCTTGCGGAAGTAGCGCAGGAAGCGCGCCTCGCGCGCGGCACGCTCCCGTGCGCTCAGCGGTCGGCCGAGCAGGCGTGCGCCGGCGAGATCAATCAACCAGCAGCGGCCGCTCGCGGCCTGCCACAGCAGGTTGTCCGGGTGGAGATCGGTCGCCCACAGGCCGAGTTCGTGGAGCTGGTCGAGCAGCACGCGCGCGGCGGCGGCGGCGGCGGGATCCTCGCGCGCCGCGAACAGGCTCAGCGAGTCGGGCACGCGCAGCGTCACCAAGTGTTGGCGCCAGTGCGCGCCCTTGCGCACCGCGAGGGCGAGCAACACCGGAGGCGTGAGCACACCGAGTCCCCGCAGCAGTCCGACCAGCTCCACCTCGCGACGCAGGCGCTCGGGCGAGCGATAGCGGTCGCCGCGCAGGCCGGCGAGCCAGCCGCCGTGCCGATTGACGCGCCACACGCCCTCGTACGGCCCGAAGCCCACCAAGCGCGCGGTCCCACGCCCGGCGGCGTCCAATGCTTCCTCCTTCGCGTGTGCGGCGAGCAACAGCTCGCCGTTCTCGCGCCAGGCGAGCGGATCCTGCCCGCGCTGCAAGGCCGGGGCCAGCCACAAACGTGCGCGCTCGTCGGCGACGAAGGGCTCCGCATCGGCCGTTTCGAGCGCGAGCAGCGGATCCTCCTGCGCGGAGCCGGACACGGCCGGATGGTATCCTCTCGCCCGATGCAGGGCGCGCGCGTGCTCATCGTTCGCCTGAGCGCGCTCGGCGACTTGTGCTTCGCACTGCCGGTGCTGCACGCGCTCCACCGGGAGCTGCCGGGCTGCCGCGTGGAGTGGCTCGCGGAGGATCGCTGCGCCGACCTCCCCCGCTCGCATCCGCTGGTCGCGGAGACCCTGGTTTTCCCGCGCAAACAGTGGCGCGGCGGAATCGGCGCCGTGGCGTTGTTGCGGCATCTGCGCGGCCTCAAGCGGCGGCCGCCCTACGACCTCATCCTCGACCTGCAGTCGAATCTGAAGTCCGCGTTGCACCTCTGGCATCTGCGTGGGCTCAAGGTCGGCTTCGGCCCTCCGCTCGCGCGCGAAGGGGCGGCACGCTTTCTCGATCGTCGCGCCGCCGATCCGGGACGCGTGCACCGGTGCGCGCGCGATCTCGCCGTGCTCACGGCGGCCGGAATCCGCGCCGGGGCGCCGGTGTTCGCGCGCTGGGAGCTCCCGCCGGGCGCGGGCGCAGAGCTCGTGCTGCCCGACGCGCCTTTCGTGCTGCTGCATTCCGGCGTCACGGCCTACGGACGCGACAAAGAGTGGCCGCCGGAGCGCTGGGCGCAACTCGCACGGGATCTGCGGGAGGCCGGACATCGGCCGCTCGCCCTGTGGACGCCCGCCGATCGCGCGAGCGTCGAGCGCATCCTTGCGGCGGCAAGCGGTGCACTCGCGCTCGCACCGGCCACGCCGAGCCTCGCCGCGCTCATGCGCTTGAGCGATGCCGCAACGCTGCTCGTCGGCACCGACAGCGGACCGACGCACCTCTCGGCGATGCGCGGAACGCCGGTGGCTGCCATCTACGGACCGACCGATCCCGTGCTCTACGCCCCGCCTGGTCCGCGTGCGCGGGTGGTGTACGCCGGCGCCGTGGGTGAGGAACCGCCGCCGCGCGATCGCTCGCAACGCTCGCCGTGGATGGAGCGCGTGAGCGTCGAGCAGGTGCGGAAAACTTGTCTGGAGTTGCTCAGCGCAAACGCAAGCTGAAGGGGATGCGTGCGAGCACTGCCGGACGCGCGCCGTGCGTTCCGAAGAGTGCCCAGGCCTCGCGGGCCGCGGCGATCAGCGATGCCGGCGTCTGCGCCACCGGCGGCGGTTGGCCTTGGAAGAAGTCGTGCACGGCCTGATCGTAGAGATCGGGCGTGTCGTCATGCCATTGCACGCGATAGCCGTCCAGCCCGGCGCCGGCGAGTTGTGCGGCCATGCGCACCGCGTCGCCGAGTCCGCCGAGCGCGTCCACCAGGTCGAGTTCGGCTGCGGCAGCGCCGGACCACACGCGGCCTTGTGCGAGTTCGTGTACGCGCTCGCGCTCGATGCCGCGTCCGCTGGCGACGCGATCGAGGAAGGTCTCGTAGATCTCGTCCACGAATTCCTGCACGCGTTCCATCTCGCCTGCGTCGCGCGGGCGCAGCACGCTGAGGGCATCCGCATAGGGAGAGGTTCGCACCGTGCTCACGTGCACACCGAGGCGAGCGAGCGCGGGCGAGACGTCCGGCATCAAGCCGAGCACGCCGATGGATCCGGTGATCGTGGCCGGATCGGCGACGATGCGCGTGGCGTGGCAGGAGATCCAGTAACCGCCGCTAGCGGCAACGCCACCCATGGACACCACCACCGGTTTGCGCTGCTTGAGCCGAATCACCTCCTGCAGAATCAATTCGCTCGCCGCTGCGCTGCCTCCCGGGCTGTCCACCCGCAGCACCACCGCGTCCACCGAGTCGTCGTCGCGGAGCGCGCGCAATTCGCGCGAGAGGGCGCTGCCGCCGATCGCGCCGCCGCCCTCACCGTCGAGGATCTCGCCTTCGGCGAAGATCACAGCCACGGTGTGGCTACCGCCGCGCGGCGCGCGTTGACGCGCCAACCAGTCGGCGAAGGCGATCTGGCGGAAACCGCCACCGTCCTCCCCGGCTCCCGCGGTCGTCGCGAGCTCCTCGAGCAGCTCCCCGAAACTCAGTGCACGGTCGAGCCAACCGCGCTCGACGGCTTCCGCCGCCGAACACCAGCCGCGCTCCCGCGCGAAGCTGCGCAAGGTCTCCGGAGCGATGCCACGGGCGGAGGCCGCATCCGCGGCGAGCCCACGCTCGAGATCCTCCAGCAGCGCCGACAATTGTTCCTCATTCTCCGGACTGCTCTGCCGGAGCAGGAAGGGTTCGACCGCCGACTTGTACTTGCCGACGCGGGTGACCTGCACCGCGATGCCGAGTTTCTCCAGCGCCTCGGCGAAGTAGAACATCTGAAAAGCGAAACCTGAGAACTCGAACTGCCCGAGGGGCTCGACGCTCAGTGAATCCGCGCCGCTGGCTAGATACCAACTCGCGGCGTCCCAGTCGCCGGAGTGCGCCCAAACGCGCTTGCCCGCGGCGCGCACGCGATCGAGCGCGGCGCGCAACTCGCGGCGCTGCGTCCAGTCCTCCACCAGCGGACCACCGTCGTGCAGAAGCACACCCGTGATGCGTTCCTCCTTCGCGGCGGCGTCGAGCGCGGCCACCGCGGCGTGCAGAGGCACCGGGATCGCCGCCCCCTGCACGAGATCGCTCCACGCGGGAGCGCCGCCTTCGTCGTTGATGGTGGTCTCCGGGCCGATCACCAGGATCGCGCCATGCGGAACCGGCGGCGGCGTGCCCTCGCTGAAGGCGACGCGCAGCAGACTCAGCAATAGAAAGAAGGCGACCAGCGTGCCGATCACACTGGCGAAGAAATTGCGCAGGAAGGCTCTCATGGCAGACGGCGCGCCTGGAACACTCCACCGCGCGCGTAGAGGACGAGTCGGACAGGGTAGGCGCGCGCCGAGGCGGCGAGGGCGTGCCGGAACAGAAAACCGTCGTCGGCAGTCAGAACGATCTCCGCGCCACGATGTTCGATGCACACGCTGCGCGGAGTTCCGGGGCGAGTGCTCCCGGCGGCGCGATCGGTTCCCTGATTGCGCGGGGGATCACCGATGCGCTCGGCCCATGCCGCGAGCCCACCGGAGGAGTCACAGCGCAAGCGCAGTTGGATGCCTTCCGCGCACTCGATGCGCAGTCCGGCATCGGGAACACCGGTGATGCCGGTGCGCAGTTCGTAGCGCACGCTCGTTCCCGGCTCGAGCGGGAACAGGGCGTTCATCAAATCCACTTCGACGATCTGACCAGGGAGCGGCGCAGCCAAGGCGAAGCCGTCGCCGTGGTGCGCATCTCTTCCGCGCACGAAGGCGCTCGCCGGACGGTGCCGATGCATTTGCGTCGCTTGGTCGCGTTTCACCAGAGCCAAGCCTTCCGCTTCGCCCAGGCCCGCCACGAACTCCCAGGGCTGCATGGACGAATTCTCTCGCAGCGAACAACGCGCCCAGTAGCTCCAGGCAGAGAGCAGGCGTTCGGAAGGCATCGAACCGACGCTCGGAAGCGGCCAGGTGGCGCATTGCGGCCAGGGAGCGCTGCCGCCGCAGAAACTCTCCGCGAGCCCTTCATGAAACCACGACGGCGCGGCGTTCAGATCGGGACGCAGCGCGATCTGCAGATGCCCCGCTTCGTGCAACAAGCTCGCGCGCCATGTGGTGGGCGGTTCCGGGAGCTCCGCGAGCACGGGGTCGTCGAGCGGCAGCGGAACGATCGCCAAGCGTAGAGCCGGGTAAGTGCGCGGCACGCGCGGATCGTCGCGGAGTCCGCGCTTGACGAGTTCCAAGGCGGCATCGCCCGGATCACGGCAGACGATCAGCAGCGGCTTGCTTCCCTCCTTGCGATGCCACCACTGCAGCGCGTCGAGCATCTCGGCTTCCAACCGCTGGAGATCCGGAGCTACGGCTGCGTGCCAGTGCGCGTAGCGCTCCGGCCACTCGATCGTGAGCCAGCCGGAATCCACCACGCGACGCGGCGGATGCACTCCCTGACGCGGAATGTTGGAACAAGCGCCGGCGCAGGCAACAATGCACGCCAAGGTGGCGATCGCCCACCGCGCGCCGCGTCCCCCCCCCTTCCCGTGTCCCGACCTCTCCCGCTCCCGCCTGCCGCACTCCTGCTCGATCTCGACGGCACGCTGGTGGACACCGAACATCTGCACTTCGAGACGGCACAGGCGGTGATCGAGCGCCACGGCGGCCGGATCGCGCCCGCGGATCTGCTGCCCTACGTCGGCTGGGCGGAACTGCCCTTCTGGGAGGATCTCAAACGCAAGCTCGCGCTCGCGCCGCCTGCCGCGCAATTGCTGAACGAACGTCTCACGGCCTGCGTCGTCCTCATGCACGAGCGCAGCATAGATCCCTTGCCGGGCGCGCGCGAACTGCTCGACTGGGCCGCGCAGCGCGGCATTCCCGCCGCAGTGGCCAGCAGTTCGCCACGTGCGCTGATCGGTACCGCATTGGAGGTCACGGGGCTCGCACAAGGGATCGCGCTCTACAAGTCGGGGCACGAGGACGTCGTCCACGGCAAGCCTGCGCCCGACGTCTATCTCGCCGCCGCTGCCGCCCTCGGGGTAGACGCCACCGCCTGCGTTGCGATCGAGGACTCGCCCACCGGCAGCCGCGCGGCGCGCGCCAGTGGCGCCTACGTCTTCGCGGTGCCCTGTCCCAGCCATCCGACGCCGGCCGCCGAGCTCGCGGCCGCCGATTGCATCATGCCTTCTTTGCACGCGGTGCTCGCCGCGCTCGCGGCGCCGGCTTGAGCACCGCCTTCACCACTTCCTCGAAGCGGTCCACGTAAGTGAAGCGCAGGCCGCGCGTCCAGCTCGGCTCCATCTCGCTCACGTCGCTGCGGTTTTCGCTCGGCAGGATCAGGCTGCGCACGCCCTGACGTTTGGCACCCAGCACCTTCTCGCGGATCCCGCCCACCGGCAGCACCTCTCCGGTGAGACTGATCTCGCCGGTCATCGCGGTGCGCGGGAACATCACGCGACCGGTCAGGCGCGAGAGCATCGCGACCGCGACCGTGATGCCCGCGCTGGGACCGTCCTTGGGTACCGCGCCGGCGGGGAAATGCACGTGGAGATCGGTCTTGTCCACCGCCGCGCAGTCGAGGTCGTGCTCGGCGCACACCGCGCGCAGGTAGGCGTGCGCGATGCGCGTGGATTCGTTCATCACTTCGCCGAGGCTGCCGGTGGCCTGCACCTTGCCGGTACCGGGGAAGGAGACGCACTCGATCTCGAGCACGTCGCCGCCGTAGGGCGTGTAGGCGAGGCCGAGTGCCACCCCAACGCCGGGTTTTAGGCGTACTTCCTCGTCGGGCACTTTCACCGGACCGAGATACTTCGTCAGATCCTTCACCGACAGCGCAGGCGCGGGCCGCTTACGGCGCGCGATCTCGAGCGCGCGCTTGCGGCAGAGCGAAGCGATTGCCTTGTCGAGGCCGCGCACGCCTGCTTCGCGCGTCCAACCGCGGATCAGGGCGCGCAACGTCGCGGGCGGCAGCTTGAGCCGCGCGGTCTCCAGACCGTGTTCTGCAGCCTGGCGTGGCAAGAGATGCCGCTGCGCGATGCGCAGCTTCTCCTCCTCGATGTAGCCGGGCAGCTCGATCACTTCCATGCGGTCGCGCAAGGGGCCGGGAATCGAAGAGAGCACGTTCGCGGTGGCCACGAACATCACGCGCGAGAGATCGAAGGGGATGTCGAGGTAGAGGTCGAGGAAGGCGTGATTCTGTGCCGGGTCGAGCACTTCCAGCAGCGCGCTCGAAGGATCGCCACGGAAATCCTTGCCGAGCTTGTCCACCTCGTCAAGCACGATCACCGGATTGTTGGTGCCCGCGCGTTTGATCATCTGCAGGATGCGGCCCGGCATCGCGCCGATGTAAGTGCGGCGGTGGCCCTTGATCTCGGCCTCGTCGCGCATGCCGCCGAGCGACATGCGTTCGAGCTTGCGCCCCATGCTTTCGGCCAAAGCCATCGCCAGTGAGGTCTTGCCGACCCCGGGCGGCCCGCTGAAGCAGAGAATCGCGCCGCGATGCTCCGGCCGCAGCTTGCGCACGCCGAGGAACTCGAGGATGCGCTCCTTGGCTTCCTTGAGACCGAAGTGATCGCGATCGAGGATGCGCTCGGCGCGCTCCAGATCAATCCGGTCCTCGCTCGCGGTGCTCCACGGCAAACCGACCAGCCAGTCGAGGTAACCACGCACCACCGAATACTCCGGCGAAGCCTGCGGAATCATTCCCAATCGCTCGACCTCGTCGCGCACGCGCCGTTCGACCTCCGCCGGCCAAACGCCCTCGTCGAGCCGTTTGAGGAAGTTTTCGCGGTCCTGTTCCTGAGGTTCCTTCTCTTCGCCGAGTTCGCGGCGAATGACCTTGATCTGCTCGCGCAGGAAGTACTCCTTCTGCTGCTTCTCGACGCGCGAGCGGATCTCCGCCTGGATGCGATCGCCCAACTCCAGACTGACCAGTTCGCGCGTGAGATATTCGTCCACTGCGCGCAGCCGATCACGCACGTGAAATTGTTCGAGGACGGCACGCTTCTCGGCCGGACTCTTGACCAAGTAGGCGGCCGAGAAGTCGGCGAGATGTCCCGCCGCCTCGATGTTCAGCGCCGCGAGGCTGAAACCTTCTCCCAGCCCCGGATTGTGCGCCGCCACCTTCTGCGCCAGCGCCAACACGTTGCGCACCAGAGCCTCGGACTCGGAATCCCCCGGATAGACCTCGGGCGGATATTCGACGTGGATCACCGGCACCTTGCTCAGACGCGCGAACTTCAGCACTTTGAAACGCTTGAGGCCGCGGCAGATGTAGTTCGACGCTCCATCGGGGAGCCGAATGCGCTTGTGTACTTCCGCGAGCACGCCGACGCGCGCGAATTGTTCCTCACGGCTGGGCATCGCCAGCCCTTCCGCGCCGGGGGCCGGCAGGAGTCCGACCATCTTGCCCTGCGCGAGTGCCTTCTCCATGATCTCGGTCTCGGGGCCTTCCTCGACGTGTACCGGCATGATCAAGCTGGGAAAAGGCACCGATCGGCGTAGCGGAAAGGCCACCAGCACCTGCGGCGGCGGCTCTGAGCGCGGCGCCGGCAGCGAACGCGCGGCCTCCTCCACCTCCTCGGCGGCGTCGGCGATGTCCAGCTCGGACTCACCGGGCGGGAGGATCTCGATCTTGCGGTCGTCGTCGTCTTCTTGCGTCATGGACTTGCGTTTTCTAGCACTGGATGCCCTTCACTTCGAGCCACGGCAGCCGCTGCGCAGGTGTCCGACCACACGTTCACGACCGTGCGCAGCATGTCGAGCGGTCGGTCAATCGCCAACAGCAGGATCGCACCCTCCACCGGTAGGCCGAGACCTGCGAGGATCGCAGTCATCATCACCAGACCGGCCGAAGGGATTCCGGCGGCACCGATCGAGGCCATCAGAGCGGCCACCACCACGTAGATCTGTTCGCCGAAGCCGAGCTCGAAGCCGCCGGCGGAGGCGTAGAACTGGGAAAGAAAGATCACGCCCACGCATTCGTAAAGCGCGGTGCCGTCCATGTTGATGGTGGCTCCGAGTGGGAGCGTGAAGGAAGAAATCTTGTTGGGTACCCCGCCGCGCTTCTCGACCGTCTCGAGCGTCACTGGCAAGGTCACCGAGGACGACGAAGTGCTGAACGCGGTCATCAGCGCGGGTGCCATCGCGCGGAACCACGCCAGCGGCGACACCCCACCGAGCACGCGCAGCAGTAGCGGCAGCACCACGGCGGCGTGGAACATCAGCGCGCAGAACACGATCAGCATGTAGTAGAGCAACGGCTTGAAGGCGGTCAAACCGGTCTCGCCGACCACCTTGACCATCAGCACGAACACGCCGTAGGGAATCAATTTCAGTACCCACTCGGCGACCTTCATCATCAGCTCGAAGCCGGATTCGAAGAGGCCGAGCATACGCCCGCGATGCGGCTCCGCGAGGCGGCCAATGAAGAAGCCCACAAGCAGCGCGAAGAAGATCACCTGCAGTAGCAGGCCGTTGTCGGAGAAGGCACCGAAGACGTTCTCGGGTACCATACGCTCGAGGATGTCGGCGAAGGAACGTCCGACGGCGCCCTCGTAGTTCTCCGGAATCGCCAGCGGCAGGGCGGCGCCGACTCCCGGCTGCGTGAGATTGATCACCACCAAGCCAGTCGCGATCGCAAGCAGCGAGGTGAGGACGTACCAGCCGAAGGTCTTGGCGCCGAGGCGACCGAACTCGCGCCCGCCAGAGAGGCCCGCTACGCCACTCACGATGCTGGTGAGGATCAGCGGCACGATCAGCATCCGCAGCAGGTTCATGAACACGTTCGCGCCGAGGCGGAACGGGGCCAACCAAGCGTCGCGCTCGCAGCCGTCCTGCAGGCCTTCGATGCCGTTCGCGTCGGCGATGAATTCGCCGGGCACGAACTGCTGCAAAGCCATGCCGCCGGCTGCGCCGAGCAGCAGACCAAGCAGGATCTTGGTGTGCGCCTTCACCCCGTCATCGTAGAGGCGCGGCGCGGGATCAGATCACGACGCCGAACACGCCCTTGAGGCCGAAGCCGACCACCAAGGAAACCACGACGAACCACAGCATGATCGAGATCTCGCCGCCGTCCATGAAGCCGAGCGGACGCGGCGGATATTCGATGCGCACAGCGCGCAGGAAAGAATCGCCCGGCAACACCGGCTCGCCGAACCACACGATCGGATCTTCCGCCGCGAGGAAGCGTACGAGCGGCTCGGATGTGCGCACCGAGGCCAGGCGTCGGCCGCGTTCCCCCACTGCGAAGCCCTTGCTGACGGTCTCCTTGCCCAAGCGGAAGGAGAGTTGATGCGAGCCCGCGGCATCGGCACGCAGATCGAGCAGCACCAGCGGCTGCTTGCGGTCGGCGAGGTTGACCCGGCGCAGGAGCGAGATTTCCTTCGGCACCTCGACCGTCACTGCGGTCGGATCCGCACCCTCGGCCAACTCCACCGCCACCAACTGCCGATCGCCGACCGGCGCAGGAGCATAGGCGTAGAGCGCATTGAGCTGGAACCACACGATCATGAAGGGTACGGCGAGCACCACCATCGGGATCAGGTTCAACGCGATGTAGGCGAAGTTCCACGTCAGCGTCAGCGCGGTGGACTTCAGCACTAGCCAGAGGTCGTCCTGGAAGAGCCGAATCGCGAGCAAGTTGAACTTGATGCGATCCTTCACCATCACGATGCCGCCCTGCCAAGAGACGTGCGGAAAGGCCAGGATGAAGAGCACGCCGACGCCGGCACTCACCAGCGTGACCATCATGAAGGGTCCCATCCAACCGAGCGCGAGGTCGAGACCGTCGAAGACCGCGTTCAGCGCAGCCGGGAACAACATCCCGACCGCGACCAACGCGGCACACACCGACACGACGACCAGGCGAGCTTTCACGAGGGAGCGCTACTGCGGTTCTTGTGATCAGGAGATGTAGCCGAGGCCCTTGAGCGAGGCGGCGATCGCCTCGTCACTGGAACCGGCGGATTCGATCTGCTTGAGTTCCTTCTCGAGCACGTACTCGACGAATTCCTCGACCGAAGCGTAGCCGGCGATCTCGGCGCATTTCTTGCAGCGCTCGATCACCTGCTTGTTGATCTTGAGTTTGTTCCCTCCGAACATGGCGATTTCCTCTTGTGTGGGACTAGAACAGCGGCCGACCGTCGAGTCCCTCAGGGGGGGCGACGCCGAACCACGAGTAGAGAGTGGCGGTGAGATCCTCGAGTGCGGGATCCTTGGCCAGGGTCACTTTGCGCCGCACGATGAGCGTGCCGCGCACGAGTTCGGGATCCATCAGATGGGAGCCCGACCAGCGCGAGTCGTTGTCCACGATGCACACGCCGCGTTGCCAATCGCCGGTGATGCCGCCGATCGCGCACTCGTCGCTGGCGCCGTAGCCGACGTTGAAACCGAGTTGCAGATCCGGCGCGAACACCAGTTGATCGCCGCTGAAGACCTCGCTGGCCGCCGGCAGCGCCGTGAACACGCGGGTGCCGTCCTCGTCACGCATCGCGGCGAGCTTGGCGCGCATCTCTTCGATCAGTCCGGGCGCCTGTGCCTCGGTGACGATGCCCTCGGGCTCGCGTCCGACTCGGTTGAGAATGATGCCGTTGAAACCAATCGCATAGGCGCGGGTCTTCGACCAGTCCACCGGTCCGGTTCCGGGCAGCGGATCGCCGTGGCGGTCCACGCTCAGCGCCAGCATCGCAGCTTCGGTGACGCCCTCCTTGAGCACCAGGTAGCCCTCCTGCACCAGCCAGTCGTTCACGTGCATCTTACGGCGGAAGGGCGCGAAACCGTGGTCGCTCATCACCATCAGTTCGATCGGCTGGCCGCCAGCCGCCTCGAGCGCTTCGATTTCGGCGAGCAGATCCCCGAGCATCGCGTCCACTTGACGGTAGATGCGGTCGATCTGCTCGGAATAGGGAACGCCGTCGTATTCGCCGGGTTCCTCCTGGTGAGGATGCTGCGCGTCGCTCGCGTGCCACAGCATGTGGCAACGCATGTCGAGCGAGCCGACGTAGAAGAACAGCATGCCACCGGTCGCGCTCCACTGATCGAGCGCGTAGTCGAGCATGTGGCCGCGCTCCTCGAACACGGTGTCGGACTGTTCGACGAAACCGGCCGTGTCGAGCAATCCGGCCTTGTAGGACTTGTAGGCGTCCGGGAAACCCTGCGTGTAATAAGGTCCGATGACGGCGGCCAAATCGGCGGCGGCTTCGTCCGGCGTGCTGATCGGAGTCGCGGGCGCGAAGGGATCGATCTGCACCGGCGCGGCATAGACCTCGAAGGGATCGTCGGAAAGAAAGCGGAAGCGCGTCCAGCCGCTCACCGGCATCAAACCGCCCCACATCATCCCGAATTCGATCGGCATCCACGCAGTCCACCCGCCGAGTTCGGCCACACCCCAGGCACCGCCGATCTCGACCGCGAGCTGAGACTCCGCGCCGGTGCGATCTACGTAGAAGGTGACTTCTTCCGTGACCTCGCGCGAACGCGAGATCTCGTCATTCAGGCGATTGGCCTCGGTGAAGTTGCCAGCGCCCATCGCCGCATCCATTTCGGCCTCGAGGCCCGAGACGTCGCGCAGCGTGTCATCAGGGCCGTGGATCTTGTCGAAAACTTTCCACAGTTTCTGGTTGGAACGGAGCACGGTGACGCGCTCGCGGTAGTAGGACTCGCCGGCCTGCGCCGTCGCGAATTCCGACCACAGATAGGACTTGCCACTGGCCGCGCCGACCAGATCCGGAGTGCCCATGTCCGGGAAGGTCACCGCCTTGGTGGGCGCCGGCGGGAAATTGGCCGGCATGCGGTGCACGTAGGTCGCGACTCCAGCGTCGGACAACACTTCCCAGAAGGCCGGGAAGGCGCGCGTGAGACGAGTCTCACCGCCGGTCAGCGGCACCTTCCAGCCGAACAGCGGGATCTCCAGACCGACCGGATCGGTCACCGACATCGAAGTCGCCACGCCGTAGCTGTGACGATCCACGTGGATGAAATCGTAGAGCCCGTGCTTGCCCGGATTGGTGCCGCAGATGAAATTCGACCACGCCACCGGCGACTGCGGCGGCCACGAGGTCTGCAGGCTGTTGAAAGTGCCGTTCTCGATCAACTTCTTGAAATGAGGAAGCATTCCGCGTTCGACGCGGCTCATGAGTTCCTCGGGATCGAGTCCGTCCACGCCGAACACCACCACGCGCTGCTCGGTGTGCGGTTGTGCGGAGGACTTGCCGGTGCAAGCGGCGGTGAGCAGCAGCAGCAGGAATCCGGCAAAGGCGCGAGAGGGGCTCATGCGGCCTCCTCGCGCTTCCCGAACAGCGAACGACCCTGCATGTTCTTCGGCACCTCGACGCCGAAGACGCTGAGCGCGGTCGGACCGAGATCCATCAGGTTCGGTCGCTCCGTATTGATCGGCCGATCGCTGAAGAAGACGCCGGGGACCTCGCGCGGGTCAATGCAGTGGTCGCCCGACCAGGACTTGGTGTTGTCGGAGAACATTTCGGCCGGACAGGCGCCGGTGGCGCAGTCCCAGGAGTTGCGGAAGCCGCGCACGTAGCCGACGAAGAGATCGGGAGCCTCGAAGACGTAAGGACCGGTGAAGATCTTGGCGGCGTCGAAGACTTCGCGGAAGACTTGCTTCCCGGTCTTCGGATCCACCAGCGCGCCGAGTTTGGCGACGATCTCGGCCTTCAGTGCGGTGAGTTCCTTGCCCTCCGCCACGATGCCGCCGCGTTCGCGCGCTTGACGGTTGATGAAGATGCCGGTGAGGCCGAGCGCGAAGGCCTTGGTGCGCGTCCAATCCACGTCGCGACACCAGTCGCGCGAGATCCGCTTGCCGGTGGCTTCGTCCACCGGCGCGTCGTCCTTGAGGACGAGGTAGCCGTGATCGCGCAGCCAGGAGTTGAGATTGAGGCCGCGCTTGAACTGGCAGAAACCGTGGTCGCTGATCACCATCAAGCGATCGCGCTTGGGATCGAGCTCCGCGCGCACTTCACCGACCAGTTGATCGGCCAGCGCATAGACCTCGGCGATCTTGTCCTTGCCCCACTCGACGTCCTTGCCAATGTTGGCGGGATGCTCGGCGTCGAGGTAGCGATGGAACATGTGCGAGACGCGATCAGTGCCGTCGAACACGCACACCACCGAACCCTTCTTGGTGGTCTGCAATGCGTCGAAGAGCTGCTTGCGCCGCTCCTCCCAGATCAGCATCGCGTATTCCCAGAAGGCCTTCTCGTCGATCACGCGTTCGTTGAGCGCCCAGGTGTCCTCCGCGAGACCCAGCGTCGCGAAAGGCCCGAGTTTCTTGGCCAGGTAGATCGAGTAGACCTTCGGATGCGAGATCGGCATCGCTGGATTCGCCGGATCAATCTGGATCGGCGTCATGTAGAGGCCGAACTCGGGCGCGGTGCCCATGCAGTAGAAGCGCACGATGCCGCTGACCGTGCCGATCACCGGCGCAGCCTTGTACTCGAGCGTGATCCACTCGCTGTACTCCTGCACGCCGAGCTCGAAGCTCTGCTGATCGCCCTTGGGACCGATGGTGATGCGAATGCGCTCGTTTTCCTTCAGCACTTCGATCTTCATCGGCAGACGCATCACCGGCGCGCCCTCCACCATCGGATTCGGCGGCCCGACGATCGAACCGCGCACGGCGTCGCCGTTGCGGCCGACGAGGTGGACCTCGCCGCCGGCGTCCGGACCGGTCAGCGCCTGATCGGTGGTCCAGAAACTGAAGGAGCCCTGGGTGCCGCGCAGATCCGGCACGCACATCCCGGCCAGACAGGCGCCGTGGAACTCCTCGGGCGGGAAAGTGATCGGCACACGGATCACGTTCGAGAAGATCTTGCGCTCACCGAGCAGCTTCCACCACGACTTGCCCTTGCGCAGCGAGCGCGGCGGTGGCGTGCCGATCGGAATCTTGTACTTGCCGATCTTCAGATGCTTCTCGGCGCCGCGGATGTCGGTGCTGGAGAGGATCGGCAGGTAAGTGCAAGGATCACGCGTGATGAAATCGAAGATGTTGTGGCGCGATGCGTCGGTACCGGTTGCGAAGGAAGACCATGCCACCGGACTCATGGACGGATAGGAGGTTTCGAGCGGCAGGAACGCGCCCTCCCCCGCCATCGCCTTGAGGTTCGGCATGCGTCCTTCGTCCATGAAGCGCTTCGCGAGCAAGGGATCCATGCCGTCGAAGCCGACGATGACGATGCGCTTGGTCTCGCCGCGGATGCGGCCCGCGCCGGTCGCGAAGCGCCAGACCAGCTTGATTGGATAGATCAGCAGGATGCCGAGCGCCAGGAACAGCGAACCGATGAGCACCAGGCCGCCGGAGAGGAAGGCGAAGCCAGCGCCGGGGCCGATGTAAGCCGCGGCAGGCGGAGAAGTCCCGATCCACGCCGTGAACACGGCGCAGCAGAGGGCGAGGATTCGGGACTTCGACCGCATGCGAAGTAGCATTCTCGTGCGCCCGGTGGACGCACTCAAGCCAAAGCGCTTAAGCCTTGGCTCCGGCGGTGGCCGGGATGTAGCCGTTCTTCTCGAGGTAGCCGAGGATGACCGCGAGCGACTGCGCCTCGTCCTGACTCTCCGAATTGACGAGGATCTCGGGCTTTTCCGGAGCCTCGTAAGGATCGGAGATGCCGGTGAAGTTCTTGATCTCGCCGGCGATCGCCTTGGCGTAGAGGCCCTTGACGTCGCGGCGCGTGAGCTCTTCGATCGAGCACTCGGTATAGACTTCGATGAAGTTGCGGCACATCGTGCGCACTTGATCGCGCACCGCCTTGTAGGGCGAGATCGCGGCGGTGATCGTGATCACGCCGTTGCGCGCCAACAGTTTTGCGACGTAGCCGATGCGCCGGATGTTGGTGTCACGGTCTTCCTTGGAGAAACCGAGACCCTTGGAGAGGTTCTCACGCACCTCGTCGCCGTCGAGCACTTCGACCTTGCAGCCGCGCTTGCGCAGCTCGGTCTCGATCATGCGGGAGAGGGTGGACTTGCCGGAGCCGGAGAGTCCGGTGAACCAGAGGACTGCGCCTTTTTGGTTGGTCATGACGGGAATTGAGATGCTGGCGGGTGTTAACGGAGTTTGCCCTCGAGGAAGGGAACCTCGAGGACCTTGTCGTGGAGGATCGGACCGTGTCCGAAGTAGCCGTCCTCGCCGAAGAGTTCGCCGTGGTCGGCGGTGACGATCACCCACGAATCCTTGGGCAGCATGTCCCACAGACGCGGGAACACCACCTGGTCGAGGTACTTCACGGTGTTGATCTGACGCTGGCGGCACTTCTCGATCATCGCCATGTCCATGAACTCACCGGATTCGTTGGCGCTGACCAAGGAACCTTGCTCGTCGATCTGCGTGTCGAGCTTCTTGAAGATGCCGTTGACGCCGCTGATGTGCGGAAGATCGTTCTTGTCCTCGTCGGGCAGCGCGAAGGGGTAGTGCGTTTCGCCGACGTTCATCAGATAGAACTGCGGCACCGAGCCGAAGATGCCCTTCGACTCGCGCTTCTTGTGCCCCTCGATCTCGTCGAGCATGCCCATCATGTCGTTGTGCTTGCCCATCAACTTGAAGCTGGTGAAGTCCTTGTTGATGCCGGTGGCCGGGTTCAACACCGGCAGCGAGACCAGCGCGTTGGTCTCGTAGCCCTTCTTCTTCATGTAGGTTGGCAGCCACAAGTGAGGAATCATTGCCTCGAAGCCGGCCTGTTCGACGCCGAGGCGATCCTTGAACTTGTAGAGATCCTTCTTGTAGTACTCGGAGGCGTAGACCTTGGTCGGGCTGGTGTGCGGCAGCAACCCGGTCAGCAGGTTGTAGTGGCTGGGCGCCGTCCACGAGGCGTAGGTCCAGCGCTTCTCGACGTTTTCGAGCCCGCCGCACAATTTGGCGATGTTCTTCGGCTCGGCCGCCATGAACGAGTCCCAGCGGCACGAGTCGAGGGTGATGACGAGCAGGTGGTTGAGTTCCCGCTTCTTGCCGAAAATGCCGAACATGGATCAGCCTCCGATGATGAATGGATTCAGACGCCGACCTTGGACTTGCCGGCGTAGGCGGCGATCAGGATGTCGGCGACCTCGGGCCGCGTGAACTCGTCGGGCGGACGGATGCCACCGGCGAGCATTTCGCGCACCTTGGTGCCGGAGAGCGCAACGCGGTTCTCGGGGCCGGCCGGGCTGGACTTGGTGGTCGCCATGCCGCCGGTCAGTTTGCACCAGAAGGAGTGCTCGAAGCGCAGGGTGCGAATGTTGAGATCGGTCGGCTTGAGGCCGTCGAAGATCTTCTGACCGTCGAAGGTGCCGTAGTAGGAACCCACACCAGCGTGGTCACGACCGACGATGATGTGCGTGCAGCCGTAGTTCTGGCGGCAAATCGCGTGCAACACCGCTTCGCGCGGGCCGCCGTAGCGCATCGCCTGCGGATAGACCGCGAGCATGGTGCGGTCGAGCGGGTAGTAGCGCGAGAGCAGCGCGTGGTAGCAGTCCCAGCGCACTTCGCTCGGCACGTCATCGGACTTGGTGTCGCCCATCAGCGGATGCAGCAGCAGGCCGTCGGTCTGCTCGAGCGCCACTTTGGTGAGATATTCGTGGGCGCGGTGGATCGGATTGCGCGTCTGGAAGACCGCGATCGTGTTCCATCCCTTTGCGGCGAAGGCGGCGCGCGTCTGCGTCGGCGTCATGCGACCTTCGTTGAACTTGTCGTACTTCGGCAGGTTCGCGACCTCGATCGGACCGCCGAGGCAGAAGTCGCCGACCGACTGCAGGTACTCCCAGGCCGGGTGCTTGTCGTCACCCTTGAAGCACTCGGTGAGTTCCTTGCGCTTGTCCGGCTTCCACTTGGACTCCAGCTTCATCACGCCGAGCACGCTGCCGTCCTCGTGCTTGAGCGCGATCTCGCTGCCGACCTTCCACTGCGCGCCGTCGTCGCCCGGTTTGGTGGCGAGCACGACCGGCAGCGGCCACAAAGTGCCGTTGGCCAAGCGCATGTTCGAAACCACGCCCTCGTAATCCTTCTGATTCAGGAAGCCGCTCAGCGGGCTCATCGCGCCGACCGCGATCATTTCCAGATCGCTGGTCTCGCGCGAATTGAGGGTGATGGCCGGAAGACCGGCGGCCTTCTTGAGCAGGGCGTCGCGCTGGGCGCCAAGGAGGAGTCGGTTGACGAGGGAACCGCCGTGCGGAGCGAACATGATGTGTCTGGGTGCGAGTGAGTGGAGAGAGTTCGGCTTAGAGGTAGCCGAGGTTCTTGAGCTTTTGGCGGACGGCGTCGAGTTCTTCCGGTGTGAAGTCGGGGTCCGCCCCGGGCTTGGTCTGCTTGGACTCGACCTCGGAGACGAGGTCGCGGATCACGTACACGATGAAATCCGTCGGCGACGAGAAGCCGGAGTTCTCGATCACCTGCTGAATCCGCCGGTACAGAGGCCGGGGAATCTTCACCGTGACGCGCGGTTCCTTGAGCATGGTGCCCGTTCGAAGGCTCCCATGATACTCCAATGGGGGTGTCATGGCATCCCTAAAGGGTGCCTTTTAGAGCCCCCTGGGGAGCCTCATCGGATTCCGCCGGCCTCCGGCTTGAGCCCGGCGTAGAATCCGGCTTCCGATGCGCGCTTCTCGACCGCTCCTCCTCGCTCTGCCCCTCCTGGCCCTCGCCTGTGGTGGAGGCTCGGACGCCCCGAGCTACACCACCCCCGCTGAGGCCGCCGAGGCCGGAGCCGCCGCCCTCGCCGCTGGCAAGCCGAACGACGCAGTCGTCGCCTTCGAGGCAGCGGCCGCTGCACCGGACGTCCGCGCCAAGTCCGAGGCCCTGCGCGGTCTCTTCCAAGCTCAGTTGGAGGCCGGTCAGGATTCCGGCGCCATCGCCACCGTTGGACGCCTCGCTTCCGAAGCCCGGGCACACCTCACGGCGGCGAGCTTCAACGATCTCGCCACGCTGGCCCTCCTGCGCAAGAATGCTGCGGTGGCGGACGCGGTGGTCAACAAGGCTCTGGAGCTGTTTCCGGCCGAAAAGGCGCTTTTTGCCAAGGCGATCGCCGCCGTGGACATGCTCAAAACGGCCGGTCCGGGCGCGGACCTCTCCTCGCTCGGCTACGCCGCCGACTGAGCGCGACCCGTTTCCGAGCTACTGCACACGCAGGGGTGCCGAGTCGTACTCGGCCGGAACCTTCACACCGAGGAGCGAGAGCACCGTCGGCGCCAGATGCACGGCGTCGTAGTGATCCCAACCCTCCGGTAGGGAAGTTTTGCGGTTGCAGTAGAAGATGCCCTGCACGATGGACATGTCCACACCGCAGTGGTCGCCGGACCAGGGTGAGGTGTTGTCACTCACCACCGGCGCCGGCATGGCGATGCTCTCGCCCTCGATGACTTCGTCCACCAGGGTGATGCCGCCGGCGGTGCAGGACCAAGCCGCGCGGTAACCGGGAACGAAATCAATCGTGAGCTCGGCGGCGCCGGCGTAGGCCGGCAGAACCACCGCGCCTTGCGGCACGCTCTTCGCCTCGACGAAGTCGCCGCGGTAGATCTCTTCCTTGCGGTACACCTTGGCGACGATCTTGTCGCCCGAGTTCGGGTCGCGCATCTCGTAGAGGCGCTCGGTGATGCGGTCGAGGAGCGCGTCCTCCTCCGCGGCGTTCACGATGCCGTAGGGCTCGCGACCGCGAAGGTTCAGATAGATCTTGCCGATCGCGTTCGAGTAGGCCTGACTGTTCTCCCAGTCCACCCACATCAGCGCGCCGGAACGGATCGTGGACTTGGTGCGCGCGGTGCCGATGCGATCGCGGTTGTCCAACGCGGCGAATCCTTCCTGCACCAACCAGTTGTTGAGGTTCACCTGCCAGCGGAAGGAATCGAAGCCGTGGTCGGAGACGATCAGCAGCACGTCGTCGGGCTTCATCCATTCGTCGAGCAGGCGGCCGAGCACGCGATCAATCTCCTGATAGACCGCCTTCGGCGTGTCGCGCATCTTGACGCGCTTGCCGAAGAACTCGATCTCCTCGTCCGCGAGCGCCGCGTCGTACTGCGGGTGCAAGGGATCGTAGTGACGCATCAGCATGTGGCAGATGCGGTCGGGCTCGCCGTAGAAGTGGAAGAGCGATTTCCAGCTCGCGTCGTTCATGGCGTCTTCGAGCAGCGTGGTGCGCCAGCCGAGAATGTGCTCGATGTCGGCCAGAAAGGCGTGATCGGAGAGTTCCGCATCCTTCACGGCGTGGGTCTGACAAGCCCAACCGAGAGTTTCGTAGGGACCGTGCGCGCGCTTCAGATCCGCCGCGAAGGAGGCAGGCGTCGAAACCTGCGAACCCGGATAGGGCTTCTCCGGATCAATCTGCAGCGGATTCGCGTAGATCTCCAGCACGCCGTCGAACTCTTCCACCCACAGGCGCACGTTGGCGAAAGTGGAGAAGCGCGCGCTCCACGGGAACTCGACGTGAAAGTGTTCACTCCAGGAGTTCATCGCCACGCTCTGGCTCGCGCCATCGAGGGTGATCTGCGCGGCGGCCGCGCCCGGTTTCCACTCGACGCGCATCGGCGCCCAAGTGGAGAGTTGCGAGGAGCCGGCGCCGAGGCGCGCCGTCAGCTCCGCCTTCTCGCGCTGCAGTTCGGGCGTCGAACCGGTCTGCAACTTGGTTTGGACTTCCTGGCTGCGTGCGCGCAGTTCATCGCGCAGCACGCCGTTGTCCGGGCCCGCGATGCGGGACTCCCACACGCCGGGCTCTTTTTCCATCAACCGGAAGATACGCACCGTGCCCGAGTCGCGGTCGTCGCCGCTGTGCGCGTCCGCCGAGGGCGCGTCGTCCACCGTCCACGCCGGCGCGGTCCGGTAGCGGCGCTGGGGACGCTCGCGCGTCTCCGAGCTGGTCCAGAGTTGGGAAGAATTGAGACCGCCGGTGGCGTCCGGTGCGCCGAGCCCCGCCAGCAGTTTCCCGTGCGCGAGTTCCTGCGGCGGATAGGACACCACCGTGCCCTGACCGCGGAAGGAAATTCCGGCCGCGTCCAATTCTTCCCAGAAGTCGCGCGCCATGTTGCCCTTCTGATAGGTCATGAAGGCTGCGCCTTCCGGATAGGCGCCCAGCCAACCACTGCCGTACCAAACGACACCGCCGGCAAGGGCCAGACCGGCCAGGGCTCCAGGGATCCCGTGCGCGCGCTTGCGGGTCAGGAAGAAGATCAAGGCGCCGGCGAGCACGCCACCACTGATCAGCAACCACACCTGCGAAGCCTCGGCGAAAGGCAGACCCGCCTCCACCGCACTGATGCGGGAGGTCGCGGTGAAACCGAGTCCGGGAGAGACCCGGCGCTCCTGCAGGTCGCGCTCCACCCCGATGAAGTCGAAAATGCCGGTCTTGCCCGGATTCTGGCCGGTGTTGAGGGTCGCCCAGGAGACCGGCGACTGGGCCGGATTGGCCGGCATCAGCGGAGCGAAGGTTCCTTTCTCGCGCAGACGGGCCAAGTTCGGCAGCTCGCCGGAATCCATCCATTCCGCGGCCATCCGCGCGTCCACCCCGTCGAGGCCGAGCACGATGACGCGTCCGACTGGTTCCTGGAGGGCCGGGAGCGGCGCCACCGCAACCAGGGCCGGAGCCAGAACTAGGGTGAAGAGGAAGGAGACGGAGAGGGCGGCTGAGAACGACATCTGGAACGCGCCCGATCCCGGGCGGAGCCTAGGATTATCGGTCCGAGATGGAGATCCCCGCAAGGAAGAAGATCGGCGCGGTGAGCCTGCCGGGCTTGGTCTTCCTCGTGGGTGGCCTGCTCTTGCTGATCGCGGCCTGGCTCTTCTTCCCGGAGCGCGAGCTCCCGGCCTCAGATCCCACTCAGGCAACGCCGGGGGCTTCGACGCCGCTCGAACCCGGCCAGTTGAGCGATCCCAGCTCGATCCGGATTCAGGAGCCGACCTGGCAGCCCGAGGGCGTACTCCCACCGGATTCGCCCTACCGCAGCGGGGTGCGACCGACCGAAGCGCTCGTGCGTGGAAGAATCACCCTCCGCGCGCGCGAGAGTTGGCCCAGTCGCGTGGAGGTTTGGCTGGAGCGCGCGGCCGACGGCACGGAGGTGGCACGCGCGCATCCCACGCGTGAGTCCCCCAGCTTCCGCTTCGAGAAACTGCCCTTCGGGAGCTACCGGCTGCGGCTCGAGGCTGACACCATGCTGCCGATCACGATGCAGCTCAGCGCGAGCGAGCGCAGTCCCGATCTCTTCCAGGACTTGCCCTTGCAACCGGCCTCCGGCGTGAACGGTCGAGTGCTCAGCCGCAGCGGCGAGCCCGCGGCCGGCGTGCCCGTGACTGCCGAGCCGATCCCCGCCGATGCGCGCACTCTCGTCACACCGCGCACCACTTGGAGTCAAGCCGACGGAAGTTTCTTGCTGCAAGGCCTCGACGCGGGCGAGTACTGGATCTACCCAGGACCGGCGCGCACACCGGTCGGCGAGCGTTCCGCGGTCCGCGTGGGCAGCGATGGCGCGCTCGCCTGGGTGGCGATCGAGCTGCCCGCTCTCGGCGCCGCGCGCGTGCTGGTCGAAGAAGTTGCCGTCGCCGACCGTGCTGAGGTCCAGGTGCGGGCGCAACGCATCCGTCTCGGCGCCGGCCAGCTTCCGTACGAGGAGACGCGAGCGCTCGGAGAGGATGGCAGCGTGCGCTTCCTCACGCTGCCGCCCGGCGACTACGCCTTCACCGCCTGGAGCGCGCGCCATCCGCAAACCTTGCGCGAGGCACGCGTGAGCCTCGAGATCGAGCCGGAAGTGCGCATCCCGCTCCGCCCGGATGCGCGCGGCCTGCCGCCGCGATGAGTCTCGCCATGCATCGCTTGTCTCCGTGGCAGGAGGCGCTGCGGCTGGCTTGGCCGGCGACGCTCTCCCTCTTGCTCCACGCAGCCTATCGCGTCACCGACCAGTACTGGATCCAGGATCTCGGCGCCGACGCCCAAGCCGCGCTCGGCGTCACCTCATTCCTTCACATTTTCAACTTCGGTTTCATCACTCTGCTCTCGACCGGGACTCTCGCGCGCATGGCGCACGGCACCGGCTCCGGCGATCACGCGCAAGTGCGCGCCGCTTGGCACGCGAGCTGGGCCTTCGGCATTCCTTGGTTCCTGATCTTCGGCATCGCCGGCTGGCTCGCGACGCCGATGCTCGTGCGCGCCTGCGGTGCCAGTGGCGAAGTGGAACGCTTGGCGATCGCCTACGTCGGCGTCATCTACTTGGTGCAGCCTGGCATCGGCATGAAGCCGGTGGTGGACTCCGCCTACTTCGGGCTCGGCAACACCTTGGTGCCGATGTTGCTCGCGGCGCTCTCGGTGGGAATCAATTTCACGCTCACGCCCGCGATGATGTTCGGGTGGGGACCGCTGCCGGAGATGGGCGTGGCCGGCGCAGCCTGGGCCACCGGTTTCTCACGCGCGATCAGTGCTGCGCTCGGCATGCTCGGCCTCGCGCGCTGGTACCGCCTGCCGATGGAACGCCGCCGCGTGGATCGCGCCGAAGTCAAACGCATGCTCGCGATCGGCGCACCGATGGCGCTCTCCGCCGCGAGCTATGCGGTGGTGTTCATCGCGGTTCTGAAGACCAGCGTCGAAGCACTCGGCCGCGACGTGCAGGCAGGCCTCGGCGTCGGCTTCAACGGCATCGAGGCGCTCTCCTACTGCGGTTTGATGGGACCGGCGATCGCCGCGGCCTCGATCGTCGGTCGCCGGCTCGGCGCGGGCGATCCAGAGGGCGCGCGCGCCGGCATGCGCGCCTGCCTCAGCATGAGTCTGCTGATCTCCGGCGTCGCCACCATCCTGTTCTTCGCGATCCCGCGCCAACTCGCCGGCATCTTCGCGCACGAACCCGCCGTGCTCGACGAAGCCGCGCTCTATCTGCGCGTGGTGGCATGGACGCAGCTCATCACCGGTGCCGACGCCGTGCTGCAGCAGACCATGGCCGGCGCGGGACGCACCTTCCGCATGTCACTGGTCAACCTCGCCTGCTTCGCTCTGCGCGTGCCGCTGGCGCGCTGGCTCGGATTCACCTTGGCGATGGGCGCGGCGGGCGTGTGGTGGTCGCTAAACGTTTCCAACCTGATCAAACTCGGGGCTATGATCCTGCTGATCCGGCGCCTGAACCTGTTCGCGCCCGCCCGACCCGCCCCGGCCGCCCTCGCGGCCCCCGAAGCATGACCAATCAGCGCGCTCTCATCGATCCTGCGCACTATCCGCTCGACCGCATCCTGATGGATCGGGACGAGGTGATGCGGCGCAATCCTCAGCGCGGCGACTTCCTACAGGTCGAATCCATTCTGCATCTCGACGTCCCAGGCAACCTGATCGTCGGCCACCGGCGCGTGCGCGAGGACGAGTTCTGGACCCACGGGCATCTGCCCGGCCGGCCGCTCTTCCCCGGCGTGATGATGTGCGAGACGATGGCGCAAGTATCGAGCATCCACGCGCTGATCGCCCTCGAGCTCCCCGAAGATCTCTTCTTCGGACTCGGCGCACTCGAGAAGGTGCGTTTCCGCGCCGCGATCACACCGCCAGCGGATCTGTGGGTGGCCGGGCGGATCTTGAAGGCCTCGCGCACGCGGCCCTACTTCTCGTGGACCGGACAGATTCTGCACGGCGACGGCACCCTGGTGGCGGAGATGCGGATCGTTGGCGTCGGGATGTGAGCGGCGCGAGGGTGAATCACTCAGCGGGCGTGGGCGGCAGGATTGCCATCACGTCTAGCTCTGCGCAGACGCAAGGCGCACCGAGCAGTTCGGAGACCGAGGGCCGCGTGCGTCCCTCGTCACCGCTCACGGCTTCCTTGATGTAGGTGCCGTGCTCGGAGCGGATCAGGAGCAACCAATCTTCGCCGTCGCGCTCCCAGGCGAGCAGTTGGATCCAGCGTTCGCGGTCGAGCATGCTGCGCCGGTGTGCCACGCGACTGGGAGTGGTTTGCACGAGCGTGAGCGCGCCGCGGGCTTGCAAGTTCGCGAGCCGACGCTCGAGTTCCGCCGCCGCCGGACGCTCCGCCTCGGCGAAGCGCACTCGCGCGCGGTATTCCTTCGCACTGCGCGTCTCCTTGAGTTCGGCCACGCGCTTGCGACCGCAGAGGCGGAGCTCGCGTACGGCGATGCGACCCTCCCAGCGGCGGTTGATTTCCTGCTCGAGTTCGGCGAGATCGGCATCCGGCCGACGCGCCTTGAGCACTTCGAACACGAAGGGCCGTCCGCTGCCGAGCATGCGCACGTCGAGATCTTCGCGTCCGGCGCCGTGGAACTTGTTGCGGCGCGCCTTGAAGCGCGGCATCGCGACGCGCGCGATGAGTTCCTGCACCGAATCGCGCGTGAGCTTGCCGAAGCCCTCGCAGCGCGCGCAGCCGCGACCCTTGCACTCGGGACAGAAGAACACCGTCTGCGGGAGGTCGCGCACCAACTTCTGGTAACGACCTTCGAAGAGCACGCGCACGCCGGGCGCGCGATGAGCCTGGGAATCGGCGGCGTGCTCCTGCGCGTCCGCGGCGGGCTGGGGGTCGGTCTCGGGCAAGGCTAGGATGCGCGCGTGTGGCCTGAACTGTTCACCATCCCCTTCCTGGGCCTGCCGTTGCGTTCCTTCGGGCTGCTGGTCGGCATCGGCTTCCTGGTGGCGGTCGGTTTCGGCGCGAGACTGGCTTCCCGTTACGGCGCGGATCCCTTGAAGGATCCGGATCGCTGGTCGGGCGACGTCGCGTTCTGGATCCTGATCGGGGTGCTCGGCGGCGGAAGACTCGCCTACGTGCTACTGAACTGGAACCAGTACGCCGACCAACCGCTGAGTGCACTCAAGATCTGGGAAGGCGGTCTCGTGATGTACGGAGGGCTCATTCTAGCCCTCGTACTCGGCGGCTGGAAGGCGAAGAAACTCGGCATGCCGATCTGGCAATCCGCCGACTTCGGGCTGACTGCGGGCTTCCTCGGCCAGGCGATCGGGCGCGTTGGTTGCTTGTTGGTGGGCGATGACTTCGGCAAACCCACCGACGTGCCGTGGGCGATCACCTTTCCCGATCCGCTGCGCGCGGGTTCGGCCTTCCCGCCTGAGCTGGCCGGGATTCCCGTGCATCCGACGCAACCCTACATGACGCTCAAGGCGCTCGGACTGATGCTGCTCGGACTGTGGCTGCTCAAGCGCAAGCGTTTCCACGGCCAAGTCGCCTGCGTGCTCCTGATGGGTTACGCAGTGCTGCGCTTCGTGATCGAGTTCTATCGCGGTGACGCCGGTGCGCGCGGCGGCATCTTCAAGGAAGGTCTCTCCCCCGCCGAAGTCGCCCTCAACTTGCACGGCGCCGGCGTCGCAGACCCGAGCGGGCACGTCACCGACGTCGAGGGCTATCGTGCCCTGATCCGCGCCGGCACCGAAGGCATGCAGGCCGAGCTCCTGATCTCCACCTCGCAGATGATCGGCGTCGCGATCTTCGCGGTCGGCCTGGTGAGTTATTGCGTGCTCGCGCGGCGACCGGAGCAGCGCGTGGCTGCGCAGGCCTGAGCCCGTGGCCTTCCTCGCCGGCGTGGACGAAGCGGGCTACGGCCCTTTCGTCGGGCCGCTGACGGTCGGTTTCGCGCTCTTTCGGGTGCCCGATGGCGCGACGGAATTGGGAAAGATTCTTCTGCCAGCCGCCGCGCCCAAGGCGGGACGGCGTCGGGGCGACCGCCGCCTCTGGCTCGACGACAGCAAACTCGTGCATCAGGGCGCGCTCGGCCGAGGAAGGTTGGAGCGCAGCGTGGCGGCATTCCGCGAACTCCACGCGCCCGGACGCGGTGCGCTCGAAGCGTGGATCGGCGAACCGCCGAGCGGGCCGCCGCGATTCCTGCGCGCCTCGCCATGGCATCGTGATCTCTCCGGACCGCTGTGCCCGAGTGCGGACACCGGACGCGCTCGCCTCGACGCGGCCGCGCTGGCGCGCGCGCTCGAGAACGGCGGCTGCGCCTTGCACGGCTTCGGCGCACGCGCGGCGCCAGCGAACGAATGGAACGCGCTGCTCAGCGAACACGGCGACAACAAGGGCGCGGCGCACTTCGCGGTCACCATGGAGGTGGTGCGGCATCTGCTCGAAGCGAGCGGGGACGCGCCGCTGCGCATCGAACTCGACCGTCACGGCGGTCGTAGCCGCTATGCCGAGATCCTGCGCGCGGCGCTGGACGCCGACGCAGTCGAGACGCACGGCGAGAACGCCGCAGGTTCCGCCTACACCCTGCACTTCGGCGCGCGCGCGGTGCAGCTCCGCTTCAGCGAGGACGCCGACGCCAAATTCGCGCCGGTGGCGCTGGCCTCGCTCGCCGCCAAGCAGACGCGCGAGCGCTTGATGGATCTGCACAATGAATGGTTCGGCGCGCGGCTGACCGGCCTCACACCAACCAAGGGCTACGGCACCGACGGTCGCCGCTGGTTGCGCGAAGTCGAACCGCGCCTCACCGAGTTGGAACTCGGCCTCGAGCACGTGCGACGCGAGCGCTGAGCCGCAGTCAGCGGGCAGCCACGCGCGGTCAGGCAGAGGTCTCGGAAGCATAGTCGAAGGCGTTCAGCACCTCTCCGACGCGCGGGTCCGCAGCGAGGGTCGCGAGCTCTGGCGCGAGCGGGGAGGCGCGCCAACGCTCAGCGCGCGCCGGATCGAGCCGCTCCAGCCCGTGCGCGCAAGCTGGCTCGCTGAGCAGGTCGAGGCCGCAGAAGTCGCCGAGCCGCGCGGCCACCGCCTGCGGTTGGGCAATCCAATCCTCGTAGCGCAGTTCGAGGCGGCGCTCGGCCGGCACCTGCTCACGAAAATCCAACCAGCGCCGATTCCAATCCAGCCACTGCTCCAGCGCGTGGGCGAGCGTGAACACGGCTTTACCCGCGAGTCGGCCCTCGGATGTCGGAAGCTTGCGTGCGAGCGCTTCCAGATTCGCGGCGGGACGCCGGATCACGAAGATCCAGCGCGCGCGCGGGAAGATCGCTTCCAGTGCCTCGGCCTGGAACAAGAACTCCGGATACTTGTCGCCCCACACGAGCGGTGCCGGTGATCTTCCGGAACAGTGAAAGGAATGGCAGAGTGCTCGCACGAAGGCGTCGACGTCCCCCGCCCGCGTCATCTCGAGCAGTCGTCCGTCGGCCTGCCAGCCGCTCAGAATCTCCTCCACGCGCCGCCGTGCCGTGCTCCACTGCGGACCCTCGCGCGCCTCGAGGGTGCGCGCGAAATCCACGAAGCGCGCGTAGCGCAGACCGGCCCCACCTTTGCCCGCCATCGCCGGGAACCAGGCCGTTGCCGCGCGGATCACGCCCTCCTCGCTCCCGACCGCCGCACGCGGATGCGCGCCGAGCAAGTCGGAGGTGAAGGTGGTGCCGGAACGCTGATTTCCGGTCAGTAACAACGGTGCGTCGTCGCGCAGAGCGCTCACTGCGCTTCCTCCAGCCAGCGGCGGATCGCTTCGCGCAAGGTCGGCACGTCCATCGGTTCTAGATCTGCGCGCAGCTCGGTGTAGGCAAGTCCGCGGCACTCGGCGAGACGTCGAAAGTGCGAACGGGCCGCGGCTTCGCCCGCGATCGGAGCATTGAATTCCAGCACCGCCGCTCCGGGAGCGCAAAAGAGCAGATTGGCGAGCCCGGAACCATGCGGCCCGATCACGCGTCGCGCGCCGCGAAAAACGCGTGCCTGCTCGGCGAGACCACAACCGGCGAGCCGCGGCAGGACGAATCCCTGCTGCGCGAGCAACTCGCCGAAGGCAGGATCCCCTTCGGCGGCGAAGGGTCGCCCCTGTGCCCCGCTGCGCGAGACGTAGATCCGCTCCGCCGCGACGGGCACCTGCACACCCGATGCCCGGGACCCGCCCTCGGCCGCGGGCGCAACGCTCGCACGCATCCGCTGCACGAGCGCGAGCAGAGCCTCCCACCAGGGCGCGCAGTAGATGCCCTCGGCCTGCTGCGGCGAATCCACCAGGAAACGGTACAGCCGCCGCGCGCGGTAGGCGCCCGGCGCGAGCGCGCGCAAGGGTCGCGCCACGCCCCCCAAGGAATCCTTCATCACTTCGGAGGCGAAGGCCACCGGCTTCGGCAGGGCGAGGTGGTCTTCGTGGCGCGGCAGAGCTGCCGGCACGGAAGGATCCAGCCAGGCGTCGGCGGCGCGGATCGCCGGAACATGCAGCAGGAGCCAGTGGAAGTAGTTGGTCCAGCCGGGGTCCACCGGCAGGAAGACCTCGTCGAACTCGCCGCCAATTTCCTGGGGTCGTGGCGCACGCGGTGCGCGCCCACGTGTGCGCTTCGGCGCATTCACCGGGCGCAGGAAGCGTGCGCTCTCCGCCACCACGCTGCCGTCGGCGAGAAAGATCACTCCGTCCACGCCGGGCGCGATCCAGAAATGGACGTCGCGGAGTTCCGCGAGCAGCAGCGGCGGACGGCCAGGTGATTCCCAAACCCGACGCAGGGATCCCTGCGCGCGCGCCGCATCGGCGAGCCCGACCGCCGGCGGCACTGCGTTCACGAGGCTTCCCATGCGATGCCGTGCTCCTCGCGCAAGCGCCGCAACGGCTTGGCATAGAGCTCGCGCAAGGCGTCGTGCAAACTGGGTGTCAGCGGCGCGCCGTTGCCCTCACGGATGCGCGCGCGGAGCCAGGGATTCTCGGGCCTCAGCAGAGGTTCCACGTCGAGACCGAGATGCGCGCAGGCGGCACGCGCGACCTCCTCCGGGCGCGTCTGCAGGTCCTCGAAGCGAAGGGTCAGCAGCGCCGTACGCGGAAAGTGCGCGAGCCACCGCCCGAGCGTCTCCGCGTAGTCGCCGCGCGCGCACGAGCCGCGCGAGCGGAAGTGCGCGAGATACCAGTCGTCGGTAACCTCATCGGGCTCGAGTTCGGCACGCTGCAATGCCATGCGCGCGCCCGACCATGCGCGCTCGATCGGATCGCGCACGAGGAAGATCAGCCGTAGTCGGGGAAACTCACGCGCGACCTCGGCAACGATTTCGCGTTCGAGCAGGGCGTACGCGGGCGTGATGTCGCCGCGCAACACACCGCTGCCGTCTTCCTTGAAACGCTCGCGGTACCAGGAAACGCCGCGCGCGTGAAAACGGTTCCAGAAGTGCACTTCCTTGCCCGCCGGAAAGCGCAATCGTGGATGTTGCGCGAGATTGGCGTGCAGCCAACTGGTGCCGGCCTTCTGCGCGCCGATGCCGAGGAAGTCAGGGCCGTCCATCGCGAGCGCCGGATCGGGCGCGCAACATCGTAGCGGGATCCGCAAGGTGCTAGGCTGGCACCTGCGCTGTTTCGCGCATGCACCCCACCTACCAAGACTCATGAAACTCTTCCTCGTCTCCGTCCTGCTCGGATGCCTCGCCACCCCGGCGGCAGCCCAGGACATCACCGCGGTCTCCTGGACTGGAACCGTTTACTCCTTGAATGGAACTTCCGGCACCGGCGTCTTCGTCGGCAACTCCGGCTTCGGCACGATCAACAACATGGCGAAGTCGCCGGGCGGCACCTTCTACGCCTGCTCCGGCTACGGCGGACCCTCCACGGTCGTGGACATCAATCCGACCACCGGCGTCGGGACCGCGATCTCCACCACCACTCTGAACTCGGTGCGCGGCATGGCATACATGGGCAACACGCTCTACGCCATCAACGATTCCTCGGGCACCGGCATCGGTCTCGACGATCTCTACACCCTCAATCCGATCACTGGCACCGCAACTTACATCGGCAGCACCGGCTACTCCGGCGTGCAAGCCATCACCGCCGCCAACGGCGTGCTCTACGGCTGGGAAATCGGTAGTGGCAGCGGCGTCGGCGTTGGTCTCATCATGATCAACACCGCCACCGGCGCCGCCACGGACGTCAACTCGTCCATCGGCAACAGCGTGAGCGTGCAGGCGCTCTGCACTTCGCCCTCCGGCGAGATCTACGGCGTGCAGAACTCCCTCTACAAGATCAGCACGGTGGACGGTTCCAGCACCCTGATCGGCACGGGCGGTTACAACGACGTCCGCGGCGCCGAGTTCAATGGCTCGGGCTCACCGAGCTTTACCCTCAGCAAGTCCGGCACCTGCCCGGGCCCGGTGGTCCTCAGCAGCGTCAACGGCACCCCGAACGGAGCGGTGGTCGTGCTCAGCGGCAACGCCGGATCCACCACCAAGCCGCTCGGAGTCTGTGCCGGCATCACGGTGCCGATCTCGAATCCGACCAAGCGCGCCATCCTCTCGAGCAATAGCTCCGGCGCCGCCAGCTTCGGCTTCAACACCTCGGCCTTCATGTGCGGAAGCTCGATCGTCTTCGTGGACGTCAGCTCCTGCACGTCCTCGAACGCCGTCGTGCTCTAGCCCCACGGCTCGAACGCATCGGGGCCGCCCTGCGGGGCGGCCCCTTCGCGTTGACGGACGCGCGTTTACTTGGTGTCGTCCTTCTTCTGCTTGAAGAACTGGAAGAAGGGATTGGTCGGATCAATCTCTTCCTTCTTCGCGCGCGGATCGGGACCGAAGTCCTCGTCGCGCCGGCTGCGGCGCGGGCCACCGTCGCCACGGTCTCCGCGTCCACCGCCACCGGGGCGCGGTCCGCGATTGCCACCACCGCTGCGGCCAGGGCGCTCGCTGCGCTCGCTGCGTCCGCCCCGCTCGCCGCGTCCGCCGCGCTCGCCACCGCGATCCCCTTGGCCTCCGCCATCTTCACGGCCGCCGTTGCGCCGCGCCGCGTTGCGCTGCGCCGCCTCGGCCTCCTGCTCCTCGGTGAGCATCGAAAGTCGCATGCGCTGTTCCGCGAGATCCACCTCGAGCACCCGCACTTCGATTTCCTGACCGATCTGCAGCACTTCGGACGGTTCCTTGATGAAGCGATCCGCCGCCATGTGGCTGACGTGCACCAGTCCGGGGCGCTGCGTGCCGACGTCCACGAAGGCGCCGTACTCCGCCATGCTCTTGACCACGCCTTTGAGCCGGTCGCCCTTCTGCAGGGTCTCCAGACGGCGCGGTGCAGAGCGACGGCGCAGACTCGGACGGCGACGACCACCGCGGGAAAGGGCTTCGCGGATGCGCTCGCGCACGCCATGGGCATGCGCCACGCCCTCGAGCGCCGACTCCCAGGGCAGCCCGTCGAAGTGGGTCGAATCGCGCACAATCTCCTCCACCGCGACGCCGCCCGCGGCAGCGGCCCGACGCAGGGCCGGGCGGAGTTCCGGATGCAGACCGCGCGCGTCGAGCAACTCGTCGCCGCCGCGCACGCGGAGCAGGCAGTAAGCGGCTCGGGCCGCGCGCGGCGGCAGATCCATGCGCGCCTGGAAATCCTCCAGCGAGCGGAAGGGCGCGGTCGCGCGCTCGAGCAGCGCGCCATCGGCGTCGAGACCGGGCACGCGGCGCAGCGCATCGGCCGGGGCGGTGTTCACGTCCACGCCGCGCGCGAGCAGCAACTCGCGCAAGAACAACTTCTCGAAGTCCTCGAGCAAGCGCGGGTTCATCTCCCCGCGCTGCGGGATGAAGGAGCGAATCAGGTGCGGCGTGTGCAGAGCCACGGCGCGCGGGTCCAGCACCAGCCAGCCGAGCAGGAAGGCGTGCCGCTCGTCGTGCGAGAGCAGCGCCTCGCTGGGACGGCGCGCGACCTCGCGTAGCAGCGTGCGGCCAGCGCCCGGTGGCACCAGGACCGAGCGCAGTTGCTCGGCTTGCTTGCGCAGGAAGCGCGTAATCTTCTGTCCGGCAGCGCGGGCGGCACCTTCCCCGGAGAAGGCGAGCAATTGCGGCGCCTGACCGTCCAGGAACTTCGCGAGCGCCTCCTCGAGGTTCTCGGCCTTGAGTTCGAACTCCTGCGTGCGCGGGGCAGTGTCGCGATCGCTGACGAGGGCAGCGATCACGCGCGAACCGCGGCCCGGCGCGATGGCGAGAACGGGGCCTTCCTGCTGGCCGCGATCGAGCGCGTGCGCCACGGTGGACCACGCCTCTTGGAGCGCGTGCTCCTCGGCGCGGCGCTTGAGTTCCGTGCGCACGTCGAGCGCTAGCCGGGGCAGACGTTCCTCGCGCGCGAAACGCAGGAAGAGCTCGCGATAGGCTTCCTTCTCCTGCGCGGGCACTTCGCCACCGTGCTCCTGGAAAAGGTTCAACAATTCACTCTGCGGGAGGTCGAAGACCAGCCGCAGCGCGTGCGCCTTCTCGCCGCGCCGTACGCGCAAGTACTGCGCGGGGTCGAGCGAACTCACCGGAGCCGGCGCCGCGGCGAGCGCGGCGTTGCACTGAGCTTCCTCACCCTCACCCACCGCTTCGATCGCAACCGTGGCCGCGGCCTCGAAGATCCGGCGCAGTGCGCGCGCCAGACCGAAGTTCCCGCGCAGACTGGCGAGATAAGCAGCGTGCGCTTCTTTCGGCGGAGCCTCGTAGCCCACCGGCGGCGGCGCGGGTTGCACTGCGAGCAATAGATCCTCGAACTCGGCCTCGGACTCCGCGAGTGCAAGCTCGGCGCGCCAAGCCTCGAGTTCCTCGCCGGCGTGTTCGCGCAGCACGTTCGCGCGTCGACGCTCGAGCGACTCGAGCCGACGCAGACGCTCGAGCAGCAGCTCGAAGCCGAAGGCATCGCCGAGGGCGCCCGCGAGCGCGGGATCGGCGCAACGCAGCCAGAGCGGATCCTCGCCAGCGGCGAGGCCCACGCGCAACTGCACGAGCGCCTCGGGTTTGAGGCCGAGCGCACGCGCCATCCGCTCGTCCGACACCTGTTTGTCCTTCACGACCACGCGGCGTGATTCTAGCAAGATTCGGCGGAAGCGCCCGTCAGGACGCTTCTACCGGTTACTTGGTGCGCTCCTTGACGAGCTTCTCCTGCACGTAGGCAGGAACGTCTTGGTAGCCGCTCGGCTCCATGGAGAAGGAACCTCGGCCCTGGGTGCTGCCGCGAATGGTGCCGGCGTAGGCGAACATCTCGGCGATCGGCACCTTGCCCCGGATCTCGCGGATGGCGCCCGCCATGGTGATTTCTTCGATCGCGACGCGGCGCGTGTTGAGGTCGCCGACCACGGCTCCCAGGAACTCTTCCGGCACCGTGACGACGAGCTTCATCAGCGGCTCGAGGAGTTTGAAGTTGCCGTCCACCGCATCGCGGAAGGCCTTCTGTGCGCACAAGTTGAAGGCGAGTTCGCTGGAGTCCACTTCGTGCGTCTTGCCGAAGTAGAGCTCGGCTTCGACTCCCACGAAGGGCCAACCCAAGCGTCCGCCGGTCACCGCTGCTTCGGCGATGCCCTTACTGATGGCCGGAATGAAGTTGGGCGGAATCACTCCACCCTTGGTGCCGTTGACGAAGTTGGTGTTGGTCTCGGCCGAGATGTCCCACGGCCGGAATTTCACGTTCACCACCGCGTACTGGCCCGAACCGCCGGACTGCTTGATGTGGCGGCTCTCGATGTCCACCTCTTTCGCAATGGTCTGGCGGTACGCGACGCGCGGCGCGCCGACGTTGATCGGCAGCTTGTGGTCGCGGTTGATGCGCGTGGTGATGATTTCGAGGTGCAGCTCGCCCATGCCGGAGATCACGGTCTCTTCGGTCTCGGGGTCGCTGAAAACGCGGAAGGATGGGTCCTCGCGCGTCAACTTGCCGAGCAGTTCGCTGAGCTTGTCACGATCGCCGCCCGCCTTCGGCTCGATGCTCATCGAGATCACCGGCTCCGGGAAGTTCATCGTCTCGAGCACCACCGGCTTGTTCTCGTCACAGACGGTGTCGCCGGTCACGGTCATCTTGAGACCGACCGCGGCACCGATGTCCCCAGCGAGGATCTCCTCCACCGGAGTGCGGGTCTGCGCGTGCATGAACATCAAGCGGCCGATGCGCTCGCGCTTGCGCGTGCGCGGGTTCAGCACTTGGTCGCCGCGCTTGATGGTGCCGGCATAGACGCGAATGAAGGTGAGGTCGCCGTTGGGATCGGCGATGGTCTTGAAGGCGAGTGCGGTGAGCGGCTGCGTCTGATCGGGACGGCGCCGGATCTCCACGGTCTCGTCGGCGGGGTCGCTGCCGACGGTATCGCCCTTGTCGAGCGGCGAGGGCAGGAAGTCCACCACTGCGTCGAGCAGCGGGTGTACGCCTTTGTCGTGCAGCGCGGAGCCGCAGAAAACCGGCACTGCGTGACCGAGCAAGGTCGCCTTGCGGCAGACGGTGCGGATCTCGTCGGCGGTGAAACTGCCGCCGTCGAGGAAGCGCTCGACGAGGGCGTCGTCCACTTCGACCAGCTTCTCGATCATCTCGTTGCGGCGCGTCTTCGCGAGTTCGGCAACGTCGGACGGGATCGCGATCTCGTCCATGCGCAAGTCCTTGTCCTCGGCCACGAACTTGTAAGCCTGCATGGTGACGAGGTCCACCACGCCGTAGAACTCCTTCTCGGTGCCGAGCGGGATCTGCATGCGCACCGCGTTGCAGCGCAGCCGATGCAGGATGCTCTCGTAGGCCTTGTCGAAGTCGGCACCGATGCGGTCGAGCTTATTGATGAAGCAAATCCGCGGGACGCCGTAGCGGTCGGCCTGACGCCAGACCGTTTCGGATTGGGCTTCGACGCCGGCCACACCGTCGAAGACGGTGACGGCGCCATCGAGCACACGCAGGGAGCGCTCCACCTCGATGGTGAAGTCCACGTGGCCCGGCGTATCAATCAGGTTGATGCGGTGTCCGCGCCATTCGACCTGCGTCGCGGCCGAGGTGATCGTGATGCCGCGCGCGCGTTCGTCCTCGAGATAGTCCATCGTCGCGGCGCCGTCGTGCACCTCGCCGATCTTGTGAGTACGGCCTGTGACGTAGAGCACCCGTTCGGTGACGGTGGTCTTACCGGCATCGATGTGGGCCATGATGCCGATGTTGCGGATCTTCGAAAGACGTTCGAATTCCTTCTTGTCGAGGCCGGGATCCGGGAGGGTCTCGGTGGACATGGTGCGGACGGGTCGGGTTGCGGGGGGCCGCGGAGCGGCAAAGGCGCGGGGTCTCGCTACCGGAGCTTGGAATCCGGCAGGCGAGGAGGAAGCCGAATATTCTACGCGAGCCCGGCTGTGCCGGATAGTCCGCCTCATGGTCCTCCCCGCGCTCCGCATCCAAGTCCCTGCTTCGACCAGCAACGTCGGTCCCGGCTTCGATGCGCTCGGGATCGCGCTGACGCTGGCGCTCGAAGTGCGCTGGACGTCCGCGGAGACCACCGTGGTGGAGCGGGCGGGCGGCATGCAGGAATCCCTGCTCGCGGTCGGTCAGGATCCGATCGTGCGCGGCATGCGTCGGGCCGCCATCCTGGCCGGAAAGCCGCTGCCGCCAGGGAAGATCATGGTGAGTGCCCCCTTCCCGCCAGGCCGCGGCTTGGGGGCGAGCGGTGCCGGGCTGGTCGCGGGATTGCTGCTCGGGGCGAGACTGGTCGGGAAACCGCTCGCGCCGGAGGTGTTGCTGCAGGAGGCGATCGCGCTCGAGGGCAATCCGGAGAACGCGGTGGCGGCACTGTTGGGTGGAGCGCATTGGTCCTTGCGCGTGAAGGGCGGCTGGAGGCACGTGCGCACCGAAACCCACAAGGACCTGCGTTTCCTCTTCGTGATTCCGCCCTTCCCGCTCGACACGCGTCGCGCGCGCGAAGTCTTGCCGAGCAGCGTGCCGATGCAGGCCGCCGTCGCGCAAGCGCAGTGCGCGGGCCTCCTTCGAGAAGCGCTCAAGACCCTGGACCCCGAGCTCCTCCGCGCCGCCGTCGAGGACCGCCTGGTCGTGGCCCCGCGCCTGAAGCTCCTGACCGGGGTCGGTCCGATGATTGATTTCGCCGAGAAGGCCGGTGCGCTAGCCGCCACCTTGTCAGGGGCAGGGAGCAGCGTGCTCGTCCTTACCCGTCGCCAGCAGGTGGCGGACTTGGAGTTGAGATTGAAGCGGAGAGCGGCGCGCTTGTGGGGAGAGAGTGGGATGGTGATGAGAGCGAGCGTGGAAGAACGGGGCGGGAGAGCGGTCCGCTAGCGGAATCTCGCCCAGTTCTGCTCGGGGTCGCCTATCCCTTCCAGGACGCCGGCAGCACCGCCGCCAGCTCTTCTCTCGTGAGGGTTCTCGCCGCTTGTTCCGCCACCCTCTCGCACAGATCCAGATCCAACTTGCGCAGCCTTTCGTTCAGGGACGGGAGGAGCGAACTCCGCGCGATGAAACGTCTCAATCCCACGCCGACGAGCAGTTCGATCGCGCCCGGCCAGGACAGGCACTCGCCGTAGATGCCGATCTCCACTTCCTGGCCGTCGGCCAGTCGCCGGAGCTTGCGCACGGCGCGCAGGACGGCGGGGTGCGGGGATTGGATGCGCTCGCGAACCGCTTGGTAGGCGCAGCGGACATCGGCGGCGAGCAGCAATTGGGCAAAACTGTCGAGACCGATCAACGCAAAATCCGATGCGGCGAGGAGCTCGCGTCCCTCCAGGGATGCGGACGGGGTCTCGATCACCACGCCGAACTTGAGGCGCTGAGAAACGTCGGCACCCTCGAGCCGGAGCTCCTCCCGGAGACGATCGGCAACCGAACGCACGGCACGCAAATCGCCGACGTCGTTCACGAAAGGGACGGCGACGCCCACTTCGCGCTTTCCGGCGGCGAGCATCAGAGATCGCAACTGCACCTCGAGCAAGGACGGATGCGCGAGCAGAGCGCGCACTCCGCGCAGGCCGAGGACTGGATTCGCTTCGCGCACCGGATAAATCGCCTCGATGTCCGCGGTGGAGTCCAGGTCCGGCAACCGGAACACCGTCCGATCCGTGCACTCGATCACCTGCCGATAAAGGGTGACCAGAGCACTCTCGCGCGCCGCGCCTCCGCCCTGTACGAGCGGGAGCTCGGTGCGGTAGAGCCCCACCGTTCGAACGCCCATCGCGGCCGACTGGCGCGCCTCCGCGGGACTCGCTGCGGCGGCCTGGAGGTCGAGCTTCGAGCCGTCGGGCATGAGCGGTGCCACGAGCACTTGCGTCTGGCCTTCGTCCCGACGTGCCTGGGCCACGCGCACCATCTCACTCGGCGGATGGAGCACGATCTGGCCCGCATCCCCGTCCACCAGCAGCGGATCGCCGGCGCGCACCTGGGCATGGATTCCGCCGACGCCGATCACTGCCGGGATTCCAGCGGCGCGGGTGAGGATCACGCCATGACTGGCGAGGCTGCCCTCCTCCGCCACCAGTCCGCTTATGCCCTGGTCGAGCGCTTCGGTGAGATCGGAGAGCGAGAGTTCGCGCACAACCAGCACTCCCCCCTTCATGTCCGCCGCCCGCCGGGCACGCTCGCTCGGGGGTTTCGCGAAGCGCAGGAGGCGCACCGCGATGTCGCGCATGTCAATCAGCTTCCCGCGCAGGTTCTCGGACTGCACCACGTCGAACAGCCGCTCGTAAACGGCAATCATGTCCTTGAGCGCACTCTCGAAACTGAGACGGTCGTTCAGGATGCGGCCGCGCAAGTCCGCCTCGAGCACCGGATCTTCGAGCATGGTGAGTTGCGCGTCGAAGATGCGGCGCTGCTCGGGAGTGAAGCTTTCGGCGAGCGCGTCGCGCTGATGCACCAGACTGACGCGGGCGGCGCGCGCAGCGGAGTCCACGCGGGCAATTTCACGCTCGACCTCATCGTCGCGCAGATGAGTGGTCTCAATCTCCTCGAGGCCGGCGAGCGAAAGAAACGCGCGACCGAAAGCGACGCCCGGGCTCGCGCTCTGGCCCTCGAAGGAAACGGTCTGCGGGGGGCTCCCGGTGGCGTTCTCGGTCACGAAGGCTCCAGACTACCGCTGCCGAGTCAGGCGCAGCACTTCGGCAACGAGGCGGCTGATTCCAGCATCCGCTGCCGCGATGCCGTCGGCGAGGATGTACGCGGGAGTGCTCACGAGGCGAAGGCGTTCGTCCACGACGATCTCGTCCACCGCGCAGTCCAGCATCACGGCGCCGGTGGCGGCGGCGGAACGGGCGAGCTCACCCGCAGGCGGACCCAAGGTGAGCTGCGGTCCCAGATCTCCGAGTGCGAGAGCGACGAGCGCTGGGGCAATGCAGATCGCACCAATGGGTTTCTTGTGGGCGACGCAATCTCGTAGCAGGGCACGTAGTTCCGGGAGCAAGCTGCCGGAAGCGCCGTGTTCGGCGAAGCTCCCGAGGTTACGCGCGGCTCCGGAACCTCCGGGGAGGATCAGAGCATTGAGTTCCTCGGCCGAGGCGGCGGAGAGGCTTTCGATGCGCCCGCGTGCAATGCGTGCAGATTCCTGGAGCATGTTGCGTGACTCTCCTGGGATCGGCGCGCCGGAGAAGGAATCGCACACCGCCCACTGGTTCCCGCCGGGCGCGAAACAGCGGACTGTCACGCCCGCGCGGTCCAAGTGAAGGAGGGTGAGGACGGATTCGTGGACTTCAGAACCGTCAAAGCGTCCGCAACCGCAGAGTACGACGCCGACGGTGGTTCCCACGCGCTTAAGATAGCGGCGGTTCGGGGAGTACCTCAGTCTGGCAGAGGATGATCTTTGGGAGGTCACTGTCGCGGGTTCGAATCCCGCCTCCCCGACCAATCACCCCACCACGGAATCTGGCCCAGTTGGCTGGAGCGCTGCCACGAGGATCCGGGTAACTCAGCCCGTAGATAAGCGTGATTCGATCGGTCGAGCTCGCTCTGCTCGCTCGCTCCTACCGATGCGCTTCACTCCACCCTTCTGTCCAGACCCAGGCTGCTGCTCACGCAGCGCCGGTGTTCCCTTCCTCTGGCGCCGCGATGGCCGTTATCGCCGCGTCTGCGACGCGCGGCGCGTGCAACGATTCCGTTGCCTCAGCTGCAAGAGAAGGTTCTCCTCACAATCTTTCAGGCTCGATTACGGGCTGCACAAACCGCGCGTGAATCAAGCCGTGTTCGGCTGTTTCGTTTCCAAGGTCAATCATCGGCAGGCGGCGCGCATTCTGCGCGTGAATCGGAAAACGATCGAGCATCGGCTGCGACTCTGGGGACCGGTACTCCGGGAACTCCATCAATCCTTGCTGACTCGGGCGACCCGGGGACACGGACTGCGTGGCACCTGGACTTTGGACGAGCAAGAAACCTTCGAACACGATCGACGGCTTCAACCGGTCACACTGCCAATCCTCGTCAACTGGCGCACCTTCTTCGTGCTCCACGCCGAGACCGCTCCGCTTCCCGCGCGCGGACGGCTTTCGCTAGGCGACCAGCACCGCAAGACCGAACGCGAGCGGAGAGAAGGCCGCCGCACGAGCGGGTCATCAGAAGCGGTTCTGCGGTGCTTCGAAGCATGGCGAGGAGTGCTCGGCAACGAGTTGGCCCATCTCGTCACAGATCGGAAGAGCACTTATCCAGGCCTCTTCAAGCAGTGCCTGGGGAAACTGTTTGGGAGTCACGTGCGTATCGCCTCCACCGAAACGCGCAACCGCAAGAACCCGATGTTTCCCATCAATCACACGCTCGCGATGCTGCGCGAACACGTGTCCCGGCTGGCTCGTCGAACTTGGGCCGCGAGCAAGCGACGCGAACGGTTGGCGCGTCATCTGTGGATCTGGATCGCGTGGCGCAACTACGTGCGAGGCATCACGAATCGGGCCCGGCACACGACGCCGGCAATGGCGAGCGGGATTTGCGCGCGACCGATCCCGATCCGCGCCATGTTGCGCTGGAGATGGCCGCGGTTGATGTTGGCCAGCACCACTCAACTGGGCCAGCTTCCGTGAGGTGGAGCCAGAGACGAGATTCGAACTCGTGACCGCCGCTTTACGAAAGCGGTGCTCTACCAACTGAGCTACTCTGGCGTGTTCGCCCCGCGCATCCGGGCCCCAAAACGCAGAAGCCCGGCGCCCCGCAGGGCACCGGGCCTCCATCGGGGCGCAGATTCTACTGCATCGCGACGCTGGCCGAAAGATGGCCGGCGTTCATGACTCCCAGCACGCGCGCGCACGCAGATGCGAGCGCAGCGTCGCCCTCGAGCATCGCGGCCTGGAAGATCTGGGCGTCCAACGCACCGCCACGACGACCATGGAAGTCCGCGGCGGCATTCGCGGCGGCGACGCGCACCTCGCTGCTGCGGCCCGTGTCGGCGACGACGCTTTGGATCACGCTCGCGGAGGACGCACTCGCAGTCCTGCCCAGCGCCCACAGCGCAGGCATCGCGACGGAGTCCCCGCGTCCCGCGGCGTTCTCCAACGCGGGCACGGCGGATCCCGCTTTGTTGCTGTAGGCCGCATAGGCCAGTCCGTTCGCTGCCGCAGCGGCAGTCATTTCGTAGCGCTGACGCTCACTGTCGAGCTCAGCGAAGGCGCCGATCACGGTGGCGGCGTCCATCGACTCGACGACCTCGGCGTCCTCGATCGCCGTGTCCTCGTTGCCGAGCACGAACACCGGAGCACTGCCGAAGCGCGCATCTCCGCGCACCATCTCAACTACGCGACGAGCGTAAGAATCCGGCAACGGGTCCGCGATCACGAACGCATCCACCATCATCGCCATGCGCATGTTGGCGATGCCTTCTCCGCTGCCATGCGCCACCACGCAGGTCACGCCGGCCTGATTCAACGCGGCGGCCAGAGCCGCAGCGCGTTGCGCATCACCATCCACCACGTGGACGACGCGAATCGCTTCATAACCGACCGCTTCCGCCAACGCGGAGATCACCGGTGCGTCGAAGACGTCCTGATGCGCGAGCGCAATCGCGGCAGCGACGCGCGGTCCGGTCTGCCCAGAGTTGAGCGCCGCGCGCAATCCCGACCAATCGCGACCGCCGGAACCGTCGAGTGCCTCGATCAGCGCTTCAGCAACCATCGGCATGCCGTTGTCGAGTGCCCAGTGCAGGCCGTCGTTGATCGCGGCGTGCGGAATCGTGAGCAGGGCGTTCTTCTGCGCGGCAGATTGCGCACTGACGTCCTCGCCGGTGGCACCGACGCCGCCGAGCGCGGCAACTTCCGCCGCATACACCACAGCCAGCGCCGTTGCGGCCTCGGAGTTGCCGAGCTCCTGCGCGCGCAGCAGATGATGCTTCGCGAGTTCGAAGGCCACCACACTGGGCGGCACGTCGTAGGGCGTCAGGCGCGATCCTTCGATTGTCCAAAGCACGCCGTAGTTTTCGACCGCTGCCAGGCCGCGGCCGCCTTGGCCGTGGAACCAGGCGTGGGCCTGTTCGCTGTGCTGCTGCGCGGGCGGGGTCGCGTGGTTGCGGATCTGCGCGGCGAGCGCACGCACCGTGCCGCTCGCATCGTTCTCAGCGAGGTCCGCAACGATTGCCTCCGTGCGCTCATCGCCGAGCGCGTTCATCACGTGCAGCACGCCCATGCGCACTTGCTCGTTGGTGGAGCGCGCGGCCGCCATCAGCGGCACGGTGACGCGCGAACCCATGCGCGAGAGCGCGTAGATCGCGGCGAGCCGGCGGCTCTCCTTGGCGTCCGCAAGCGCCGCGACGAGAGGCGGCGCGGCGAAGGGGCCGTACTTCATGCCGAGCGCGAAGATCGCCTCGTTGCGCGTGTTGAGGTCCTCGGCGAACACTGCGGCCGCATCCTGCGTCGCGGCGTCGGCGTCGCGCATGGCTTCGCGCGTGCCGGTCGAAGCGGTGGCGAGGATCTCGCGTGCGAAGGTCTCGAACTCACCGCCGGCGATCAGAAGCTCGAGCAGTGCGTCCTCGCTGGCGCCGAGCAGCGCGACCGCGTCGGCGTGCCCCGGATTGGAAGCCACGACCTGGCGGAACTTGCTGCGCGCCTCGTCGTAGTTGCCGTCACGGTAGGCGGCCATGCCCTCGTCGAAGAGGGATTGAGTGTCCTGCGCGACCGCCGAGGCGGAACCGAGAACGAAAAGAAGGGCGGCCAGCAAGGTGCGCCCGGCCCAGCAACGAGGGAGACTCATGGGTTGCAGCAATTAGGGTCCAAGCCCAGTACAGGGCTCCGCCGAATAGCGGGCCCGAGCCGGGAGGCAACATGATAGGAGCGGTGCCTGGAGGGTCAAGAAAAGCGCGCGGCCGACGACGCTCCGGCGGCGGCACCGATCGGCCGCGGCGTCCAGCTCCCCAGGACCGTGGCGCTTGCGCATCCAGTCGTCGAGGGCCAGGAGGCGGGCTCACCGCTCAGAAAGGCGTCCGCAAGCAAGGCGAAGGCGACGGCCTCGCGTAAGCCGCCGTCGCCCGCGAGTGCGCCGGGCGCCGCCAGTTCCTGGTAGCGATGGAGGCGGCCCGGACCACAGACGCGCGCCAAGGCCGCGCAGAGAACCGGATTCTCGGCACCGCCCCCGCAGAGGTAGATGGGTGCCGCCGCGGGCACCTGCGCTGCCCGCAGGGCGGACTCCACCCCGAAAGCGGCGAGCTCCACCAAGCTCGCGAGCAAGTCCTCGAGGCGCGCCTGCGGCCACTCCGCGCGAACACACCGCGCCAGCGCCGGGCCGAAGCGTTCGAGACCGGTGCTGCGCGGCATCGGGCGCTGGAAGAAGGAATCCGCGCGCAAACGCTCGAGCAGCTCCGGGATCGAGCAACCCTGCGCCGCGAGACGTCCATCGAGATCGCAAGGGAGACCGCGCTCGTCCTGGGTCAACGCATCGAGCGGGCCGTTGGCCGGACCACAGTCCCCCGCCACCGGCGCGTCCTCGCCGCGCAAGAAGCTGAAATTCGCGATGCCACCGAGGTTGAGGATCACCAAGGCCGGGGCCGCGCGGCGATGCAACACCCAGTCGGCGAAGGGCGAGATCGGCGCACCCTGACCACCTGCGGCCAGATCCGCCACGCGGAAATCATTCACTACGGGCGCATCGGCAATGCGCGCGATCCGCGCCGCGGAGCCGATCTGCAAGCTGCCCGCACGCGGATCCCCGTCGTGATGAAACACGGTCTGCCCGTGGCTGCCGATCGCTGCCAACTCCGCGACGGGAAATTTCTCCCCATTCAGAAACTCGCGCGCGCAGCGACCGAAGTGCTCACCGAAGGCTTGATCCGCCGCGGCGAGTTCGGCGAGGCTCCAGGCTCCCGCCGCGCGTGCCGCGCGCTGAAGCTCAGCCGGCATCGGCATGCGCGCCCCCGCCAGTACTTCCGCGGTGCGCGCCGCGCCGACCCCCCGCGCGCGCACCAGCGCGAGATCCACCGCATCGGCGGAAGTGCCGCTCTGCATGCCGAGCAGCAAGCGCGGGGAGTCCCCGTGCAACTGCTCGGCGGAAAGCACGCGGCGCGCCGCCTACTGCTTCGGAATGCGCAGCTTGGCGCCCAGCGGGAGCACCGAGTTCTCGCCCTTGAGGACGCCCGGATTCGCCGCCACGATGTCGCGGAAGCGGTTGCCGTCGCTCAGGTAGCGATCGGCGAGCGCCCACAGCGAATCGCCTGCCACCACGGTGTGCATATGGAACTGCCCATCCGCCGCGACTGGCGCCGCGTCCTCGCGCTTGACTTCCACCACGCCGCCCTGCGGCAACTTGATGACGGTACCCGGGACGAGGCTGTTCGGATTGAGCCCCGGATTGAGATCCATGATCTCCTTCACGCGGCGCGCGCTGCCGAGTTCGCGTTGCGCGATGTGACCGAGCGTGTCGTTCTTCTTGATCGTATAGCTGTCCTTCACGACCGGCACGGCCGGCGGCGCGGCCGGCAGCGGCTCGAGACTCGGCTGCAGCGGAAGCTGCTCCGTGCCGCTCGTGAGCGCAGACGGATTGCTGGAACCATTCATCACAGCGAGATCGATCCAGGGCTCGAGCGCCGGCGTCGGCGGGACGGCTGCGGGATCGAGCTTCGGGTCCAACGCCGGATCCGGCGTCAGCCCCACTTGCGGGTCGAGGACAACGGGTGAAGACCCGTCCAGGATCAGAGGCGCTCCGGAACCCAGAAGTTCCGTGCCACTCCCCTCTCCCTCTCCACGCGGTGCCAGCCCCTTGAGGATGACGATCGCCACCAGGATGCCTACCAGCGCCAGAGCGCCGATCATGATTTGCCGTTCCAGTTTGCCCATGCTTATTTGCCTCGGCGGCTACGATATCTAGGGGAAATTCCATTTGCAAATCCATGGGTCGTGGCGCCACCGCTTGTGGTGGTCAACGACTTCCGGCGGACAGATCTTGGAGTCGGCGGCGCACGGCTTTTTCCGCGCCGCGGTTCCGGTGCGGAGAGAACACCCACAACCTTCGCCAGAAGAGTCCCCTCAGATAGCTGCGCGCCTCTGCCTCCCCCATCTCTTGCGGGGCGAAGCGCGCCAAGTACTTGAGCACGGCCTGCCGGTCCACCCAGCGGAGCAAGCGGCCGAAGCAGAACAGCCCGAAGACACCCGGCGCGATCGCGGCACCGAAATCCACCACCGACAAACCCCGCTCTTCGTCGGCGAGCAGGTTCTGCGGCTGGCGCAGATCCAGATGGAAAACGGCGCGCTCGTGCATGGCGCGCACCTTTTCGCGCAGAGCACCGGCCCAACGGCGCGGGTCCGCGCCGAAGACCTCGCCATGCATGGCGATGCCGGGCAAGCTCCCCATCAGCAGAGCATTGCGATCCACGCTTGCCAGAACTTGCGGGAATCCTTCCAGGCCAGCGAGCCGCTCCACGGCGCGGCGCTCGCGCGCCAGCAGCCATCGGGCCAATGGTCGGCTCCAGGCCGGCACGCCTGCGCAATCCTTCAGCACCGCCGGGCCGTCGGCGAGCTCGATGCGGAAGACGGCCGGTTTGAAGCGCGAACCGCGACTGAGCAGGACGCGCGGTAGGCGATCGAGGAGGCTGCGGTGGATCACCGCCAGGTGTCAGGAGGTCCAGCCGGCGATCGGAGACCAGCTCTCGACGAACCAGATCGCCGCGAGCAGACCGGCGAAGACCGGCGTCCACTCGATCTCGTGGTTGTCGAAGACGCGGTGCCAGGAGAAGCGGCGCGAATCGCCACTCCGCCACGGACGCAGCCGGGGCCAGAAGTCGGGCACGTTCTGCGCGTGCCGTTCGAGTTGTGCGCCGAAAAGTGCGCGCAGCCGCGGGTATTCGCGTTTCATCTTGCGCGGCAGATAGAAGCTGAAGAAGACGATGCCGAGCACGACCGCGAGTCCCCACACGAAGAGTCCACGCCGGGTTTCCGCGTTGCCAGCCGCCAGCGCCACCCCGAGCAAGGCTAGGAAACTCCCGAGGTAGGCCGGATTGCGGGTGTAGGCGTAGGGGCCGCTGGTCACCATCACCACGTTCTTCTCGAGGTGACCGAAGGCCCAGATCCGCAGCACGAGGGCGAGCGCCACCAGTACGCAGCCGATCACGAAGCTCAACGGTCGGGGATCGGCGGCGGAGACCACCACGAGGGCGGATAGGTAGACGGCGAGCTTGCGCCAGGTCGGCTTCTTGGAGGCGCGCGGGGATCCGGACATGAGGGCTCCCGTCCCCGAGGAGCTCGGCGGCCGGTATCATCATGGTCCGGAACTGCGGTCCGCGACGCAAGCGCGCCGGACCCCGAGTCGCGCATGAGGATTTTTTTGGCCCTGACGTCGCTCGCCGCGGTGCTCTCCGCCTGCGGCTCTCCCGCGCCCGCCAAGCTGGGCGAAGGCTCCGATCCCGAGCTGATCGAGTCCCGCGCCGAGCTGGAGGCGTTGGAGCGCGAGCGGGAATTCCTCGCCGTGATGGCGGCCGAGGGCGTCTATCCGGTGGAGCAGCCTGCGCAGGCCTCCGTCAAGTATCACCGCGAGGACGTCAGCTTCGGGCTCTACAACGAGGCCTACACCGCGCAGAGCGATTACTACTCGCAGGCGCGCCCGAACGCGAGCATCAAGGTCGTGCCGAACCTCGACATGGGCGCGCTGTGGAAGTCCTTGGAGGACGCTGGCTTCTTCAAACTCGCGCAGACGGGCATCGTGCGCGTGCCAGGTGCGAGCGTTTCGGTGGTGATGCGCCGCGGCACCGAATCCTGGACGCTGGCGTGGGCACCGAGCATGGACCAAGCGCGCTACGACGCGACCATGGAGTGCGCGCGCGCAGTCGGTGTGCTGTTCAACGGCACCTACGGCCTACAGCGCGTTGAGAACCTCGGCGGCGCGGACTACTTCGAGCAAGAGCGCGATCGTCTGCGCAATCTCAACCGAGAAAAAAGTCGGCCGGGCGGCGGACAGTGAGCAAGGCCGCGCAGGTCTTGGTGGTGGTGCCCGGACGCGGTGCCTCCACCCGACTCCCGCGTAAGTTGTTCCTCGCCGAAAGCGGCAAAGCGCTCTACGCACACGCGCTGGAGCGCTGCCTCGCCGCCACGCGCGCCGATCGCGTGATCGCGGCGGTGGACGGTCCGGAGTTGGCTGCGATCGCGCGCGCTGCGGGGGCGGAGGCGGTGCTCACCGATCCGGCGCTCGCGAGCGGAACCGATCGCGTGTGGGCGGCGGTGCGTGATCTGCCCGAGGCTGCGATCGTGCTCAACGTCCAGGGCGACGAACCCGAGATCGAGGCCGAGGCGATCGACGTGGTGATCGCGGCCGTGGCCGATGGGGCCGAAGTCGCGACCCTCGCCGCGCCCCTGCCGCCCGAGGCCTTCGCGGATCCCGCACGCGTGAAGGTCGTCGTGGACCTGCGCGGCGACGCGCTCTACTTCTCGCGCGCTCCGATCCCGCATCCGCGCTTCGCCGACGGTCCGGCGGCGCCTCGCCTGCACCTCGGGATCTACGGTTTCCGCCACGAGGCGCTGCGCCGTTTCACGTCCTGGCCGCCGTCGGCACTCGAGCGCACCGAAGGTCTGGAGCAGTTGCGGCTGCTCGAGCACGGGGTGCGCATCCGTGTGCTCGACTGGCCGCGGGCCGCGAGTGGAATCGACACGCGAGCGGACTACGATGCCTTCCTGCTCCGTTCCCGGCAGCCTGCGAGCACCCCCCACCCATGACCCGATTCATCTTCGTCACCGGCGGCGTGGTGTCCTCGCTCGGCAAGGGCATCACGACGGCATCCATCGCGGTGCTGCTCGAGAAGCGCGGCCTCAAGGTCTCGATCCAGAAGCTCGATCCCTACATCAACGTGGATCCGGGCACGATGTCGCCCTTCGAGCACGGCGAGGTTTACGTCACCGAGGACGGCGCCGAGAGCGATCTCGACCTCGGTCACTACGAGCGTTTCTCGCACGCGCCGATCGGGCGGCACAGCAACGCCACCACCGGCTCGATCTATTCAGCGGTGATCCGCAAGGAGCGCAAGGGCGATTATCTCGGTAAGACCGTGCAGGTGATTCCGCACATCACCGACGAGATCCAGGAGGCGATCAAGCGCGGCGCGCCGAAGGGCACCGACGTGGCGGTGATCGAGATCGGCGGTACTGCTGGGGACATCGAATCCCTGCCGTTCCTGGAGGCGATCCGGCAATTCGCGCTCTCGCTGGCTCCACGGCACTCGATGTTCGTGCATCTGACGCTGCTGCCCTTCCTCTCCGCGAGTGGTGAGATGAAAACCAAACCGACTCAGCAGTCGGTCGGCAAGTTGCGCGAGATCGGCATCATGCCGCACGTGCTGGTGTGCCGCTGCGAGAAGCCGATGACCGCCGAGATGCGACGCAAGATCTCGCTCTTCTGCAACGTGCGTCCGGAAGACGTGATTCAGGAGATCGACGTCGAAACGACGATCTACGAGGTTCCGCTCGACCTCAAGCGCGAAGGACTCGATGACGCGATCGTGCGCCACCTCGGCCTCGAACACACGCCCGCAGCCGATCTGAGCGACTGGGAAGATCTCTGTGAGCGCGTGCGCACGCCGCGCGCGAAGCTCGAGATCGCGGTGGTCGGCAAGTACATCCAGCTCCACGACGCTTACAAGTCCATCTACGAAGCGCTCGCGCACGCCGGCGCCGGAGTGCGCGCGCAGGTGCGCTTCCGCAAGATCTCCGCTGAGGAGTGTGCCGACAACGATCCCGCGCGGCTGCTCGACGGCGTGGACGGCTTGTTGGTGCCGGGTGGCTTCGGCGAACGTGGCCTCGAGGGCAAGATCCGCGCGATCCAGTGGGCGCGCGAGAACAACGTGCCCTGCTTCGGCATCTGCTTCGGCATGCAGGCGATGGCGCTCGAGTACGCGCGCCACGTCGCCGGCATTCCCGGCGCGCACTCCACCGAGGTCGCGCCCGGCTGCGCCGATCCGGTGATCGATCTGTTGCCCGATCAGGCCGGAGTGAATGAAAAGGGCGGCACCATGCGCCTCGGTGCCTACCCCTGCCGTTTGGTGGACGGTTCGCGGGCGGCGGAGTTCTACGGACACGATCTGGTGCTCGAGCGCCATCGCCATCGCTGGGAATTCAACAACGCCTATCGTTCCCAACTCGAGCGCGCCGGACTGACCTGCTCCGGGCTCTACGAGAAGCAGGACCTCGTCGAAGTGATCGAACTCAGCGAGCGCGACTTCTTCCTCGGCGTGCAGTATCACCCCGAGTTCAAGTCCAAGCCCTTGGAGCCGCACCCGCTCTTCCACGCCTTCATCAGCGCCGCCCTGGCGCGGCGCGGCGCATCGGAAGGCGACGAGGAAGGCGCTTCGAGCGAGGAGCCTCAGCGAGCAGGGGCGCGCGCGTGAGCGAGGGCGTGCCGGGCGGCGGCGACTTCCGTATCTTCATCCAGAAGATCGCCCTACAGGGTTTCTACGCGCTCGGCCTAGTCGAGATCCCCGGCGCGCCCAAGCCGGAGAAGCCGAACTTGGCGGCCGCACGCATGGTGGTCGAGGATCTCAAGATGCTGCGCGACAAGACGCGTGGGCAACTCGACCCCGGGGAAGAGTTGACCCTCGACAAGTACGTCTCCGACCTGCAGTTCCGCATCGTCGAACGCGACGGACAATCGTGAAATGATCGGCGAGGATCCGCTGGTGCTTTCCCTCATCATTCCGCTCGCCGCACTCGGCTCCGAGGGCTGGCTGGAGAGCCTCGGCGTGTTCAGCGCGCGCTGAGGCACGCGCTAGGCCTCAGGGCTGGAGTCGCGTGACCACGGCGGCATCCTCGGGCGGCGTCACGGGACCGTAGGCCACGGTGTAGCTGCCCAGGCGCGTGCCGTCGGCGCGGCTCAAGACGAAGACGAGCGCCTGTTCGTTCGGATCGGTGTCGCTCTCGAAGCGGATCATCTCATCCACTCGCAGCGATTCGGGAGCGTGGACCGCGCCGGAGTCGGGCTCCACCAGCATTCCATCGCGGGCGCGCAAGGAGGCGCGGTAGCCGGATTCCGCGTGCTGAGTCAAGGTCCGCGCGAGAGGTCCAGGATCCTTCATGGGTCAACGATCTTGAGGGTAGCACCTGATGACGCGCGGATCACCGGCGCTGCGCTCCCGTACGCCGCGATGCCGGTGACCGCTTGCCCGATTGATCAGTCCGTCCTCGGGCCGGATCGAGCCCGCGATATGCTGGACGGATGCGCCTCCTGCTCACTTGCTTGGCAGGGTTCGTGTTAGCGGCTGAGGACGCGCACGCGCAGACGATCGAGCCGCCCGACGAGAAGACGTTGCTCTGGAAGGTGGACATCATGGCGCCGAGTTACGGCAGCGGCGCCGCGGCGGACCTCGACAGCGACGGCATTCCTGAGCTCGTGTTCGGTACCTACTACGGCGACGAACACCTCTACTGCGTGGACGGGAAGACCGGCGCGGTGAAGTGGAAGAAGAAGTCGACGGGCGGGCCGCTGGACGCTTCGGTGCTGATCGCGGACGTGAACGCCGACGGCGCGCTTGAGATCGTGTTCGGCGATTCGGCCTACGGCACGATCTGGTGTCTGAACGGTGCTGGAGAGGAGTTGTGGACCTTCGACGGACCGAGCGGCACCGACTCGCCGCCCGCCGCCGCCGATCTCGACGGTGACGGCACGATCGAGATCGTCTACGGAACGATGAAGGTGAACGGCGGCAACGGTCGCGTCATCGCGCTCGATGGCGCCACCGGCAAGCAGCGCTGGAGCGCCGAAGTGCCGGGCCACGTGCAGTCCGAACCGGCGCTCGCCGACCTCGACGCCGACGGCGTGCTGGACGTGCTGGTCACCAACTGGATGGGTGACGGCAAGTTGCGCGCGCTGAACGGCAAGGACGGCATCGAACTGTGGTCCTTCACCACCGACGACTGGATCTACCACGGCGTATCCATTCACGATTTCGACGTCGACGGCAAGCCGGAGATCGTCGTCGCCGATCGCAAGGGGTCGGTGTGGATGCTCGAAGGCGAGGACGGGAAGCTGAAGTGGCTCGCCGCTCTCGAGGGCGAAAGAGCGGGCTCGGTATTCGGCCCCACTTCCTTGGTGGATGCTGACGGCAAGGGCGCGCCGGAGATCGTGGTCGTCGGCGCCCACCTGCATCTGCTCGACGCGAAGAAGGGCGAAGCGCGTTGGCGCAAGACCTACGGTGGTGCCTCGCTCGCGCGCGGGGTGGCCTGCGCCGACGTGGATGGCGACGGTCGCCAGGACTTGGTCTATGGGGAAAGCACGCGTCTGCGCGCGATCCGCGCGCGCGACGGCGAGGACCTGTGGGCCTGGGAACTCCGCAGCGGCACCAGTCCGCATGAAGGCCTCGACAATGCTCCGCTCCTGCTCGACCTCGACGGCGACGGTCGGCTCGAAGTCTTCATCGTCGGCGGCAAGGGCACCAGCGACGAAACGCGCGCCGAGAACTACGGAGTCGCGTGGGCACTCCACGCCGGCAAGGGCAAGGCCAGCGCAAGCAACCGATGGACCACCTTCCGCGGCTCGAACGCACGGATCGGCAAGCGCACCCTCACCCAGCCGCGAACCGAGTAGCCATCAACGCAGGCGCGCCTCGAGGCAAAGCAGGACGGCATCCTTGATTCGCTCCATGAACTCATCCACGGAGCGCGCGTGCGTGTGGCAGCCGGGGAGCGCAGGCACGGACGCCACCAAAATGCCCTCGGACTCCCGTTCGATGAGCACGTCGTAGTTCCTCGCCATCTCGCCGCTGCCGGTCAGCCAATCGTTCCCAATTTTCTTCTACGTTCGTCCTGCATTGCAGAGAGAGACGTAGCGTCACCGTTCACCGGAGTGATGACCACGGGAGCGGAGCGCGACGAGGTGAATCCGCGCTTCGATCAAGTAGGCGAGCGCCAACACCACGCCGGCGCCGAGAAGTGGCGCAGACCACAGGCCGAGGTCATCGTTCCACCCGAGACCGTCATAGGTGAAAGCTCAGGCGAAATGAAAGCCGAGGAAGCTCAGCCATCCGAAGCCCCAGTTCGGTCCGAGCAGCGCCAGTTCCGTGCTTCGTCGTCGGAGGAGACGGCAGGCACCGAGAAAGAGGAGAGCGCTAAGGCCAGCGGCCGGAACCAGACACAGCAGGTTGTGCCCCGATTCTGTGATCAGCGTCCACGTCGCGGACCGAAATCCATTCCATCTGGCTCCACGTAGGCCGAGCCCGGCCTCGAATTCATAATCACTCAGCGCCTCGAAAGCTGCCAGACCACCGGCGTCGAACGCCAGCATCCCGAAGAGCAGCCAGCCCATGGAGCGCTGTTTCGTCCACGGGCGGCCACGACTGCGCATCCGAGAAGACTACCCCCCGTACGCCGCGATGCCGGTGACCGCTTGACCGATGATCAGACCGTGCACCTCGTGGGTGCCTTCGTAGGTCAGCACCGTCTCCAGATTGCACATGTGACGCCCCGCGCGGTACTCGAGCGTGATGCCGTTGGCACCGAGCAGCGTGCGGCACTCGCGGCTGATCTCGAGCGCGGCGTGCACGTTGTTGCGCTTGGCCATGCTGACCATCTGCGGCTTCATGATGCCTTCGTCCTTCATGCGGCCGAGCCGCAACACCAACAACTGCGCCTTGGTGATCTCGGTCGCCATGTCGGCGAGCTTGGTCTGCGTGATCTGGAAACGCGCCAGCGGACCGCCGTGGATCTCGCGCTGCAAGGTGTAGGACAGCGCCTCCTGGAAACAGTCCTGCGCCGCCCCCACCGCGCCCCAGGCAATCCCGTAGCGCGCCTGCGTCAAGCACATCAGCGCCGACTTCAGATCACTGGTGTTCGGCAGCCGATTGGCCTCCGGCACGCGCACCTTGTCGCAGATGATTTCGCTGGTCACCGAGCAACGCAGCGACCACTTGTGCTTGGTCTCCGGCGCGCTGAAACCCTTGCGATCGGCCTCGACCAGGAAAGCTTGCACCACACCCTGCTCGTCCTTGGCCCAGAAGATGCTGACGTCGGCCTGGGTGCCATTGGTGATCCACATCTTCTGCCCGTCGAGCACCCACTCGTCGCCGTCTCGCCGCGCACGCGCGCGCATGCCGCCGGGGTTGCTGCCGAAGTCGGGCTCGGTCAGGCCGAACGCGCCGATCTTCTTGCCACTCGCGAGTTGCGGCAGCCACTCCTGCTTCTGTGCCTCACTACCAAACGCGAAGATCGGGTACATCACCAGCGCACCCTGCACGCTCATGAAGGAGCGGATGCCGGAATCCACGCGCTCGATCTCCTGGCAGATCAGTCCGTACTGCACCGAGTTCATGCCGAGGCCGCCGTACTTCTCCGGAATCGTCGGCCCGAGCAGCCCCATCTCGCCGAACTCCGGCGACAACTCCTTCGGGAAGGTGCCGGCCTCCCAGTGCTCGGCGACGATCGGCTGCAGACGTTCAGCCGCCCAGGCGCGCACCTCGTCGCGGATCGCGCGCTCCTCCTCGGAGAGCAGGTCGTCGATGCGGTAGAAGTCGAGTTCGGCGCGGACGCGGTCGGCGAGGGCAGGATTCATGGCGTTCGTCGGGAAGTCCCGGACCCCCTATTCTAAGGCCCCGAATGGCGCGCTTCCTGGTCACCTCGGCGCTCCCGTACGCGAACGGGCCGATCCATTTCGGCCACGTCGCGGGTGCCTATCTGCCCGCCGACGTGTTCACGCGTTGGGCGCGCATGGCCGGTCACGAGGTGCTCTACGTCTGTGGCACCGACGAGCACGGCGTCGCCATCACCCTCAAGGCGGAACAGGCGGGCGTCGGCTACCGCGAGTACGTGGATCGTTGGCACGCCGAGATCAAGGCGCTCTTCGATCGTTTCGGCATCCGCTTCGACGTGTGGTCCGGCACCGCGCGTTGCCCGCAGCATGCGCCGATGGCGCAGCGCTTCTTCTCGGTGCTGCTCGCGCGAGGCCTCGTCTTCGAACTGGTCGAAGATCAGTGGTTCAGCGAAGCCTCCGGCCGCTTCCTCCCCGACCGCTACCTCCAGGGCACTTGTCCGGAGTGCGGCTTCGAGAAAGCCCGCGGTGACGAGTGCCCGAAGTGCGGAAGTTGGATTGATGCGCGCAAGCTCGGCAATCCCGTCTCCCTGGTGGACGGATCACGCCCGGTGCTCAAGGCGACGCGCCACTGGCATCTCGATCTGCCGAAGCTGCTCGAGGAGGGCCTCGGGGATTGGTACGCGCGCAAGAGGACCGCCGGCGAATGGAAGCCCAACGTGGACGGCTACGTCCAAGCCATGCTCGCCGACCTCAAACCGCGCCCGATCACGCGCGATCTGCCGTGGGGCGTGCCGCTACCCGAAGGCGTCACCACCGACCCCAACAAGGTGCTCTACGTCTGGTTCGACGCGCCGATCGGCTACGTCAGCGCCACGGCGGAATGGTGCGAACGCGTCCACAACGATCCGGAGCGCTGGCGCGATTGGTGGCAGGACCCCGAGGTGCGCCTCGTCCACTTCATCGGCAAGGACAACATCGCCTTTCACGTGGTGGTGTTTCCGGCGATGCTGCTCGGACAGGGCGATGCCTGGGAAGGCCGCCCCTTCATCTTGCCCCACGCGGTGCCCGCGAACGAGTTCTACAACCTGCAAGGCCGCAAGTTCAACACGAGCGCGGGTTGGTATCTCGACAACGAGGACTTCTTCTCCAAGTACGACGCCGACGCGGCGCGCTTCCACCTCATGCTCTCCGCGCCCGAGACCGCGGATAGCGAGTTCACTTGGCAGGACTTTCAGAACACCAATAACGCGCTGCTCGCCGACAAGCTCGGCAACCTCGCGAGCCGGGTGCTGAAGTTCGCGCATGCGCGCTGCGGCGGTGTAGTCCCGGAAACCACGCGCGTGCCGAAAGAGCACGCCGCCCTCGCCGAGGCCGATGCCGCCTTCGCGCGCGTCGGCGGGCACTTCGAGCACTATGAGTTGCGCAAGGCCGCCCAGGCGATCATCGCCGGTGCTACCGCCCTCAACGTCTATTTCGACGAGCGCGCCCCTTGGAAGTTGGCGAAGAGTGCCGATCCGGGTGCTCGCGCGGAGCTCGACGAGTGCGTCGAACGCTCCCTGGCCTATCTCGAACTGCTTTCACGCCGCCTCGCACCCGCATGCCCCGAAGTCTCCGCGCGTCTGCGGGTGATGCTCGGCGGAGCCGCCGCGGAGGTTGGCGCTCGGAGCTGGGGAGAAGAAGGCGTCGGCCGACCGCCGCAGCGGCTCGCCGCCGGCACCCCGCTCGGCGAGCCCGGCCACCTCTTCAGCAAGATCGAGGACGAGCAAATCGCCGCCGAAGTCGCCGCGCTCGCGGCGCGAGCGCAGACCGTGTCGCCCGCTTGAACGATCAGCGTTTGGGCGTCGGCCCGGCAGTCGTAAGACTGTCGCGCCAAGCCCGCGCCGGACGAAAGCCGATTCCGGTGCTGGCCGGCACCTCGAGCGGATCGCCGGTCTGCGGGTTTCGAATCGTGCGCGGCAAACGCTGCCGCATCTGCCAAGAGCCGAAACCAGCCACGACGACCTCGCCGTCGCGTTGCAGACCTTCTCGGATGGCATCAAAGACGCTGTCCACCGTCGCTTCGGCGGCAATACGCGTCAGATTCTGACGCTCAGCTACGAAATCAACCAAGTCCTTCTTATTCATCTCCAGGGTCCTGAATGGGATGACCGGAGGCGCCGAGGGGAGTCGAGAAACAAGCAGACCCCAGACATCGAAGTGTCCGGGGTCTGCCCATCCGTCAAGACGGTTCGGGGCTCTGCCCCGTGGCGGAACTACTTCCGCTTCGCGGCCTTCCGCTTGGTGGCCTTCCGCTTGGTGGCCTTTTTCTTGGTGGCCTTCTTGGTGGCCTTCTTCTTCGTAGCTTTTTTCCGAGCAGCCATTGGTTTGTTTTGTTGGATCCAATTGGATCGGCGGCTTCGAAGGAAGACCGCCGGGGGAGAGAAGGCAAGTTGTCGCCACGACATCTAGCCCTCAAAGTCAATCCATCGGCGGATCGCGCGGAAATTCTCCCTAAAAACCGAAAAAAAATGCGCCGCGCGAACGAGTCGCGCGGCGCGGTCTCCGAGAAGAGGCTTACTTGCTGCGCGCGTGCGCGCGGTTGCGACCGCGGATGGCCTTCACCATCGGCACCAAACGCACCCCGTCACCCTTCGTCACCGGCACGAGTCCGCGCTTGAGAGCGGTGGTCGAGAGCTTGATGCGCTTCACCGTTCCGTCCGGCAGAACGACACGCACCTTCTGGATGTTCGCCTTGAACTTCCGGAGGGTGTGACCGGTGGTCTTGAGGCCGACGCCCCCTTTCTTCTTCGGAAGGCCGCGGCGAGCGATTTGCTTGCCGGAGCGGGTTCCTTTGCCTGTGACTGCGCAGCGACGTGCCATGAGTGGTGGGTCCCTCGTGGAGGGCCGAATAGTGTAGCGGTCGGCAGGAAGGGACGCCATTCCCGTCCGCAGTGGACCATTGACCACTTCATGTCTCGGCGCGACAATCGGAGCGTCTCCCCATCAGGCCGCGGGAGAGTCCCGGTACGCCTCCACAGGGCGCCGGGCACCGAAGGGGCAAGCCGCCATGCGGCGAAACTCTCAGGTCCCAGGACCGCGGCCGGAACAACCTGAACCGTCCTCGGACCGACAGGGGCGCCCCGCACGGGCGCCTTTTTGCGTTTCATGGCCACCGGCACCGACCCTCTCCTCCACACTCCGCTGCGCGATGCGCACGCGGCGCTCGGTGCCAAGTTGGTGCCCTTCGCCGGCTGGGAGATGCCGCTCGACTACGGCTCCATCCTCGAGGAATCCCGCGCCGTGCGCTCCGGTGCCGGGCTCTTCGACGTCTCACACATGGCGCGCTTCCTCTTCCGCGGGCCGCAAGTCGCTGCCGAATTGGATCGCGCGCTCGGCGGTTGCGTCACCGATCAAGCGACCGACACCGCGCGCTACACCATGATCCTCGACGAGCGCGCCGGGATCCTCGACGACCTCATCACGTATCGCACCGCCGAAGACGAGTTCTTCATGGTGGTGAACGCCTCCGGACGCGCGCGCGACTTCGAGGTCCTGACCGGACGCCTCGGCAACACCGAAGCTTCCGACCTCACCGAGGACGGTGGCGGCATCCTCGCACTGCAAGGACCGGAGGCGCGCCGCCTGCTCGAGGCGCTCACGCCGGAGCGCGGCTTCTGCCCGCGCTTCCTCGATCTCGGCTACCTGCCCTCGGAGTTCGGCGAACTCTTCGTCGCGCGCACCGGATACACCGGCGAGCACGGCTACGAGATCTTCGTCACCGAGGAGCAGATCGGACCGGTGTGGGAGCGGCTGGTCGCGCTCGGCGCCCGTCCGGTGGGCCTCGGCGCGCGCGACGTGCTGCGCCTGGAGGCGGCGCTACCGCTCTACGGGCACGAGATCCACGAGGCCATCAACCCTTTCGACGCCAATCTGCGCTTCGCGATCAAGGGTTGGAAGACGCGCGACTTCATCGGCGGCGACGCGCTTCGCGCCCTCGCCGCCGCCGGCCCCCCACCGCGCGAATTGATCGGCCTCAGCGCCGAGAAACGCGTGCCGCGCGAGGGCTACCCCGTGCTCTGCGGCGACGAAGTGGTCGGTCAGGTGTGCTCCGGCGTGTGGTCGGCCACCCTCGATCGCCCCATCGCCACCGCCTATGTACGCACCGGCCTCACCGGTGCGCTCCAAGTGGACCTGCGCGGCAAACTTCTGCCCGTGACGCGCACGCCGCTCCCCTTCGTCCCGCATCGCTCCCGCGACTGACCCTGTAAGCACCCATGCGACCGCAAGACCGTTCCTACCTCGAGAGCCACGAGTGGGCTCAACTCCACGGCGACGTGGCCACCGTCGGGATCACCGATTTCGCGATCGAGCAGCTCGGTGAGCTGGTCTATCTCGATCTGCCCGCAGTGGGACGCAAGCTCGCGCGCGGCGAGTCCTTCGGAGAAGTCGAGTCGGTCAAGGCCGTCTCCGACGTGAACTCCCCGGTGGCGGGCGAAGTCGTCGAGATCAACGACAGCCTGCCGGACGATCTCGCCATGTTGCAGCACGAGCCCTTCACGGGTGGCTGGCTGATCAAGGTCAAGGTCGCCGACCGCGCGCTCGACGGGCTGCTCGACGCTGCGGCCTACGAACGCATCGTCGCCGCCGAAGCCTAGTCCCCCTTTCCTCGCCGCCCCATCCCCGGCACCCCACCATGCCCTACATCCAGAACTCCGATCAAGACCGCGCCGCAATGCTCGAACGCATCGGCGTGGCTTCGGTGGACGCGCTCTTCGAGGCCACGATCCCCGCCGATCTTCTCCGTGAAGGTCTGCCCGCGCTTCCTGCCGGCCTGACCGAGGACGAGCTCCAACGTCACGCCGCGCAACTCGGCGGCAGCAACGTTCCGGCGGCCCAAGCCTGCTTCCTCGGCGGCGGTGCCTACGACCACGCTTGGGCCACTCTGGTGGATCATTTGATGCAACGCAGCGAGTTCCTGACCGCGTACACGCCGTATCAACCGGAGTGCTCGCAAGGCACGCTGCAGTGGATCTTCGAGTTCCAGTCCATGATCGCGGAGTTGTGCGGCATGGAGGTCGCCAATGCTTCCATGTACGACGGCGCCTCCGCCGCCGCCGAGGCCGCCCTGATGGCCATCGCGGCGACCAAGCGCCAGAAGGTGGTGGTCAGTGCAGGGCTGCATCCCGACGCGCGCGCCGCGATTCACACCTACCTCAAGCACCTCGACGCGGTGGTGGTCGAGGCGCCGCTGCGCGACGGACTCAGCGACTGGACCGGCCTCGTGGACGCAGAGACCGCGGCGGTCTTCGTGCAGCAACCGAACTTCCTCGGCAACGTCGAGCGCCTGCATCCGGTCACCGAGGCTGCCCAGGAGCACGGCGCGTGGTCGGTCGCGGTCTTGGATCCGATCAGCACCGGCTTGCTGCGCTCGCCCGGCGCCGCCGGTTTCGACGTCGCCGTCGGTGACGGCCAGCCGCTCGGCGTGCCGCTCGGCTTCGGCGGTCCCTACTTCGGCTTCTTCGCGACGCGCATGAGCCACGTGCGTCGCATGCCGGGCCGCTTGGTCGGCATGAGCCAGGACAAGCAAGGACGCCGCGCCTTCACGCTCACCTTTCAGACGCGCGAGCAGCACATCCGCCGCGAGAAGGCGACCAGCAACATCTGCACTAACAACTCCTTGATCGCGCTGCGCGGCTGCATCCACATGGCGACGCTGGGACCGAAAGGGCTCGAAGAAGTCGCCTGCGTTTCGCGCCAGCGCATGCTCGAGCTGGCCGACGCGCTCGTCGCCGCGGGCATTCCGCTCGCTTTCCCGGACACCGCCTTCTTCCGTGAAGCAGCGTTCCGCCTCGAAAGCGACGCCGAGGTCGCCGCCTTCCGCGCCGCACTGCGCGCCGAGGGATTGATGGGCGGCATCGCGGTCTCACGTTGGTACGCCGATCTCGAAGGGGTGTTCACGCTCGCCTGCACCGAGCGCACGCAGCCGGTGGACATCGCGCGACTGGTCACCGTCGCGGCGCGCTTCGCGCGCCAGGAGGTGGCACGATGAATCTGGTCCCCGTCCCGCTGCTCTCCGAAGACTCGCGCCCGGGCCGCCGCTGTTTCCGCGTGCAAGGAGCGGATCGTGCGCGTGCCGTGGAGGGCCTGCCCTCCGAGGAAATCCGCGTCGCGCCGCCGGCGCTGCCGGAAACTGGCGAACTCGATCTGCTGCGGCACTTCACGCGCCTCTCGCAGAAGAACTTCGGCATCAGCACGAATTTCTATCCGCTGGGTTCCTGCACCATGAAGTACAACCCGGTGGTGCACGAGGCGGTGGCCGCGCAACCGGCGTGGTCCGGCCTGCACCCGTGGCAGGACGAGGCCGACGTGCAGGGCGCGCTGCGCGTGATGCACGAATTGGCGGAGGACCTCGGCGTCCTCACCGGCCTGCCCGGCGTCACGCTGCATCCGGCGGCGGGCGCGCACGGCGAGCTCGCGGCGCTGATGGTGCTGCGCGGCTGGCTCGATTCCCGCGGCGAAACGCAGCGGCGCACGATTCTGATCCCGGACAGCGCGCACGGGACCAATCCGGCCTCTTGCACGCTCGCCGGCTTCAAGGTCGTGACCGTGCACAGCGACGAGCGCGGGCTGTGCGATCCGCAGGATCTGAAGGCGCACCTCGGTCCGGACACCGCGGGCTTGATGATCACCAATCCGAACACCCTCGGTTTGTTCGAGGAGAACATCGCCGAGATCTGCCGCCTGGTGCACGAGGCCGGCGGCAAGGTGTACATGGACGGCGCCAACTTCAACGCCATCATCGGCGTGGCACGGCCTTCGGACTTCGGTGTGGACATGATGCACTTGAACCTGCACAAGACCATGTCCACCCCGCACGGCGGCGGCGGTCCGGGAGCCGGCCCGATCTGCGTCACGGCGGAACTCGCGCCCTGGTTGCCGAATCCGCGCGTGGTGCGCGACGAACAGGGAACTTTTTCCCTGGAGGACGGTCCCGATTCCTTCGGACGGCTGCGCGGCTTCCACGGCAACTTCCTGGTGCTGCTGCGCGCCTGGTGCTACGTGCGCCGGCTCGGCGCCGAAGGTCTCCGCCGTGTCGCCGAGAACGCGGTGCTCAACGCGAACTACCTGCGCGTCCTGGTGCGCGATCACTGGCGCGTGCCCTTCGACCGCGTCTGCATGCACGAGTTCGTCGCACGTCCGACGCGCAGCATGCGCGACAAGGGCACCCACACCATGGACGTCGCCAAGCGGTTGATCGAACTCGGCTATCACCCGCCGACGGTCTATTTCCCGCTGGTCGTCAACGAGGCGATCATGGCCGAGCCCACCGAGACCGAGTCCAAGGAAACGCTCGACGCTTTCGCCGCCGCCATGGCGATGATCGCGCGCGAAGCCGAGGCCGGCGATCCCGGCTTGCACGAGGCGCCGCGCAACACGCCGGTCGGCCGCGTGGACGAAGCGCGCGCGGTGAAGGACCCGCGGCTCTGTTGGCAGTGCGGATCCTGAACGCTCTCACTCCAGCGCGCCGCCTCGACGACGGCGCGCTGGAGGGCGCGGAGAACATGGCGCGGGATGAAGCGCTGCTCGCGCTGCGCCTCGCGCCGACCCTGCGCTTCTACCGCTGGGCGCGGCCGACGCTCTCGCTCGGCTGGTTTCAGTCAGCGGAGGATCTGCCACTCGCCGCAGTGCGCGCCCGCGGCGGCGAAGTCGTGCGCCGCATGACCGGCGGCAAAGCGATTCTCCATGAGCACGAGTTGACCTACTCGCTGTGCGCACCGGAAACAGGCGCGCTCGGCGGCGGACCGGGCGCGGCGATGCGCGCGATCCACGAAGCTCTCGCCGCCGAACTCAGTCGTCAAGCGGGCGCGCGGGTGGGCGTGCGAGGTGCGCCGTCCTTGGCGAGCGATCAGGCCGGCAGCGCGTGGTGCTTCGAGGATTCCTCGCCACTCGACCTCGCCCTTCACGATCGCAAACTGCTGGGCAGTGCCGCGCGGCGGCGCGAGGGTTGGATCCTCTTCCACGGCTCCTTGGTGCTGCGCGCGCCGCAAGAGAATCCCGGCATCGCGGCGCTCGGCCGGGACGCAGATCGCGATGCGCTCGCCGCAGCCCTCTCTGCAGCCTTGAAGCTGGACTTTCAGCCCGGTGCGTGGAGTGAATCCGAGCTCCAAGAAACGAGCCGGGTCCGCGTGAAGTACGCGGACCCGGCTTACACGCTGCGGCGTTAGCCGCGGCGCTCCTGGAACTACTGGACGTTCAAGGTCAGGGCGTTCGAGTCGCGCCAACCCTGCGGACCATCGCAGAGCACCTCGATGTACACGGTCTTGCCGGAGAGGCTGCCCGGGATGGTCAGCAGGAAGCTGCCCATGCCGGTACCCAGCGAAACCGAGGACTTCAGGAGTTTGATGTTCGGTCCGATGTCCAGCGCGTGCCCGCTCACCGTGCTACCGAGCAGCTTCTTGCTGCCGTAGAGGTAGATCGGGCTGCTCGCGGGAGCGTTGTCGTAGTTGTAGGCGTAGGGCTGACCGGTGCTCGGATTGGTCACGCCGGTGAGCGTGATGGTGTTGAGCGGATCTCCGCCGCCGCCACCGGTGACCGGGCGCGCCACCAAGGAGAAGTCTGCGTCCACAGCACCGGTCTCCGGGTGGGTGTCCTGGTTGATCTCGTCGGCGAAGACGTCCACGACCCAGGTACCCGCGACCGGATTGCTCACGATCACCTGTTCGACGGTGTCCTTGGTGTTGGAGACGCCCCCGCTGGTGCTGGTGGTCGCAGCCAGTAGGCCGTTGTTGCCCCAGTAAATCGTGCCGCCTGGCGCAGTGACGCGCAGCGAGAGGTCGTTGATGCGGTGCAGCGAGCTGTTGGTGGTGCCCGCACGGTCAATGTAAACCAGGGTGGCGCGGAACTCCGGCTGCCCGGCGGGCACCGTGAGGTTGTAGCTGGCGATGCCGCCCTCGCTGAGGACCGACGACTCGTTCACGTAGAAGACTTCGGCGCGATCGTCGTAAAGGGTATTGAGATCCGGACGTCCCCAACCCTGGTGGGTGCGCGTGCGATCGTGCCCCGTCCCAACGAAGGACCACTGCGTGCTGGTGTTCAGCAGCAGCGCCTTGGCCATGGTGTTGTGCGGTCGGCTGTAGAACACCTCACTCCCCGTCGGATTGTTGCCGAAGGCATCCTCGTGCCACATCTGGTAGATGAGGCCGAGGTGACCGGCGACGATCGGCGTCGCAGCGGAGGTCCCGCTGAAGGCGGTGTAGTCGTCGCCGCTGACGTAGCCACTCGGATCGGCGTCGGAAGTCCACACCGAGTCGTACCAGCAGGCGATGTCCGGCTTGATGCGGCCGTCCGCAGCGGGGCCGATCGAGGCACCGCCCGACCAGGCGTCGTCGGCGTCATTGGTGTTGTCGTAGTGGCGCAGACCACCGACCGAGATCACGTTCTTCGCCCACGCCTGCGGACGCGAGCTCTGGTTGCCGAGGTTCGACTGCGACTGCAGGATCGAGAAGTCGTTGAGGTAGATGATGTCGTCCATCTCCTGCGACACGCTGGTGTAGGTGGTGACCTGCGGGCTACCCCAGGAGTTCGACTGGTAAACCGCGCGGTAGGTGCTGTTCACGCATTCCGCGGTGTGGGTGTAGCGGTTTCCGTAACTGCCGTAGTCGGACATGATGCCTTGCGCACTGGGCAACACGCCCTTGGACTGGCCACCCGGAGTGGAGAGGCCGTCCGCGAAGTTGATGCCGAAGGTGCAGCTTCCGTGCGCGTCACCGTCGCTCACCGAGCCGTGGTAGATCGGCGTGCTGGCGCCGGACCAGTCGGCGTGAGTTTTGTCCACACCGCCGTCCATCACCTCGCCGCGCACGCCCTGGCCCGTCCAGCCAGCGGCGGTCTCGATGTAGTTCGCGCCCATCAGAGCGCGCGCATTGTTCATGTCGTTCTCCGGATCGCCGATGCGATCCACGCCGAGGACGTGCGGGTTCTGCACGACGGCGAGCACTTGCTCGGGGCTGAGGTAGGCCTCGACCACCCAGCCTTCGGGAATCGCCTTGAGCACGTTGCCGCCGAGATCTTGGATCAGGGTCACGACTTCCGCTTTGTGCTCAGCGCCCCAGGCCGCCACTTCCACGTTGAAGCGACGCGGCGCGAGGGTGCCACTGCTCAGATCGGCGAGCACCGCATCCTCCAGCTTGTAAACCGGATGGAAGGCACCCACCCAACGCACGTAGGGAAGGGTTTTCACGGCTTCCGCGGTCTCAGTGTCCATTTCCCACACGTTGGCGTGCCACGCGAGGAAGCGGTGGTCCACCGCGCCGGCGGCGCGGATCTGTTGGCGCCATTCCTCGGTGCCGGGAGTCCAGTACTGGACGATCCAGAGGCGATTCTCCGCGCCAGCCGCCAGCGCCTCGGGAATGCTCGGCTCGCCCGTCGTCAGCGGATCGAACTCCGCGTAGCGCAGCATGATCTCGAAAGGCAGGCTGCGATCGCGCGAGAAGCTCTTGCCGCCGTCATGCGACAGACGGAACCAAGCTTCTTCGACCCCGCCGGCGGAGGGGACCGTCCAGGTCTGGGCAACCACGGAACCGGTGCGAATGGTGCGGACTTGGGTGTCCGGGACGGCCGACTGCTGAGCAGCAAGCGGCAGGAGCAAAGCGAGGCTCGTGAGAATCATGATGAGGGTGTGGGCGAGGGAAACGAGAACGGGGGGACCCCGTCAAGCCTACCGGATTCCTAGAATCGGGACCGCAGACTTCTGCCCGGAACCAGCCCTTGCGCGCCTACCTGGACCTCGTACGGACCGTCCTCGAACAGGGCGAACGGCGCAGTGACCGCACCGGAACGGGCACCCTCTCGCTGTTCGGCGTGCAGACCCGCTTCGACCTGCAGCAGGGCTTCCCGCTCCTGACTACCAAGAAGGTCCTATTCCCGGCGGTGGTGCGCGAATTGCTCTGGTTCCTGCGCGGCTCCACCAACGTTCACGACGACCTGACGCAACACACGCCGATCTGGGACGCCTGGGCCGACGAGAACGGAGACCTGGGACCGATCTACGGCGCGCAGTGGCGATCCTGGGGCGGGCGTGGCCACGACCAGATCGCAGAAGTGCTGCGCCAGATCCGCGAGACGCCGGATTCCCGCCGCATGATCGTGAGCGCCTGGAACGTGGCCGATCTGCCCAACATGCGCCTGCCACCCTGCCATGCGCTGTTCCAATTCTCGGTCCGCGAGGGCGGGCGCCTGGACCTCCAGCTCTATCAACGCTCCGCGGATCTCGCGCTCGGCGTGCCCTTCAACATCGCCTCCTACGCGCTGCTGTTGATGATCGTGGCGCAGCAGTGCGGACTGACGCCGGGAGCATTCGTTCACACTTTCGGCGATCTCCACGTCTATGCCAACCACGTGGACGGGCTGCGCGAACAGTTGCGGCGCGAACCGTTGGCGCTGCCCGAGGTGCGCATCGCTGCCAAGCCGCTCGACGAGTTGCGCTTCGAGGACTTCACCCTGCACGGCTACCAGCACCATCCCTTCATTCGTTTCGAGGTCGCGGTGTGAGCCCGGGGGCGGGCTTCACTGTGATCGCCGCGGCGGACGAGGCGGGCGGCATCGGGCGTGGAGGCGGACTGCCCTGGCGGCTCAAGGCCGACATGGAGTTTTTTCGGCGCACCACCACCGGGCCGGGCGCGAACGCGAACGCGGTGATCCTCGGGCGCAAGACCTGGGGTTCGCTGCCGCCGCGCTTCCGACCCCTGCCGGAGCGCCGCAACTTCGTGATCACGCGGCGCGCCGACGCGGAGTTTCCGGGCGCGCAACCTGCGGCCGATTTCGACGCAGCCCTGAACGCTGCGCGCGCCGGCGGCGGCGAGATCTTCGTGATCGGCGGTGCCGAAATCTATGCCGCCGCCCTGGCACATCCGAGCTGCGGACGCATCCTGCTCACGCGCGTCGCGGGCAATCATGGCTGCGAGGTGTTCTTCCCCCGCCTGGACGAATTGCGCCTGCTCGAAGCCGGACCGGAGCAGGCTGAGGGCGCCCTACGCTTTCGTTTCTGCGCCTACGATTTGCCCAAATAGCGAGATTCCCTTGAACCGCGAGCCGGATTCATCCGCCAAGGAAGCTGGAGTCTCATGTTTCGACTGCGCTCGCCCCTTCGCCATGCTCACGCGACCTCTGGCAGCGTTCTGCTGCTGGTGATGATCGTGTTGTCCGTCCTCGCCACGATGGCCATCTCTTTTGCCGGTTCGAGCAAGGATCGCATCGAGGTGGTCGCAGACGGCTCGGCGGCGATGCGCTCGGCGATGGCGGCGGAGAGCGGCGTCGAGTACGCGCTGCGGCGCATGCAGTTCACGCCGCGTTGGACCGGAACCGACGCCGATGGGATCATGCTGTCCGACGGTTCGGTGTTCCACGTCGAGGTGCTCGAGGACGCCTTCGAGAACGGCGGCGATGCCCTGAAACTGAAGGTCCGCGGCGAAACCCAAGACAGCGCGTGTCAACTCGGCGTGGATGCCGACGTCTCTGCCGGCTGGAGCGCGGACGCTGAAGTCGCGCTGGCCGTGCTCGGCAACGAGTTCCTGATGACCGACGGCATCATCCGCGGCGACGTGCTCGTCACCGATCTACCCAACAAGCTGCAAATGTGGGACTGGGACGCCGAGCAGTGGGTGCTCAGCGGCTACGGCGAGATCGAGGGCTACGAATTCGACGATGCGGTCGTCGAGGGCGAACTCTTCAAGTACTCGTCCCAAACCTACGGCGTGAACGCGCCGGAACACCGCATCAACGCCCCCGTGCGGGCGCCGAAGATTGACCTCGATTGGTATTTAGAACCCGGCCCCGGCAAGGTCTTCTACTATGGGGAGAACAACCTCCAGAACGTCACGCACACCGAGACGGTGATCTTCGTGCTCGAGGAGAACCACACGATCAGCCTCTCGAACTGCAACTTTCCGGGCGGCGTGGTGGTGCACTGCCCGAAGGACTACGACGTGCTCGGCAAGTACCGCAACAAGATCCTGCTCAAGCACGGCACGCGCGTCGGAGGCGGCGACCTCGGCTGTCAGCCTTACATCGGCCTGATCGCCCCCGGCTGCGAGGTTCAGTTCACGCACGAGGGATGCGCTTTCCAGAACACGGACCACTCCGACATCTACGGCTTCAACGTCTGGAACGAGGTCTTCATGGTGCGCAACGGTCGGATCACCGGCCAGCTCATCGTCCTCAACGAGGTCACGCACCTGCGCAACTCGGAAATCGTCTTCGACCCGGTGGTTGCAGCCAACGTCCCCTATGGGATTAGTTTCGAAGGCACGGCCTCCTACGCGGATCTCCACAAGATCTACGAGTGGTTCGACGAGTAGGACCGGCGCCACCCTGAAGCACCCCGATGGAGGGCATGAAAAAAGCCGCCCGCGCGCGCGCGAACGGCTCCGTGACTGGCAAGCCGGCTAGGATTCGAACCTAGACTAGCAGGACCAAAACCTGCGGTGCTACCGTTACACCACCAGCTTAGAGGCCGCGAATTCTAGGCTCCCGCGGCAGGAGCGGCAAGGCAGCGCTTCAGGGCCGAGGCGGCAGCCGCGGCTGCCCACTGAGTTCGCGGCGGAGTGCATCCAGGGCGTCGCGTACGCTCTGTTGCTGGATGCTGGAACGACCGGCGCGCGTCCACTGCTGGCGTCGCACCGCATAGGCTCCTCGTGGACCGGCGAGCCCGATCCACGTCAGCCCGACCGGTTTCTCCTCGCTGCCACCGTCCGGTCCGGCGATGCCGGTTGCCGAAAGCGCCCAATCGGCACCGGCACGCGCGCGTGCGCCGAGCGCCATCGCGATCGCGACTTCCTCCGAAACCGCGCCGTGGCGCTCCAGCAGCTCCTGCGCCACGCCGAGTTCACGCAGCTTGGTTTCGTTCGCGTAACAGATCCAACCGCCGTGAAAAACTTGGGACGCGCCCGGCACCGAGGTCAGTGCTGAGGCAATCCGTCCGCCGGTGCAGGACTCCGCGACGGTGAGGCGCTCGCCGCGCACGCGCAGTCCGTGGATCACCACGCCGGGCAAGGTGTCGGCATCACTCCCCCACATCCATTCGCCGAGCCGCGCACGCAGAGTGCGCTCAGCGGCGTCGAGCAGCTCCGTCGGCAATGCCCCGCCCGGCTCGGCGAAGGCAAGCGCGGACACGGTGACGCCGCGCGCGTTCGCCGTGATGCCGTAGCGCGGATTCCGCGAGTCGGCGAGCAGCTCCTGGATGCGCGCTTCGACCGCGGACTCCGGCGCGCCCGCGGTGTGGAAGCTGCGCAACGCCACGCTCGCCGCTCCTTGCGCGCGTTCGGCGAGCGCGGCGGCGCCACCGCCGCCGTAGAAGGCGGCGTGACATTCGCCCGGTGGTCCGGGCATCGCCAGGTAACGCGTGCCGCGCGGCAGGTCGAGGACGAAAGCCCAGGCAGTGCCAGCGACATTCGGAATCGGCCGCGCGCGCTCCGGCACGAATCCCTGCGCCAAATAGGGTTTGGGCGCCGCCTCGCTCAAATTGCGCAGATAGAGCTTGGTGAGCTGTTCGACGGCGCCCGGAATCTCGATCAACTTGCAACCGGCATAGGCGGCCGTCTCCGCGCGCACACGATCGTCCGCCGTGGGCCCGAGACCACCGGTGGAGAGCAGCACCGCGGCGCTGCCATCGAGTTCCTTCAGCGCGTGCTGCAAATCACCGGGTGCGTCCCCGATGGTGAGAAAGCGCCGCACCAGGAAACCCAAGCGCAGCAGTTCGCGCGCGTATTCGCCGGCGTTGGCGTCTTGGATGCGGCCCTGCAGCAGTTCCTCGCCGATCGAGAGCACCACCGCTTCCGGTTGGCGCGACTCGCTCATGCTCCGCTCACGGGGGTTTTCCGCTGGCCGCGCTCGCGCATGCGCAACACCAAGAGGCCGAGTTCGAAGAGCAGGATCATCGGCAGCGCCATCAGGACCTGGCTGACTGGTTCCGGTGGCGTGAGGATCGCCGCGACGATGAAGGCCGCGACGATGAAGTGGCGTCGGTACTTCGAATAGATGGCCACGCTCCCGATCCCCACCGTGTGCAGCCCGATCATGATGACGGGCAACTGAAAGATTGCGGCCAGGGCCACCGTGAGCAGCAGAAATAGGGAAAAGTAGTACTCCAGCCGGTAGGCCTGTACGAAATAGGCTTGATCAGGCATCGAGTAGAGGTACTCGAGCATCAGCGGGATCATCAACAAATAGCCGAAGGCCATGCCGATCAGGCCGAGGGCGATGGACCAGGGCACGAAACGCATCACGGCGCGCCGTTCGTGCGCGTAGAGCCCGGCCGCGATGAAGGCCCAGACCTGGTAGAGCACGAAGGGAAAGCCGATCACGACCGCCAGCAACAGCGAGGCCTTCACCAAGTAGAAGATCTCTTCCAGCGGCGACTGCACCATCAGGCGCCGCTCGATCGAGACCGGCGGCTCATGCGTGGCGAGGCGATCCACCGCCTGCAGATGCGGCTGCATGAAGAAGATCTCGACCTGCTGCGGGAAGGCGAGCCATCCGAGGCAGAACACCCCGCCGACCACGAGCAGGCTGCGGAACAGGCGCTTGCGCAGCTCCTCGAGGTGCTCGCCGAAGCTCATCCGGACGTGCTCCGGATCTTTCGCTGCGGGTCCCGCTCGCTCAGTCATCGCTCGATTATCCAACGGCGGAGAAGAAAAAGCGGGCGGTCAGGATCGCTCCTGACCGCCCGTCGCCGCGAATCGCGGCGCTCTTTACTTGCCGAGCCACTGCGACCAGTCGCGCAGCGGGATCACTTCCACCGAGAGAGCCATCGCGGACTTGTAGGCGTCTTGGCTCTCCCAGGGCATCATGTCGCCGGTCTCCTCGTCGAAGAAGGGCGTGCCGAGCAGGACGTAATCCGTCTCGTTGCTGATTTCCTCGCGCACCTCGATGCCCGCCTCGGAGAGCAGAGCGCCCAGATCGGCGGCGTCGTAGCGGCCGAAGCCGTTGCCGAGCAGCACGGCCACCGGAGTGCGGTTGGGGTCGTAGATCGCGTTGAAGAGCAGATCGCTGGTACGAATCGGGTCGTACTTGTCGAGCTGATTCAGCACCACCGCCTCGGAGCGGCTGTTCTCGGTCCGCTTGATCTTGATGCGGCCCTTGACCGCCTGCGTGGTGGCGTTGCGCACCTCGAACTCCATGCCAGCGCTCACGCGATCGGAGAAGCCGCGATCAATCCACACCATGCCGAGATCAGGAGCTGAGGACAGCACCGCGCCGTCCGCAGAGGCGGCACGCCGCTCGACGGAGTTGAGACGGTCGGACAGCACCGAGTTGCGCTGCTGGAACTTGGCGATCTCGTTGCGCAGATCGCGCTGCTGCTGGTCGGAGAGCGTACGCAGCGAAGTGAGCTGCGTGTTGAGGGTCCGGAACTCGTCGCGCGCCGCATCGCGCTCGCGCTCGATCCCCACGATCTGGGTGTTCAGACTGGACTGCAGTTCGTCCTTCTCGCGACGGGCGTCGGCGAGGGATTTGGCGTTGTCGGCCAGCGCTTGGCGCACGGCGGACTCGCGCGCGGCGAGGTCGTTGCGCAGACGCGCGGACTCGGCCAACGCATCGTCGCGCTCACGCACCACGGCCGTGAGGCGCAGGATGGCGGGTCCCTGCACGTCGCTGTAGCTGCGAACGTTCTGAGGATCAATTTCGAAGGCACGAATCATCTCGTCCTTCGCCGCGACGACGGCCGCCTCGTTGGTGAACTCGCCGTCACCCTTGAAGCCGACGACGTTGGACAGTTCCCGGCGCTCGACGCGCTGATCGGTGACCGTCTGCTGTTCGCTGCCGAGGGTGCTCTGGGCGGTAGTGAGCTGCTCCTTGAGCTTGGTGGCTTCGCTGCTCTGGAGGAAGGCGAAGAGGCCGGATACAAGGGCGATCACGGCCAGGGCGATCACCCACATCAGGCTGACCTGGGCGGCTCCGCGGTTCGACTGGGACATGGGACAGGTTCTCGGTGTCAGGGTGTGGACGGCTGGGCCCGCGATGGGGTGCGGACAAGGCCCGCAAGACGGGAGTTTAGCCCCGCCCCGGCGCTGGGTTGCCGCCCAAGGTGAGGGACTTTGTAGATGAGCCTTGAGAGGCGGTCAAGGCCGTCGCATCCTGGGGCGGTGCAGCCGGAGGGACTCCGCGTAATCGGCGTGCTGGGTGGCGTCGGCAGCGGCAAGAGCAGCGCCGCGCGCTTCCTCGCCGAAGTGGGCGCCGGCAGCGTGCTCGACGCCGATGCCGAAGTGGGCGCGCTGTTCGGCCTGGAGGAGGTGCTGCTCGCCCTGGAATCCGCCGTGGGTGGCCCTCTGCGGGGGTCCGACGGGGCGCTGGATCGCGCCGCCCTCGCGCGCAGCATCTTCCAGGACCCGGCCGCCAAGCTCCGCGTCGAAGCCGTCCTGCACCCACGCGTCCGTGCGCGCCACTGGCAGCGTCTGGCGGAGCTGGAGCGGAATCAACCCGGGGCCCTGGCCGTGCTGGACATCCCGCTTCTGCTCGAGGGCGGGCTCCACGCGCTCTGCGATCTGCTCTTCTTCGTGGACACCCCCGCCGCCCTGCGTTCGGCGCGGGCGAGGGCACGCCACGGCTGGTCCGAGGAGGAATGGGCACGCCGCGAAGCCAACCAGGCGCCGCTCGCGCAGAAGCAGGCCGCAGCGCGTGCTATCCTGGTCAACGACGCCGACCCGGCGCGCCTGCACGAGCAGTGCGCCCGCTGGGCCGACTCCCTCCGCGATCTGCCGGTTCGCCCGCTCCGCGTGCGATGGCCGTCCCCGGAGGCGCAACCGGTGCCCTTTTCCGGCACCTGATCGCGTCCCCACCTCCGCCGCTTCCCGGCAACCCGTTTCGACCTCATGGCCGACGTCGCACACAGACGGCGCAATCGCCGCCGCCGCCGCCGTCAGGAGCAGCGCTCCTCCGGTTCCCCCGTTTACGTTCCGGCGAATCAACTTCCGCCGCCGCCGCAGGAGGCCTTCGATCAGGAGGCCATCAAGTCCTTCGCGAGCAAGCGCAAGAAGGAAGAGTTGCAGTTGCGCACCTATCTGGGGCTGCACCTCAACGACCTGCAGGACGTTGCCGAGCGCTTGGGTGTGGAAGACGCGTTGGGCCTGCCGCGCGGTCCGCTGTTGCGCCGCCTCATCCGCGCCGGGCAAGAGGAGCACGAGATCTTCTTCGTCGAAGGCTTGGTGGAGGTGATGGGCGAGGGCCACGGTTACCTGCGCCACCTCAGCAACGACTACACGCCGAACTTCGCCACCGATCCGCTGCTGCATGGGGAGTTGGTCGAGAAGCATCACCTGCAGACCGGCCAATGGGTGTCGGGCGTGCTCGCGCCGATCGGCGAGCGCGACGACGGCATGCTGGTGCTGCACGACGTGCTGGAGGTCTTCGGCGAGGATCCGGAGAAGCAGTACGCGTTGGCGCCCTTCCACGATCTGGTGCCGCTGTATCCCGAGGAGCGTCTGCACCTCGAGACCACGCAGGATCAGATCGAGATGCGGATCGTGGATCTGATCGCGCCGATCGGCAAGGGCCAGCGCGGCCTGATCGTCGCACCGCCGCGCACCGGCAAGACCGTGCTGCTGCAGTTGATTGCGAACTCGATCGTCACCAACCACCCCGACGTGCACCTGATTCTGTTGCTGGTGGACGAGCGGCCGGAGGAAGTGACCGACTTCGAGCGCAGCGTCAAGGGTGACAAGCGCGAGGTGGTCGCGAGCACCTTCGACGAGCCGCCGAGCCGCCACATCCGCGTCGCTGAAATGGTGATCGAAAACGCCAAGGCGCGGGTGGAACAGGGCCAAGACGTGGTGATCCTGCTCGACTCGATCACGCGTTTGGCGCGCGCCTACAACAACGAGGCACCGTCGAACTCGAAGATCATGACCGGCGGTTTGGTCGCCGACGCGCTGCTCAAGCCGAAGCGCTTCTTCGGTGCGGCGCGCAACATCGAGAACGGCGGCTCGCTGACGATTCTCGCCACCGCCTTGATTGACACCAACTCCAAGATGGACGAGGTGATCTTCGAGGAGTTCAAGGGCACCGGCAACATGGAATTGGTGCTGGATCGGCAACTCGCCGACCGCCGCATCTGGCCGGCGATCGAGATCAACCGCAGCGGCACTCGTAAGGAGGACTTGCTGCTCGAGAAGGACGAACTCAAGCGCGTCTGGCTGCTGCGCAAAGTGCTCAACGACATGAAACCGGTCGAGGGCATGGAGTTGCTCGTGGACCGCATGCACAAGGCGAAGTCCAACGCCGAGTTCCTCACCAACCTCTCGACTTCGTCCTCTTAGCGCGCGCGAGCGCGTGAACGCCCGTGCCGGCGCTCCTCTTCGCCTTGCCCTGCGGCCCCGACGAGCCGCGCGGCAACGTCACGACGGCGAAGCGGCTCGCACGAGGATTGCACGCGCACGGCTGGTTGGCGGCGCGTTGTGATGCGCGGACGGATGCGCGCGAGTGGCCGAGTGCGGAGCTGGTGGTGGCGCTGCACGCGGTGAACGCGGCGCCGCGGGTGCGGGCGGCGTGTGATCCACGGGACGGCGTGCCGGCGCTGCGCGGGCGTCCGTACGTGGTCATGTTCACCGGTACCGATCTGGTTCCCGATCCGCCTGAGTCGGCGCGCGATGCCGTCGCCCACGGCGCGGTGGCGGTGGCGCTCGGGGACGCGGCGGCTTTGGCGGCCGCGCTCTCCTATCCCGAACCCAAAGGCGGATTGCATTGCATCCGACAGGGCGTGGATCCATTGCCGATCGTCTCGGAATGGCCGTCCGGCGTACCACGGCTCGCACCCGAGGACGAGTTGCTGCTGCTGCCCTGCGGGGTGCGCGCGGTGAAGGATCCGGCGCGCGCGGTGCGTGCGCTGGCGTCGCTCGCGGCGGAGCGTCCGCACCTGAGATTGTGGATCGCCGGACCGGAGATGGAAGCGGAGGCGGCCGCCGAACTGCGCGAAGCGATCCTACGCGCGAACGCAGCGTGCGCCGAGCCGTGGGCACGCTGGCTCGGAGCGGTGCCGCGCGATCAGTTGCGTCCGCTCGTGGAGCGCGCGCAGCTCGTGCTCTCCACCAGCCGCGCTGAGGGTGGTGCGCCCAATGCCTTGCTCGAAGCCGTCGAGTGCGGCACGCCGGTGCTCGCGAGCGACATTCTTGCACACCGAGAATTCCCGGGCGCTGCTTATCTCTTCACAAACGATGAAGAATTGCGCGGTCTCGCCGCCCGCCATCTCGAAGCGCCGGAGACCGCACGCTATCTCCAGATCGCGCAACGCGTCGTACTGGGAAGGAAATTCGATCCCACCGCCGAAGCTACCGCCTGGGACGCGCTGCTGCGCCGTGTGTTGCGGAATTAAGGAACGATCTCGCTGATTCCGAGAGTCGAGATGGTCCAGATTTCTTGGCCTCCCGGTGCCAGAACGACGGCGCGCGTGTAGAGGGTCGTCCCCGCGAGCGCGGGATGATTGGGCACGGCGACCAGGGTCTGGCCGACACCGGAGGCGTCAAGGCTGCCGCGGAAGCTGCGGCTGACGGTGGACCAGGTCAACCAAGGATCATCCACCAAGTGCGTGCGCCAGCCCTCTAGCCGCACACCACCGCGCCGGTCGAAGCTGCGCGAGCCGATGAGGTAGAAGTCATGCAATGGAGCCGACGGAATGGAAACGCTGGCGGTTGCCGCAACGCCGAGGCGGAGTTGGGCCGGAATTTCCAGGGTTTTGAGACCCAGAGTGACGAAGTATTTCGGCATGTGGCCGTCCAGGACCACGTCATAGGCAGGTGCAGGCACGCCGAAGGAGATCTCTTGGAGGCCGTCCCGATCCACGTCTCCGAGTGCGCAGATCAGAGAATCGCCACGGGTGTTCTGGAAGACGTCGGGGAACCAGGGCTGCACGTCGGCAGGAAGAGTCGCGAAGCCGAGGAAGGTGCCGGTGTGAGGGTCGAAGTGCGCGAATTCGATGCGGTACTCGGAGAATGGCTGGAGCCGCAGGTAGAGAATAGGAAGAACGAGTTGGAGTACGGCGGAACTTGGCATCCTTGTCAGAACTGCAGGCGTGCGAGGAAAATTGTAAGTCCAGCCGACCGGGCCAGCGGCCTGCAGGATCGGCCCGGGATCGAAGGACCAGACGGTCGCACCGTCGGCGCCGGAAACGAGTTTGATGACGAAGCCGTTCGCCAGGACCACGTCATTGATGGAATCGCCGGTTAAGTCGTGTTCGCCTACGGATGGGACGGTCAGGCCGCGGCTGGTGTTGGCGCGGTTCTCCCACAGTTGTGCGCCGGTTGCTCCGGAGAAGGCTTGGATGCTGTGGTCCCATCCTCCAGTCTGCGGATAGTAAGTTGTCCACACCGCGATGGGGTCGGCGATCAGATCACCATCAATGTCTTGGGGATCCGTCGCGGTATTCCGCGTTAACATGTACGGATACTCGCTATCGGGCAACACGTTTCGCCAGAGGGTGGTCAAAGTTCGGCCGTCCACCATCATTGGATACCCTTCACTACTGGAATAATCCTGGCAGAACAATTCCTCCCATCCATCGCCGTTCACGTCTGGGAAGCGGACGAAAGTCCCAGGTCTGAGAGTTGAAGAGTTGTTGACGAGCTGACTCACCTCCGGGAAGCGGCGCGTGTGCAACAGTCCACCGTTCTGAAAATCCAGAAAGGCTACGACAAGGCCGCTGGGTGACTGCAAGAGTGCGATACGAGGCCCGTTCGCGGCGCCAGTACCGATTCGGAGCGTTGGCACGGAATAAACAGCGCGCTCCTGCATAGGCCATCCCCGCATGAACGCCAAGAACTGCTCCGAAAGCGGCCAGTGCGCGGCCTGCATGTAGCTCTCAACTGCCGCATCTCCATTCAAATCGCCGACGGCGATCACTTGCCCAAAGCCCAGCTCAGTCCCTGGCATTCGGGGCTCAGGAGGGATCAGTTCCTTGATCACCCATACTTGGGCGGCAAGCACAAGAGACAGAAGCATCAGTCCTCCTCCCCGCCCTTGTCTCGGTCAACAAGCGTCACGCGAATCGTCCACTCGATGTCGTAGGAGTCTTCCGAGAGCGAATAACCGGCGCGCAAGTAGTCGTGGGAGAAGAAGAACTTGGGCTCAGTCATGTTCTGGTTGTCGAGGAAAAATTGATTCGCCTGCCTGGAGGCAGGAAGAATCGGGCCGACGAATGGGGAAGCGCTAAAAGTGGACACTGGAAAATCCAGCATGCTACTCACGATATCGGTCGTTTGACCGCGAATCCCTGCCCAAGGCACTCGGCTAGGATCTAGAATCCAGATGGCCGACATCCCATCATCAAAGAGATCCAAGCCGTCCAGCGAAGGACCAAAATCGGGATCGGTGCTGCTCAAGCGCTGAAACACGCAGTTGTTGATCGAGGTGCCGAGCACGCGGCCATCCGCAACGGCGGGATCATCGTCCCAGAAGAACAACGGCACGGGAGAACCAGCGCCGATGTTGACCGGAAGGATCTCTGCCGACCAGCCGCTGGCACCGCCAGTGTGGTTGTAGGCGAAAGTGCAATGCACCAGTGGGGTGAACAGGGCGGGAGCAAGCAGTGGAGAACCCGAGTCTGGCTCCAGTCTCGCGTAGAACCCGCCGGATGGATTGTTCCAGACGAAGGTGTTCACGAATCTCGTGGAAGCGCAGTCTTGTGCGTTGCTGAGCCGACCGATCGAGTTCACCCTGATGCCGTAGGACCCATTGTTGCTGATCTGGCAAGCATTCACGACACCCTGTCCGCGTGGCAGTCGCGGATCCGGCTCATTCCCCTCCCAGATCAGGCTGCGCTGTCCGGGTGTCGGGTAGCTGTCGTAGGTTCCACCCACGATCGCGCCCTGCGTGCTGTGCGCCCAGTGTGGCTTGTTCGGTGCGCCGTCCAGGAAGAGACCGCTCAACGAATTTCCGTGCATCGCACAACGATCGAGATCCAAATAGAGCCCGGTGGGAAAATCGGTGTCGGCTTGAATCGAAGATGCAGTCATCAAATACACGCCATTGCCGCGGTTGTCATTAAAAGATGAGTTGTCTGCCTCGAAGGCAATGTAGGCTTCCTCCGCCACGAGATGGACTCCGGAGCGATAGCTCAGCGTCAGATCTACCTCAGCAGTCAGAGCAATGTCCTTGACCGTCACATCGTTCAAGCGCAGGAAGCCGCGGGTTTCTGTGGTCGCTTCTCCGTAAATCCCAGCCGCCTTGAAGGCTTGAATCGTGGTGCCGTTGAAGCTGAGATCCCAATACGCGAGGTAGTCGTGCACGGCGTGGCCAGAACTATCCGTGTCCGCGTAGAGCGCTACGTCCCAGCCCGCCTCGGCCTGGATCGCCGCGCCATGGAGAGTGCTGCCGTTGACGGTCAAAATGACCTGAGGCACCGGAAGGATCGTGTTCAGGTTTCCGTCGTCATGCTCCCCGATGGACGACATGTCCATCCCTTGGGCATACACCTCGATCAGTCTTGTGATCGCATCGGCGTATGCCTCCATGTCGTGGAGGTTCAGCGTCGAATAAGGCACCGGCTTCATCTGCGACGCCGGAAAGATCCCGAAGGTCGAGAAGTTGTTCACGACGGCTTCGATGCGCCCGGCGTCATCCTCCGCGCGGAAATCCAGACCCTTGCTGAACAAGCGGTTGATCGGCAACGGATCCTGCACCGGCACGCCGTCCATGATCTTGCAGTCCTTGACCTGGACCTTGATCTCGCCGCCTTGCGCGACGGCATACAACCCCGTGTTGTTGCGTCCGAACCGCACCTTGTCGAGTACCACGACGAGATTCTCTCCCGCGCCCGTCTGCAGGACGATGGCTTGCACGGCACCCGCCAAGTTCAACTTCTCCAGCCGCGTCGTGGGTGCAACACCGCTCACTGGCACTAGGCTGAAGAGCGTCGTCGTTCCGGAACCGGCGGCCGCCACGATGTGAACCGGCACCGAATCGCGCGCCTTGACCGTGACCCCAGCAGGAATGGAAATGGGGAAGGATTCCAGCGTGGTCGAAGTCGAGTAGGCCTTCGGGAAGCCACTGGTGTTGACGAGGCCCTGGATCAGAACGACGTCACCGCTCTGCAGGCCGCCCGCTTGGCCGATGGCATCGGTGATCCCGATGTTGCTGACGAAGGTCGTAGCTCCTCGGACGACCTCAACGTAGCCTTGCGCCCGGGCCGAGCCCATGAGCGCACTCAGAGTGAGGGAGGCGAGAACGACGGAACGACGGAACGACGGAACGACGGTATACCCATACAACCAAAGCTATCCCTCAATTCTGAACTCCGCAAGCGGAATCCCCCCTCATTCCCGGAGGCCGCCGATCAGGCCAAGCCTTCGTGCTCCAGCCAGCGCTGGGCGTCGAGCGCGGCGGAGCAGCCCCAGCCGGCGGCGGTGACGGCCTGACGGTAGTTCGGGTCGTGCACGTCGCCCGCGGCGAAAACACCCTCCACGCTGGTGCGGGTGGCACCCTTCAAGGTCAGGTAGCCGACTTCGTTACGCTCGAACTCGGGTCCGAGGAAGGCGGTGTTCGGCTTGTGACCGATTGCGACGAAGAGGCCCTGCGTCTTGAAGCGTTCGGTGCCGCCGTTCTGCGTGTCCTCGAGCACCAGCGCGTTGACCTGCTTCTTCTCGTCGTGCTCGATGTCCTTCACCTCGCGCCACAACTTCCACTCGATCTTGGGATTCTTCTGCGCGCGCTCGAGCATGATCTTCGAAGCGCGGAATCCCTCGCGGCGGTGAATCACGGTCACCTTCGGCGCAAAACGCGTCAAGAAGATGGCCTCCTCCATCGCGGTGTCGCCGCCGCCGACGATCGCCACTTCCTTGCCCTTGAAGAAAGCGCCATCACAAGTCGCGCAGGCCGACACGCCGAAGCCCATCAGCTCCTTCTCCTTGTCGAGGCCGATCAACTTGGCACTCGCGCCGGTCGCGATGATCACCGCGTGCGCCTCGACCTTCTCCCCCATCTCGTCCTCGATCACGAACGGACGCTTGTCGGTGTGGATCTTGGTGACGTTGCGGAACTCGACGTACTCGGTGCCGAAGCGCGCCGCCTGCTTCTTGAACAGCTCCATCATCTCCGGACCTTGCACGCCCTCGGGGAAACCGGGGTAGTTCTCGACCTCAGTGGTGGTGGTGAGCTGTCCGCCGGGCTGCATGCCCTCGTAGAGCAGGGGCGCGAGCCCGGCGCGGGCGGCATAGAGGGCGGCGGTGTATCCGGCCGGGCCGGAACCGATGATGACGAGATTGCGCGTCATGGGGTCGAAGATTGTAGTTTGCCCGGAAGGGGCGTCCCAGGGATTCGCCGCCGGAGCAGCTCCGTGACAGAAGATCGCCCGCGCTGGCCCACCGACCGCGCCTCGCTCGAACGCGCGGTCGAGGTGACGTTCTACCGTGCCGGCGGTCCTGGCGGCCAGCACCGCAACAAAACCGAGAGCGCGGTACGGCTCACGCACTTGCCGAGCGGTGTGCGCGCCTCCGCCTCGGAGCGCCGCAGCCGTGAGCAGAACCGTGAACTCGCTTTCGAGCGCCTCGCCGCGAAGTTGCGCTTGCTCAATCACCGTCCGAAGAAGCGCGTGGCGAGCAAGCCCACCAAGTCCTCGCAGCGGCGACGCGTGGACAGCAAGCAGAAGCGCGGCGCGCTCAAGCGCCAGCGCCGCGGCGAAGATTGACGCTCAATCGTCCGGAAAGAGTTCCTCAAGCATGCCGTAGGCGCGCCGCAGATGCGGAATCACGATCGAGCCACCGACGATCAGCGAGACGTCGAGCGCCTCGCGAATCTCGGCCGCATTCCAACCGGCCTCCTTCGCCTGCATCAGGTGGTAGTTGATGCAGTCGTCGCAGCGCAGCACCGCGCTCGCGGTGAGGCCCAGCAACTCCTTGGTGCGGCTCGTCAGCGCGCCGTCTCGGTAAGCCGCGCCGTCGAGATTGAAGAAGCGCTTGGTGGTCTGCGTGCCCTTGTCCATGACCAAGGCTTGCAAGCGCGCGCGCTCGGCCGCGAAATCGTCGAGATTCCCGCTCATGCGGGAATCCTACACACGCCGCGTCGGCTCAGAGAATGATCGGAGCCGAGCTCGTGCAGTTGGCGAGGTCCACTGCGCACAGCGACTTGCCGCACAAGGCCGGCGGGACGTTGCCGCCGGCCACCATCACACCGCTGCCGCCCGCCAGCCGCACGATGGCGACGTTCGGACCGCTGACGTTGATGGTCATCCCGTTGCAAGGATTGCCGACCTTGACCGTGGTGCCGGCGTTCCCCCACACCAAAGCGACGTTGCCGAAGGGCGTCGCGCCACTGACCGTGAAGGTCATGGTGCCGGGACAGGTTCCCGTTTTGACGACGGTCGGGGTGGCAAGAACCGTGCTGGCATCCAGCGCGGATGCGGGCAACAGAATGAAACTCAAAAGGACGAGGAGGGATCGCAGCATGAGGAGGGTCGCTCGCACCGCTCGCAAGGAAAGGCGCGATCGCTCGACGTCAGCATACGCGAAGACGGCTGCTGCACGATCCGCTAGGCTCCCGCTCCCGTCATGGCCGCCCGACGCTCCCGCACCCCGAAGACCGCTCTGACCGCGCGCAGCGCCGACAAGTACGCGCTCTACGAGAGCGCGGTCTATGAACCGGAAGCCGACTACCGCTTCATCCAGCGGCGTTTTCGGCGCGCGCGCGGCCGCGCCGCCAAGCTCCTGCGCGAGGACTTCGCCGGTACTTCCAAACTCTCGGCGCTATGGGCACGCCGCATGCCCGACGGACACGCCTGGGCGGTGGATCTGGATCCCGAACCCTTGGCCTGGGGCCTCGCACGCCACATTCTGCCCCTCGGCGCCGCCTCCGAGCGCGTCACGCAGTTGCGCGCCAACGTGCTGAGCGTCGAGACGCCCAAAGTGGACGCGGTCTCCGCCTTCAACTTCTCCTATTGGACCTTCCGCGAGCGTGCCACCATGCTCGCCTACTTCCGGCGTGCGTACGGCGCGCTGAAACCCGACGGTCTCTTCGTGATGGACATGCTCGGCGGACCGGGCGCGCAGGCAGTGGTGGTCGAGCCGCGACGCTTCGGCGGCTTCACGTACGTCTGGGAGCAGGAATCCTTCGACGCAATCACGCAGGACCTCAACTGCCACATCCACTTCCGCTTCCCCGACGGCAGCGAACTGCGCAAAGCTTTCACTTATCACTGGCGGCTGTGGTCGGTCAGTGAGTTGCGCGATCTGCTGCGCGAGGCCGGCTTCGCGCAGGTGGACGTCTATTGGGAAGGTGACGATGGCAAGGGTCACGGCAACGGCGTCTTCCGCAAGCGCGAGCACGCCGAGAACGACGAGGCCTGGGTCGCCTACGTGGTGGGCTGGAAGCGCGCGGCGCGCGCCTGAAAAGAAAGCGCCCCGTCGCGAGGATCGCGACGGGGCGCTGAAAGCCGCTCCAGGTAGGACCCAGAGCGCGATCGTGCCCTTAGAGGGTGATCGTGTTCGACACCGTGCAGGGACCAGCGCCGACCAGGACGGCCTGGATGGTCTTGCCACACAGCGCGGGGCTAGCACGAGATCTCAACTTGAGCCGTCCGATGTGAAAAAAATGTGGTGTTCCTTTCCGAGCACGCGGAGATGGGCTGCGGCATCGAGCCCTTTTCCCGTTGCCTGCACCAGCAAGCTCTCCATGGAGGCGCGGCTGCCGCACTGGTGAATGTGACTCCGCAGCCAGTGCAACAGTGGACGGAACTCCCCCGCCGCGAAGTTGGATTCGAACTCGCCCAACTCGGCTTCAGCCGCCTCGAAGAGCTGGGCGGCCATCAGATTGCCGAGGGTATAGGTGGGAAAGTAGCCGTAGAGGCCCATCGCCCAGTGAATGTCCTGCAACACGCCTTCGGATGCGCGTTCTGGGCGCAGTCCGAGCAAACTTTGATACTCGGCGTTCCAAGCTTCTGGTAGCTCGGCAACCTCCAGCTTCCCGCCGAAGAGCGCTTGCTCGAGTCGGAAGCGCGCGATCACGTGAAGATCATAGGTCGAGGCGTCCGCCTCGACGCGGATCAGGCTTGGTCGGCAGGTGTGCAGCGCGGGCAACAGACGCTCGAGTGCAGGCGTCTCGGAATGAGGAAAGAATCGCGACCAGTGCGGCAGTAGCCAGCGCCAGAAACCGCGGCTGCGACCCACGGCGTTTTCCCACAAGCGCGACTGACTCTCGTGCGTGCCGAGACCGGCGGAGTTGCCGAGCGGCGTCGCTTCCCACGCAAGCGGCAGACCTTGCTCGTAGAGACCGTGACCGGCTTCGTGCATCACGCCGAAGAGCGCCGGGCGGAAATCGGATTCCTGCCAGCGCCAGGTGAGGCGCACGTCCTGCGGAGAGAAGCCGCTGCAAAAAGGATGCGCGGCGCGGTCGAGGCGACCGGCGCGGAAGTCGAAACCGATCGCCTCCGCCACGAAGATGCCGAGCGCGCGCTGCGCCTCCGGCGCGAAGTGGCCGCGCGCGGGGGATTCGTCCACCGGTGCGCGTACGCGCGCGTCGTCGAGGCGCGGGGCGAGTGCTGCCTGCAGCTCGGCGAAGAGCGGCGTGAGGGCCGCAGTGGTGGCCCCCGGCTCGAACTCGTCGAGCAGTGCGTCGTAGGTGCACCCGCCCGTTCCAGCGATCGCCACGGCTTCCTCACGCTTGAGCGCGAGCAGCCGGCTCAGCTCCGGCGCGAAGAGGGCGAAGTCGTCCTCGGCACGCGCCTGCTGCCAACTCACCAAGGCCGCGCTCTGCCGCTCCGCGATGGCGGCCGCGAGCGCGCTCGGCACGCGACGCGCGCGTTCGAGCTCGCGCCGCGCGACGCGCGCCTGATCCGCATCCTCGCTGCCGGGCTCCGCCGCCTCCTCGAAGGCCGCGAGTGCATCGGCGAGCGCAGCGCCGATCAACTGATCGTGCCGCGTTCCGGCGAGGGTGGCGAGCATCCGTCCGCGCGCGCCGGCACCAAGTGGCGGCATCTGCGTCTCCTGATCCCAACCGAGCACGCTGGCAGCGAGCTCGAGATCCCGCACCGGTCGCCACGCCGCGAAGAAGCGCGCGCGCGCGGCCTCCAGGCTCACGGTTTGACCGCGCGCAAGAAAACGCAGTCGAGGGCGATCGGTTGCGCGCTGACTGCACGCAGCGCGAGCGGGTAGGGACGTGGTAGGAAAGTGCCGCGGTGCAGCACCGTTTCGATCACCGCGCGCTCTGCCTGCTCGTCGGCGGCAATCTCACCGATGCGCTTGCCGTCGAGGAAAACCGCGAGCCCACCGAGTCCAGCACCGGTGCCGGTGCGTGCCACGAGTTCGTATTCGCCGCCGATCGGAGCGCTGATCGTGAAAGCGAACTGCTCACCGGCGGCGGAGGGATGGAAAATCAGCACTTCGCGGCGGCTGACCGGCGTCTCGAGCTTCGACCAGTTCTCGACCTCGGTGTAGGCCGCAGCGGAGATGGAACTGAGACTGAGGCTCTCGCCCTCGAAGGCGTTCGGAACGGCGAAGAACTGCGGCGTCGAAAGCGGCCAGCGAGCACGCCCCTCCATGTCGTAGCTGGCGCCGAAGCTGCGGGTTCCCGCGCCCGGCGCGGCGGAAGGATCGTCACGCTCGGGGCCGTACCAGAGCAAGCGCAGCGCCGCACGTGACTCCCCCGCTGCCCCCGCGTAGCGCGAGGGGGCTGCGTAGTGAAGGGTTTCTCCAGCCTCCGCGACGGGGGCGTCGTGGGCATAGGTGCGCAGCATGGAGAAACGGCCGAAGCGTCCGGGGCCGTCGCGATGCGTGACCTGGCTCCACGCGCCGTCGCGCGGCCGCGTCATGCCGCGTGCGAAGGCGAAGGCCGGCGCATCCCGCCATTCGAGGTCAGTCTTGCACTCGCTGGACCAAGCGGCGGACACCAAGCGAGCCGGGCCGGGCAGCGCGCAGAGGAAACTGCCGTCGGCGGCCGGATCCGCTTGCACCCATCCGCCGCGCAGTCGCAGCGGCGGCACCGCGTCGTGCGTGAGGGAATCCACGCCCAGATGCATCACGAATTTGACCTTCGGCCGCGTCGGGTAACGCATCAGCATCTTCAAGTGATTGCCGAAAGGCATCGGCAAGCGGCAGACGAAACTGCCGTCCTCGCGCAGTCCCATGAGATAGCTCTCGTAGGGATCGCGTCCGGCACCGAGGCCGAAGAAATCGCCGAGCGGAATCTCCAGCAATTTGTATCCCTGTTCCGAGTGGTCCTTGGTGCCGACCTCGAAGCTCAGCACCACGCCGCGCATGATGGCCTCGATCTCGGCGCGGTCTTCGACGAAGAGCAGCTTCAGCGTCCACCAGCGCAAGGAACCGACGCCCTCGACCTCGTAGTAGTAGGTGCCGTCGTAGTGCGGCGCAGCCGGGTCAATCATGTGCTCCTGCTTGAGATAAACCTCGCCAGAAGCCATGCCACTGAGGTCGGTCTTGGGGTTCTCGTCGTCAACGATGATGCGCGCCACTCGACGCAGCGCCGGGTCGTGTCGGCGCAGAGTGTCTGCGTCGCAAGCACGCACGAACACACCCTTGCCGAGTTCGCGTAGGTCGGCTTGCAAGCGCGCCGCTCCGCCGCCCTCGGCTTCGAACTCGAAACGCAGTTCGCGGGAATAGGGAATCGGAACCAGCGAGTACCAACCGCGACCGAGACTGCCAGCCAGCGGATCCGGCGGCAATCCCTCCGGGCGCGCGACTTCGCTGAACTCCGAGAGCCGCCAGACCAGTACCGGCGCTTCGGCGCCGTCCACCCAGACGCGCAACACGCCGTCACGGCGTGAGCACCAGATGCGTCCAACCACGCCGGGGGCACCCTTGTGCTTGAGCGCGGTGAGGCCGGAGTCGGAACTACCGTCCAGGGCGAGCGAGCGTTCGCCGGGACGCGGCGCCTCGCACATCCAGCGCAGATCAATCAAGCCTTCGACGAGGGCGTCGTATTCGATCTCCACTTGAGGCTCACTGGCATCCGATGCCGCCGCCTCTTGAGGAAAACACGACGCCCAGGCCAACATCCACATGCAAAGCATGTGGAAAGCATACCGCACGCTCGCGCGGAATCCGCGCTTTCGCCGGCTCTACTTGCGGCGCTTGGCGCCAGTCTTGCGCTTGGCGGCCTTCGCCGGCTTGCGCGCGGGCGCGCGCTTGGCGGCAGCCGACTTCGGCTTGCGACCGGGCTTCTTCATGCCCTCGTCGAGACCGACCTTGCGCAGACGACGCGAGACTTCGCCCGCATCGGCCTTCGCGAGTTCTTCCACGCGAATCCGCGCCGCAGCACGCGGCTTGGTCAGGCCCTTCTCCCACAGATAAACCGTGTTCAAACCGACGCCGACCATCAGGGCGAGGGCGGTCTGGGAGAGGTTGTGGGTCTTCCGAATCCGCTTGATGAAGGCGGGAGACCAGCGGGCGGCGGCGCCGCGGGCGCTCGAGGCAGCTTTTTTCTTCATGTTGATGTTTCGGACCTGGAGCAGGGGTTGATCCGGGTCAGGTCAGAGAGTGTAACGCGGCGGAGTCAATCAGGCATCACAACCAACAAACTTGCGGCCTCCGCCTTCAGGAAGCGCGCCGCCAATTCTGTGATCCTTTCGGGTCCAATCTGCTGGTAGTAATCCATAACGCTCCGCGGATTGTCGAGAGATTCGGGATCGGATTGTGCTTGAGCAAGCTCCCGGAGCCAATAATCATTACTGCGCCGTTGGTCGCGCACCTGGCTGAGCACCGGCGCGGTCAGCCGACTGATTTCCTCAGCTTGCACGCCCTCTTCCGCAAGGGTGGCGGCGACTTGTCGGCATGCGACCACCAAGGCGTCCACCCCTTCCGGCGCGCCGCTGGCGTCCATCAGGAGCACTCCGAGACCTTCGAATACCCGCGAGGCATCCACTGCCGCGCTCGGTGAGTAGGCGGCGCCGAGTCGTTCGCGCACCTCGAGACGCAGCCGATCACCGACCACCAGCCCGAGCAGACTGAGCCCTCGGCGCAGTTCGGTGTCACGGCCATCGGTGAGCGGAAAGAACAAAAAGATTTGGGCGCGGCGGTCTGCGGTGCTCACGCTGCTGCGCATCTCGAGGCCCTGCGGCAGCGCGGGCAGCTTGCGCCGTTCGGCGTAGCGCTCGGAGGCGCGACGCTCGGGCAAGACCCCGACCGTGCGCGCAGCGACAGCCACCACCTCCTCGAAGTCGAAGTCGCCGACGATGGTGAGCTCGAGCGGTCCATCCGCCCACTGCGGCGTGATCAAGGGTGCGACCTCCGTCATGCGCACGCGTTCCATGACTTCGAAGGGCGGTAGTGCGCCGAGCTGGTCGAAGAAATTCAGCCGGTAGTCATGACGCAAATACTGAGGAAGGAATTCGGTGAGCAGAGGTCCGATCGGATTGCTGAGCAAGGATTGACGGATCAGCGGGATTTGCTTCTGCAGCAGTTGCAATCCTTCCTCCCGCCAGCCGGGATGCTGCAGATGCGCGCAGAGGAGCTCGAGCTGCAGCAACAGATCCTCGGCGGTGGTCGCGCCCGTGAAGGCGAAGTGATCGGCTTCGACGCCGATCCCCCATCCGACCTGACGACCTGCGAACATCCGGCGCAGCTCATCGGCAGAGTGCGCCGCGAGTCCGGCCTGCGCGAGTCCGGCAGCACCTACGGAGAGGGTGAGCACTTGCTCCGGCTCGAAAGCCAGCAGACCCTCACCCACACGCGCGGCGAGGAGGATCTGGCGTTCGGAGAAGTCGGTGCGTTTGAGGTTCAGGCGCACGCCGTTGGCAAAGGCGAGCGTCCAGCAGTCGAGGTCTTCGATTTGCACGCGCCGCAGCACTTCGCCCACCTGCATAGGATCGGAAAGGTAGGCGAACTTGGCGCGTGCAAATTCTGCCGGCTGCTCAGGTTTGGCTGCGCGACTCTGTTCGAAGAGCTCCGCGAGATGCTCGGAGTCGCGCGGCAGCGCGACCGGTCCGACCAAGACCAAGCTGGTCTCGCCGCCCTTCCAAAGCGCGCGCAGCGCTTCGAGACATTGCTCGACGCTGGCTTGCTCGACCGTCTCGCGCAGCAACGCGCGATGGGAAGCGGCGTCGAGCGGCACTTCGCCTTCCTCGACGGCGCGCAGGATCGCCTCGCGCAGTTGGGCGCTGGGGGCCGTCGCCTCGCGCTCCACCGCTTCGTCGAGCGCGCGCAGCCAATCGGCGCGCACTTCCTCGATCTCGGCGGCCTGAAAGCCCCAGTTCAGTGCGGCGCGCAGATCGAGATGAGCGGCACGAAATGCATCTTCCCACGCTTCGGGTGCGGAGATCACGCGCAGCTCGCCGCCCTCCCAGACCTCGAAGCCGGAGAGGCGGTCGGCGGAAGCCGCCAGATACGGGGTGTCCGGCAGCTTCACCTTCTCCTGAAAGCGCAGGTTGAGCATCGCCAGTGCCATGCCTTCGAGCGCGAGCCGCTTGCGCTCGATCGCCGAATCCGGACGCGACTGCCAGGCTTGGCGCATGCTCAGCGTCACGGCCGCTTGCGGCAGATCGGCCTCGTGAACCGCGAAGAAACGCTCGGCCTCGCTCGCCGATCCCGCAGGCGGTTCCAAGCGCAGCTCGGTACGAGGGGCGCGCAGTCCGCCGAAGACCTCGCGCACGAGCGGCTCGGGATCCAAGCCCGCGAGATCGCCGACCACTACCAGCGTCATCTGTTCCGGTCGGTACCAACGCTCATAGAAGGCGCGCACTTTGGCGGCGTCGAAGGCTTCGCGATCCGCGCGCACTCCGATCGGCAGTCGCTCCGCCAGTCGTGATCCGGCGTAGAAACGTCGCAACTCCGCAAGACCAGCGCGCATCCCAGGGGAATCGCGTTCGCGCTCTTCGCCGTCAATCACTCCCTTCTCGGCCTGCACTTCTTCCTCCGCGAGCAACATGCCGTCGGCGAAGTTGCGTAGCACGAGCAAGCCCTCGCGCAAGGAGACCGCGTCGCGTGCAGGAAGATCGAGCTTGTAGACGGTCTCCGAGAAACTGGTGTGCGCGTTGGTGTCCGCGCCGAAGCTCATGCCGTGGCCTTGGAACCACTCGATCAGCGTGCCAGCCGGAAAATCGCGCAAGCCGTTGAAGGCCATGTGTTCCAGGAAGTGCGCAAGTCCGCGCTCGCCCTCCTCTTCTGCAAGGCTGCCGACGTCCACGTGCAGGCGTAGGTAAACGCGCTCCTGCGGTTCGCGATTCTCGGCCCAGGCCAGACGCAGTCCGTCGTCGAGCGTCAGCCAGTGGATGCGCGCGTCCGGCGAGAGATCGGAATCCGCGTGCCGCCAGGCGCGCGCCTCGCCGGCCGGGAGCTTTGTTGCTTGAGCGTGGAGCGCACCGCCGAGAAGCAGCGCGAGGAACAACGGGAGCGCGATGCGCGGACGCATCGGCGAAGTCTAGGCGTGCGGTTCAGACCGCCGGGCGCAAGCGACCACGGCCGTCACGCTTGGCGCGGTACAAGGCGGTGTCGGCGGCTGCCATCAAGTCTTCGTAGCGTTCGATTCCGTCGGCTGGGAAGGTCGCGAGGCCGACCGAAACCCCGGGCATGCGCTCCATCGGCGGCAACACTCCGCGGATGTGGGCTTCCGCCGTTTCGCGCAGTCGCTGCGTGATGGTGAGAGCGCCGGCGCCGTCAGTGTGTGTCATGAGCAGCGCGAACTCGTCGCCGCCGAGGCGCGCCACCAGATCGGATTGACGCACCGAGGAATGCAGATAGGTAGCGAAGAGCTGCAGGACGCGGTCACCCGCCGGATGACCGAGCGTGTCGTTGACTTCCTTGAACCAGTCGAGGTCGAAGAGCGCCACCGCGAGCGGGTATTCGTAGCGCTGAGCGCGGGAAAATTCCTGAGTTGCGAAACGCTCGAACGCGCGGCGATTGAGCACGCCGGTGAGCGAGTCGCGCAGCGCGATCTCCTCCACGCGGCGCCAAACTTCGTCCGCCGCGCCGATCTGGCGGTTACGGTCGAGTGTCTCGCGCAAGGAAGCGGCGAGGGCCTGCAAGGGCGCGCCGACCGCATCGAAGACCGGCAGTTGCGGCACTTCCGCGCGCAAAGCTTCACACTGCAAACGCACGTTCGTGTCCGCAGGATCGCCGAGCAGAACCACGGCGTCCACTTCGCCGGCGGCGGCTGCGCGTAACAATTCCTCGCGGCTGCGCGAGGGGCGGCAACTGCAGGACAGTCCTTCCGCGCGCAGGAGGTCGAGCAAGCCGGCGCACTCCGCCGGTCCGCCGCCGAGGGCGATCAAACGGAGTTGCTTGCGCGGCAGCTCGCGCGTGCTGCCGTCGGAACCGCGGAGATCGAGGCTGGCGAAGAGGTCGGAGAAGTGGCGCGACGCCTTACGTACGGCACGCAGCGGGCGATGGAGGTCGTCCGGCACGCGCGCAAGGCTCTCGTCATCGAGCGCCGCGCACCAACGCAGAGCGCCGAGCGGATACTCGAGGTCGCCGAGAGTCGCGCCAAGCAGATCGAGCAGCAGAGCGTTGCGGTCGCCGCGCGCACGTTCCTCGGCTTCGGCAGCAGGTTGGCTCCAGTCCGTGAGGTGCGCAAGCAGGAAGCGGGCGCCGTCTCGGTCGGTCCAGCGGTTGACGCGCAGCCGCGCCGGACGCGTGCCGTCCTCGGCGGTGCGCAGTTGCAGGCGACAATCGGCACCGGCGCTGCTCGCAGCGCGCACCATCAAATCGTCGAGCACGCTGGCGTGCTCCGAACGCTCGCGCAGAAGCGCGACGAGTTCCAAGCCGACGGGGTCGGCGGGACAGCGGAACCAGCGACGCGCCGCAGCATTGGCGAAGACGAGTGTGCCTTGCTCGCTTACGAGCAGGATGGGGTCGAGCAGGGCGTCCCACAACCGCAGGACGGGAGAGGCGGACGCCGTGCCGATCTCGGCGCGAGTCGAAGAGTTCATCGTGAGGGCGAGAGCGACGCTAGAACAGGGCAGCATAGCGTCCCATCCCGACTTGGTCACGAGTCGGCGGACGCACGCCAGCGTCCTCCCATCTTCGTACTCTCACGCACGCAGCTTGATTCCGCGCCCACGAGAATCGGAGGATGCTTGCCGCTCATGACTCGCACGCTCATCCGTGAACTTCTCGCTTCATTGGCAATCCTTGCCGGGGCTTGCGCACAACCTGGACAACCGGCGGCTCTAGCGCACGCGGATCACGCCTTGTTTTCAGGCGGAAACCGCGTTGAGCAGACTTGGGTGCTGAGGGCGCGCGGAGATTCCTGGCAACTCGGTGAGCTCGATGCCGAACTGTATCCGGCGCTGTCGGCCGCTTGGCAGCGGGCTTGTCGTCCGACGGCGCCGCTCATCGGGCGTGATCCGGGAGTGAAGCTGCGCGCGCTGACCGTGACACCACCGACTCAAGCCGGAGAAGCCTGGAACCTGCAGGCCAAGGCTCTCTCCCCGCATCCGATTCGGCTGAGGCTGTACGTCGAGCTCGAAGGCGCACTCGTGGAGTTGGGCGCGGCGAATTCCGAATTGTGGAATCGGAACTCGCATTTCGCGCGGGTCGAGTGCAACGCGTGGATCACGGACGGCAGCCTGCTCGTGCTGCGCGTGGAGGGCGCGCATCAGAGCTTCGAATCCGCGCTGCGGGTACGGATGACACCCTGATCAGCGTGCTTCGAAGAGCAACTTCACCTGCGGGTCGAGCTGCAGTGCCGACCAGCCTTCGCCGAGCGCGATCTCCGTGCGTGCTTCATGAATGGCGACGCGCCGCGTTTGTGCGCTACCCGCGGCATCCTTCCAGGCGAGATCCAACGGAAAGCGGAAGGGCTCGCCCGTCTGCGTCTGCAGAATCACGACTCCGCCGGGAAGTTCCTCGACCTGGAGCATCGGACAGTTCGGCCACTCCAGCCACTGCGTGAAGAACCAAGCGAGGTCCGTGCCGGCGCGTGCTTCGACGGCGGCGCGCAGCGTGTCGGTGGTGGTGACGCCGCCGCGGTGCGCTTGGTACCAGTCGGCGATGCCGCCGAAGAAGGCAGCGTCGCCGACTTCGTCGCGCAGCATGTGCAGTATCCAGGAACCTTTCTGATAGGTGTTCGAGGAGTTGGTCTGGAACAAGGAATCAGGGAAGGGATACTCGGTCCAGATCACCGGCCGACGACGAGCGTTGCGATCGCGCAACCAAGCTCGGCGCGCGCCAGCAAGATGGGATTCGAGCGGCAGACCCCCGGAAGCCGCATGCAGCCAGGGACCGAAGTAGGAAGCAAAGCCTTCGGAAATCCAGGCGTGCTCCCAACGCGCGTAGCCAACGCCGTCTCCGAACCACATGTGAACGAATTCGTGCGCCAAGGTGCCGACGCCGTGATCGCCGCGGCGGTAGATCTGCTCCTCCAGCCAGACGTTACCGGGATACTCAACGCCGCCCCAGCGCGTCGGCACCTGCGCGGTGGTGTACTTCTCCCACGCGTAGGGTCCGAAGCTCTGCTCCATCTGCTGCATCCAGTCAGCGTGATGGCCGAGGCCTTCCGCCGCGACCTCGACGTCGGCGGCGTAGACGTAGTGCGCGCGCAGGCGCGGATCGCCCTCCTCGGCGACGCGCTGCCACGGCCCGGCAGCGAAGGCGAAGAGGGTCGGCGGCAGATCGGTGCGCGTCTCGCCGACGAAGTGGCGTGCCTCGTCCTCCTCCGTGCTGAGCTCGCGCCAGTCGCCGGCGCCGATCGCCTCCTGACCGCGCGGCACGCGGAGTTCGATCCGCCAAGCCGCGCGATCCCCGACGAAGTCCTCGCAAGGCAGCCAGTGCCGCGTGTTGGTGCCGAAAGGATCCACCACCAGGAAGGTCTCGCCGTCGCGACTCTCCGCGAAGACCATCCCGAGATCCGGTACGCCTTCCATGCGCGCGATCACACTGACCTCCTCGCCCGCCTTGGCCTCGCGGCCGAGCGGTACCACCGCCTGGTGCTCGGAACGCTGATCTGCGAGCGGAGCACCCGCGGAATCCTCGAAGCGCACGCTCCATTGCGGCCCCGCGCGCAAATCGAAGCGCAGACTGTGTGCGGGAGCGGCGAGCCGCACCGTGATGCGCGCGCTGGCCGAGATCCAGCGCCGCTCGAAGTCGGCGTCCACCGCGAGCTCGTAGCGCAGCGCGTCCTGCTCGTCGTAGCCGGTCCACGCCGGCGACTCCGCCGGCTCCTGAAAGAGAGAGAGAGCAAGAATCAGCAGCATGAGCTTCGCATGGATCGAGAGAGCGTAGCCCGGCTGCTCGATTCCGTCCCGAGCGGCGCGGGCGGTGCGCCTGCGTTGCGCCAAGCACGCGTGGCCCCTTCGCGATCCCGCTGGCGAAGCTGTTCCGCCGCCGCACGCACCTGCTCGCAGTAGCGCCAGAGGCCGTGACCGCTCTCGGCTTGGAGTTCGGCAAGCCATGCTTCGGCGCTACCCGCACGCGCGATCTCGCGCGCCACGCGTCCGGGACCGGCGCGATAGCACAGGAGGCCGAGTTCAAAATTGCCCTGCATACGTGCGACGTGCTTGGCGAGGTACGCGGCGCCGAGACGCAGGTTCTCGGACGGCGGATAGGGGGGTGAGGATGCGAGCCCAAGCTGATCGGCCATCTCGCGTGCGGTGGCGTCCTTCAACTGGCACAAACCGCGCGCTTGCACCGAGGACACGGCGTCGGCCTTCCCGCGCGACTCGGCGTACACCAAGCCCCCGAGCAAATAGGGATCCATTCCGCTCTCCTCAGCCGCTGCGAGGATCTGCGGCACCCACGACTCGACGCGCTGCCAGTCGGCCTGATGCCCACGCATCCAGGCCAGGAACAATGCGTACGCCGCCACCAGGATCGCCACGCCGAGCAGAGCGACGCGGGCGCGCGCGCTGAGCCTCATGCTCAGCCGTCCAGCCAAGCGCGCCAAGGTCCGGAGCGGCGCGCAACTTCGGCGCTGGGAGTCGCGGCGAGCACAATCGGACCGTCCACGCCGGTCAAGCCGTGCAGGAAGTAGGTGGCTGAGGCGCGCAGATGGCCGGGGCCGGTTTCGAGCACGCGCAACAGCTCCTGCACCGAAGCGCGCGACTGCGCGTTGTCGGCGAAGAGCGGCGCGAGCTGGAAGCCCGAAGCCTTGGCCGCCGAGGCGAACCAGACGGCCGGCGCCTCGTTGGCATGATCGCGCCACCACGCCATGTAGGTGCCCGCTGGATCGGGCAGCGTGCGGAAGTCCACGCACAGCGTGCTCGCGAGCGCCTCCAACAATTCGGCGTTGCGCGGATCCGTCGGCAGCCAGTTCATCAGTTGCTGCGCGACCGCCGGGTCGCCGAGCAGACCGCCGAGCACGGCGGCGCGGCGCACGAGCACGGGATCGCGATTGACGAGAAAGGGTTGCAGCGTGCGACGCGCGCCGGCGGCACCGCGTTCGAGCAGCGCGCGCAAGTAGGAGCCTTCGAGCGCAGTGCCGGCGTACTCGGTGAAGAGTGCGCCGAGAGCGAGCTGTGCTTCGTCGCCCGGCAGTGCGGCGATCGCGAAGAGCGCCGAGATGCGCAGCGCAGGCTGCTCGGAAGCCGCTGCCTCTTGCAGTGCGGGCAGCGCGCGTGCTTCTCCGAAGCGACCGAGCGCCCACACCGCTTCCTTGCGCAACTCGTGCGGCTGGCCGGGTGCAGCGTAGGGCGCGACTTCGTCGAGTGCGGCGGGATCGCCGAGTTCGCCGAGTCCGCGCAGCGCGGCGATTTGCATGGGAAGTTCCTGCGCTGCCAATGCCTCGAGCAACAAGGGCGCCGCCTCGGGTCCGAACTGCGAGGCGGCCGCCAGCACGCCGACGCGAATCGTCAGGCGCGAATCCTTCATCAGGCTGCGCGCGGACTCCAGGCCGAGATGCTGCAGCCCGCGCGCGAGCAATCGCGTGCGCAGCGGTTCCTCGCTGGCGGCTGCGGCATCCGCCAGAGGAGCAGCACATGCGCCACGCGGGACCAACAGTCCGAGGTCCACGAGAATCAGGGCGGTCTCGGCATCGGCACCATGCGCAGCAATCTGCGACAAGGTCTCCTGCGCGAGCTCCGCGTCCCAGAACTCGGCAAGTTCAGGCGTCGCGAGCAGGCGCGTGCACCATTGCAGGAGTAGCTCGCCCTGCATCGCGTCGAGGCGGCCGCGCGTCAGCCTGGCCATCGCGGCAGCGCGCTCGCGCGGGTCAGCTCCTTCCATGGCGCCGAGCTGTTCCGCCACGAAGCGGCGGCCTTCTTCGTCACCGTCGGCGAGCATCTGCCACGCCGCGGCGTTCCACACGCGGTCGCACGCCGTGAAGAGTTCGAGCACTGCGCTCTGTGCCGACCCTCGGAACATCAAGCGCTTGCGCTGGTTACCGACCTGGATCTCCAGAATCGCCCCGATCGGGTCCGTGTCGGCGCCGAAACGATTGCTGGCAGCCACCGAACTCAGCATGCCGCTCTGGACCAGATGCGCGTGCAGCTCGGCCAACACGCGCGAACCCAAGAGCCTCTCCGTAGGCAGTAACCAGGCTTCGGTGCCCGCCAGCACGCGCATCGCGTCCTGCGCGCCGGGGCGCGACCAGCTCAGACGCAAGCGATTGAGGCTCTCCGCGGTAAGCTCGATGCGTCCGCGCAGGAAATCGATCCCATTGCGGCCGACGCCGTCCATCCAGCTCACCCAGGAACGCCGATCTGGGAAGGATTCCCCACTGATGCGTTCGAGCGCGGCCTCTGCCACTGGCGAGAAGCGGGAGAACTGCGGATAGAAGACGACTCCGGCGATGGCGCGCACCAGAACGAAGGGGACGCGCACGCGCCAGGTGCCGGGCAAGAGCTCGGGACCGGCGCGATAGGCGTACTCTGCGAGACAAGCACCGGCGGCGCCGCTCGCGAAGAGGTTCGAATCGTCGAGCAGCGTCTCGAGCTGCGGCAAAGCGTCCTCGGGAATCAAGGTGGCGTCGTGCTCCTTCTGTTGCAGGAGCAGCGCGAAGGCGAGATAGCCCGCTTCGGCGCCGCTGCAGCGCTGACGGAGTTCGCTCACCACGAAAGCGACCTGCTCCGGTCGTGCAGTTCCCGCGAGCGTGACCGCCGCATTGAAGGCGACCTCCGCCGACTCATCGCGCAGCACGCGGCGCAGAGCGAGCCGCACCTCGGGCTCCGCCGCGAAACCGGCGAGCAGACGAGCGGCGCGCAAGCGCACGTCGGTGTCACGTCCGTGCTCGACGAACTGCAGCAGCCGATCGAGGTGCGAGCGCTCTGGTGCGCGCAGCATGCGACCTTCGGTGAGAACGCGCACGTTGCGATTCGGATGCGCGAGCAGAGTGACCGCGCGGCCGGGCAGGGTTCCGCCGTTGAGCCGCAGCGCCACGTCGAGACAAAGACCCGCGGCTTCCACCATGCTGGTTCGCGAGGCGGCCTCGACCAGTGCGTTCACGTCGGTCGGATCTTCGCTCTGCGTCAGGCCCACCCACTCCATCAGTTCGGCGGCGAGCAGCACCGACGGTCCCCACTCGGAACCGAGCGCCTTGAGGGCAGTGACCCGCGTCTCGAGACCGAGCGCGCGCAAGCGCACGAGCGCCGCAGCACGCACTGCCGCGGCCATGGATTTCGAGGTCTCGAACTCGAGAAAAATCTGTTCCGCCGGATTGGCCGGCGGGGTCCAGAGCGCACCGACCGCCGAAGCCGTGGAAGCCGGAACTTCGACTACCGGCTCGGCCGGCACCACCGGCTCCTGCGTGGGCTTCTCAGGCGGCGGGATCTGCAAGCGGCCCGACTGCGCCGCAGCCGGCGTCAGGAAGATGCCGAGAGCGGCCAGGGTGCCGAGGGCCGGAATGCGGAGGCGGCTGAACACTTGCGTGGGACCCGGAACGGGAACGACGCGACCGACGGGGGTGACCGCCGGTGCGGTCGGCCATTCTAGTCCGGGGTCCGGAGCGCGGTTTCCCATTCCTGCGTGCGGACGAGGGCGAGGAGATCGGCGTCACGGGCGGGATCGAAGAGGCGAAGGCTCGACGCTCCGTGCTGGCGCAGGCCGCGCAGGCTGCCGGGGCCGCGTGAGGCGAGATCGGCGTCGGCAATTTGGAAGCCATCACGGCACGTGACGAGGAGTTCCAAGCGCGGGCGCGCCGCCGCGGTCGCGAAGACTGCGCATTCACCGGCTTGCGCGCCCACTCCGCGCGCCAGTCTGCCGCGTAACTGGTGCAAGCTCGCGAGCCCCAGCCGCTCCGCGCCGACGATCAGCATGTGCTCGACGCCCGGCACGTCGAGGCCGACCTCGACGACGGTGCTGCCACAGAGCACCGCGATCTCGCGCTGGCGCAGACGCGCGACTGCGCGCTCGATGCTGGCACCGTCCATGCGTCCGTGGACGACTTCGATGCCGAGCCCACGCCACGGTCCTTCGCGGAGTGCGCGCACGCATGCCAGCAGTCCGCCGTCCCCGTCAATGCGCGGTGCCACGAAAAAGGCCCGTGCACCGGCGTCGAGCGCTGGGCGCAGTGCAGCCGCTTCCTCCAACCATGCCTCGGCAGCGAAGACGCGTGTGCGAACTGGAGCAGAAGTCCCGGCACGCGCGCGCAGGACCAAGGGATCGAGTGCGCCGTAGCGGGCCCAAGCCAGCGTGCGCGGGATCGGCGTGGCCGTCATCGTCAGCACGTGCGGTGCCGCGCCCTTGGCCAGCAATGCGGCTTTCTGGCGCACTCCGAAACGATGCTGCTCGTCGAAGACCACGAGCCGCAGTCGGCCGAAGCGCACGGCGGGCGAGAAGAGTGCGTGGGTGCCGACGACCAGTGCGGGTGCGTCGCCGGACAAGACTTCCATCGCCTTGGCACGTGCGCGCGCGCCATCGTCCCCCAGCAAGCCGATCACGGCAACGCGCGCGTCCGCCAGCCAAGTACGGAATTGCGCGAGATGCTGCCGCGCGAGGATTTCGGTCGGTGCGAGCACTGCGGCCTGGCCACCGTCGGCGATCAACGCAAGCGCGAGGGCGAAAGCAACCGCCGTCTTGCCGCTGCCGACTTCGCCGTGCAGGAGTCGTTGCAAGCGCGCTCCGCGTGCGAGTTCCTCACGCAGCGCCGCGAGCGCGGCCTCCTGATCGGGGTTGAGGGCGAAGGGCAAGCGTGCGCGAATTCGTTCCCATGTTTCAGGAGCCACGGCACGTCCTGGCGTCGGTTGCGCCGCAGCACGGGCGGTGCGATGCGCGGCTTCCAGACGCAGAATCTCCTGCACGGCGAAACGGCGTCGCGCGCGTTCGAGCGCGGTGGCGTCGGGAGGCGCGTGCATCAGACGCAGGGCTTCCGGCCAGGACGGGAGCGCGGCCGTCGCGAGTAGCGCGGCTGGCAGGGGTTCGGCCGCGTACTCGAGCGCGGGCAGCGCGGCTTGGATCGCGCGGCGCAGCACTGCCGGAGGCAGGCCGGGAATCTCCTCGTACTGCGCCTCCAGAGCTTCCGCGGGTGCGGCTGGATCCACCAGTCGCGGAGTCAGCAAGGTGGCCCCTCGACGTGCGTGCAGGACGCCTTCGAGACAGAGCGTGCGTCCGGCGGGAAAGATCTTCTTCAGATAGGGCTGAGAGAAGTAGAGCGCGCGCAGGTTGAGCTCCGGCGCCACGACCGCACGCAGTCGCACCGTGAGCACGCTGCGCCGTCCGGCCGGCGGCCAGAGCGAAGCAGACAGAACCTGAGCTTCGACGCGCACGCGCGCGGGCGGGATGCTTCCGGCTTCCGCCCGCGCCATCGCCTCGAGTTGCTCTCGGCGGAGCGGCGGAGCAGCTTCGAGGTGGCGGCGTGGGAGCCGCTCGAGCAATTCATGGACGTTCCGGATGCCAGCGGCGGCGAGTTGGGCAGCGCGGCCGGGTCCAAGGCCGGGCAGGACCTCCACCGGATCCCCCAAGCCGATCCCCACGCCCTGGATTCCCGCCTCCATGCTCCCATCATGACGCGCGAGACGACACTCATGGCAAGGAGCAGCCGGCTTGGCACAAAAATCCGGGCTCATTTTCTGGGAAATCCGGTTACCCGGAGAACGCCCTGCCGTAAAGCAGGCGTCGGGGGCCATTCGGGGGGATGGAGCCGACACTTTCTCCCAGTGAGAGAGGAGAAGCGTCATGATCCGGGGGGGTCGTGACGCTTCTTGTTTTCCCCCCATTCCGGCCGCATTTCAACCGCTCACGCGGGGCCGGGCCCCGAAGCGCGGATTGCTAGGCTGCGGGCGCATGGATCTGCGGTCTCGCTATGGCCCCTGGGCTCTGATCACCGGCGCCTCGGCGGGCCTCGGCGAGTGTTTCGCCCGCGAGCTCGGGCGGCAGGGCTTCCACTTGATGTTGGTGGCGCGGCGCACCGAGCGGCTGGAGCGCCTTGCAGCCGACCTCCGCCGGGAGTGCCGGGTCGAAGCCAAGGTGGTCACGGCGGATTTGTGCGAGGAAGTCGGCCTGCAGGCGGTCTTCGCCGCCGCCGCCGCCCAACCGCCCAGTCTGCTGGTGAACAACGCCGGCTTCGGCTGGAGTGGGGCCTTCGCGGAACAGGAGGATGAACGAATCCGACGCATGGTGCGTCTGAACTGCGAGGCACCAGCGCGCATCGCGCGCGCGGTACTTCCCGAAATGATCCGCGCGCGTCGGGGCGCGATGTTGGTCATCGCCAGCGTCGCCGGCCACATGCCGACGCCGTGGATCAGCCTCTACGGTGCCACCAAGGCCTTCGACCTGCATCTCGGCGAGGGGCTCGCCGTGGAGTTGCGCGGGAGCGGAGTGGACGTGCTCAGCCTCTCGCCCGGGCACACGCGCACCGAATTCCACGGCACCGCCGGGATCCACCATTCGGCAACCGGTGGCTCGGCAAAGCCTGAAGACGTCGTCCGCGACGCGCTTCAGGCGCTCGGCCGCAAGGACGTGCGCGTCCACGGCGCACTCAACCGCGTGTTGTGCTGGCTGCCGCGCGTCACCACGCGCCGCGCGATGGCGGGAGCGGCGGGCACACTCCTCGCGCGCCGACTGCGCCGTACGTACCGCGAGGCGAAGGCCTGAAGCGATGCCGGACGCCCAGCTCGCCGATCTCGCCGAGGAGCACGAGCAGTTCAAGGAACTCTTGTTGCGCGCCCTCGACGCGATTTCCGAAGGGCGCGCGCAGGACGCTCGTGAAATCTTTCACTCTTTCGAGGAGGCGCTGCTTAGCCACGCCGCCGCCGAGGAACAGCACCTGATCCCGCTCTTCGCCGCGCGCGGACTCGAGAGCGTCGGTTGCAGCGCGGCAATCCTGCTCTCCGATCACGCGAAGTTGCGCCGACTCCTGCGCGAGGCCAGCGCCCAGCTCCCACCCTCCGGCGCCGTCGTACCAGCGCGCCTGCGCGTCACCACCGTACTCGGCATGCGGAACTTGATCGAACTGCTCGCGCACCACGACGAGCGCGAGCGTGCGGCTTTCTTTCCGGCGCTCGACCGCGCCCTCGCACCGCAGGAACGCGCCGCGCTCTACGCGATCTGCGCGCGCAACCAAGCGAGCGCCTGATCGCGGTCGGCGAGCCGCCCGTCCAACTGGGCCTCGTAGGCTTCGCGCAAGAGTGCGCCGACGCGCGGCCCCGGCGGGACGCCCAAGGCCAGCACGTCGCGCCCGAGCAACAGCGGTTGGGGCGCAGCGTCGCGCACACCCAGGCTCTCGGCACGCGTGAGCAGCCACTCGGCGGCGGGCCACGGCAAGGGCATCGGCAGCCGCCGACCGGCCGCATCGGCCCAAGCGACGCGGGTGAGGGCGCGCAGATCCACGCGCGTCGCCAGGCGGCGGATCGCGGAGTCGCTGACTTGATCGCGCACCAGGTGCAGTTGGCCCACGCGCAGATGTTCGCGCACCAGTGCGGCGACGCGTTCGGCGAGGCCGCTGCGATCGGTGATCCGCGCAAGCAAGGCGTGAGTCAGCGGCACGCCCGTCTCGTCGTGCATTGCACTGCGCCATCGCCCGCGTTCGAAGACGGTGGTGTTGGCCTTGCCGAGGTCGTGACAGAGCACGGCGAGCATCTCGAGCCAGGGGTCATCCATCTCGCCGCGCAAACGCACGGCAGCGTCGAGACAGAGCGCCGTATGCGTCAGCACGTCGCCCTCCGGATGCCAGACCGGATCCTGCGCGACTCCGCGCAGCGCCGCAAGCTCAGGAAAGCTGCGCAGAGCACCGCAGGTTTCGAGCACCCGCAAACCTTGACCCGGATGTTCGCCGTGCAGCAGGATCTCCTGCCACTCGCGCTCGATGCGTTCGCGCGGAAGCTCGGCGAGATCGAGAGTGCGGCAGAGTGCTGCGGTCTGCGCGTGCACGCGCCAACCAAAGCGCGCTGCGAAGCGTCCGGCGCGCAGTACGCGCAGCGGATCCTCGGCAAAGGCGTCGGAAACGTGCCGCAGCAGGCCGCGTCGCAGATCCTCGCGTCCGCCCCAAGGGTCCATCAGCTCGCCGGTGAGCGGATCCTCGAGCATCGCGTTGACCGTGAAGTCGCGTCGGCGCGAGGCTTCGCGCGGCCCGAGGTGTGGATCGGCACTGACGGCGAAGCCGCGGTGCCCCGGCCCAGTCTTCGACTCGCGACGCGGCAGCGAAATCTCGAGCTCCCCTTCCGGAGTGGCGAGATGCAGCACCGCGAACTGGCGGCCGACCAGATGCAGCTTGCCCTGTGTAGCGACCAGCGCCTCGACGCGCTCGGCGGCAAGTCCGTGGACTTCGAGGTCGGCGTCGCGCCCGGGTCGGCCCAGCAGTCGATCGCGCACGGCTCCGCCGACCAGAAAGAGTCGGCCGCCTTCCGCGCGCGCGGCCTGCGCGAGGGCGAGCACGCGCGGCCAAGTCGGGAGCTGCGGCGCGCTCAAGGCGCCGTTGCGCTCAGCGCCGTCAGCGAAGCGGTTGAAGACGCGGCCGGAGCATCCGCGGATGCGAGCGGCACCGGATCGCCGGCCTTGCGGAGGCCGAGCTGGCGCTCACTACCGGCGCGTACGCCCCGCAAGGCACCGGCACTGACACCGAGGGCGAGACAGAAGAGGCCGCTGATGCGCGTGTTGAGCAGGCTCATGTCCGTGGCGCCGAAGGCCAGCAACACGGCGAGCGAGAGCAGGGCAGGTGTTGCGCCATCGAGCGAGACGCGAACTCCGCGCAGGAAGCGCTTCGCAACGTCCGAGATCCAAATCAGAAAACCGAGCAATCCGACGATTCCGGAAGTCGCGAGCAGATGCAGTGGGATCGAGTGCGCCGTGCGATAGGCGAACTGCAGATCGGGATAGCCTTCGAGTCGCGCGTCGTCCTTCAGCGCGGCAGCCTCGCGACTGAAGGTTCCGAGTCCGGCGCCGATCACCGGATGTTCCTGGAACAGGATCCAAGCGTGAGCCCAAATGACTTGGCGCTGGCTGCGAGGCGCGTCCATGTTGAACTCGCGATCGGCGAGCAGCAGGCGCGTGCCGAGTTCGGAGGACATCGCGAAGGGCGCAGCGACGACCAGCGGGGTGAAGAGAATCAGCAACCGCACACGGCTGCTCCAGCCGAGCACGACGAGAATCACGGCGCCGGCGAGCGCCGCGACCAGCGAGGCGCGCGTGGCGTTGAGAATGATCGCCGGTAGGAAAGCGAGGGAGAGAGCGAAGGCACCCGCCGCAACGCTGCGCTTGCTCGCGCGCAGAAAGATCCATGCAGCCAGCACCCAACCAATCACCATCGCGTAAGCGTATTCGAAGATGCCGACGGTGCCGCGAAAGCGCCCTTCCTCGTCCGTAAAGAAACCGCAGAGCGAAAGCGTGGCACCGAGCGCGGCGACGCCGGCGGAGCACAGGAAGGCAATGCCGACGGCGCGCTGGTCCCGCAGGCTGCGCACAGCATCGGCACCGAGGAAGAGCAGCAGGAAGGGGTAGTAGGAGCGCAACTCCTCCCACGCCGCGCCCGGATCCTGCGCCGCTGCGGTGGCCGCGATCAGGCAGGCGGCGAGGATCGCGGAACCGACCAGGAAGGGCGGACGCCAATCCGGGCGGCGCCAAGGCCGCGCGTACAACCAGGCGCCAAGCAGAGTACCGACCGCAATCGAGTAGGCGGCCGTGCTCCACATCGGCGTGATGGCGACCAGCATCGCCGCGCCGAGCAGGAGCCGGTCACGCTTCGGGTTGCTCGCCTCAGGACGCTCCGTCACGGCTTCCATTCTAGGATTGGGGCGGCGCGGAGGCGCGCCGCAACTCGCGCAGTTTGGCGAATCGCAAGCGGTTGTAGCGCGCTTCGAGGCAGGCGAGCCGCAGCCCGGCGGCACCGTCGAGGAAACCGGCGCGCAGCAGATAGGCGCGCAAGAAGACCAGCGGAGGACGCAGCAACATGTGCGCTGTCGCGGAACCGCCGCGGCCTTCCGCGTGGAGGCGCTGCGCGGCAATGCTGGTGTAGCGCTCCATCCGCTCCAGATGCTGTGCGAGATCGCGGTAGGGAAAGTGCAGGAGATCGCCGTGCAGATGTCCGACCGAGCCTTCGACCTCGATGTGATCGTGCGGCTCGCGTCCGGTGAAGCGGGCGCGAGCGCGATGGAAGAGGCGCAGCTTGCGGTCGGGGTACCAACCGCCGTGGCGGATCCAACGGCCGAGATGGAAGGCGAGGCGTGGGAAGTCGTAGCCCGCGTGAGGCGGAAGCCCGTTCGCGAACGCGGCGCGAATGTCTGCCACGAGCGGCTCCGAGAGGCGTTCGTCCGCGTCGAGGCAGAGCACCCAGGGATGGCGCGCGTGCGCAACCGCGGCGCGGCGCTGCGAGATGAAACCGTCGAATGGGCGGTACGCGGTGCGCGCGCCGAGTCGCTCCGCCAGGGCGACGGTGGCATCGGTCGAGCCGCCGTCAAGGACGAATTGGTCAGCGCAGAGGGCGGCGCTGCGCAGGCAATCCGCGAGGCGTGACTCCTCGTTCTGGGCGATCACCACCAGGCTGATCGGAAGCGGCTCCGGCGACGCCATTCCCGCCAAGATCCCCGCCGCGGCGCGTGAGTTCAAGCCTGCGGCTTGAGTCCTCGCCGGCGGACGGGCAGACTGTCGCCGTGCGCATCCGATTTGCGAGTGCTTCCCTTCGCGCGGCCGTGGTCTGCGGACTGACGATGCCCGCCTGCGCGGTTCCCGGCGGCGCGGCGTGGAGCGATCTGCACGCCTCCGCCTTCGGCAGCGTGATGGCGGTGGGCGTGGACGCGAGTGGCCACGACATCACCGTGAACGATTCCTCGGGCGGCGGCTTCGACTTCGCCGGAGATTTCGAGCTGCGACGCAACACCGAAGTCGCTGCCTTCTACGGCGCGCGGGCGGGCTTTGCGCCACTGGAAATCTCCGTCTCGCAGTTCGGCTACGACGGCAGCAACGACGGCGAGGTGCGGAATGCGTCCCGCTTCGCGGGCAAGCCGATCAGTGGCGATCTCGCCGTTCGCAGCGAGCTCGACATCGCGCTCACCAAGGTGATGCTGGGCTTCGATCTACTCAACACGCCCGCCGCCCGCCTCGGGGTGATGGTCGGGCTGGACTTCGTCGAATTCGATCGTTTCGACCTCATCGCAAGCGAGTCCAAGCCTTCGTCAGGCGGTCCCCCGGTCGCCGCGGGCGAAGTCCAGACCCTGCTCGAGGACGAGAACTCCGCGGTGCCGATGCTCGGTCTGCGCGCGGATCTGCGCGTGCCCTTCTTCGGTCGCATCGGCGCGGAGGTCAGCGGCCTCAAGGCCGATCTGGACGATGCGGATCTCCTCTACCTCGACTTCGACGTCGCGGCGCACTGGGAGCCTTGGGACCACGTCGAGTTCATGCTCGGCTATCGCGCGATCCTGATGGATGTCGAGGGGACCGTCGGCGACGCCGATCTCAACATGGATCTCAACATCAACGGTCCCTACGCGGGCCTCACGCTCTATTGGTAGTGTCGGCCTATTTCTTGCCGCTGAGATTCGCGGCAACGAAGTCCCAGTTCACGAGGTGATCGAAGAACACGTCGAGGTACTTCGCCCGCGCGTTGCGGAAGTCAATGTAGTAGGCGTGCTCCCAGACGTCGCAGGTGAGCAGTGGCGTCTTGCCTTCGCTGAGCGGACAGCCGGCGTTGCCAGTGGTCAGGATCTCGAGTTTGCCGCCGTTGGAGGCCAGCCAAGCCCAACCGGAACCGAACTGACCGAGCGCTGCCGCCTTGAACTTGCTGACGAAGTCTGCAACCGAGCCGAAGCCCGCTTCCAGCGCCTTCGCCGCCGCACCTGCAGGCGCACCGCCGCCGCCCGGCTTCATCGAGTTCCAGTAGAAGCTGTGATTCCACACCTGCGCGGCCTGATTGAAGATGCCGCCCGAACTCGTCTTCACCAACTCTTCGAGACTCTTCGAGGAGTCACCGCCAGTTAGCTCGTTGAGCTTGGCGACGTAGGCCGCGTGATGCTTGCCGTGGTGAAACTCGAGGGTCTCGGCGCTGATGTGCGGGGCGAGATCGGACTTGCCGTAGGGAAGGGCGGGGAGTTGGTAGGCCATGATGAGGTTGCGCTCTGCGGCGGACGCAAGATTAACGCCGCGCAACGCAGACCGCGTCCGTGTCTCTAGGTCCCGCCGCGGCGGCCTACAATCGCCGACTTGACCGTTCTGCGCGCGCTGACCTCGCGGCCCGCCCTGCTGCTCGCCGCGCTGCTCGTCCTCGACTTTGCCCTGCTCGGCTACGGAGTCCTGCGTGCGTGGGACCTCAACCCCCTCCTCGCGCATCCGATCGGCGACGCGCTCGAGTACTGGGAGTGGGCGGGTGAGATCTCCGAGGGTCGCCTGATCGGAGAGACACCCTTCCTCTCTGCGCCTCTCTATCCCTATTTCCTCGGTATGCTGCGCGCGCTCGGTGCCGGACTGCCCGCCGTGCTCGTGGTGCAGTTGCTGCTGCGCGCGGGAACTGCCGCCCTGCTCCACCGCATGAGCGCGCGCGCCAGTGGCAGTTCCGCGCTGGGGCTCGCCTCCGCATCCGGTTTCCTCCTCCTCGCCGAACCTGCGTTCTTCACCACGCGACTGGTGGCTGGCGCATTGCAGCTCTTCCTGTTGGCGTGGTTCCTCGACGCATGGCTCCGACTCGCGGAGCGGCGCAGCCTTGCGCGGTTGATCGGGCTCGGCTTGCTGCTCGGCCTCAACGTGCTCGCGAATCCGCCGATGCTGCTTTTCGTGCTCGCGCTGCCGCTGATCTTCGGCGCGCGCGGACGCGCCGCTTGGCGCGCGAGCGGCCTGGTCGCCGCGGGGGTCGCGCTCGTGCTTGCACCGGCCACCGTCCACAACGCGCTGGCCACGCGCACGGCGCCCGGCGGCACGGAGTTCATCCTGGTGAGCGCGCAAGCGGGCGTGACCTACGCACACGGCCACGGACCGGGCGCACTCGGCGTGTATCGAGCGATTCCGGGCGTTTCGCAGGATCGTCGGCGGCAGAACTTCGAAGCCTTCGCACTTGCCGCACGCGCCACCGGCGAACCCGGCTGGAAGAACACCGATGCCTGGTTCCGCGACCAAGGCTTCGAGTGGGTGCGCGAGCATCCCAGCGCGGCAGCGCTCCTGCATGCGCGCAAGGCGGGCTTCCTGCTCTTCGGCCAGGACTACGGTGATCTCTACAACATCGCGCTGGAGAACTCCGATGCCAGCTTCCCACGCCCAGTACCACTGCCGCTCGGAATCCTTCCCACTTCTTGGCTCCTGCCGGCAGCCTTCGCCGGAGCGTGGATGCTCTGGCGTCGCCAACGGCGCGGCGCGCTGCCCACCCTTGCCCTGCTGCTCATTCCTTGCGCCGTCGTGATGATCTTTTGGTACTCACCGCGCTATCGCCTCCCCTTGATCGTGCCGGTCTGCCTGCTCGCGCCCTGCGCGGTGCGCTCCGTGTGGAAGGATTTCCAAGGGCTGCGCCGGGCGACCTTGCTCGCATCCTTCGCCCTGATCCCGGCCGCGGGCCGCGTCCTGATGCTGGGCAGTGGTCTCGACGACGCCGATCGCTTCCGGCCGGAGTACGAGTTCCACGTCGGGCTCCAACTGCTCACGCAACAACGGCCGTTCGAGGCCGTGCCGCGACTGCGGCAAGCTCTGGAACTCGGGTACCCGCGAGCCACCAGCGCCGAGATGCTCGGACGCGCACAGCTCGCGCTCGCGGAGCAGAAACTGGCGGCAGGCGCCACGTCCGCGGCCGAACTGGCCTATCTCGATGCACTCGCCGCCTTCAGCACCGCACTCGAGGAGGATCCGGAGCGGCTGGACGCGCTGGTGGATTCCGCGCGCGCCCACCTGCGCCTGCACACCATCCCCGGTCACGGGGACTCCGTCGCGCACGCGCGCACGCTGCTCACGCGCGCATTGACCATCACCGTCCGGCTCGGCGACGAGTCACGCAGCGCGCTGCTGCGCCGCATGCTCGCCGGGATGCCGACGGGATGAGTCAGCCGCGCGGCATGCCTACAATCCGGCGGTGGTGGAGGCCCGGTCCGGATGGTTGCGCAAGCCCTCGGTCTGGCTCGTGCTGCTGCTGCTCGTCGACCTGATTCTGCAGCTTCTCGTGCTGAATCGCGGCTGGAGCGGCAATCCCTTCCTACGCGTCCCCGAAAGCGATGCCGCGGAGTACTGGGAGTGGGCCGGCCAGGTCGCCGACGGCGATCTGGTGCTCGACACGCCCTTCTTCTCTGCCCCACTCTATCCCTACGTGCTCGGTCTGCTCCGCAAGTGCGGCGGTGGGCTCCTGAGCGTGTACTTGTTGCAGACTCTGCTGCGCACCGCCACCGCCTGGGTGCTCTACCGACTCGCCGCAGCACGCTTCGCCAAGCCCGCCTTCGGTGTGGCCGCCGCGCTGCTCTTTCTGCTGCTCGGAGAACCGGCCTTCTATGCGCACCGCGTGCTCAACTCGAGCCTGCAACTGCTGTTGGTGGCGGGATTCCTGCTCGCCGCGCATCGCGCGGACGAAGCGCGCACGCCACGGCGCTTGATCGGCGCCGGCGCGCTGCTCGGTCTGAATCTGCTCGCCAATCCGACAGTTCTGCTCGCGCTTCCGCTGCTCCCGCTGTGGCTCGGCTGGCGCGGCGCGCGCGTCTGGCGCGACAACGCCGTGGTGGCGGGCTGCGCGCTCGCCTTCGTGATTCCATCCGCAGCGCACAACTGGATCGCCACTCAGGACTCCCCCGCCGGGCCGGAACTGATCCTGCTCAGCGCGCAGGCTGGAGTCACTTACTCGCACGGCAATTCGCCAACCGCTTTCGGCATCTACACGCCGCTCGAAGGCGTCGCGCTCGAACGCGAACGTCAGAACCAGAGCGCCTACGAAGTGGCAGCCGCCGCCACCGGGATGGCGGGATGGAAGAACACCAGCGATTTCTTCCTGCAACGCGGCCTCGACTGGATCCGCGAAAACCCTGGTGCCGCGCTGCAACTGCACCTGCGCAAGATGGCCTGGCTGCTCGCCGGCCAACACTACGGCGACATCTACCAGATCATGCACGAGCACCGGGATACCAAGCTCCCGGCACCAACACCGCTGCCGATGGGCGGCATCCCCACCGGCTGGTTACTGCTCCCTGCGCTCGCGGGCGGCATCGCCCTGCTCGCGCGTCACAAGCGTCAGGCGGTGCCTGCGCTGCTGATGCTGCTGCTGCCGATGGCGGTGGTGATGATCTTCTGGTATTCACCGCGCTACCGCCTGCCGGCGGTGCCGGCGGCCTGTTTCCTCGCGCCCTATGGCATCGTGGTGCTCCTGCGGCAGTCCTCGCGCATGCTCGGCATCGGCATGGCCGCCCTGTTGCTGCTCGCCGCGCCGCTGCTCGGCTCCTACTTGCGCGCGGACATCGAAGTGCTCGGGCCGCCCGGCTCGAGTGACGCATCCGAGCTGTGGTTCGATCTGCCCGCGATGTACCAGCCCGAGTACGAGCGTCACGTCGGCGAGGCCTTGCTGGAACTGAAGGGCTTCCCGCTGCTGGCGCTCGAACGATTCGAGCGCTCCATCGCCTTCGGCGGCGAGTCGGCGATCGTGCGCGAACACATGGCAGGCATTCACGTGGACCTCGGACGTCAACTCTCGGCCGCAGACGATGAGGCCGCCGCGCTCCAGGAGTACGAACTTGCCATCCAGGAGTACGGCCGCGCGATCGAACTCAATCCGCAACGGCACTACTCCTGGCTCGGGCGCGGTGCCACGCTTGCCTACCTGGGACGCATGACGCCGGCGCTCTCCGATCTGCGTCGCGCGCTGGAACTCGCACGCGCCGCAGGAGACGCGGTCGCCGTCGGACACCTCGAAGGCATGCTGCAAAGATTGGGAGGCTGAGTCATGGCCGCACGCAAGAAAACCGCCGCCGCATCCAAGACGCCGCGCTCGCTGCCGGCGAGCGCTCTGCGTTGGAGCTGCCCTGCTTCCTGGATTCCGACCGAACGCCGTCGGCGCATGACCGCGCGCGAGACCTTGTTCGGTCAGGCACGCGCACTCGAAGCCCTCGAACTCGGTCTCGCGCTCGACGCCCCCGGCTACAACGTCTTCGTCTGCGGCATCGGCGGCACCGATCGCGCGGAGATCGTGGTCTCGCTCTTGCGCCAGATGCGGCTCGCCTGCGTGCTGCCGCGTGACCACGTTTACGTTCACAACTTCGACGGACCGATCGCGCCCAAGCATCTCGCGTTGCCGCCGGGCGGCGCGGCGGCGCTCGCGGAGGGTATGGAACGTTGGGTGCACGCCCTCTCCACCGAAGTGCCGAAACTGCTGCGTGGCAAACCACATCTGGCCCGCCGCCACGCGCTCTTCCGCCGCTATCAGAAGGCGGAATCCCAGCTTTTTCAGCGACTCGAGAAGCGTTTGACCACCGCCGGACTCGCACTGACCGTGATCGAAGACGAAATCGGTTCGCGGCGCGAGGTGTTGATGCGCGTCGGCGAGGAACTGCTCGGTCCTGACCGACTGCCGGACGCCGTCAAGGCCGGCAGCCTAGACGCCGCACGAGCGGCCGAGTTGAGCGCCGCACGCGATCGCATGCTGCCCGAGGTCGAGAAATCGCAGCATCAGGCGCGTGCGCTCGGCCTGCGACTGGTGCGCGAGTCGCGCAATCTCGACGAATCGGTGGTGCAGGAGGCAGTCGAAGGACTGACGATCGCGCTGGCGGAGGAACTCGGTGCGGAGGAGACGCTCGGTGCCTGGCTCGGCGACTGCGCGCGCTTCGCGCTCAACAACACGCGCCTTTTCCTTCAACATCAGGCGCGCGAGGCTTCCGGAGGCGACGGCGAGGACGGCGACGAGGACTCCACGCCCTCTCCCGCCAAGCCCGGCCTCGAGGTCTTCGAGGTGCACGTGGTGCGCACGCTGCGCGATCCGGACTGCCCGATCGTGTTCGAGCAGCACCCCAACTACTCGAATCTCTTCGGCACGGTCGAGCGCCACGTCATCCGCGGCGGCCCCGGGCACTTCCACAAGGCGGTGCGTCCGGGTTCGCTGCTCTCGGCCGACGGCGGCTTCCTGGTGCTCAACGCGCGCGACGTCTTCAAGGAAGCCGAGGTCTGGCGCGCGCTCAAGCGCACTCTCCAGAACGGCCGACTCGCGGTACATGCACTCGAAGGACTCTCCCCGCTCGGCGTCACCGGCGCACGCCCGGAGGCGATTCCGTTGCGCGTCAAAGTGGTGCTGGTCGGCGACGAGGATCTCTACGAGAGCCTCCACGACTCGGACTTCGATTTCCCTCACATTTTCAAGGTCAAGGCCGACTTCGACGACAGCGTGACGCTCGACCGCGAGAACGTCACCGGCTTGGTGCACACGCTGCGTGACCTCGGCCAACGCGAGGAGCTGCTGCCCTACACGCGCGACGGCCTCCAAGCCCTGGTCGAGCGCGCGGTGCGTGACGCCGGCCGCCGTTCGCGTTTGTCCTCGCGCATCGCGGTGATTGCGGACTTCGCGCGTGAAGCCTCCTACCACGCTCTACGCGCGGGCGAGCGGCGCATCAAGCGCGACGCGGTCGAGACCGCGCGCGTCAAGTTCCGCGAGATGCACACCCTCGAAGCCGAATGGCATCAACGCACCATCCTCGAGGGCGTCACCGTGATCGAAACCTCCGGCACGCGCGTCGGAAGCATCAACGCACTCACGGTGGTCCGCCTCGGTCCGATGGCCTTCGGACGTCCGGCACGCGTCTCGGCGATGTGCGGCGCAGGCGAGGAGCACTACGCCAGCGTGGACCGTGAGGTCGAGCTCTCCGGCGCGATCCACAACAAGGGCGTGCTGCAGGTCGAAAACGTGATGCGCTTCCGCTACGGACAGACGCGTCCGCTACCGGCCAAGCTGAGCGTGATCTTCGACCAGTCCTACGGGCCGATTGACGGCGACTCCGCCTCCAGCACCGAGTTCTACGCGATGGTCTCCGCGCTGTCGGGCATTCCCATCCGTCAGGATCTCGCCGTTACCGGCGCGGTCGGTCTCCGCGGCGAGGTGCTCGCGATCGGCGGTGTGAACGAAAAGATCGAGGGCTTTTTCGAGATCTGCCGCCTGCGCGGCCTGACCGGCACTCAAGGCGTGTTGGTTCCGGAATCCAACCTCGGCGACCTGATGCTGCCGCCCGAGGTCCTCGCCGCGGTGCGCGCGCGGCGCTTCCACGTGTACGGAATTGCGCATGTGGATCAAGGACTCACGCTGCTCACCGGCTGCGAGGCCGCCGCGATCGACGCGAAGGTGCGTGAACGACTCGAGCAGTTGTATCGCGAAAGCAAGGACGAAGACGACGGCAAGACTAAAACCGTCGCGCCCGTGACGCTGACGGTGCCTCCGCGCCCCGCTCCTCCACCGCGACCCAAGCGCCGCCGTCCGCGCAAGGGCGAGCGCGATCGCCACCGCTAGAATGCCATTCCCGCCGCGCCGACGCGGCCCGCCCCGATGCGATTCCTCGACCCGCACATCCACTGCTACTCGCGCGTCACCGACGACTACGAGGCGATGTACCTCGCCGGCATCCGCGCGGTCGTGGAGCCTTCCTTCTGGCTCGGCCAGCCGCGCACCACGCCGGGCACCTTTCGCGACTTCTTCTCCTCGATCCTCGAGTTCGAGCGCAGCCGCGCGGCCGACTTCGGCATCACGCACCGCTGCACGATCGGGCTGAATCCGAAGGAAGCCAACAACGTGAAACTCGCGGACGAGGTCCTCGAAATGCTTCCCGAATTCGCTTCACGCCACGGCGTGGTGGCGATCGGCGAACTCGGCTACGACGCGATCACGCCCGCCGAAGAGCGCGCCTACGTGTGCCAAATCGAGCTGGCGATGAAGCTCGGACTGCCGATCATCGTGCACACGCCGCACCGTGACAAGCACCGTGGGACGATCCGTTCCATGGACGTGCTCAAGGAGCACGGCGTGCCGCCGGAGCGCGTGGTGATTGATCACAGCACCGAGGAGACCACGCGCGAAGTGCTGGAGCGCGGCTATTGGGCCGGACACACCGTGTATCCGCAGACCAAGCTCACCGCAGAGCGCTTCGTGAATCTGTGGGAGGATCACGGCGTCGAGCGCATGCTGATCAATTCGAGCGCCGACTGGGGCAAGGCCGATCCCCTCAGCGTGCCGAAGACCGCCGCCCTGCTCGAGCGCCGCGGCGCCAAGCGCGAAGACGTCCAACGCCTGGTGTGGGACAACCCGATCGCCTTCTTCGGCGCCGCGCGCCTGGATCTGCCGAGCGCCGGGGAGGCGCCGGACCTGACACCAGCGAGCGGGACCCACAGCCGCATCCGCGACGAGCACCGTACCGGCCAGCCGCGCGCCTGATCCGCCGAAATCCGCGGTTACCCACCCCAGGGGTGTGGATAAATGTGAGCGAGAGAAGGATTGCCCTGCATGGGCCAAGGATAGTGGGGGCGCCGCAGATCGGGGGTTCTGCGGCGTCTTTTCGTTGCGAGACTGAGGGCGAGCGAGTGAGGCATGGTCCGGCGGCGCACGACCGCACGAGCCTTCCCGAGCATGCCAACGCGATGTGCGGCACGGACGCGACTGCGTGCATGACGCTCGAAGAAGGCAAAGCGGTGGCCTTCATCGGCGTGGACCATGCGTCAGTGAAGTGCATCGGCATCCTCGCGGCGAAGCGCGGTATGTGCTGGGAGGTGCTCGAGCCGATGCGCCAGTGCGTGCAGGAAGAGTTCGGTGGCTACGAGGCGGGTGTCGCGGTCGGCCTGCAGGTGCGCCACGACCACGGCAGCGTGAACATGAGCGACGATTTCCAGAGGGAGCTGCGCTTCCTTGGCATCGCCTCCAGCCCGTCCTTCGTGCGCGAGCCGGAAGGCAACGGCTGTGCAGAGCGCTTCATTCGCACGGTGAAAGAGCAATTGCTGTGGGTGCGCAGCTTCGCGACCGTGGAGGACCTGCGCCTGGCCTTGCTCGAATTCAAGGTGCTCTACAACCGCGAGTGGCGCATCGAGCGCCACGGCTACGCCTGTCCTGCCAACCAACACGAGGGCTTGCGCGCTCGACAACTCCAGGCCGCGTGAATACCCCCACGCCACTGTCCAAGAAACCGAGGGCGCTACAGCGTGACCAAGACGCACAGCCGGCCGCAGGTCTCGAATGACAATCCATTTTCCGAGTCGCACTTCAAGACGCTGAAGTACCGCCCGGAATTCCCAGAGCGCTTCGGCTCGCTGCAGGAAGCGCGCGCATTCTGCGCGCGCTTCTTCGAGTGGTACAACAACCAGCACCGCCACTCCGGGATCGGTTTCATGACACCGGCCGACGTCCACCATGGACGCGTGCCGGGCGTGCGCGCCGTGCGAGCCCGCGTGCTCGACAAAGCCTACCGGCTTCACCCCGAACGATTCGTCCGCAAACCGCCGACGCCGCCGGCCTTGCCGGCGACCGTCTGGATCAACCCACCGGCTGCCGAGAACATCTCGGTGGCCTAGTGAACTCAAATGAAAAGTGTCTCAAAAGCATTGACAACTTCCGGATCCGAGGTCGCTCTGGAAACCTCCGGAATCCACGCTCACCCGCGTCGTCTGGCCTGTCTGGCGGTCGTGAACGAAGACGTCAAACTTGCCATTCGTATCGCCTATGACCAAATTTGTGGCATGACTGGAGAATGTCACGAAGCGGCCATCTGCGGAAATCATCGGAGGCTGGGACCCGTCTTTGGTCTGGAGGCCCGCGGAGTCCACGCTGACGCGCGTGGTGCTCTGCGCGGGGGCGGCGGACCCTCCGAGCGCGGCGACGATCAGGACGGAGAGTGAAGAATGAAGGAGGCTATGTTTCATGGGAGTGGAGGCCAAAATGAGGCAAATCCAATGTATCTGAAGATTCCGCTTCTGCGGAATCGATTGCTCACGCTGGGAATTGGCTCTCTAGAGCACGACCGCGTTGCTCGGCACGCAAGTCGCCGCGTCCACCGCCTGCACAGTCAGCCCGCAGGCGCCCGGGGGCACGGTAGCGTTGAGCGTGACCGCTCCGGCGCCGTTGGCGGTCCGCATCGCCGCCAGGGTCGGCGAAGAAAGGCTGAGCACGAGGCCCTGGCACGGGGGCGTCGGCTTCACGAAGACGCCGGCCGGGCCGTAGACGAACGCGATCGAACCGTTCGCGGTGGCGTTGCCAACTGTCAATGTGATCGGGCCGGGACAGGTTCCCTGCAGGGCGAGCGTCGGAGAAGACTGGAGGTCGCGGACGAAGACGTCATACGCGCCGTTCGTGTCGCCCGGAACGAGGTTAGAAGCGAAGCTGCCGAACGCTATGAATCCGCCGTAGTTGGAAATGAATGGTACATCCGATTCGTCGTTGCCCTGGACGCCTCCCGAGTTCAAACTGACCAGCGTCGTTTGCCCCGACTGCAGATCGTACATGAAGATGTCCGGCACGTTGTTCGTGTCTCCGGACACTAGATTCGAGGCGAAGCTTTTGTATGCCACGTATCGACCGTTGAAGGAGATGCTCCCAAACCCTGACCCAGCGTTTCCTTGGAGGCCTCCGGAATCCACGCTCACTCGCATCGTCTGGCCCGTCCGGCGATCGTGAACGAAGACGTCGGTGGTTCCATTCGAGTCGCCCGGAACCAGGTTCGAAGCAGCACTGTTGAATGCAACGAAACGACCGTCGGAGGAAATGCTCGGATACCAGGAGTCGCTATTCCCCTGTAGGCCTCCAGAATCCACGCTCACTCGCGTTGTCTGGGCCGTCTGGCGATCGTGAATGAAGATGTCTTCGACTCCGTTCGTGTCGCCCGGCACCAGGTTGTTGGCCCGGCTACTGAATGCCACAAAACGACCGTCGGAGGAGATGCCCGCAGTCCCTGATGCAGCGTTTCCTTGGAGGCCTCCGGAATCCACGCTCACCCGCGTCGTCTGCCCCGTCTGGCGATCGTGAACGAAGGCGTCCGCGACTCCGTTCGTGTCGCCCGACACCAGGTTGTTGGCAATGCTGATGAATGCCACATAACGACCGTCGGAGGAGATGCCCCCAAACCATGTGTCAGCGTTTCCTTGGAGGCCCCCGGAATCCACGCTCACCCGCGTCGTCTGCCCCATCTGGCGATCGTGAACGAAGACGTCCCTGACTCCGTTCGTGTCGCCCGACACCAGGTTGTTGGCCCGGCTATCGAATGCCACATAATGACCGTCGGAGGAGATGCTTCCATACTCTGATGCAGCGTTTCCTTGGAGGCCCCCAGAATCCACGCTCACCCGCGTCGTCTGGCCCGCCTGGCGATCGTGAACGAAGACGTCGTTGACTCCGTTCGTGTCGCCCGGCACCAGGTTGTTGGCCCGGCTACTGAATGCCACAAAACGACCAGCTGCAGAAATACCCAGAGCAAAGGAGTTGTCGTTGCCCTGAAGGCCCGCGGAGTCCACGCTGACGCGCGTGGTGCTCTGCGCGTGGGCGGCGGACGCTCCGAGTGCGGTAACGGCGAGAACGGAGCACAGGGTACGAAGCAGGTGGCTGTTCATGGCCGGGAGGTAAAGCCATCGTAGCAAGCAATTTCCCCTCAGTGTCAACGTCTCTGAGACCATCCTAGCCTCCCTGTTGAGAGTAGAGGGTGACGAGAAACCACTCAGTGACTGAACACACACCTCCCCCGCCCCACGATTTCCTTGGACACTGTGTAAGCTGAATCCATCAGGGGAACGCAGGAGACCGAAACGATGAAACAGAGACCTAAGGCTTCGCTGAACCAGTCATTCCGTCTCGGACGCGGCCCTCACGATCGGCCTCGGTGGCGCCGGAACCTGCGCCTATTCACAAATAGGCGCAGAACCCGGCTACTTGATGCCAACCGCGATGCCACGCGCCGAGCCGAAAGCCCTTGTTCAGCGCAGCCCTAGTGTCTTGACCCGCAAATAACGGTACATAATCTTTCGATCTTTCCGAGGATCGAGTCGG